>Ga0187892_10005705_pt1 | contig 19284 bp, 14 predicted proteins | sample MA1701073metaG_FD_139345 | JGI IMG/M metagenome (GOLD analysis project Ga0187892, IMG submission 139345) | Bio-ooze microbial communities from a basaltic lava cave in the Kipuka Kanohina Cave System on the Island of Hawaii, USA - MA170107-3 metaG ...
CGGGTCTTTCGCTCGAGCCGACCGGTGCCGTGGCCGCCGACTGGTACCTGGCCGATGAGATCCCGCCCTCGCCGGTGGCGCCGTTGCTCGCGAGTCTCGAGGTGCGGGAAGTGCCCCCGCTCTCGACGCTGCGGATCCCGGGTCGCGTGGCCGGCTCATGGGCGCCGATTCTCGTCAGCCGCGGGCGGCGCGGGCCGTCCTATCCGGTTGCGATCGGCGGTACGACGGCGGGCAGACGGTGGGTCGTGGCGCTCGGCCAGGGCTACTGGCGCTGGGCCTTCTGGAGCGACAAGGGCCGCGACGTGTACGACCGGCTGTTCAGCGCACTGGCCAGCTGGCTCGTCGCGGAGCGAAGGGCGAATGGTCCGGACGCGATTGGTCCGGCGGACCGTGTCGTGCCGCGCGGCGCGGCCGTGCGCTGGGTCGCCGGCGGCCTGCAGGCCGACTCGCTCCGTATCCGCATCGGTGTTGGTGACGGCGTTGCACTCAATGCGACACTCGTCCCCGGCGGGGCGGACACCGTGGCCACGCCGGTGCTTCCGCCCGGTCACTACACGTACCAGATGACGGCGTACCTCCAGACGGAGCGCGCCACGGGGGCCGGTGAATTCACGGTCGAGTCGTTCAGCGAGGATTTCACGCGGCCGGCCATCGATCCGGCTGCGCTCGAGAGCGCACCCACGGCGCTCGGTCAAACGGGCGCGGCGCGGACACCGCTGCACGCCACCGTCTGGCCCTGGGCGCTCCTCCTCGTGTTGCTCTCGGCGGAGTGGGTGCTGCGCCGGCGCTGGGGCCTTCGCTGAAGCCATGACCGGCGGATCCGCTGCGAGATCGCTGTACGCATGACGCGACTGCTCAAAGGCGCTGCCGGCAAGCCTTCGCTCTGGAAGCGCATCACGGATTGGGCGCTCACCGACGTTGGCGTTCTGGTCAAGGGCGTCGACGAGGCGTCGCTCGAGTCGCTCGAGGAGATTCTGCTGGGCGCGGACTTCGGCGTGCCGGCCACGCTCCAGCTCACCCAGCACGTCGAGGCGCTGATCCGGGCAGGCCGGCTCCGTTCGCAGAAGGATGTACTCGAAGCCGTGGCGAACGAGATCCGTGCCCTGCTCTGCGCGCACGAGGCGGACACGGCGCTGCGCTACGCGGATCCGCCACCCACGGTCTTTCTGTTCGCAGGCGTGAACGGCGTTGGGAAGACGACGACGATCGGCAAGCTTGCGTACCGGTTGCGGCGCGCGGGCCGGACACCGTTGCTCGCGGCTGCGGACACGTTTCGCGCGGGCGCGATCGATCAGCTGCGCGTCTGGGCGGACCGCGTCCATGCGGGATTCGTCAGTGCGAGGCCGGGCGGGGATCCGGCGGCCGTCGCGTTTGACGCAGTCGATGCCGCCCGTTCGCGCGGCGCCGATGTCGTACTCGTCGACACCGCGGGCCGCCTGCACACGCAGAACGATCTCATGCAGGAGCTGCAGAAGGTCGAGCGCGTGCTGGCGAAGAAGACGGACGGAGCGCCGCACGAAACGCTTCTCGTACTCGACGCGACGATCGGCCAGAACGCAATCGCGCAGGCGCGCGTGTTCTCGCAGGCCCTGCGCATCAGTGGCTTCGTGCTCGCCAAGCTGGATAGCACGGCGAAGGGCGGCATCATTGTCGCATTGACACAGGAATTCGGTATACCGGTGAAGCTGGTGGGCACAGGCGAGGACGTGAAGGATCTCGAGACCTTCGATGCAGGCCGCTTCGCCGATGAGGTTCTGACCGAGAGCTGACGCTGTGTCGACGCACTCCGTACGCTCGCCGCTGGATGCACCCGCGCAGTTCCTCAAGGGTGTCGGCCCCAGGCGCGCCGAGTTGTTCAACCGCATCGGTGTTCGCACGGCGCGCGATCTGCTCTATCACGTGCCTCGGCGCTACGAGGATGCGAGCACGGTCCGTCCGATTGGCGATGTCCAGATGGGCGAGGACGTGACGGTCATCGGCGAGGTGGCGGCGAAAGGGGTGCGACCCACACGTTCGGGGCTCCGCATTTTTCAGGCGATGATCCGCGACGCATCCGGCTTCATCGAGATCGCGTGGCCGGGGCAGCCGTTCCTCGATCGCAGCATCGAGAAGGGGGACCTGCTGCTGGTGGCGGGGCGCGTCCGCTTCTATCACGGAAGGATGATCCAGCCGCGGGAATGGGTGGTGCTGGGGCCGGCATCGGAGGTCGCAGGCAGTGGCAAGGTGCTGCCCATCTATCCGGCGACGGAAGGTCTGTCGCAGAAAATGCTGCGCAGCGTTGTCGATCAGAATCTGGACCGGCTGCTGCCTCTCGTACCCGCGGAGGATGCACTGCAAGGGACGCTGGGTGAGCCGGGCCTGCCCACACTGATGCAGTCGTTTGCCCTGCTGCACCGGCCGGAAACGCTGGCGGAAGCGGAGCAGGGCCGACGGCGCCTGGCGTACGAAGAGCTGTTCTTCCTGCAGCTGCTGCACGCGCGCGCGCGTCACCGCACGGCGGGCGAGCGGCAGGGCATCGCGTTTCGCCGGACCGATGCGCTGATCGCGCCGCTCTACCGGCAGCTCCCGTTCAAGCTGACGGGTGCGCAGACGCGCGCGATAGCGGAGATCTTCGAGGAAATGACATCGCGCCGGCGCATGAATCGCATGCTCCAGGGCGATGTGGGTTCGGGCAAGACGGTCGTCGCGCTGTTTGCCATGACGCTGGCGCAGGAAGCCGGCTACCAGTCGGCGCTCATGGCGCCGACCGAAATCCTGGCGGAGCAGCACGCGCGCACGCTGCGCCAGCTCGTGGCCGACCTTCCGATGCAGGTGGCGCTTCTCACGGGCCGGCTGCCCGCCGGGGAGCGGCGCCAAACGCTCGAATCGATCGCTTCGGGAAGCGCCGGCATTGTCGTAGGTACGCACGCCCTGATCCAGGAATCCGTCCGGTTCCATCGTCTGGGACTGGCGATTGTCGATGAGCAGCATCGCTTCGGCGTGCGGCAGCGCCTGGCGCTGGCGGCGCAGGGCGAGGATCCGGACATGCTCGTGATGTCGGCCACGCCGATCCCGCGATCGCTGGCGCTCACGCTGTATGGCGACCTCGAGCTGACCGTGCTCGATGAAGTGCCGCCCTCGCGGTCGCCGGTGATCACGCGAGTCACGAGCGAAAAAGGGCGCGCCGGCGTGCACGAGTTCATCCGCCAGCAGGTCGCGCAGGGCCGCCAGGCCTACATCGTGTATCCGCTGATCGACGAATCGGAGAAGGTCGATCTGCGCGCAGCCACGGAGGAATACGGCGTGCTGAAGGAGCGCGTGTATCCGTCGCTGCGGCTCGGGCTGCTTCACGGCCAGCTGGCGGGCGACGAGAAGGACGCGATCATGCAGCAGTTTGCCGCAGGCGGAATCGATGTGCTGGTCGCCACGACCGTTGTGGAAGTCGGGATCGATGTCCCGAACGCGACCGTAATGGCGGTGGAGCACGCCGAACGCTTCGGCCTCTCGCAGCTGCACCAGCTGCGGGGCCGTGTTGGCCGCGGCGCGAAGCAGAGTCACTGCATCCTGATCTCGGCGGGCGGTCCCGACAGCTCCACCCGGCTGCAGGTTCTGGCGGAAACCAGCGACGGCTTCGAGATCGCACGCGCCGACCTGCGTTTTCGGGGCATGGGCGATTTCTTCGGCGCCCGGCAGCACGGCCTGCCGGATTTCCGGTTTTTCCGGCCGGAGCTGGACGAGGACCTTCTGATTCACGCACGGGACCGCGCGACGCAGCTGATCGCGCGGGATCCTGAGCTGGAGCGTTCGGCGCACGCGCACCTGCGCGCTGTGCTCTCGCGCCGATACGCCGAACGGGAGAAGATGTACGACGTCGGTTGAACCGGGCTGCGGCTCCCCTTTTCGCGGCCTGCAATACTTTCTTGCAATGCCCGACCTCACCTCGCCCGGGAGTGCCGCAGATTGCCATGGAAAATCAAGCACTTACCCGTCTGCCAGGCCGGGAACAGAAATCGCACGGTAGCGTCCCCCGCAGGGGTGCGGCCGGCGGACTTGCGCGGCCGCGCACGTCCAGGTCGCTGAATCCGCAGTGGTGTGAGAATGCCGGAGCTGCTGTCCGCAGAGAAGAAGCCACGCCTGCTGCTCGTCGAGGATGACACCGCCACACGCGCACTTCTCGCGAGGCATCTGGAGAAGCAGGGCTGCGTCGTGAGCGCGGTGGACGCGGCGGAAGAAGGCATTGTCGAAGCCGGCGAAGTCCGATTCGATGCCGTGATCGCCGACGTTCACCTGCCGGGTCTTTCCGGCATTGACCTCGCAAGTTTTCTCACGTCACAGGATCCGGAGCTGCCGATGATCCTGATGACGGGGGACCGCGATGAGTCCACGGCGAAGCGGGCCATGGCCAAGGGACCGGTCAGCTACCTGATCAAGCCGTTCGAGCTGGCAGAAATGGAAGTCGCGGTGCGCCAGGCACTGGAACGGCGCGGGTGGCGCTCGCTGGGCGATGCCAATTACAGCAAGGGTGAGCAGGCCGGTGACGTTCCGGTCGAGTGGCTCGAGTTCGTGGACAACGAATCGTTCGCCGGGCCGGGCCATGGCGAGCGCGTAGCCCGCATCGCGCAGGCGCTCCGTCACGCGATGCCGCTGGCGGCGGGCGAGGTCGAGGCGAGCGATCTGGCGCTTGCGGCGCGCACGCACGAAGTCGGTCGCCTGCGCGTGCCGGATGCGGACCCGGCGACCGTGGTCATGCAGAGCGCGGAGCTGATGGCGGAGGCGCGCTTCCCGCGGCCGGCCGTTCGCGCCGTGCGTCACATGCACGAGCGGTGGGCGGGCTCCGGCGGTCCTGATGGGCTGAGCGGCTCGAACATCCCGCTGGGCGCCCAGATCCTGGCCGTGGCCGACGCCGTCGACCATTACGCGTCCGCGTGGATCCAGGCCGGGCTGAACCCGGACAACGCAGTGGACCGAGCGATCCACCTCGTGACCGTGCAGCAGACCGAAGTGTTCAGCCCTGTCGCCGTCGCCGCACTGCATCGCAAGCGGGAAACGGTGCGCGAGATCTGCACGGTGCAACGCGGTACGGACACGGACTCGCTGACGACCGCGGCATTCGCGCGCGATCTCGCGGCCGTCCCGTTCAAGGTAGCGTAATCAGCGGGCAGCCAGGCGAAACTCGATCGTGACCGCGCGGTTCGAGGCTGTGAGCCTCGGATCATAGGGGATGTCCGCGGGTGGTCTGATGTTGCCGAGATCGAGCAGGAACAGCACGACGGAGGCGGCCAGGCCGACCTGTCCGGCCAGCAGCGCGGCGTGGGACTCACGGTCGAGCGAACGCACCTCCTGGTAGCGTGCCTCGAACGCCGGGTCCTCGTACGATCCATCGGACAGACGGCGGCGGCAGCGCGCAGGTTCCGCCTCGCACTGCTGCTCCAGCTCCCGATACTTCTCGTCCGCCCGCTCGTTCTGCACGAATCCCCAGACGCCCGCGGCCGCGGAACCCGCCAGCACGGTCCACTTGGCGACGCGCAGCAAGCGGAACGGCCGCGGCGCATCGACCACCGTATCGGCCGCGACTGAGGCGGACGCCAGCGCAAGCAAGTGCGCGCGCGACTGCGCGCTCGCTTCCGCGGCCGCGATGCACTGCGCCAGTGTCAGCGCAAACGCGAATCCGGAAAACTGCAACCTCATCGCAGCCTCACCACGTGACCGCGCAGCAGCGGCACGTACAGTACGCCCTGGCTCGCGGCGACGGGCGCAATCACGGAATCCCCGAGCTTCTGCTCCCAGACCGTCTGCCCCGCCGTGTCGACGCAGGAGAGCGAGCCGTCCAGTCGGCCCGCGACCAGGTGCGGGCCAACGGCGACAAAGGATCCGGATGCCGCGCCACCCAGCTGCGCGATCCGGCTCACCGCTCCGCTGCCATCCATGCGATGAATATCGGCATCGCGATTCAGCGTGAAGAACGCACCCTCGACGGCGGCGATCGGCGCGAGCACGACGGCACCCACGTCCGCGCGCCAATCGATGCGCGGCTCACCGTCTACGCGGATCGCGATCACCTGCGCGGAATGCAACGGCAGCAGGATGTGTGATCCGGCGACGAGCGCCGGCCCCGATGCCGTCGATGGCAGCGCCAGCCGCGCGGTGACCTGACCGGTTGCAGGATCCATGCGGCTCAGTGTGTCCCGCGTGGTCGCGACGAAGAGCTGGCCGGCGGCAGCGACAGGCGCCACCGCGGGCGGAGCGCCCAGCGTGCTCCGCCAGACCGGCGTCCCATTGGAGGCGAGTATCGCTGCGACTTCGCCGTCCTCCTGCGCCAGCACGAGCAGGCTGTCCAGCAGCAGCGGTTCAACGCGCGTCGTGCCGACGCGCTTCGACCAGAGACCGCGCCCGCGGCGCACCTGGATGGCGTGCACACGGTTCTCGCGGTCGCCCGTGACTACATAGACGATGTCGTTCCGGCGCAGAGCCGTGCCGGCAATGGGTCCGCTGAACCTGCGGCTCCAGTACTGCATTCCGGTTTCCGCGTCCAGCGCAACCACGGCACGACCCGTCGTCGTGGCGAGAATCACGGAACCGTGAACCTGCAGTGCCGTGGCCAGTCCGCGATCGACCGACTTGCGCCAGTCTTCACGCGGTTGCGCGGCCAGGCGTTCGTGCGCATACGCGGCGCGCGCCGGTCCACCCAGCGTCGACGTCCACTCGCCCGGCGGCAGCGGCGGCGCAACACGCGGCGGGTGACAGGCCGCGAGGATCAACAGGAAAACGCTTCGTCGCAAATTGACACTCCGAAACCGCATCTCTAGGTTCGTCGATCCTTTGCGGCGCTGCAAGTGCGCCCGCGTTCCGATGCACCGGGAAGAGGCATGTCCAGTCCCTGCGAAATCCGGGATCTCGGCCGCCACAACGGCGAGGAGGCAACCGTCCGCGGCTGGGTGCAGACAACGCGCACGCACGGCAAAGTCGCGTTCGCCGTGCTACGTGATGGGACGGGCATCGTACAATGTGTAATCGTCAAGGCGGAAGTCGTACCCGAGCTCTGGGATCAGCTCGCGCAGCTCACTACGGAAACCAGCGTCGTCGTGTCCGGCCGCGTGCGCGCAGAACCGCGCGCACCGGGCGGCTCCGAGCTGAGCGTCGCGCAGCTCCGCGTCCTCGGGCCGAGTCACGACTATCCCATTCAGCCCAAGGAGCACGGCATCGACTTCCTGCTCGATCACCGCCACCTCTGGCTCCGCTCCAGCCAGCAGCGCGCCATCCTGCGCGTCCGCAATGAAGTCGAGCAGGCCATCTTCGATTTCTTCTATGCGCGTGGCTTCGCGCGGGTCGATACGCCCATCCTGACGGGCGCCATCGGTGAAGGCGGCGCCGGCCTGTTCGAAGTCGACTACTTCGAGGAGCGTGCGTACCTCGCGCAGACCGGACAACTCTATGCCGAGGCGGCCGCCGCCGCGCTCGGCAAGGTCTACACCTTCGGGCCGACGTTTCGCGCGGAAAAATCCAAAACGCGGCGTCATCTCACGGAGTTCTGGATGCTCGAACCGGAGGTTGCGTGGGCGGATTCCGATGACAACATGCGCCTCCAGGAAGACCTCGTTGCCTACCTCGTGGAACGCGCGCTCGATCGCTGTTCTGACGACCTCGCCGTGCTCGAACGCGATCGTGCACCGCTCGAACGCGTGAAGACGCCGTTCCCTCGGCTCGACTACTCGGACGCCATCCAGCGGCTCAGGGAGAATGGGCACGACATCGAATGGGGTCACGACCTCGGAGCACCCGACGAGACCTTCATTGCCGAACAATACGACCGCCCGGTTTTTGTCTTCAACTACCCGAAACAAGCCAAAGCCTTCTACATGAAGGAAAACCCCGCCGATCCGCGAACGGTCCTGTGCGACGATCTGCTCGCGCCCGAAGGCTATGGCGAAATCATCGGTGGCAGCCAGCGCGAAGATGATCATGACAAGCTGCTCGCCCGCATCCGTCACGAAGGATTGCCCGAAGCGTCCTACCGCTGGTACCTCGATCTGCGGCGCTACGGCACGTTCCCGCACTCCGGGTTCGGCCTCGGCCTCGAGCGCACGCTCGGCTGGATCTGCGGACGCCAGCACATCCGCGAAATGATCGCGTTCCCGAGAATGCTGAACCGGCTCTACCCGTAGCGGTCGAGCCGCCGCTCACGGTTCACGCGTTTCCCGTTCCTGCAGTTTCACTTCGGTCCAGAGTGCGTCCAGCTCATCCAGTGACGCGGCGCCAAGCGTGACGCCCCGCGCGGCGGCGAGCGCCTCGAGCGCACGGAACCGGCGGGAAAAGCGGTCGTTCGCCTTCTGCAGCGCAGTCATGGCGTGCACGTCGAGCAGGCGCGCCGCGTTCACGACCGCGAACAGCAGATCGCCGATCTCCGATTCCACCTCGCCCGGCCCGGCCTGCTGGACCTCGTCCAGCTCTTCGGCAACCTTGGCGAGCGCGCCCGCCGGGCCTGGCCAGTCGAAGCCCACGGCGGCCACGCGGTCCTGAAGCCGCTGCGCCCGGGACAACGGCTCGAGACCGCTGGGCACGCCCTCGAGCACCGACCCGCCGTCCGCGCGCTCCCTGACCTTGAGCTGCTCCCAGTCCTGGGCCGGGCCAAGGCCATAAAGATGGGGGTGCCGCCGGCGCATCTTCTCCTCGAGCTGACGGACCACGTCTTCGGCCGTGAAGCGGCCGCGCTCTTCGGCCAGCACCACCTGGAACGCGACGTTGAGCAGCAGATCACCCAGCTCGCGGGACAACTCTTCGTCATGCCGGAGCGCAACGGCCTCGGCTACTTCGTGCGCCTCCTCGAGCAGGTAGGGCAGCAGCGACTCGGGGGTCTGACGGGCATCCCATTCGCAGTGGGCGCGCAGAAAACGGACAAGGTCCAGGGCGCGGTCGAACGCACGCGACGCGGCGGGAGGATTCACGGTCTCGACTTGATCCAGAGTGAGGCTGCGCCTATTCTTACACGTTTTGCGAGGCATGTCAAACACGGATCCTCTGCGGGCCTGGGTCGAGGTCCGGCTCGAGGCGCTGCGCGCCAACTACCGGGCGATCGTCGACGCCACGGGCAGCGCAGTCATACCCATGGTCAAGGCCAATGGCTACGGCGTTGGCGCCGAATGCGTGGTGCGTGCGCTGGATCCCGAGCAGCCTTGGGGGTATGGAGTAGCCACGGTCGAGGAGGGCGCTGCGCTCCGGCGTGCGGGAGTGCAACGCCCGATCGTTGTTTTCGGACCCATGCCGCCCGGTGAGGAGGGCAGGGCCGCCTCGGCACGGCTCATCGCGACGATCTCGGATGTCGACGCGCTCGGCCGCTGGGTGGCGGCTTCGCCCGAGCAGGGTGCGCTCGAGTTCCACGTCGAGATCGACACCGGCATGGGTCGATCCGGCTTTGACTGGCGCGAGACGGCACAGTGGGCACCGGCCGTAGCTGCGCTTTCGGCGCCGACACGCTGGACCGGTGCGTACACGCATTTCCACAGCGCGGATGCGCTGGATCCGACGCCGACGCGGACACAATGGACACGGTTTCGCGACGCACTGGCCCAGCTGCCGGTGTCACGGGAGAATCTGATGGTGCACGCGGCGAACAGCGCGGCGGCCCTGCGCTGGCGGGAATATGCAGCGGACGCGGTGCGGCCGGGCATCTTCCTGTACGGCGGCCGGGCCGTGGAGCCGGACGTCATGGGCGTCGTGCGGCCGCAGGCGGCGGTAGCGGTTCGCGCGCGCGTCGTGCGTGTGCGCGAGGTACCGCCGGGAACCACGTCCGGCTACAGCGCAACGTACGCCGCGCGCAGCTGGGAGCGCTGGGCTACGCTGCCGGTGGGCTATGCGGACGGCGTGTTCCGCAGTCTGGGCAATCGCGGCGAAGTGCTGATCCGGGGCGGCCGTGCGCCGGTGATCGGGCGGATCTCGATGGATATGACCGTTGTAGACATCAGCGGCATTCCGGACGTTGTCACGGGTGACGTAGCGACGCTGATCGGCCGTGACCGCGACGACGAGATCACCGTCGACGATGTGGGTGCGCGGGCCGGAACCATCAGCTACGAAGTGCTGACGCGCCTGACTTCGCGGCTGCCGCGCATCGAATGCTGAGCGCCGGAGCGGACACGGCGCTGCAGGCCGCGCTGGCGGCGCAGCACAATGCGTATGCGCCGTACTCGAAGTTCCGCGTCGGCTGTGCACTGGAAACGGTCGATGGCGAATTGTTTCGCGGAAGCAACGTGGAGAACGCCTCGTATGGTCTCACATTGTGTGCGGAACGCGTCGCGCTTGGCTGCGCCGTGGCAGCAGGGAAGCGCGCGTTCCGGCGGCTCGTGCTGGTGACGGACGCGCCGAAGCCGGTTGCGCCGTGCGGCGCCTGCCGGCAGATGCTGATCGAGTTTTCGCCATCACTCGAGATCGTCTCCTACTCGAGTGATGGCGCCGTGCGACGCTGGGTGCTGGAAGCGCTGCTCGCGGATCGCTTCGAGCTGCCGCCCAGTTCATCCGGGGAACCGCATACGTGATGAATCACGGGAAACGAAAGGCAACCGTCGCGTTCGCCGCGTGGCCTGGCGCCGCGCTGGCCATGCTGGGCCTGCTGGGCACGGCCTGCGGCCGGGAAACGCCGACCGATGTGGGCGGCCCGCTCCTGCCCGGTGATGCCGTGCGTACGTTCGAGGTCATTCTGGACGCCTCGTCCTATCTCGCGATCGATTCCGCGTTCTCCGGATTCGACGAGATCTTCGGCGCGTCGTTCAACATGGTGGCCCAGGCGTACCAGGGCGCGCTCGACGCGCACACGCTCGCACGCTTCGCGATCCCCAGCATAATCAGTGCGCCCGATTCGGCCGGCACGACGCGCAACGATTCGACGCCTCGCTTCATTGGCGGACGCATCGTGATCCTCCTGGACACACTGCGCAGCAATGGACCGGCGCCCGCGCTGTTCCGAGCCTACCGCGTGCAGGAGTCCTGGCATCCGGCCACGGCCACCTGGACAAATCGCGTGGACACGACGGGCGTACGGCTGCCGTGGTCAACACCGGGTGCTCTCGGCGGTGCCGTGATCGACACGGCAACGTGGGCGGCCGGTGTCGACTCGATCTCGATTCGCGTCGACTCCGCGACGATCGCGGCCTGGGCCGACACTACGACGACGGCTCGCGGCGCCGTCATCGAAGCCGTGACGGGCGGCATAAGGGTGCGCACCGTGGATCTCGTGCTGCGGCTGGAAGCCCGGCCCAGGTTCCGGCCGGACACGGTGGTCACCGTGACGTCACGGCCGGGGGATCCAACCTTCGTGATCAACCCTGGTCTGGGTACGCAGCGGTCCGCGCCGCTGATCGGCGGACGCCCATCCTGGCGCGCGTACCTGCGATTCCGGGAAGGGCTGGACACGCTCTCCATCCCGTGCCCGCAGGTGAGCGCGAGTTGTGTGGTCCGGCTTGGCCGGGCGACGCTGACGACCGCAACGCTGATGCTGCAGCCGGCCGCATCGCCCGCGGGCTATCTGCCGCAGGACACGTTTCGCCTGGGCACGCGAGCCCTGCTCGTTTCGCCACGCGCGCCGCTGGAGCGTTCGCCGCTGGGCGAGGCGATTGGTGTCTCCGAGAAGCTGCTGCAGCCCTCGTTGTTTCTGCCGGGCGCGTCGCGCGAAGGCGTTGAGGTTCCCGTGACCTCGTTCGTGCGCGCGCTGGCGACGGATACGGTGCCGAACCAGCCGGCGCCGCGCTGGCTTGCCGTACTGCCGCTCATCGAGGGTCTGAACTTCGGCGTCGCCGCGTTCGAGGAGCTGCCTCGGCTTCGGCTCGTCATCACGATCGCGAACCAGCTGCAACTGCGATGAAACGCGCCAGCCTTTTCGCACTCGCCTTCGCGCTTGCGGCTTCGCCCGAAGTCGGTGCGCAGTCGCTCTTCGCAACGCGTGGACTGGGCGTGCCGGCACCCCCTGTCGATGCCCGAAGCCGCGCGCTGGGCGGCACGGGCATCGGGCTCCTCGGTCTGAACACCTCGCTGGTCAATCCCGCCGATGTCGCGGGCATCGGGCGTCGCGGCGTGAGTGCCGCGCTGCAGCCGGGATCCGCGTCGCCCGAGCTGGCTGGCGAGTCCGGCAGCATCTCTGCTTCGCGGTTCCCGCTCATTCGCTTCATGTACCCGCTGTCCGCGCGCGTCACGGCCAGCCTGGGCTACGGTTCATTCCTGGAGCAGTCCTGGGCGGTGGAACTCGAGGGATCCGAGCAGATCGGTTCGCAGACTGTGGTCACGCGCGACGTCATCCAATCGACGGGTGGCATTGCGCGGGTTGGCCTGGGTCTGGCCTGGCAGGTCACGCCCTCGTTCGCCGTGGGCGGCGCGGCAGGTCTGCTGACCGGCAACCTCGACCGGCGCATCACCCGCAGTTTTGGCGGCGACAGCGCGACGTCGCTGCTGCCCTTCGAGACCCGCCTCCGCTGGGACTTCGACGGCACCTTCTTCACGGGCGGGATCCGGCTCGACGCGGCCGGGGTCGCACGCGCGTCCGCCAGCCTCACCGTGATGCCGGACGTGCAGATCGATGGCGTCGAAGCCGGTGCACGCGATGACCAGACACAGATGCCCATGCGTCTCAACGCAGGCGCGAGCGGCATCCTCTCGAACACGCTGCTGGCTGCGGCCGGCGCAGAATGGACGCGCGGTGCAGCCGGCCCGGTCTTCGAAGCGATTGACGCCACGGCACAGCAGCGCGACACATGGCGCGTCGGCGGCGGCTTCGAGTATGAAGGCATCCGCAGCCGCGCAAAGAGCTATCCGTTGCGGCTTGGTGCGAGCTGGGCGCAGCTACCCTACTACAATGCCGGCGAGACGCCGGCCACCGAGTGGTCCGCCTCGGTCGGCATCGGGTTCCGGCTCGCGGGCGACGAGGCCGGTCCCCTCGCTGTGGCTGACATGGCGATCGAGCGCGGCGGCCGTTCGGGCCTGCAGAGTACAGCACTGCCCGATGGCCTGAAGGAACCGTTCTGGCGGTTCACCTTCTCACTGTCGCTTTTCGGCAACTGACGGGCGCATCCAGCCATGTCCGCAGAGCGAACGATCGCCCACCCTCCAGACAAGCCGCGCACGGCCTGGGTCGAGACGTACGGCTGCCAGATGAACGTCAGTGATGGCGAGCTGATGCAGGGGATTCTGGCGACTCACGGCTTCGCGCTGGCACGCTCGCCCGAGGAAGCCGATGTCATCCTCGTGAATACGTGCGCGATCCGCGAGCATGCCGAGCAGCGCGTGCTGGGGCGAGTCGGTGAGCTGAACCGGATCAAGCGGGACCGGCCGGACGTCGTGATCGGCGTGACCGGTTGCATGGCGCAGCGCATGGGACAGACGCTGCTCGAGCGCGCGCCCTATGTCGAGCTGGTGATGGGTCCGGACGGGTATCGTTCGCTACCCGACGTGTTAGCGAGCCTGAGGCCGGCCGCACCACCTGTTGCCGCGGACGGAGCGGTTGCGGCGAGCCGTCGAACGCTGCCGGTCCTGCCGGTGGGCGTAGCGACTGCGCCGGATAACGCACGTAGCATCGGCGCCTCTGCGGAGCCTGCGCGGCGCGACGGCCGGCGGGCGGTCCTCGAATTCTCGGCCGATGAGAATTACGAGGGTCTCGAGGTCCACCGCGCATCCGGCGTCAGCGCATGGATCCCGGTGCAGCGCGGCTGCAATTATCGCTGCACGTACTGCATCGTGCCGTACGTGCGGGGTTCGGAGAAGAACCGGGACGCGGCACGGATCCTTGGCGAAGTGCGCGACGTTGCGGCGAGCGGCGTGACGGAAGTCGTGCTGCTGGGTCAGACGGTGAACTCGTGGAACCAGGACGGCTGGACGTTTGCCCGGCTGCTGCGCGAAGTGGCGCGAGTCGACGGCATTCGTCGCGTCCGCTTCACGTCGCCCCATCCGAATGATCTCACGCCGGAACTCATTGAGGTCATGGCGACGGAGCCCGCGGTCTGCCGGCAGCTGCACCTGCCCGTGCAGTCGGGCCACGATCGCACGCTGCGCCGCATGCTGCGTCGCTACACCGTGTCGGCGTACCGGGACCTTGTGCGCCGCGCGCGGGATGCGATGCCGGGGCTGGCCCTGTCTACCGACGTTATCGTGGCATTTCCGGGTGAAACGGATGCGGAGTACGAAGCGACGCTCGAACTGGTGCGCGAGATCCGCTTCGACGATGCGTTCCTCTACAAGTACTCGGCGCGCGAGGGCACGCCGGCCACGCGCCTGCCGGTTGCCGAGCGAGTGCCGGAGGCCGTGGCGCAGGCCCGGCTCGAGCGGCTCATCGAGCTGCAGCGCGGCATCCAGGCGGAGATCAACGCAGCCGAAGTGGGACGTGAAGTCGAGGTGCTGGTGGAGCGCGAGGGGCGCTTCGCGGGCGACATGCTCGGCCGCACCGAGACGTACAAGGTGGCTACATTCCCCGGCAGTGAGGCTCTCGTTGGCCGCTACGTCACCGTGCGCCTCACGGCGACCACGGGTGCAACGTTCCGCGCCGTGCAGGTCGCGGCTCCCGTCGGGCGCGTCGCCTGACGCTTCCAGCTCCACAATTCTCCGCTTCAACCCGGCCGCTCACCGCGCTGCGCGGTGTCAGGCCAGCCACGCGTCATGGCTCCGCTGGTCACGCTAACCGTCGTGTTCGCGGCCGGCCTGCTCGCCGGACTGCGGTTCGCGCTGCCGGCGGCATGGCTGGCGCTGCCCGCCGCGCTCGTACTTTTCGGTGCCGCCGCCATGCGCGGGACCGGCTCGGCCTGGCGGCTCGTCGCGGCGTTCGCGCTCGCAGGCTGGTCCAGTGGGGCCGGCGCGGCCCGGGCCGCCGCCCGCGACTGCCGCGCACGCCTGGCAGATGGAGCGACGCTCGAGGCGGTGTCCGTCCCGGACGGTCGGGTGACGCCGGGCGGCGCCGTGATGCTGCGCCTCGAAGCGGTTCGGCTGGAAGGGCGCAACGTTTCCTGCCGCGGCATCGTGCGGGCGCGCCTGCCGTCCCGGCTGCCGAACGTGACGCCCGGCTCGCACATTGCCATCTCCGGCTCGTGGTGGGCGTGGAGTCGAAACCGTGCCTGGCCGGTACCGGCCCAGCACACGGGCGTCCTCTCCGTGCGCACCGTGCGACCGGCTGCGTCCGCTCATTCGCATGCGCTGGTGGCGGCGCGGGTGCGTGCGCTCGAGCGGGTGAGCGCGCTGTTTGCCGAGGAGCGGCCGCTCGCGGAAGCGCTGATCATGGCGAACCGCGAGTCGCTCGATACCGGGCTGCGTCAGGATTTCGCGGCGTCCGGGCTCACTCATCTGCTCGCGATTTCCGGATCGCATGTCGGCGTAGTCGCGGGCGTGGTCCTGCTGCTCGCGAGCGTTGCGGGGCTGCGCCCGGGCCCGGCGAGTGTTGTGGCCACGGCGACGGCTGGCGCGTACGTCCTGTTTCTCGGCGCGCCCGCGGCCGCGGCCCGCGCCGCGCTGCAGGGGTTCGCGCTGCTCGCTTCCCGCATGACCCAGCGCCCGGCCGACGCCGTGGCCGTGCTCGCCGCAACCGCGCTGCTGCTGATGGCGCTCGACCCGCTCGTTCTGCTCGATATCGGGTTTCAATTGTCGTTCGCCGGCGTGTTCGGGCTGATCGCGTTCCGACGCGCTGCGCTCCGCATTCTGCCTTCCGGCTGGCCACGTAGCGTGACCGCCGGACTCGCGGCGACGCTCGCCGCGACCTTCACGACCGCGCCTCTGGTCGCGCTCCACTTCGGGCTCATCTCCTGGATCAGTCCGCTCTCCAATCTGATCGCTGGACCCATTGTCGCGCTGGCGGTACCGGCGCTTGTGCTCGCGCTTGCGGCCCATCCCATGCACGCGGGCCTGGCGAGTTTCCTGGCCGGCGGCGCTGAGCTGCTGCTGCGCGGGCTGCGCGAGGTCGCGCACGTGGCCGCGAACCTGCCCGCGAGTCACGGCTACGTCGACGCGAACTCCGCGTTTGCTGCGCTCGCCGCCATTCTCGCCGCGCTCCTCGTGATCCGCGGCCGATCGCCAGAACGCGCCGCCGCGCAGCCGCCGGCCCGTCAGACCCGGCTTCTCATCGCGGCGCGCCTCGCCTTTGGTGCTTGCGTGTTCGCGCTCTGGCCGCGGCTCCTGCCCGGGGCCGGCGATCTCGAAATTCACTCGATCGACGTCGGCCAGGGCGATGCCTTCGCCATCCGCTCGCCTCACGGCCGCTGGTTCCTCGTCGATACCGGCCCCGTCACCGAGCGATTCGACGCGGGGCGAAGCGTCGTGACACCCTACCTGCTCGACATGGGCGTGCGCCGCATCGAAACCGTGATTCTGACCCACCCGCACGCTGATCACATCGGCGGCATCCGCTCGCTCTGGCAGGCGTTCGACATGGGTCCCGTCCTCGATCCTGCCGCGCCCTCTCCACAACCGTACTATCTGGACGTGCTGCGCGATGCGCGGCAGCTGCGCATACCGTGGGTGGCCGCTCGCGCAGGCCGCGAAATCCGTTTCGATGATCTCACGCTCCGGATCCTGGCACCCCTCGATTCGTTGCTGGACCATGTCACCGATCCGAACGACCTTTCCGTTGTGATGCGCCTCGAGTATGGGCGCTTCGCCGCGCTGTTCCTGGGCGATGCGCCCCGCGCCGTCGAGAACCGCATCGTCGCCGCGTACGGCCACCTCATCGCCTCGGATCTCATCAAGGTCGCTCATCATGGCAGCCGGACGTCCACCGGTGACTCGCTGCTGCACACCGTCAGGCCGCGCGTGGCCCTCGTTTCCGTCGGCCGGCGCAACCGCTACGGACACCCCAACCCCGGCGTGCTGCAACGACTCGAGCAACACGGTGTCCTCGTGATACGAACCGACCAGCGCGGCTCATCCGTGATTCGCGCCCGCCCGGACGGGTCCATGCAGATCGTCGCCGGCCGCTGATGCCTCGAAGGCTGCGCCGCCTTCACCGTCCGGACATGACCCGACCGGCACGCGCGCCCATAAGTGCATCCCGATGTTGCGCTCATGCCACGCCTGCCGAGCCATCCGCTGGCCGGCGTCCGCCTGCGGAACCGCCCGCACGCTCACGTTTCCCATTCGCTACGTCTGGCACCATATTCGCCCCGGTTATCACGAAAGCCCTACGAAATCGAGGCACGCGCTGCCGAGGACATCCATGGAGACGATCATGGAGCACAGGTCCGTAGTCACCATCGAGCGCCACATCATCGAGATGGAGCGCCGGCACCCGGAAGCCACCGGCGCATTCACCGGCCTGCTCTACGAAATCGCACTCGCCGCCAAGATGATTGCCCGCGAGGTCAGGCGTGCCGGCCTGATCGACATTCTCGGCAAGACCGAGAAGACGAACGTGCACGGCGAAGAGGTCAAAAAGCTGGATGACTGGGCCAATGACGTGATTTTCCGTGCACTCGATCACGGCGGCTACCTGTGCTGCATGGCGTCCGAGGAAGAGGAAGGCCTGCTCGAGATTCCGCCCCAGTTCCCGACCGGTAATTACGCGCTGCTCTATGACCCGCTCGATGGTTCGTCGAACATCGACGCGAATGTATCGATCGGCACGATATTTTCCATTCACCGGAAGATTTCAACGCATCCGCGGGGCAGCCTCGAGGATTGCCTGCAGCCGGGGCGCCGGCAGGTGGGCGCAGGCTACGTCGTCTATGGTTCTTCGGTGATGCTCGTGTATTCGACGGGCAACGGTGTCCACGGTTTCACGCTGGACCCATCGATCGGCGAGTTTCTGCTGAGCCATCCGAACATCCGCTATCCGGAGAAGCCGCAGCGCATCTACAGCGTGAACGAAGGCAACTATGCGCGCTGGAGCGAAGGCCAGAAGCAGCTGATCGATCACTTCAAGGCGCTGGACGGCAAGAACGACAAGCCGTTCTCGTCGCGCTACATAGGATCGATGGTCGCGGATTTCCATCGAACGCTGCTCTATGGCGGAATCTTCATGTACCCGGCGGACGCGAAGAGTCCGGAAGGCAAGCTGCGCCTGCTGTACGAAGCGGCACCGCTCGCGTTCATCAGCGAACAGGCAGGTGGCCGGGGCTCGAACGGCGAGCGTGATATTCTGGATATCGAGCCGGACTCGCTGCATCAGCGGACACCACTGTATCTGGGCTCGAAATCGTTTGTCGATCTTGCGGAAGCCTACCTGGCGACCGACCGCGCGGCGGGCGTCCGGGCCCGCTGAACGCCCCACGGCGGGGCGGTTCCTGCCGTTACCAAGTCCTTACCCGCAGGGGGCTCCGGTCGCTTGACCCTGCCAGTCCGGGCGGGTAATTTCGCCCGCGATCCCAGGTGGTAGCGATGCGAAAGCCACGACAGACGGGTTCGGCTCACGGGTCGGACCAGGCCGACTGACGGAATCCCCACCGAACTCAATAAACAGGAGGCAATCCCCTATGCACGTCCGAGCGAGGGCAGCCCTGACGGCGCTAGCCGTTGGAGCGCTGGTCGCGGCCGGCTCGACCGGGTTGAGTGCCCAGGGCGTGACTACCGGCGCGATTACCGGAACAGTCACGAATGCCCAGGGTCAACCGGTTGCGGGTGTTCAGGTTACGATATCGAACCGGGCGACGGGTTATACCACGAACGTGCTGACGCGCGCGAACGGTCTGTACCTGGTGCAGGGTCTGGAGGTTGGCGGACCTTACACGGTAGCCGCGAGCAGCGTCGGGTACAGCACAGTGACGCGGGAAGACGTATACGTTCGACTGTCGACGGCGACGCGGATTGACTTCGAGATCGCGGTTCAGGCCGTGGCACTCGAAGCGCTCTCGATCACGGTTGCGCGGTCGGCGGACTTCAGCCCGACGCGTCAGGGTGTGAGCAGTGCGGTGGGCGATACGCTGCTGCGGCGGATTCCCACGGTCAGCCGCGACTTTGTGGATCTGCTGAAGCTGACGCCGCAGGTTGCGCGGCCGGCCAGCGGCGCAGCGAGCGCGGGCGGCGCCTACAACCGATTCAACACGTTCACGATTGACGGCGCGAATCAGAGTGAGCGCTTCAATCTGGGCAGCACGGAAGGCATTCCGGGCGGATCGTCCGGCGGCCGTCTGGTTTCGATCGACGCGGTCAAGGAGTTCCGCGTGCTGATGACGCCGACCGATGTGCGCCAGGGCAATTTCACGGGCATGCTGGTCAATGCAGTGACGCGCAGCGGCACGAACGAGTTCCACGGCGGCGCGTCGTACAGCTATCGCAACGAGGAATTCAGCGCCAGGGTTCTGCGCACGGCGCCGCTGAGCGTGAAGTCGTACGGGTTCCGGCTGGGCGGTCCGATCA
>Ga0187892_10005706_pt1 | contig 19284 bp, 16 predicted proteins | sample MA1701073metaG_FD_139345 | JGI IMG/M metagenome (GOLD analysis project Ga0187892, IMG submission 139345) | Bio-ooze microbial communities from a basaltic lava cave in the Kipuka Kanohina Cave System on the Island of Hawaii, USA - MA170107-3 metaG ...
AGCCTCCATGCTGGTTTGTCGCGACAAAACAAACATCGGCATGGAGGCCATAATGTCTTTGCCCTTCGTGACTTACGTCGACGCACCACCCCGTTTTTGTTCACGGCGTTGCATGCCACCCGCTCGGGCGGCTACGGATCGCGCGGGGTCCGTTAGTCGGAATCGAGGTAGGGCCGTGGACGGAAGCCAGCCGGCTGGCGGCCGACTGCGACGCTCAGCGTCAGGCGCTGGCCGTCGCGCACCAGCTCGAGCGGCAAGACTGTCCCCGGGGGGCTGGCGGCGACCAGGTCGATCAGCTCATCTGTTTCGCTCAAGCGTACGTCGTTGATCGAGAGGATCACGTCGCCGGCGCGCAGCCCTGCGCGGGCGGCCGGTGTGCCTTTGGCCACGCGGGCGACTTGAACGCCGTCGAGCCGCCCTCCGTCGATGTGCGCGGCGGCGTCCTCGCGGCCCAGGGTGCTGACGATCTCGACGCCCAGGTAGCCGCGCACGACCTCGCCGCCGCGGATGAGCTGCGGGAGCAGCTCGCTGACGCGCCACGAGGGAATCGCAAAGCCCACGCCATCGTAGTGACCCGTCTGTGTCGCGATGGCGGTGTTTACACCGACGACCTCGCCGCGCAAGTTCACCAGCGGGCCACCGCTGTTGCCGGGGTTGATGACCGCGTCGGTCTGTAGGAAGCGCTGATACTGGATGCCGTGGATGTTGATGTTCGAGCGGCCGCGGGCGCTGATGATGCCGCGGCTGAAGCTGCCGTCCAGGCCGAATGGGTTGCCGACGGCGAACACGTCATCGCCCACCTGGGCCGAACGGCTGTCGCCCAGCGGAAGGGCGTGAAGCTGGCCGCAATTGACCTTCAACACGGCCAGGTCGGAGGCGCTGTCGGTCCCAACGACTTCGGCCGGCACGCGCCGCCCGTCGGCCAGCCCGACGATGATCCGGTCGGCATCGGCGACCACGTGCTCGTTGGTCACGATGTAGCCGGCATCGGCGTCGATGACAAAGCCGCTGCCCAGGCCGCGCCGCTGGTAGGCGCCGTCCGTTTCGGCGTCATCGGTCGCATCCGACTCGCGCTCGCTGCCGGGCGGAGCGACGGGGAGCGGATCGGCGGGGCGCAGCCAGCGGCGGCTCAGCGGCAGGGTCAGCGGGCCGACGCGCGTCTGCGTCTCGATGTTGACCACGGCCGGGGCCACGACTTCGGCCATGGCTCGCGCGGAGGCATAGGTTTCGTCCAGCCGTGCCTGGGCAGGCAGCTCCTCGCGCCAGGCGCGGATGCGGCCGCGCTCGATCGAGTAGCTCAGGCGTGCAAGCAAATTGGTCTGAAGGAGGATCAGCATCGTCAGGCTGGTCATGCCGAACACCAGCACAAACTGCCGCAAGATGCCTCCCCGTGAAACGCGCGTGGACATGCCCGATCCTGTCTGCCCCAAAGGCCGGCGTGCTGCGCCGGCTGCCCGGCTGATTGTACGTCGGGTTTGTGGCGCAGACCACCGGGAGCCGGACCTCCGCTGTTACTGCCTGTATTGGCGCACGACGATGTAGCGCGCCCAGACTTCGATCGGGGCGGAGGACATGCTTGCTCGCTGAAACTCAGTCAAATCGGCGCCCAGCGAATTGGCGGCCCTCTGCTTGCCGGCGAATGGGCGGAGGAACGCCACATCGGCCGCGTCATCGCCCCAGAGCCGGAGCATCACGTCGCCCTTGGGCCGCGGCGTCAGGTTCCGGTCGACCTGCTGGGCGTCGAACGAGGCGTGGACGGCCGGCGCGCGAACCGCTTCGAGCTTCCAGAGGCTGAAGACGTCATCCAGTTTGGCATTGCTCGACGGACCACCGAGCACAGCACCGCTCGCCACGTAGGTTACTTCATACAGGTCTTTGAACGTGCTGGGAAGCGATACGGCCAGCGGTAGGTAGCAGAGTGGGCCATCGGGAGCCACGATGGCGCAGTGGGTTTGCTTGGTCAGCGCCTCGACGATGAGCGATTGATTGGCCAGCGATCCGAACGCCCAGGCGAACTCGGCGTTGGTGGCCTGAGCGTTCAGAGCGCCGGGCGTCCAAAGCCGCTGCCGGAGGGTGTCGGGTGAGTCGGCAAGCAAGTACGCGGCGGTCGGCCCGAACGCGAACAGTCCATCGCGCAACTTGACGAACAGCCATGCCCGCTGCGTACCGCAGAAGTATTCCAGGAACACCTCCGCATACGGCTTGCCGTCCGCGGCGAGTTTGAGCGCCGCATCCAGCGCCGCGCCGGTGATGGGCGGGCTACTCACGCCCACTCGCAGCATCTTGGCTTGTTGCGCCACGCCGAGGGCCGCGTCCGCGTTCCCCGCGGCCAGCAGCCGCTCGATCTCCTGCTCGGCCAGACGGTCGACGCGCTCGGCATCGTCCAGCGCCGTGCTGATGACCGGATCGAGCAGCATCGGATAGCGCTTCGGTGCGGGCAGCATGCTTGACCAGGTGAGCTGCGGCCGGCGGTTGAGGCGATCGGCACTGGCTTCGAGCGAAGCGATCGTACCGGGGAGCTGGGCCCGCGCGCGGGCGACACCGGCCTGCCAGTCGGCAGGCGCCGCATTGGAGCTGCCCAGTGTCAGCCATAGTTCGGCTGCGTACCACCAGGCATTGCCCCTCTCGAGCAAGGTCGCGTCTTCGGGCGAAAACGCGGCCGATTCGGCAGCCAGCGGCTGATGCATGCGGTCGAGCAGCAGGCGCTCGTAGCGCGCCTTCAGGCGATTCGCATCGGACACCTGCTGGTTGGGCAGCCAGCCGTCCATCATCTCGCCCAGGCGCACGAAGTCCGTATCCAGCCAGCGTGCTTCGGCCGACAGGCGCCCGGCCCGGCAGGCCAGCGGCAGGAACCACTCTCCGAGCGCGCCGACCTTTGCCTCGAGGGCATTGTAAATGTTGGGAGGTTCGCCGGTCTGGCGCTGCATGTGGAGCAGCAGGGCACGCGTCGCGTCCCAGACGCGGCGTGCGCGGGCGGTGGCGTCGGAGGCTTTTGGATCGGGCCCCGCGCCCTCCGTGAATACCCATTGCAAGGCGTCGTCGATTCGGCCGCGGTCGACCAGGTGGCACCCGAGGGCATAGGTTTCGTCGTCGTCGGCGCGTTGGACGTCTTGCCGCTGGAGCTGGGCCTTAGCCATGACCTCGTCCAGCGGAGCGGACTTGCGGCGGATGGCCTCGATGCGCTCGAGCAGACCGGCGAACGCTTTGTCATCGAGCGCATCGTTCCAGACCGACTCGAGCCCGAGCGCGGCGTAGTGCTTCGCCACAGCCGCGGCGCGCTGATAGGCGGCATGGGCTTCGTCAGCCGCGGATAGCGCGGTCGCGCCTAGCGGCCCTTCGAGCTTGTCCTCGGCCTCGCGGCAGCGCCGCGCGGCGCGCTGCAAGTCCACCCTGCATACCTCGACGGGGTTTCGCCGGATCAGCGCGATGCGAAGCGCGGCGGGATAGTCGCCGGCTTCGAGGGCTTCGGCGTAGGGATCGCGTGCGACGTCTTCGGCCGCCAGGCTCGCGGCCACCAGACACAGCAGCCAGATGCATGGTGCGGCGCAGCGAGAGATGACTACATGGCGCCTGTTCGACAACATGCCGGCCATTTAACGGCGGATGGGCACGTCGATCAACTCTGCCTGGCGGTCTCGACGTTCGGGTTCGATCGGCTCGGCAGGTGGAGGCGGGCCGGGCTGCGTCGCCAATGCTTGTTTGAAATCACGTTCGACCATGCGCGACGCCTGCTCAGACCGGTAATTGGCCCCGCTGGAACGACGGGCGGGAGCCGGGGTCGCACAGGCCGAGCCGACCATCACGGCCGTCAACATCAACGCGATCACGAAGCTCCGAGATGAATGACCGCGCGCCGTGCGTAGCCACACGAGCGGGTGGCATGGGCAAGCGATCGTCGCGGCCTTTGGCGACGATCGCTTGCCCGTGACTACCGACCGTATCTCGCAGCTTCGGCACGGGCAAGCAAACGGCCGCTGGCCCATGCCACCCGTCGCAGCGGCTACGAATCGCGCTGCCAGGCTTCGTCGCGAGTGGGCAACGGTTGTCATGACTACCCGCCCCCGCCGCCGCGCACTGGCGGAGGCAGTTTAGCGCTTCGGGACGCGGTGATGCCGGCTCCGCCGCCGACTCCGAACGCGCCGATCTGTGTGGCGGCCGCGCCGAAGTTCTGCGGACCCGTGACGCGCGTTGCGGCGAGCAGGAGTGAATTGTCCGCCTGCGTCTGCAGAATGGCGACCTGCTCAGGCACGTTAACCTCTTCCAGCCGGGCCTCTTCGATGAGTTGAGCCACGGCCCCCTCCTCGACGACTTCCAGCGCGGCGTAGACGCGGGCGGTCCGGTCTTCGCGGACGGTGGAGCGCTGCGCCATGGCCGAGATCAGCGGCAGGTTCGGCAGTTGCCACAGCGCCCGGTCGGCGTCGGTGAGCATCTCGGGCTCGCCCAGAGCGTCGGCCGTGGCGATCAGTTTCTGTCCGCTCAGCAGGCTGCGCTCGCCGCCGATACGCGGTGCGTTGACCATGGCGTTGGAGTCTTCAGACGCCAGCATTGACCTGCCCTGGGCGGGATCGTGCTGGGCCCACAGGATCGAGCCGGTCACTTCCATGGTGGCCAGCGGCGTGCCGACCCGCACGTGCTCGCGGTGTTCGCGGGCGTCGAAATGCACCTTGATCTGGCCCTGCTGAACGATGAAGTCGAACGGCAACATGCGGCCTCGGCCTTCGAGGATTTCGAGCCGCGTGTTCTGGTCCATCAGCACGACGATGGCGCCTTTGAATTCGGCGCCAACACCACCCAGCCCGCCGACGAAGAACAGCATGGCATGTGAGTCAGGGCCGGTGACGAGCGTGGCGGGCACCTCGTTGATGTAGTGGCCAATGCGCAGGGACTCGGTCTGATCGCCCGCCACCACGCGCTCGAGCGAGTTGTTCACCGAGCTGACAAAGGCGACCTGGCCGAGCGCCAGCGGCGCCAGAGGCAAGGTGACGAGGCCAACGAGAGTCCACGCCTTACTGCCAACCCTACGACACCTGACCGTCAATGTACTGTACACGCTATGGACTCCTGATAGGCCCTTTGGTCCCCATGCCAATTATACCCGCGGGGCGTCGGTGGGCGCCGACCGTCCAGCATATCGGCAAATCGGATCAGCGGAACGTGAACCCGACCGAAATGCCGTAGATGGCCCGGTCGTACGAGAACACGGATTCCTTGAGGCGGTCCTGCGACGTGGCGTCGTCGACGGTCAGCACGATGTCGCCGCGAATCTCCATCGTCACGTGCTTGTCGAGTACGAAGCTGCGCGACAGGCCCCAGACGTAGGTCTGGACGAAATCTTCGCGCTCGCGGCGCTTGAAGTCGAACAGGCTGGGCTGCTTGTAGTCTTCCCAGGTCCACTGGCCGGAGAACTCGAACTCGAGCTGCCACGGCAGGGGCACGAGCACGGCCGCGATCAGGCCCTGCGACGTCACATCGAACTCGTCGCCGACCGTGCTGCCCGAGTGCAGCCGGTAGCCGACCGAGGCCTGCAGCCAGCGGTTGTCCTCGCGGGCCTTCCAGGGCTGGCAGACGTTGAAGCCCTGCGAATATGTGAAGGTGTGATAGTTGCCGTCGCGTTCGAGCTGCGAGATCGTGTTCTCGTGAAAGTCGCGGTCTTCGTAGCTGTACGAGAACAGCGACCAGGTGCGCGGGGTCTTGTCTTCGTCGCGCAGCTCGGTCAGGCGCAGGCTCGGCGTGACGCGGTTGCGGCCGAGGAAGTCGTCGCGGCCGACGAAGTTGTAATCGTGGTCATACTGAATGCCGGCCGCCAGGTTCTCGGTGATCTGATAGGAAAGCGCGGCCCGCCCGGCATAGGTCTGCACGTCGAACTGCTCGATCGAGGCGTGCCAGGTGTGGAAGGTCGTCGCGCCGAAGGCGACCGTCAGGCGGTCACCAATCGGAAGCCGGTACGAGAAGTCGCTGGTCAGACCGAAGCGAATGTCCGCCTCGTTCGATATGTTGCTGGGCAGGATCGTGTCTTCGCCCAGCAGGATGACGTTCGTGTCGTAGTTCAGGCCGAAACGCAGGTTCAGCTCCCAAGGCGATACCGGGGCGCCGGGGGCCGGGACGTATCGGATAATTGGCGCGGCCCGCGGCCGGCCGGTCACCTGCATCTGCTGAGCCAGCTCCTTCTGCTCGGGTGTGGCCACTGGCGACTGGATCACTTCCTGGAGGGCAGCCACCGACTCTTCGTCGCGCTCCTGCATCGACAGGATCAGGGCCCGGTACAGATCGATGTCGGGCTTGCGCCGGCCGCGCCGTTCGCCGCGGGCGGCGTCGTCGTCCAGCGCCGCCGCCTGCTCAAACGCCGCCAGCGAAGCCGTGTAGTCGCCGAGATGATACTCGGCGATGCCCAGATAAAAGTAGGCGATCGACCGGCTGTCGACATCGCCGACATTGGCGGCCAGGAATTGCTCGACCGAGCGTTTGCCCTGCTCCCACTGGCGGTTGCCGACCTGGGCGAGGGCCAGGTCAAGCTGGGCCTCGTCCATCAAGCGCTGATCGACGCCGGCGGCCTCGGTCGTCACGACGCGGCCGAGCACGTTGGCAGCCTGGTCGTACTCGCCGAGCTGCAGATGCACGAGGCCGAGGTAGTAGAGCGAGCCAACGTCGCTCGGGTCGGCGGCCGAGAGCTGCTCAAACACGGCCCGGGCATCGACATAGCGGCCGTCGACAAACAAGACCACGCCCTCGTTGAAGCGGATCAGCCGCTGCGTCTGCTCGGACGAAGCGCCCGCCCACGGCGCCGGCGCGAGCAAGAGCCAGCCGGCCAGTGCGAGGACGCAAGGCCGCGCGCGGCGAGGGACTGGCGAATCGGTCGTTTCGCGGCTGCGTGGAGCTTCCAAGGGCATAGGGCCTGTACCCGGCTAGCGAGGCTGCGCCTCAGACTTACGAGCGTGGCACCAAGTGACGAATAAGGGACGCAGAGGCGCTGAGGACGCTGAGGGAGAGGCATAGGAGGAACGTGACGCGCCACCTATCATCACCTTCTCTTTTCTCTGCGCACTCTGCGACTCTGCGTCTATGATCCGGTCCGAACATTGACTCATCCACAACAAGTCTGACGCCCCAAGGAATCTAGTCCAAGTCTGGCGCGGTCTCGACGACGTTTTCAGCCGCGGCGTCGACGGTCAACTGGTTGTTCAGGTCCTGCAAAGCGAGCTGGCCGGGGACCGCCAGGAAGTTGGCGACCAGCCGGGCCGCCTCGGTGCGGGCGAAGTCGTCGATCTGCTGGCTGCTGACGCAGCCGATGCCGTACAACAGGGGATAAGCGGCGAGTCCGAAGGCCGCCATTCGCACTTTTCGCCAAGTCGTGCTCATGCCATCGTCCTTTGCTGTTGCGCCTACGACAGGTTCACAAACGTCGAATCGATGATGAAGAACAGCGTATCGTTGAAGATCCCCGACAGGTTCGAGAGCAGCGTGGTCGTCAGCGAGCGCTGGCTGTAGGCCTGGCTGATCGGGCAGGTGAACGTCTGCATCAATGTCGTGGACATGATGCACAGGGCGACGAACGAACGCTTGCGAAAAGCTCGAAACATATCGCTGCACTCCCTTACCGCCGTTGCTCGCTCGGCGGCTGCCTGCCCGAGTTTGTACGGTCCAACTGCATGACAGATCGGCTTGCGACCCGTCGAATGCTTAGAGAAACGCGGTCTGGCCGGAGGCGCCGCGCCTTGGCGCGCACCCGGCGACGGCTGGAATCCTACCAACCCCCGCCAGGCGCCGCAAGCGCCCGTCGGCCGGATTTCTGCCCGGGGGTGCATCCCGGCATGGGTGGCAGAACCGAGTGGCAGACGCAGCATGGCTGGCATGGCCAAGCGAAGCGCGGCCATGACGTGGCTTGCACTGACTTCAGGGTGCATGTCCGGTCTTGCGCGGCAGTTCGAACATCTTCGCCCGGACGGGCGGACGACCGTTGCCAGGGCCTTCAGGCCCGCTGGCCGGCCTTCCTTCCCTCTTCCCGCCCGGAGGCCGGACGACCGCTTGCTATCCCGGCATTCGCCCGCCCTCCGGGCGGAGGAAAATAGATCAGCGCCTTCCAGGGACTGAAGTCCCTGGCAACGACCGCGCGCCCTACGGGCGAACGGCAGGCACATCCTTCTGCCTTTGGCGGGCCGCAAGACCGGACATGCACCCCTGACTTCATGCCCGCGCTTCGCTTGGGCATGCCACCCAAAAATGAGATGCACCCCCTGCCGGGCTGCGCCATGCCCGTGAAGTTGGCCTCACGCGGGTTAGAATGCCTGACCCATGACGCGGGCCGTGCGTTACGCCGTGGTCCCGAGTGCGAGGAACCTATCCGAATGAACTCGACCCGCTTTCGCTATCCGATCTGGGTCCGTGGCGACCTGGACGGGTTTTTCGGCCTGATGGTCGACAACCTGGTGCAGGTGCTGCTGATCTTCGGCCTGTGCACGACGGCTGCCGGTATTCCGGCTGACGTCGTCTGGACGCGCATGCTGCCCGGCGTCGCGGTCAGTCTGGTGCTGGGCAACGTCTTCTACGGCATCCAGGCGCACCTGGTCGCCCGCCGGCAGCGCGACGCGACGGTCACGGCCCTGCCGTACGGGATCAACACGCCTTCCGTCTTCGCTTATGTCCTGTTCATCATGGCGCCGGTCTATCGCGCCCAAGTCGCGGCAGGCAGCACGGCCGAGGCTGCGGCCGATCTGGCGTGGAAGGCTGGGCTGATCGCCTGCCTGGTCAGCGGCGTCATCGAGTTTACCGGCGCGTTCTTCGCCGAGCGCCTCCGCCGCGTCACGCCGCGGGCGGCGCTCCTCGGTGTGCTGGCCGCGGTCGGCATCACGTTCATCGCCTCAGATTTCGCCTTCCGCATTTATGCCAAGCCGCTGATCGGACTGGTCCCGCTGGCGATCCTGCTGCTGGCCTACTTCGCGCGCTATCGCTTCCCGCTCGGCCTGCCGGGCGGGTTCGTGGCCGTGATCTTCGGCACGCTGGTGGCCTGGGCCATGTCGACGCCGCAGTACCTGGACTGGTTCGGCGGTGCGGCGGTGATGTCGGCCGAGTCGCTGCGCAGCGCCGTCGATGCGCTGGGCTGGGTTCCGCCCGTGTTCGCGGGCCGCGAGATTGCCGACGTGCTGTCGCGGGCCGAACTGTGGGCGCCGTTCCTGACGGTCTCGATCCCGATGGGCGTGATCAACGTGCTCGGCTCGCTGCAGAACATCGAGTCGGCCGCCGCCGCCGGCGACCGCTTCTCGACGGCGCCGTCGCTGGCCGTGAACGGCCTGGGCACGATCGCGGCCGGGCTGTTCGGCTCATGCTTCCCGACCACCATCTACATCGGCCATCCGGGCTGGAAGGCGCTCGGCGCCCGCTCCGGCTACTCGATCGCGAACGGCATCTTCTTCACCGTCTGCTTCCTCTACGGCGGCGGCCAGATTCTGGCGGCGCTGATCCCGATCGAGGCTGGCGCCGCGATCGTGATGTACATCGGCATCGTCATCACCGCTCAGGCCTTCTCGGCCACGCCGCGCGAGCATGCCCCGGCCGTCGCCATCTCGCTCTTCCCGGCCATGGCCGCGCTGCTGGTGGTCAACCTGCCGTTGCTCATGGCCGATGCCGGCGCGACGCGCACGCTGGCCGAGATGCTCGACCGCGCGGGTCCATCGTCACTGGTGCCGACGCTGACCGGTATGGTGGCCCTGACCGGCGCGAATTCATCCTGGCTGCTGGTCACGCTCATTCTCACGGCGCTCACCGTGAACCTGATCGAGAAGCGCTATCGGGCCGCAGCGGCGTGGTGTGCCGTGGCGACGGTGCTCACGCTGCTCGGCCTGCTGCACGCCTACCGGGCCGTCGGCAACGACCTGCACGAGCTGTTCACCTGGCAACGCCTGCCAGCCGCCGAGAGCGGTGTCGTGGCGTACCGAGCGATCCCGATCGCCATCGGCTACGCGGTCGCGACGATGATCTTTGCCGGCGTCGCGCATCGGGTGGCGCCAAAGCAGAACGACCCGACCGACGATGCGTTGCGGGCAATCTCGACTCAGATTCGTGACACGACCGGCCTCGATGGGTAAGATCGGTGAAGAATGGCGACACATGGAGACCGTTTCGAATGACATTGAAAGCCCATTTTGACGGCAGCGTGTTCATCCCGGACGAGCCGGTCGCACGACCCGCAGGAACGTCCGTGACCATCGCCGTTTTCGATAATGGCGCCCAAGCGCGGCCGCAGTTTGCCGACTTGCTCGAACTGGCCCGAGACCTTCCCGATGCGCCCAGCGATCTGGCCGCGCAACACGACCATTACCTCTACGGAGGTCCGAAGCGGTGATTCGTGGCTGCTTCGCCGACGCAGGCTATCGGATCGGACTGTCTAACAAGCAGGATGCCTTGCACGCCGTCGCCCGTGCGTGGACCAACCAAATATCGGGAACGAACGTTACGACCGCGGCGGTGCTGCTTGAGACCGCCAACGCGCTCTCGCGTCCCGTCTGGCGCGCGGCGGTAGTCGAATTGATCGAGTCGCTTCGCGCTCGAACAGACGTCGCGATAGTTCCGTGGAGCGACGGGCTGATCGCCCGTGCGTGGGGACTCTACGCGGCACGTCGAGACAAGGAATGGGCGCTCACGGACTGCGGTTCGTTCGTGGTCATGTCTGAGTATCGTTTGACCGACGCGCGGGCGGATGACCCACACTTCGAGCAGGCAGGTTTTCGCGCACTGCTTCGCTTGGATCCGAAACGCGCGTAAGCTGGTGCCTGCGGAGTTCGCGCGTGGACCTCAAGACCCGCATCGACGTTGCCGCTGGCCGGCGGCCGGCTGACCTGGTGCTTCGCGGCGGGCGGATCGTCAACGTGCTGTCGTGCGAGGTGCTCGCGGGCGACGTAGCCATTGCCGGCGATCGCATCGTCGGCATCGGCTCGTACGAGGGCCGCGAGATTGTGGAGCTCAGGGGGCAATACATCTGCCCCGGCTTCATCGACGGGCACGTACACATCGAATCGTCGCTGCTGTCCGTGCCCGAGTTCGCCCGGACGGTGTGCGTACACGGCACGACGGCGGTCGTGGCCGATCCGCACGAGATCGCCAACGTCATGGGGGCCGAGGGGCTGCGCTTTATCCTCTCGTCAAGCAAATATTGCCCGATCCGCGTGTACGTCATGGCCAGCTCGTGCGTGCCGGCCTCGCGCTTCGAGAGCGCCGGGGCCGAGCTGACGGCCGAAGACATCCAGCCGTTGCTGTCCGACCGCTGGGTGCTCGGGCTGGCTGAGATGATGAATTACCCCGGCGTGGTGGCGGGCGACGCGGATTGTCTCGAGAAGATCACGATGGTGGGCGACCGGCCGGTCGACGGGCATGCGCCGGGGCTGTCCGGCCGGCCGCTGTGCGCGTACGTCGCAGCCAGCATCGGCAGCGACCACGAGTGCACGACGCTCGACGAGGCCCGCGAGAAGCTGCGGCTGGGCCTGCACATCATGATCCGCGAGGGCAGCCAGGCTCGAAACCTCGATTCGCTATTGCCACTCGTGACGCCGGAAACGCACGACCGGTTCATGTTCGTCACCGACGACAAGGACGTGGATGACCTGCTCACCGAAGGACACATCGATCACATGGTGCGCCGCGCGATCGCGGCAGGACTCCATCCCGTACACGCCATCAAGCTGGCGTCGTACAACGCGGCCCAGTATTTCCGGTTGCACGACCTCGGCGCTGTCGCCCCGGGCAGGTTGGCGTCGATCGCGGTGCTCGAAGACCTGAAGGGCTGCCGCGTGACGCGCGTCTACAACGCCGGCCAGCTCGTGGCGTGCGACGGCGCTGGCGTCGAATCCGACGCCAGCCAACGCAAACAGCCGGTCTTGCGCGGCAGCGTGAACGTGCACTGGATCGAGCCCGAGCAGTTTGGAGTACGCGTGCCGCATGACGGCGCCTACAGCGTGCACGTCATGGAGGTGCTGGAAGACCGCATCGATACGCGCCGCTCGATCGAGCGCGTGCAGGCCGTCGACCGGCAGATTGCGGCCGATGCGTCGCGCGACCTGTGCAAGATCGCCGTGATTGAGCGGCACCGGGCGACCGGCAACATCGGCCGCGGGTTCGTGCGCGGCTTCGGGTTTGCGGCTGGTGCGATCGCCTCGACCGTCGGCCATGACTCGCACAACCTGGTGGTGGCCGGGACGAACGATCACGACATGTTCGTGGCGGCTGTACACCTGGTGCGAATCCGCGGCGGATTCTGCGTGGTGCGCGACGGCGCCGTCCTGGCCGACGTGCCTCTGCCGATCGGCGGCCTGATGAGCGAGGCCGACGCCGGCACGCTCAGCGGTCAGCTTCGCGCGTTGCACGAAGCCGCCCGCGGCATCGGCGGAAAGCTGCGCCGGCCGTTCATGGCGCTCTCGTTCCTGAGCCTATCCGTCATCGGCGCGCTGAAGGTGACCGACCAGGGGCTTGTGGACGTTGACCGATTTGAGCTGATCGATCCGGTCGTCCGTGCGGTGTAGTCGAGTCAGCCCCAGGCGGCCATACACGACTCAATGTGGCCGACCGCTCTCTCCATCTTTGCACGATCATACATCTGGACGGGACGCGATCAACATGTTGCAGCCCAGCGCGATCGTGCAGAGGCACGCGTGTCTCGCGCCGTGTAATGTCTCGCCGCTCACGGCACAACTTTGAATGGTGATGCTTGCAGCCGCTTCTCGCTGCACTGAATCGTTAATAGCGATCCAGCCTGAACGTCGTCGAATAGATCAGTCTGACCATCGGACCACGTGACGCGTAAACTGGCCTTGCGGCCGGATCGCTCGCCCAGGCCAAAGTGGGCGTATTGCGCGCTGGCGCTCTGGAAGCTGCCGCCGCCGTAGATCCAGCGGCGCTGGGTCTTACCATCACACGTCACCTCGACCTTGCAGCCCAGACCGCGCGGATTCTTGGCGCCGGCGTTGCACGACACGATCAGCCAGTCGCGCGGCGGAGCTTCGTTGCGAAGGATGGTGATCGGGCCGTTGAGAATCAGCATGATCATGTCGATGTCTCCATCGCCGTCGATGTCGCCGAACGCCACGCCGCGGCCGCGCGTCGGGCGCTGGATCATCTCGCCGGACGCCGCGTCGGTGATGCGCTCGAAACGATCTCCGTGCCGCTCGAACAGCAGCGGCGTCTGCTCGTAGGGCGAGTCGATGTTCTGCGTAGCGGCCTCGGGAAAGACGTGGCCGTTGGCGATGAACAGGTCCTCGTCGGCATCGCCGTCGAAGTCGTAGAAGCCGGTGCCCCAGCCCAAAAACGGCCGGCTGATCAGCCCCAGGCCATATTGCGACGTGCGGTCCTCGAAGAACGGGCCGGGGAAGTTCAGGTGCAGCGTGTTCGTGTCGCTGGAGAAGTTGACCGTGAACTTGTCGGGCAGGCCGTTGCCGTCGACGTCGGCGATGCCGATGCCCATGCTGGCCTGCGTGGTGCCGTCGATGTTGGCGGCGATGCCGGACAGCAGGCCGATCTCCGCGAACTTGCGGTCGCCCTTGTTGTGGAAGAAGAAGTCGGGCGTCGAGTCGTTGGCCACGAAGATGTCGCAGCGGTGGTCGCCGTCGAAATCGAGCATCGCCACGCCCAAGCCATAGCCCGGCTCCTTCACGATGCAGCCGGCGTCAGCGGTGACGTCCTTGAAGCGCCCATCGCCGAGATTCTCGTAGAGCACGCTCTGCACTTTCGGCAAGCCATGCGGCCCGCGCATGACCGTGACGCCCTTGAAGCTCGAACGCGAGGGTGGGTTACGCGGATCGAAATCTAGGTAGTTGACCACGTAAAGATCGAGGTCGCCGTCGCCGTCGATGTCACCGAACGCACAGCCAGTGCCCCAACGCGAGTCGTCAACGCCGGCCGCCTTCGACACATCCTCCAGCGACTTGCCGCCGACGTTCCGTAGCAGCACGTTCGGCCCGAAGCAGGTGACGTACACGTCATCCCAGCCGTCGCCGTCGTAGTCGCCCACGGCCACGCCCATGCCCCAGCGTTTGAGCTTAAGGCCGACGTCGGCCGTGACGTCCTTGAACGTGCCGTCGCCGGCGTTCAGGTACATGCGGCTGCCCGGGCCATTCTCGGTATCGTCCGTCGTTGCGCCGTTGGCGACGAACAGATCTAGGTCGCCGTCCCGATCGAAGTCGAACAACGCGACGCCGTTGCCGTCGACCTCCAGAATCTCGCGCGACGGCTGCTTGCCGCTGGTCGTCACAAAGTCGACGCCCGAGGCCTTGGTGACGTCGGAGAAGCGCAGCGCCGGCGGATCGGCGGCGCGAGCCAAGCCGGCCATGCCGAACGGTAAGGCCGCGAGTACCCATTGCGATGTCAACCACATGCTCGCCCGCAAGCGCGCAGTGTGATCGATGCTACGTGCCCGTTGCTCGCCGCTCATTGTTCCGGGAATCCTTCCGATGGCCGGATCTTGTCCTTGGTCTCTTCGAACTTCTGCATCGACTTCTTGGCGCCCTCGTGATCCCCCAGCCGGTTCTGCACCCGGGCCAGCTTGAAATAGGCGGCGTAAAGGCTGGCATCGGCTTCCGCGAACTGTGTGGCCTTGATGTATTGGTCGCGGGCCTGCTCGAACTTCTGCTGACGTTCGTACACGTCGCCCAGCCGAACATGACCGGACCCCTGGAAGGAAGCCCTCGTCGGATCGTCAGCGTACCGGGCGTTCAGCTCAATGCACTTCTTGAAGCAAGCCGCAGCCTCGTCCAGCCGGTCGTCGTCAAACTCAATCAGGCCAAGTCCGAGGTAGGCATGACCGTGGTCGGGAAACGCCGCGATGAACTTCTCGAACGCCTTGCGGGCTGCTTCGCGCTGGCCGAGATAATAGAGGCAGAAACCGAGCGGATAATTCGGCCGGGCATCATTCGGTGCCAATTCGCGGGCCTTCTCCAGGTATCCTTGGGCCTGCTCGTAGCGCCGCAGCTTATGGTACGCCACGCCCACCAGCAGTTGAGCATCGAAGTGATTCGGATCGGCCGCAATCACGGGGTGTAGTTGCTCGATCGCGGCCTCGTTCTGACCCGCGGCGAGCAGCCGCTTGGCCAGATCGATCTGTCGATCGGCGTCGAGCGGGGCAGGATCGGACTTGCCCGGCATGAACGGCTGAGCCGCAACGGGCGCCAATGCCGACGACGCGACGCAGGCGAAGAACGCCCCGATCAATCCAGCGCCTCTCATCGCTACGATTCTATGCTCAGGCCCGTGGCGTCACAAACGAATCAGTGGCCCGCGCACCGTGCCCATCGTACGCTGTGCGAATGGCCAAACCATTTGACGCTACAACCAAGCACTTGATCGAAGTGGACCCGTTAGCCTGGCTGCGATTGGCCGAGTTGCCCGGGACGGCGGTGAAGCTGATCGACGCCGATCTCTCGACGGTGACATCCGCAGCTGATCGCGTCCTGCACGTCGAGGAGCCGGAGCCTTACCTGGCCCACTTCGAGCTGCAGTCGTCGCGATTGGCCGACTTGGACGAGCGCGAGATGCGCACGGCAGCCATGCTGCACTACCAGCATGGGCTGCCCGTCGAGACTGTGGTCATCCTGCTGCGGCGGGAGGCCGATGGCCCTGCCAGCAGCGGTCAGGCCGGCTTCCGCTCGCCCAGCGGCTGGACCGAGATGAAGTTCAAGTACCGCGTGCTGCGCGTCTGGGAACTGCCGGTCGAGAGCTTGCTGGCGGGTGCGCTGGCGACGTTGCCGCTGGCGCCGTTGGCAAGTGTGTCACCCGAGGCCTTGCCGTCCATCGTCACTCGTATGGAAGACCGGGTCAGGCAAGAGGCGTCGCCGGCCGAGGCGGGTATAATCTGGACGGCCACGTATGTGTTGATGGGTCTGCGATATGATCGTGATCTGGTCCATCACCTGCTGAAGGGAGTACGCGGAATGGAAGAATCTGTGACGTATCAGGAGATTATCGAAAAGGGCGAGGCCCGCGGCCGCGCGATGGGGCTGCGCGAGGGCGAGGCCAAGGGTCTGCGCGAGGGTGAAATGAGGGGTAAGATCGAAGAGGCCCGCCGAGTGCTCGTGCGCCTGGGAAGCAAGCGACTCGGGCCGCCCGACGAATCGACGCTTGGGCGGATCGAAGCCCTCGATTCGCTCGAGCGCCTGGAGTTGTTGGTTGAGCAAGCCGTTGATGCCGTCAACTGGCAAGACCTCGTCCCCTGAGGCGTTGGTTAGCCTGCGGGCGTGATGGCGAAGTTAGCGCACGAGCAGCGCACTCGGGCGGCGTTCGCAGACAACACGAACCATGCGGGAAGTCCTACTCAAGACACGCAAATTCGACATCGAGCGCCGAACACTGGTCCGGCCGGGTGGCCGCGAGGTCACGCGTGAGTTGGTCGTCCATCCGGGCGCGGTGGTCCTGCTGCCGATTCTGGACGATGGACGCATTGTGATGATCCGCAACGTCAGACACGCGGCTGGCCAAGAGTTGCTCGAACTGCCGGCCGGTACCCGCGAGCCCAACGAATCGGCCGAGGCCACCGCCTTTCGCGAGCTGGAGGAAGAGACCGGTTATCGGGCGGAGCGGATCGCGCCGATGCTCGAATTCTATCCCTCGCCTGGCATTCTGACCGAACTGATGCACGTGTTCGTTGCCACCGGCCTGAGACCGAGCGTGCAGCGGCTGCAGGGCGATGAGGAAATCGTCGTCGAGCTGCATGACCCGCACGAGCTCCGCCGGCTGGTTGTCGACGGCCACCTGCGCGACGGCAAGACGATTGCCGTGCTGGCGACGTACCTGCTGCGAGCCAACTCGACCGCACGACCCGAATCAAGAGAGGCGGCCCGATGAGCTGGTATGACCGTGACTATGCCCGGCCACATACCCACCCGTCCCGGACGATCATCCCCGGCCTGCCTCTATTCGGCGCGTCCGTCGTGACGACGCTTATCATCGTCAATGTCGTAATTCACGTGCTTGGCGTCCTGCTGCCGATCCAGGGCGTGCTTTACGACGTAGGCGCGCTGGTCCCGGACTCTGTGCTGCACGGTCAGGTCTGGCGGCTGGTGACCGCTCAGTACCTGCACGCGGGAACGATGCATCTGCTGTTGAACATGCTTGCGCTGCACCTGCTCGGAACTCAGCTCGAGTACCTCTGGGGGCGGCAGCGGTTCTTTGCCATCTATGCCCTGGCGGGTTTGGCCGGCAGCCTGGGCATCGTGCTGCTGGCCGTCATGGGTGCGATTGCCCCCGACACCGTTGCCGTCGGTGCATCCGGGTGCATCCTTGGCCTGCTCGGGGCGGCGGCCGTGCTCTTTCCGACGCAGAGCATTTATGTTTACGGCATCTTCCCGATCCGAATTCGCACGGCCGCGATGATCTTCGCCGGCCTGTATGTCTTGAACATCGTCGGCCGCGGCGCGAACTACGGAGGCGACGCGGCCCACCTGGCCGGACTAGCGTTCGGCGCCTGGTGGGCCTGGGCCGGACAGCGCTGGTGGGATGGCTGGGCGGCACGCCGCGGCCCGCCGGCGTCGCGGCCGCGTCGTCGCACGAGCCCGTTCACACGCCGAGTGCAGCAGCGCGCCGACGATGCGCGGCTGGTCGACGCCATCCTGGAGAAGGTCCATCGCGAAGGCATGCACCGTTTGACCCGCGCCGAGCGCCGGGCGCTCGACGCCGCTACCGAGCGGCAGCGCCAGGCCGAGGCCCGTGCTGGACGAACAGACAGGCTATAGTTAAATGTACGCCGGGGGTGCGGCGGGGAAATCATCCGGGAAGGTGCGTCGTTCGCCTGGCGGGTCGCATGGGCAGACGGCCGGTAGTACGGGTTTATGAGCTTCAGGTCCAGTCCGCTTGACAATCCCATCAACTGGTCGTTCGGCGTCGGCCGGTTGTGGGGGATCAACATTCGAGTTCACGTCGTTCTCGTCGTCGTGGGCGCCGTGATGGTCTTCCAGTCGGCCTTCGCGGCACAATCCGGCGAAGTCGCTCGAGCCATCCTCAACGGCGTCGGGCAGTCGCTGATTCTGTTCATCGTCGTCCTGGTTCACGAATTCGGGCATTGCTACGGGGCACGCCGGACCGGCGGTGAGGCCGATGAGGTGCTGCTCTGGCCGCTGGGCGGGCTGGCGATGGTCAGTCCACCGCACCACCCGCGGGCACATTTGATTACGACCATCGGCGGCCCGATCGTTCACCCGGCGATCGGCGCGGCAGCCGCAGCGATCATTGTCTGGGAGGCCAAAGACGGGCAGGCGATTCCGTGGAACCCGCTGCACCCGTTTACGCCCGTGTCGGGCGCGTACTACGTCTCCGAGCTGCACCGGTGGATGAGCTATGTTTTCGGCATCAATTACGTGATGCTGCTATTCAACCTGGTACCGATGTATCCGCTCGATGGCGGCCGCATCTTGCAGGCGCTGCTCTGGCCACGCATGGGTTTCGTGCAGTCGACGCAGCTCGCTACGTTTGTGGGGATGGTCGGTGCGGTCGGGCTGGCCGTCTTCGGAATCGTCACCAAAGAGTGGACCACGCTCGGAATCGCCGTCTTCGGCTACTTCGAATGCTGGCGAATGCGTCAAGCCATCCAGGCCGGTGCGTACTCCGACGAGCCCACGTTCGGTTACGATTTTTCGAAGGGCTTCGGGGCCTTCAAGGACACAGACCACGGCCGCGGCGGCCAGATGGGCTTCTTCGCCCGTCGCCGGGCCAGGCGCGCTCTGGAGCGCGAGCGGCGTGAGGCGGCGGCCATCGAAGAGCGGCAGCGGCGCATCGACGCCATCCTGCAGAAGGTCCATCGCGACGGGATGCACTCGCTCACTGCCGCCGAACGCCGCTTCCTGGCCGAAGAGACCGAACGGCAGCGCAGCAACCAGCTCCGCTGACGGCGCTGAAACTACGACCCTGTGGCGTCACTCGAGCGGATCAGCACCTACAAACGAGTCTCATTCGAACCGGACTTGGCGGACAGGGTCATGAACACGGCCTCTACTGCCGCCGCTTTCGATGCGGCTTTCTGCGGGCACCGTTGCCGAGCGATTCGATCGCCGCGATGTGACGGAAAGACACGAGTGTCCAGGGTGTGGCAATATATGGTGGCACGCATGGATGCCACGGTGTGGCATGGGCAAGCGATCGTCGCGGCCTTTGGCGACGATCGATTGCCCGTGCTGGCGAGAGAATGTCGTCTGGTCAGCACGGGCAAGCAAACGGCCGCTTGCCCATGCCACCCAACGCCGTGAACAAAAACGGGGTGGTGCGTCGACGTAAGTCACGAAGGGCAAAGACATTATGGCCTCCATGCCGATGTTTGTTTTG
>Ga0187892_10005707_pt1 | contig 19279 bp, 19 predicted proteins | sample MA1701073metaG_FD_139345 | JGI IMG/M metagenome (GOLD analysis project Ga0187892, IMG submission 139345) | Bio-ooze microbial communities from a basaltic lava cave in the Kipuka Kanohina Cave System on the Island of Hawaii, USA - MA170107-3 metaG ...
ATGTTTGTCTTCTGGATGGGCCAGGCAGGCCTGACGATCGGATTGGTGTTGCTCGTAGGCAGGCGGTAGCCATCCGCACCCAGCGAGTCCGAGGCTTGGCCGAGCACCGTCACGTCCCACGCACCACGCACCACGCCTTATTTCGTCTTGCATTTCCGTGCCCTTCATTGCACCGTTTGGCCATCATGACCTCCACCCCGATCGAACTGGAGCTGGTGGCGGGCGGACGGCCCCGGCTAGGCGAGGCCCTGCCCGAGCTGTGGGCGTTTCGCGGCACGGTCCTGGCGTTCGCCGAGCGGGACCTTCGGGTCAAGTACAAGCAGGCGGTGTTGGGGGTGGCGTGGGCGCTGCTCCAGCCGCTCGCGTTCCTGGCGATCTTCACCGTCTTCTTCGGGCGCGTGGCGCGGATCGGGGGCGACGGCGTCAATTACCGCCGCGTTCGCAAATCCCTGGAATTGCACCTCGACGACGGTGTCGTTCAGCGCCAGCGCGTTGTTGAATGCGTGGCCTGACTTCTGGTCCCGGCGGCGGGTCGCAGGTGTGGACTGCCGGGTATTTGCGGGGTCGAGTCGCCGTCAGTCCTTACGTAGGTGGGCCAGTTCGGCTTCGGCGGGATGAACGCGGACTCGGTTACACGAGCGGTCGCGGTTTCGCTGGTCGAGCTCTCGGTCCGCGCACAATACGCCTTCATGCGCTACAACCAAGTGCCAGTAGTGGAGTTCGGGGGCGGTCTGTATCGCGCCCGTTCCGGCACTGTGCAGCAGGGCGTCTGGAACGTGAGCTTTTTCTTCTTGGACGGTGTGGGAAGTCGACTATTCGTTTCAGCCGAAGCTCGTCGGCGAGTTTCGGATCCAAGCACGCCAACGGCCATGTCGCCTTGTTGTTCTACTTCGGCGTAGGGGTGCGGGCGCGGTTCTGAATCATCTCCTCCTCGCCGAGCGATACAATTAGGGCGTCACCGACTCCATCCCGACGCTGGTGGACCGAACCGCCAGTTGACGGAGAACGATTCGGCTAGTTAATGCCAGATATTTCTCCGGGCCCACTACCAGCCTTCATTAGAGCTCCACTACGCGCTCTTCTTAGAGTATGGGCGCGATACCCGAAGGCTCCTGGTTATCTCTATCAAATTGTGGAACGCTGGGGTGAGCGTCTAAGCGTGGAACCGCTGCAGGGTCGTTTGTTCAATGGCGCCATGATGTGGTGCGATCTTGCAGATCATGTTCAACGACAAATCTATTTTCGCGGAGCCTACGAGCCGATCGAATCCTACCTAGTCAGAAACCTTCTGCAGCGGGGGATGATTGTCATCGATGTAGGTGCAAATGTGGGCCAGTATACGCTTATTGCGGGCATGGAAGTCGGAGCAGAAGGCGAAGTTCACGCATTTGAGCCTGTACCGACGACGTGTAAGCGGCTCAGAGACCATGTCCTGGCGAACGGTCTGGCGGCAATCGTCAGAGTGAACCAGCTGGCGCTGTGGCACCAAACCGGAGCCATTCAACTACGCAGGCCTTCGGGTGCTGGCAACGCAGCGCTGTACACCGTTGCAGAACTCGAGGAACCGGAGGAATCAGTTTTTACGACTGCCATACGTCTGGACGATTACGTCATACAGAAGCAGATAAAGCGTGTTGACTTCATGAAGTTGGATGTCGAAGGATCCGAATGGTTCGTTTTGCAGGGAGCCACCACTGTTCTCTCCCATTGGCGCCCCCTACTTCTAGTGGAAATAAATCGTCAGACTTGCAGACGCCTAGGGTACGGTCCCGAAATGATCTGGGATTCTCTCAAACCTTATGGATACTCCATGTGGTCTATCGGTGAGTCTCCAGAATCATGTTGTTCATTGTCGACACTGGACCGGGTCCAACTCGCCAATGTCATCTTTCACGCACAACCCCTTCCTGAAAACGTCACGAAGGGATGGACCTACAAGTCAATCCTCCGGTTTCATCGTCGAGGTGACTCCTACCTTCAAACTCAGCGGACAGCATGATGTCCGATGCGAAGCTGGAGCAGCGCCTCGCCGAGGTGAAAGCGGAGCTGCGTCAGGAGATCGTGCTGTCCAGGGCCGACCTGAGGGAGGAGATCGCGAACCTGACGCCAATCTCATCAAGTGGATGTTTGTCTTCTGGATGGGCCAGGCAGGCCTGACGATCGGATTGGTGTTGCTCGTAGGCAGGTGGTAGCCATCCGCACCCAGCGAGTCCGAGGCCTGGCCGAGCACCGTCACGTACCACGCACCACGCACCACGCCTTAAGGTTCTGAGACGCACCACGCCTTCTGTCTTGCATTTACGTGTCTTCCATTGCACCGTTTGGCCATCATGACCTCGACGCCGATCGAGCTGGAGCTGGTGGCGGGCAGGCGGCCCCGGCTGGGCCAGGCCTTGCGTGAGCTGTGGGCGTGTCGCGGGACTATCCTGGCGTTCGCCGAGCGGGACATTCGGGTCAAGTACAAGCAGGCGGTGATGGTCGTCTGGGTGGACGTTGACCAACGGCTTCTGCGAGCGTTCCACCGCACGCAGAAGGAGGAGTTCGTCAGCGTGGCGCTGCGGAAGAAGCTCTACGGCTCGCTGCTGGTGCTGCAGGAGGATCTGGATACGTGACTGTGCTTCTACAACGAGGAGCGGAGTCACCAGGGCTACCGCACGCAGGGGCGGACGCCGTGGCAGGTATTCCAGGATGGCATGGCGGGGATGAGTCAGCCGCAGGCAGCGTGACAAGGCGTTAGCGACCAGCGACCACCGTAGCTGTCCGGAGATCTTCCACCTAGTACACATGACCTGGTGAATGAGCTTCTGACCTGGTTCTACGGAACAACACCGAGTCCTCCTTCACGCCGTCGCTCCCGTGCTTCTCGCGATGAGATACCTCGCCCGAGCGATGTAACGCCTGCGCTCGTCGCCGCCCATAACGACAAAGAACGCGGCCGCCAGAAAGAGCGGCGGCAAAGCTGCCATCTCGACCGCTAGTTCGAGCCAGTCCGTCGGCGGACGCGCTTGCACGAGCAGCCATGCAAGTACGGCGTAGGGTACGCCTAGCGCGAGCGGGGCGAGGATGGCTTTCGCGAGCGGAAGTGGCTCGACTCCGAAGCCTCGCCTGAGCTGGAGCGGGAGCGCCCACGCGTTCACAGCCACGAATGAGACAATTGTGCCGAGGACCGGCCCCGGGAGCCCGATCCAAAGTGTCAAAAGGACGCTGCACGCCAAGTTCACCCCCGTGACAGCGACCGCCACGGGTACGAGGGGCTCGGGCTTTCCCGTGCTCATGAAGCACCAGCCCCATAGAGAGAACACCGGGTGCAAGAGCGCCACCGCGGCTGCTGTGATCGTTAGCAACTCGCCGCCGAAGTTTTCGGCGCCAACCCAGATGCCCACGAACGGCCGCGACCACGCCGCGATCGGCACGAGAACCGCGATCCCGAGTATCGCGACGAGGCGCGTCAGTTCGAGCAGGCGGACGCGGAAAAGGTCGATCTCACCGCGCGCGTGCACCTCGGCCAGTCCGGCCCACGTCGCGCCGCCAATTCCCTGAAGCTGAACCTGAGCGACGCTCGCAAGGCGCTGCGTTAGCTGGAACGGGGTAACCGCTGCCGGCCCCAACAGGAAGCCAACGAGCAAGTTGTCGGAGAGAAGCCCCAGCCGGCCCGAGAAAGTGACGGCGAACGCAGGCCAGTTCAGGCGGCGGATCTCGCGCCATGTCTCGCGTGGCACGGCCCCCAAGAAGAGTCGGTGCGCGAGGTCAGGGAAGCGAATGAGCCCGACCACGGCCAGTCCGATGGAAAGCGGAACCTGGCCCGCGACGGCCGCGAGGGCTTGACCGGCAATTCCCCAACCCGCGTGAGCGCAGAATAGCGCCGCGCCCGTCGAAGCTAGCCCCTGAACGAGGAGGAGCGTGTGGACAAGCCACCCGCGCTGACTCACTTCGGCGAGGACTCGAAACGGTACGACGGGAACGAGGAGGAGGGCAGCGCCAGAAACGAGCACAGCGCGGATGAGATCGGGCACCAGGGGCCCGCTCACGGGCACAAGGCGTGGGACGACGACGACGAAGACCGCGAGCGCCACGGCTTGCGCGACTGCGACACCTATATAGGCCCGCACGCCGGCACGGAGTACGTGCGAGGTCTTCGCTCTATCGTCGAGTGCGAGGGCGCTTGACATCAGGGGCTGGAGTGAGTTGCCGATCCCGAGCTCGAGAAGCGTGAGCCACCCGAGCCACTCGACCAGGACGCGGTAGGCTCCGAAACGCTCTGCGCCGAGCCATCCGAGTACGAGCGGTGTCGCGATGAACCCAAGGACGAGCGTCGCCCCCGTGAGGACCAGACGGGTTCCGTAGTGAGCCGCAGCGAGCTTCGTTCGGCTCACGCGCGCACCCCGTAGTGCAGGAAGCCCGTGCTCACGAGGTGCTGCATGCCTTCGCTGTAGAGAAGCGGTCGGAAGAACCCTGGGTAGTGCTTCGCTACGACGCCTTCGGGCAAGCCTGGGGTCGTGCTCAGCACGTAGCTCTCCGGCAAGAGTTTGATTCCGTAGAGGGACGATGAGAGGACCTGGAGCGTCTGCTCCGTCACCCAGCGGTCGGCAACTACCTTCGGGTGCGCCAGCCACTCTTCGATCTCCTTGAAGCGCATCGAGGTGCGCGCGATGAGCGAGAGACCGCTGTTGGCGTGCGACGGTATCTCGACGCCTAGGTCGTGCCTGATCTCATCGAGCGGCAGAGAATACGCGTAGCCCGCGTCGCGATTGAAGAGGTTGTGCGTGAGCGTCTCGACCGGCACGAGGAGCTCTTCCGGTCTCCTGAAGAAAAGGACGTCGGCGTCAATCGAGAGGATATGGCTCGCGCGCGACAGCAGGAAGAAATCCCAAAGCTTGAGCGTCGCGACATTCTCTCGCCGGTAAGCCAGCGATCGGAAGAGCCCGCTGACCTCGAGCTCGCGCTCGACGCGCGCGTCTGCTTCCCGGCGGCGGATGATCGTAGCTTGCGGGAAGTGGCGCTTGAGCTCCTGCACGTGCGCGTCGTCGAGGCCACCATCGTGGATGAAAAGGGGGTCATCGACGCCGGCAAAGAAGTAGAAGCTTTTGAGCGCCCACACGGCGTTTAGCCAATCACGCCGCCAGCAGAGAACGCGGACCTCGCGCGTGCCCGTGCGGGCCGTAGGGACGGGAGGCATCGTAAGGATTCGGCGCTGCACCTGGCGCCGTCGCCACGCATTTCGCCAGCCCTCACGATGGACTTCCCGGAAGCGAACCCACGCCGGGCTGCGGCGTAGGAACGCCCTAACGATCTCGATCACGCGGGCTTCTTCGTCGCGAGGATCGCGAGCGCGCGAGCGGCGATGGAGTGTGGCTCGATTCGGTAGAGGCACTCTGGACGGTCATAGATGCATGTCGGCCAGAACGGCAATCGGTCGCGGTTCTCGTGGCAAGGGCGGCACGCAAGGTCGTGGGTGACGGCTGTGCAACTCGGCCGCGGAGCCGCAATTCGCTTCGGGTCGGTAGCACCAAATAGGGCGAGCGTCGGTACGTCGCCTGCGGCCGCAAGGTGAAGGACGCTCGTGTCGCCAACGACGACGAGGTCGAGCCTCCTCACGAGCGCCGCGAGTGCACGCAACTTGGCACCGGCCACGACCAGCGTCTCAGCATTCGTGCGCTCGCGGATGTGGTGCTCGAGGGATTCAAGCATAGTGCGCTCGTCCGAAGAGCCCGTGAGCACGAAGCGCACCCGCTCGCGCGCCGCGAGCTCCGTCGCCAGTTCGACGAAATGCGCGGACGGCCATTTCTTGGTCGCATTCGCATACCCGGCGACGCCCGGGTGCAGCCCGACCAGCGGTGAGTCGCCCTTCTTGAATGACTCAAGAAGCGCGTCCGCGGCAGCGAAGTCTTCCTCATCGAGGAATACCTCGAGCTTGGCCTCGGGGCGCGTGAGGCCGAGATGATCGGTCGCTCGCAGGAAGTAGCTCGGCCAGTACTCGGCCGGGTCGTTTGGGGCGAGGACATGGTCGGCCAGGTGGCCGAGCAAACCGAGGCGGCTCGAGACGACGTAGCAGGCTCCGAGCTCTCTCCCCAGTAGGCGCGCGCGGTCGGCCGGCCGCGAGCCCATCTCGAGGATCACAAGAACGTCGGGCTGGAGCGCGAGTTCGCTTACGGGACGAAACCAGCCGCGCGCCGACCAAAAGCGCGTTCCGTCGAGGGCGACGATCTCGTCGACGTTTGGGTTCTTGCGAAACAGCGCGGCGGGGAGCCGGTTACAGGCAAGCGTGATCCATGCCTGCGAGTAGCCCTCACGAAGGGCGTGCAGAACGGGGGTGATCCAGAGAGAATCTCCGATAGAGTCGACGTTCCAGACGAGGACGGAACGCACACTGGCGGGTGCTGGCGGTAACCGCGGAGTGCGGCGTCCGTGGACCACGCGCGATAACGCAGGATAGACGCGCTCCGCGAACGCGCGCTCGACCAGCCACTCGTCGAGGACTCGCGCGACTCGGCCGAAAGCTCTGCGCGCGGCGTTCATGTGAGCGCCAGGTCGGTCGCGCGGACGATCGCGAGCCCGCCATTCCTGCTCCGGCGCGAGACCTTGACGTAGCGGTACTTCGCCTTCAGCGTGCGGACAACGCGCTCGCGCGCTCCGGGGCGGATCGCCTCGTGCACCTCCAGTGCGACGCGATGGATCCGGCGCCACGTTTCGCGCGAGCCACTCTCGAGAATCTCGATTTCAGCGCCTTCGACGTCGAGCTTGAGCAAATCGACGCGCTTGCTCTTCGACCGCTCGACGGCTTCGTCCAGGCTCACGCACACGACCGTTTCACCCGCGTCGTCGCCGGCAAAGAGGGAACGTGAGCCCGCGTCTTTCGCGGTGTAGAGCGTGGCCGTCCCTGCGCGATCCAGGATCGCGAGCGCGTGAACGACGACGGCAGTGTCGAGCCCATTCGCGGCAATGTTCTTCGCGAGGCGCTCGCGATTTGCCGTTGAAGGCTCGAACGCATGGACCGAAACCGCGCGCTCGAGCCCCAGCAAGTAGACCGCAAAGAAGCCGATGTTTGCGCCGACGTCGAGGACCGTATGACCGGCGCGCGGCGTGTAGAAGCCGTCTCCCGTGTAGGCCTCGTCGACGAATATCTCGCGCCAGAGCGACCAGGGATTGTCGGCGGGCCCATGGTAGAGGACGAACCCATTGCGAAGCTCGAGCGGCGGCGGCGCGACCTTGTCGCGATAGGCGCGAAAGACGGCACGATAGTTCCTGAAATGCAGCGCCTGAGTCCGCAGCGCTTCGAGCGCTTGGAGCTTTCCAGAGATCCACCGAGCCGCACGGTTGCTCACGCGCGCAGCTCATTGAGCAAGGGCTCGTAAGGTGCTTCGGTCGCCCTCACCATGTGGCCGTGGCTTCAGATGCGCTTGACGACGGCGCCGGTTGGATCATGGCGAAGGCCTCGCGCGTATTCGCGTGGCCGAGCAGTTGCTCAGCTCGTGTAGCGAAGCTCACAGCTTCCCCACCGTGTGCTCCAGCCCTTGCGTCCTTGGGCCCCGTCTGGATACGCGAAGGAATGTCACGAAGATTGTTAACCGGATTGCCACCGGCAAGACAAGATCCGTGGAGGCTTAGACAAGGGGAGTTGAAAAGAGGGCAGCCGAGCAGCGGTCGCATACAGCAATCTTCCCATCGGCGGGCTGGTGAAGGCTTTACTAAAACTATGTGTCTAACCTACTGTTTGGGTGTGCTCAGATCCTGGAGGAAACGTGCAAGCATCCTTCGGGCCCTTCTGAGGCAATGACCGTCTCCTGGGCAGTTGCAGCTGAGGCACGTGCCAACGACAGCGGAGACCTCGTGGGTCCCTTCATTCTGAAAAGATGTCGATGACGAAGGGGCGAGTCATTGTCGTGACGTTGAGTGAGCCTTACCCCTTTGGTCACGTCTCGGGTCGGTGGTACTACGCTCTGCTTAAGGAGCTTGTGAGGCGCAGGTATGAGGTACGCTGCCTATCCGTTACATCAAATTCGCGCTGGGCCGAACTTGCGGAGAGAGCGTTAGTCCCACTTGGGGTGGACCTTTCTTTCCACCCCATTGAGGCATTTCGTGGCCGCATCCTTGGGAAGCTGAGGACGATCCGTCAGCCTTTTTCATACAGTCTGTCAAGTGGATTGAGAAAGGAGTTTGCCAAGGAGATTAGAAAAGGGTATGACGTCATACATCTCGAGCAGTTGTGGTCAGGATATCTTGCCCACCAGAAAGCCCGGAGTCTCGTTGTGGTGCACCACCTCAGCTCCTTGGATCTGGCTGGGCTTAGTCCATTCGGGGGAACTCGACTATTACTCAATCGCCTGCTCGTGCACCGAGGCGAGAGGTATCTCCTACGAAGACTCAATAACATCAGCACGCTGAGTGATAGGCTCGCACGAGAGCTCAGTCTCATGAATCCGAAGGCGAGTGTCTACAACGTGCCCTTCGGTTTCGATCCGTCCTTGTATCCGTTTGTAACTGACCCCGGCGCGTCAAATCTGCAAATCGGTTTCCTGGGCAACATGCGATGGACGCCTGGGTACCTCGCCGCTCGTCGTCTAGTCTCGACGATCTTTCCACTTATCAAACGATTAGTGCCTGGTGCTAAGTTGCTCTTGGGGGGCTGGGAAGCCAGACAGGCACTGCACGAATTTGTGGATCATACTGATGTCACAATCACGGAGAACGTTCCGGATGCACAAGAGTTCTTTCGACAACTACAGGTATTAGCCTACCCGGTTCCCTGCGGCACCGGAGTGAAGGTGAAGGTCCTGGAGGCGATGGCATGGGGAATACCGGTTGTGACGACGACCGATGGAGTCGAAGGAATTCACGCCATCAATGGCCGCGACTGTTTCGTGGCTGACGATGACGAAGCCTTTGCGCGGAAGGTCGTCGAACTGCTCAGAAATAGGTCGCTAGGAAGGATGTTGTGCCAAGCAGCACGATCCCTGGTTGAGAATGAACACTCCCCGCCCCCCGTTGTCGATCGTCTTGAGGAGGTCTATGCGGCTCTCTGAGGTCTCACGCTGAATGAAACTGCCTCCACCTGAAGCTCTCATCGATGCTGATCAAAGGTTCCTCTATGACCACGATCGGCGAGAGCTTCACAATGATTCACCCAATGACTTCTCAAGACAGACGTATCTGAATCGCTACAACGTCGTTTTGGACGCTGTCAGTGCCTTCGCTGTTGGCAGGCGGACCCTAGATATTGGATGTGCACAAGGAAACTTCAGCCTGGGGCTTGGCGAGCGAGGCTACGAAGTTGTCGCACTAGACCTTCGCTTGTCGTTCCTTAGGTATGTCAAGCTAAAATACGAAAAGGGCGAGGTCTCTTGTGTGAAGGGAAGTTTGGAAGCACTACCGTTCAGGCACGGTGCGTTCGATGTTGTGTTGCTGGGTGAAGTCATCGAGCATGTTGCATATCCAAGCAAGCTACTAGACAACATCAACGAAGTCATGAGGCCAGGTGGCCTCCTTGTCCTCACCACTCCAAACGGGGGACGTATTCACACAGGGCTGCCCACTCTCGGGGATGTCCATCCAGAGGAGCTAGTTGCTCGGCAATTCAAACCCGATGCAGATGGCCACCTCTTTCTCCTCACTCAAGATGAGTTGGTTGGGATTGTTGAGGGTGCGGGGATGCAGGTTGTGAGTCACGCCTTCTTTGGCAGCCCATGGATTACTGGAAGACTGATGGCCCGTTACATCGATCGCTTTCTGCCGTTGAAAGTCCGCGTATGGTTCGACCGCATGACGGTCAAGTCGCCAGTCGTAGCCAGAATGGTTTCGGACGGTCAGGTGGTCCTGGCTAGAAAGCCTGAGCTGTGAAAGCCCGCGTAAGTTCGACCCAACTTCAATCGCGGGGCTACCCGAGTGTCACAGTAGTTGTTCCGACCCAGGAGCGGCCTCTACTCCTCTCACGGCAGTTGGAATCACTGCTAGCCCTCGCCTATCAGTCCGAGCAGTTGGATATCATTGTTGTTGGTGGTAGTGACGATCCTGGGCGCGAAGAAGTAGAGCGCATTACTCGCTCAAGCGCTTTCCTTTTGAATTACTGTGCTGTTCCAGACGCAGTGCTAGGTTCAGCTTCTTTCAAACGGAATGTGGGCGCCGAACTGGCGAGGGGCGAAATCCTTGCTTTTACAGATGACGATTGCACGGTCGACCGGAATTGGGTAGCCGCCGCCGTTCGGTACTTTACTGGCTCAGACGTTGGCGGAGTCGAAGGGGCAGTTCATATTCCTAGGCCGGCAAGACCCACGCCTACCTATCGCGGATCCCTCCGCTTATCCCTCCCGGGAGGATACCAGACCTGCAACATCTTCTATCGAAAGGCAGTATTTGAGCAGTGCGGTGGCTTCGATCTCGCCTTCCCATACTATCTAGAGGACACTGACATAGCGTACTCCGTCATGGAGAGAGGCTACAGGATAGTCTATGCCTCAGACGCGATCGTTAGTCACCCGGTGCCCACGGGTCGTCCACTGAAGGCATTCGTGGTGGCGAGAACAGTTGAACAAATGCCCTATCTGTATTTCAAGCATCCTCAATCTCTGGAGGGTTTGAAGAACTCCGTTAGACCATTCAATAAGTCTCATTACGTTTACTTGGCCCTCTACCTAGTATCGCTGCTTATCCTAATAGGAAGCCCATTGCTAGCACTTGAGGTACTGGCGATTGGCTTAGGTATTCTGGTTCCACTGCAGCTAGTGCATGATCATTGGGGTCTGCACGTTGGTCTGGTTGAGCTCTTCCTCATCGCTCTTTGCCAGCCAATCGTACCTGCGCTCAGGCTGTTCTATTGGATAAAGGGTCTCTTAGTTCTTCACCTAAGGAGATGGGGTCCTCGCCTTGCCAACGGGTGAGAGGGTTAATGAGGATCCCAAGGACAGCAACTTTGCGTTGCATGTGTATCGCTATCTATGGGCAATGAGGTTTGCACTTGACCGCACCGTCTTGGATGCCGGCTGCGGCTCTGGCTACGGATCTGTGATGCTTGCGACCATCGCACGAAGCGTAGTTGGAGTGGATCGTGACACTGAAGTGATATCTCGTAATCTGGCCTTGTACTCCAATCATACGAACCTCCGTTTTCAAGTTGGTAATGTCCTCGATCTCCCTTTTCCAGATGACAGTTTTGATCTGATAGTGACGTTTGAGGTGTTCGAACATCTAACACGAGAAGAGAGCGGGCGTTTTCTGTCCCATCTGTGGCGCCTATGTACTGCTGACGGAGTGGTTCTGATCAGCACACCCAATCGGTTGGTTGAAGCTCCTTTCATGAAAGGAGCAGGTCATACAAACCCATACCATGTCAATTCAGTATCACCAAGCCAGTTGAAGGAACAGCTTAGACCATTCTTCACTTCAATTCAGCTCTTTGGGCAAAGACAGCGAGCCCCATTCGCAAAGAGAACACTGAAGTTCTTCGATCTCTTAAACCTGCGTCACCGCATTATACCTGCGCAGAGAAGGAGAGGGCTTGATCAATTCCTCAATGGTGGGACTGTCACTACACCACTTTCCATGGACCGTATTGAAATACGGCACTCACTCGTAAGGCAATCAGGGATTCTCATCGCGGTATGCAAAGCTTGATGGTACTCATTACGCTCCTTCTGATTATTTCCAGTCAACGTGAATATTGCCTACTGGGTTAGAAGGCCACACTTGATTGTCGCAAGGATCAGGTACTGGCTCTGGGAGCAGGCAAATCCAGACCAACCTTGGTTCTGTCCAGGCGCTGTCTTGTTTTGCGAAGGTATTCTTACCCAGTCGATGCAGGTCCTCGAGTTCGGAAGTGGCCGAAGTACGCTTTGGTTCGCACACCGCGTTGGTCGCATTGCGAGTGTTGAGCATTCTCCGCTCTGGTTTGGACGAGTCGAAAGCGCAATAGCTAGAAACCAATTGAAAAACGTTGACTACAGGTTTGTCCCACTTGATCACAGCGAGACGGAGCCGGAGCAAGAGAGCTATGATCATCTCCCGAAATACGTCAGTGTTCTTGACACATTTCCGAATCAATCTCTCGATCTCGTTCTTGTTGATGGCCACTATCGAACGGCATGCATTCGTCAATGCACACCAAAAGTCAAACCCGGAGGGTTCCTGCTAGTAGATGATGTGGATATATGGGGTGGCGTCGAGCGAGTCCCAACCGGTAGCGCTTGGAGTCTAGTGCACGAAAGCACGAATGGGCTGAAATCCACAGCTGTCTGGCAGAGGCTGAAGGTGTCTGAGCATTCCTAGCAGACAATTCAGTCGAGAGGGCGTGATCACACCAACATCAATCACGATTGCCTCATGATAAAGGTTCTTTGTGTGAGTGCTTCCGCCGAGAGAGGGGGTGCGGAGACAGTTGCCTTGTCCATAGTGGAGAATCTCGACCGCTCGCGTTTCTTACCGCTTATAGTCTTTCTCGAAGATGGCCCTCTCGTTAAGCAAGTTTTGCAAACAGGTACATTTGCTACAGTCATGGACTCCGGCCGTGTTAGAAGCGTCATTACGGGTGTGGGGGCCGTGAATTCTATGGTGCGCCTGATAAGGGATCACGACATTAGGTTAGTTCACAGTCACAACGCAAAGGCTCACATTTACGGCGGTCTTGCCGCGTTCGCAACACGCATCCCGTCTCTTTACCACTTGCATGGTGTTCCAAGACCAAGCCTTAGCCGCGATGGATTGGTAAGTGCGTTGTCGGTGGCGATTCCTGCTCGAGTAACCTTGGCTTGTTCTCACTTTGTTGAGAAGGAGTTCAGGTACCGGTGGAACTCAAAGCGCCAGATTGTTGTTGTGCACAATGGCGTCTCCCCTAAGCAATCAATCCTTCCGGCTGGAAGCAGCATTCGGCGCGAATTCGGAATCCCTGACAATGCGCCTCTTATCGTGATGGCTACTCGCCTTCAGCGCTGGAAGGGTGTACACGTCTTCCTAGACGCCGCTGCTCGAGTTGCTGTTGCCCAGCCCGAAGCCAGTTTCATTGTTGTCGGTGGAAGTCTGTTCGGACTTGAGAAAGACTATGAAATGGAACTGCATCAGCAGGTAGAACGTTTGCGGCTTAAGAACGTCGTGCACTTTGCGGGCTTTAGGGCCGATGTAGCCCAATTCTATTCTGATGCTGATGTTGTCGTACATTGCTCAACAGAACCCGAGCCATTTGGTATGGTCATAATCGAGGCGATGGCCTACGGCAAACCTGTTGTGGCGACAAATCTTGGCGGCCCACGGGAGATCGTGGAGAGTGGGGTTACAGGCCTTCTCGTCCCGCCGCGTGACCCTCTCGTGCTGGCGCAGGCTATCCTTTCGATCGTCACTGACTCAACCACTCGCGAAAGGATGGGCAGAGCTGGGGCCGCTCGTGTTCAGAGCTTTTTTGGAAGTGAGCGTATGGTTCGGGAGATTGGAGCCATTTACGACCAGGTGCTCAATCGGTGATTGACCAGGACAACCCTACCCGCACTAGCACTTTCGAAAGTGGCGCACAGCGGCGGCACCCGGTTGACCTCCTGGTACTGCTACTACTTGTGGTTGGCTTTTTCCTGGGACCAGTTAAGCTGCTTGGAATCTCTTGGATCAGTTACATAAGTGCCGACGGGCTTGCATTCGCAATACTGCTCGTCTTATTCGCTGGGAGGCTTGCAGTTCGTCGCCCGGTTTTCGCCGCAACTCCATTGTCACTTTCACTATTGACGCTTGCAGTCTTCTGTCTTCTTGAGCTAGCGAATCCTGAGGCACCATTTATACGAAGCGTTCTTGGGCTTCGCAGCTGGGTGCTGTATTTGGGGTTCTTTTTTGTGGGCTTTTATACTCTCCGGTCTATCGAACAGCTTCAGCGTATCTACGCCGTCTTGTTGGTGCTCGGGCTCCTAACCGCTGCTTATGGGATCTATCAATGGCAAGCCGGGCCCGAATCATTTGCCGGTTGGAGTGAGTACTATGGCCAGTATGCCAGATTAGCCTGGGCAGCACAATCTGGTTCTGTTTTCCGAGCATTCTCGACGTTTGTCGCACCCGGGACATTTGGAGGCAACATGGCTCTCCTTATGCTTCTGGCATTTGGAGTTGTTGCCTCTCCTAGAGTTCGACTGCATTGGCGCTTGCTGGCCGGCGGCGCCTTTGTTGTCATGGGGATCGGAATAGCCGCATCGGGCAGCAGAGGCCCCGTTGCCCACCTAATGTTAGCCGCTCTCGTAGGCATTGGTTTCGTGCCCGGCATAGGGCGGAGGATTTCTGTTGGGGTCATCGCTAGCCTACTTGCTGGTATTGCGGTGGTATTGGTGGCAGTGCTTATTGGATCCGTCGCAGGTGAGAGATTCTCCACAATCTTCGATCCACAGGCTTTCTTTTGGAAGTGGTTTGGTCCACTGTCTTACGGTCTGCAGATTGCGCGCGACCACCCTCTTGGCATGGGTCTTGGCTATACCGCTGGAATCCCACAATTCCTCAGGACACAGGCGTTTCATGACTTGCCAGCCATCAACCTGGACAGTGGATACGGGTCGGCAGCCGCAGAACTTGGTCTAGCCGGGCTTGTCATCTTCATGTTCTTCGCTTTCAAGGTAGGGATTGAAGGATTTCGAACTTGGAGAACCCTAGCACCAAGTCTCCTGCGAGACCTGCTTCTTGGGCCTGCCTTGATTGCATCAACCTATCCTGTGGTGTCGGTGATTTTTCAACCCCAGGCAGCGTTGCCAAGCTCCATCTACATTTGGCTGTTGATTGGCATGCTCATGAAGGCTCCAATGCTCCAGAGGGCACCAGATGCGGATAAGCTACTTCGTACCACGGTGCACCCCGGACAATAGTCACGGACGGTACATCATCGAATTGGCAAGTCGCTTTGGTAGTGAACATGACGTAACCATTAATGCCGGTGTCTTCTGGCCCCCGTTGCGTTCGAGGGTTCGTTGTCGTTTCCTACCTGTGCCAAACCGGCCCGCTCTGATAAGGCTCGGGGCACTGTGGCTCACCTCAAACATCGCCCGAGATCGAAAGCGTTCAGATATTGTACATGTCAACGGTGCTGATGCACCGGTAGGCAATGTTGTAACGGCGCAGTGCTGCAACGCCGTAATGCGAAATGCAGGTCACAAGCCAGGCTTCATTCGCAAGCTTAACTATGCCGTAGGCGTGCCTGCTGAAAAATACTGCATGACGAAGGAGTCCACTAAGCGAGTTATTGCCATCTCAAACCAGGTCAAGAATGAAATCGTTAAGGCGTATGAAGTCGATCCTTCAAGAATCTCAGTAGTCTATCATGGTGTTGACCTGGATCTCTTTAATCCGCAGCACAGAGCGCAGGCACGTCAATCAGTTCGCATGCAGATGGGAATTGGGCCAGAGGAGTTCCTAGTAGTCTTCGTCGGAGGAGACTATCGGCTTAAAGGACTGGTTCCCCTTCTTGAAGCTACTCAGCGAGTCGGTGGCCGAATCAAGATTCTAGGAGTAGGAATCGAGCCCGACTCCGAACTGCGAGCTCTCGTCGCGGCAAATGGATACAGGGATTTGGTCAAATTTGTTCCCAATACGCCTCGGATTGCGGAACTATATAGCGCCGGGGATTGCTATGTCCTTCCCACACTCTACGACACGTTCAGTATGGCAACGCTGGAGGCAATGGCGTGTGGGCTCCCAGTCATTGTAAGCCGGAAAGCTGGCATAACGGAGCTCCTTAGCTCCACTCGAGATTGTTTCATTCTCGAGGACCCTCAGGATACTCATTCACTCGCTGGATTCATCGAGCGCCTTGTTAGGGACGAGACACTACGCTCAAGAATGGGATCCGAGGCGAGACGCACAGCCGAAGCAAACTCATGGGATGTTGTGGCCGACCGAACGATGTCAGCCTATCGCGAGATATTGGCGAACCCGAAATGATTGGCTGCCTAGCCATTCACCTAGGCAGAGATGACCTGTGCGGTTAGCGGTCATCTCACATGCCTCCGTAGTTGGTTCCAATAGGAGGAAGCTGGAGGAACTGTCCAATGCTAGGGACATCGATCTCCTCTTAGTGCTCCCCGCCAGGTGGAAGAATCGAGACATAGGCGTCGTTCTTCGGGCCGACCCTCCCAAAGAGACAAGCCACGCGACAATGATAATTGCGGCGTGGCTCAATGGTTTTGGGTCCCTTTTCATTTTTTCTCCATTTAGACTGTTTACGACTCTCCAACGATTTCGTCCTGATGTGATCTATGTCGAAGAGGAACCTTGGGGCTTGGCAGCTCTGGAAGCATCTATCATCGGCCGGATTCTTCAGAAACGTGTGGTGTTCTTCACCTGGGACAATCTCGGCACCAAGTTGCCTTGGCTACAGCGGCTCATTCGTCGACTAGTCATGAGAAGTGCCGATGCCGCGGTGGCAGGAAACAAAGAAGCAAGGCGTCTACTCTTGAATAGACGGTTCGCCAAGCCAATTGCTGTAATACCTCAGCTAGGAGTCGACCCGCAGCAGTCCACTAGGGAAATCTCGGACAGACTCGGCCACCGTTTTGTTGTGGGCTACGTCGGCCGTCTAGTGTGGCAAAAGGGTATCATGTTGCTTCTTGATGCCGTTGCCCGCATTCCGAGTGCGTTTGTGATGATTGTCGGACGAGGTCCTCTAGTGCCTAGCCTGGTCAGCCACGCGAATGAACTTGGAATTGGTAAGAGAATCAGGTTTGTCCATGGTGTTGCCCACCAAGAGGTTTCCGCATATTTGCCAACCATGAGTGCTCTCGTTCTCCCTTCTCTCACGACGGCAGAATGGAAAGAGCAGTTCGGTCACGTTCTGATCGAGGCGATGGCAGCCGGGGTGCCTGTCGTAGGTTCAGATTCTGGGGCAATCCCCGAGGTGATCGGTGATGCAGGGATTGTGTTCAAGGAAGGAGACGTCGAAGGATTGACGGCTGCTCTTCGCCGGCTAAAGGATGAACCAAACCTGCATGATGTGCTAAGGGCGCGAGGCTTGGCGCGCGTTAGAAAGGAGTTCACGAACAAGGTTTTAGCCCGCAAACTTCATCAGTTTCTGTCCTCAATCTGATGGCAGATCCAGCATCAACGACGCAAGGGTGGACGAAGCACTCTGCACTATTGAGCATTCTGAGCGTTGCTCTTGCACTTCGTCTCGGGATGATCTTCCATCTGCGAGATAGAGCTCTTGAGTATTCGTCGGATTCCAAGGCCTACCACGACATCGCCGTCAACCTGGTGGAACAGAGGCGATACATCACTGTCGTCGATCCACCCCACACTCTAGAGAAGGCCTATGCCAATCGCCCACCCCTAACCCCTTGGTTTCTAGCGGGTGCATATGAGCTCTTCGGGCCTTCTTTGTTGTACGGTCAGATTCTAGTGACTTTGATCGGTTTCGGTGCGTGCTATATCGTGAATCTGCTCGTACATGCCTTGTTTGATCGCAATGTGGCTATTTGGGCTATTTTGTTGGCTGCCGTGAATCCGTTGTGGGTCTTGTTCGCCGCCGTGCCGATGACCGAGAGTGTCGCGATCCTTTTGTATCCACTCGTCGCACTTGCGTCGCTGTATCTCTTGCGGTACCCGACGATCCGGAATGCCGCTCTCATGGGCGTTATACTAGGCATCACCGCCCTCAACAAGGGGACGATACTCGCTTTCGGACCGATTTGGGCCGCATGGCTGGTGATTGTGATTTGGCCACGATGGGGAAGGGGGTTGTTACTTGTTGGTGTGACAGCAGCCGTTTGCACGGCAGTGCTGGTCCCATGGACCGTTCGGAACTATCAACAGCTAGGACGAGTGATTCCCGTAACCCTTCAAGCGGGACATTCGATGTTCGAGGCCAACAACCCCTACACCGAGTTCGCCTTGGAGCGCGTGGAGCATGGGCAGACCTGGTTGAACGATCCACGCATCTACTCAGAAGCCGGAGATCTCTCGAATCTTTCGCCAGTCCAGTTCGACGATACCTCACGAGCCCTCGCCTTACACTTCATTCGCGATCATCCTGGCACTTTTGTCGAGTACGCGTTACGACGCATTCGAGTGTTCTGGAGTGCATATGCTCATCCGGCTCACAAAGCTTACTGGTATCTCGTTCTGCCGTTCTTTCTTGCGGGATTCGTGCTGGCGTGGAAACATCATCTAACGATGTGGAGGGAACTCGCGCTGCCATCGTTGCTCATTCTCCAGACGATGTCATTGGTTATCCTCTTTCCCTCAATGCCTCGCTACAGAGTACCGATCGAGCCATTCGTACTCATTTTCGCCGCTTACGCAATCACACGGTTGGTTCCACGCGTGTTTCATCGACACTCTCCGGTGCAAACGTCCGAATCGTGAAGCTTTCAATAGTGATTCCGTGCTTCAATGAACGCGCCACGATTCGGGAGGTCGTACAGCGTGTCCAGGCAGTTCCGCTCGATACTGAGATTATCATCGTCGACGACGGTTCCACAGACGGCACACGGGAGGTCTTGGAAGCTATCAACAACCCCCGCGTGCGGGTACTGGGTCACGAGCGGAACCGCGGCAAGGGGGCGGCAATTCGCACCGCACTGACGGTCGTCACTGGAGACCTGGTAGTAGTTCAGGATGCAGACCTGGAATACGACCCTCAGGATCTCTTGAAGCTCGTTGCTGCGTTTTCGAAGGGCGGCACAACTGTCGTGTACGGGTCGCGAAACCTCCGAGGAAATGCACGCTCCTACTCGTCGTACTACTGGGGTGGTCGATTGGTGAGCTGGCTCACGACTGCACTCTACTGGTGTCATATCACCGACGAACCCACTTGCTACAAGATGTTTCGTGCCGACGTGCTCAGAAATCTCGACCTGAAGTGTGAGGGATTTGAATTCTGCCCAGAGGTGACCGCCAAGGTCCTTCGACGTGGCCACAGGATCGTCGAGGTTCCCATCAGTTATGCGCCGAGAGGATTCGCGGAGGGAAAAAAGATCCGCTGGACGGATGGACTGCGGGCCATGTGGCTGTTGGTCTGGTACCGGTTTGTTCGGTGATGTGACACTCCATGTGCGGCATCTGTGGAGCCGTTGGACACGTTGATGAGAAACGGCTTCGTGCATGTACACAGTCGCTGGCCCACCGAGGGCCTGACGATGAAGGGTATTTCGTCACTCAGGGGACGGGTCTCGGTGTTCGTCGCTTATCCATCATCGATGTTCCCGGCGGCCACCAGCCCATCCACAACGAAGACGGTTCCGTTACAGTCATCTTCAACGGCGAGATCTATAACCATCAGGCACTGCGCATGCGGCTCGAGCGGCATGGCCACCGTTTCCGCACCCGGTCCGACACCGAAGTC
>Ga0187892_10005708_pt1 | contig 19275 bp, 18 predicted proteins | sample MA1701073metaG_FD_139345 | JGI IMG/M metagenome (GOLD analysis project Ga0187892, IMG submission 139345) | Bio-ooze microbial communities from a basaltic lava cave in the Kipuka Kanohina Cave System on the Island of Hawaii, USA - MA170107-3 metaG ...
AGACCTGGAGGAAACGGAACTGCTATTGCAACGTATGCTAGAAATTCAAAAGGCAATCCCAGAGGTGCCAGCACCGCTGCCCAGGAAAAACAACACGAACCTGTAATACAGCGTCTGAACCCATCCATCGTTCACCACTACATTGACAAAGGGATTTCTGGCACAGACTTTAACACCAGGCAAATAAACGAGATCCTCGCAAAAAAGCAGTCTGGAGAACTGACTGTTCTCCTATGCTCGAATATTGACCGTCTGGGTCGCGAGGTCTTTGGTTTCACGCGATTCGTTATCGACTTTGCGATGGGTGGCGGCTCTATCGTAACCCCTGACAAGACGTTTGATTGCACGAAGCTGGATGATTTTGCAGAACTTCTTGAGCGTATCATTTCAGCCTGCCGCCAACTGGCATCAACTAGTAAATACACAGAGATGGCAATCATAGAGCATTGGAACTCCGGCGAGTACAGCAAGAGAGTTCCATATGCATACATTAGAAGAAAAGACCGCTGGATACAGAGAGTACCGGAACTTGTACCCGTTGTCAGAAAAATATATGTCCTATACAAAAAAACCGGAAACCTGAATGCTGTCAGGCGTCTTGTCCTTGAGAAATATGGCAGGTGCCTAAAAGCAATCGAAAGAAAATATCCACAACTCAAGGGGAAACTAAATCTATCAGATGATCGGATAAGGACAATTCTTACCGATCCGGTCTACATCGGCAGGCCGGTGAACCGGGGTGTGGTAAGGGTCGATCCTTCGCTAAGGATGGTCTCTGAGAATTTCAAGGCCTGTCAAAAAATTCTGAGGCGCAATGACCAAAAGCGTACTCCGCCGAACGAGCGTGGACTAAACAAAGCCATTGCAGAAAATCCAATTATCGCGTTGAAAATATTTGGTGGATTTATTGACACGAAAAGGCTGTATCACTTGCTGTGCAACGGCAAGCTTGGGCTACATGGCAATACAAGGTATAGAGGCAATAATCAATCGATTGTAGGATGCGAGAAGTGCAAGACAGAAATCCGTCTGCCAAATTCTAAACACTGGCGCAGGATAAAACAGAACACGATCTGTTCGATATGCGGGGATGAGATAAAAGAAGCACAATCGCCCGTCGTTTGCGGAAATTGTACGGCTATGGTTTCAAAGAGCTTTTCAAAAAATATTGATCGCGTAGCAGGAAAGACAGATGGCGGAAATCGCGACACAACTGTTTTGACCAAGGAAGTTTCAAGTGTAAAAAAGGCCAAATGTAAGGCACAGGAAACCAAAGAGGCACATATTCGACGCAATGTTAGTAAATCACGCAATGATAGTCATAAGAGAACTGCAACCATCCTCGTCAAATGCGCGATGTATGGAGAGCTTGTTACAAAGGCGGAGGGGCATTATTCAGGCAAATTCGCGCACACACGTAGGTTCTATTGCAATAATTGTTACAACATGCTCAATATGCGAATAGTCAAGGAGATAAAGCCAACATCATACCGGGGAGCATACAGGATTAAGCGATCCCTGCATTTTCGTAGAAAATTTGGGAGGGTAGCGAGGCACTAATTATCCTGGAATAGATGCCGGCCCCTGTTATTTTCAATTAGAAATACACTTTCTCAGCCCTTAGAAGTTTGCAGCAGTTCATAACAGTGCTTTCAGTTACCCCGATTGTATTTGCTATTTCCCTTTGTGTTAGCCTAATTCTCCGTGCATCAGATGCCAGATATATAGCCGCGCCAGCGATTCCTGCGGGGTTCCTGCCCTGGAATGTAGACACAGAGACCAATCTGTCTAACTTGTTGAATATTGCCATACCGATTGCATTCCTCTCATTGGATTCCAGTGATAGGAGGCTCAATAGCCTGGATGCATGCTGCATTGGGGTAGGTGCCGAGAACGTCAAGTCGAGCTTTCTCTGCAAAGATTTGAAACATTGGCTGAGCTCAACGGTCGTATTTTTTGAATGCATGACCAGCTCTGAAAGACTCATCCCTAGCGAGTAGTGTCTCGCAGCAGCGTATACGGACGCCGCAGCCACAGCGCGCGTGGAATAGCCTCGAAAAGTGAGTTCGAATGCAGCTCGACAAATATCTGCGGCTTTTTCAGCTACTTTCATGTCAAGTGCATGCGCTAGGCAGATTCCTGTTACCTCACCAAGCGCCATAGCGAAGTTCTTTTCACTCTGATCAAAAACTCTAGCCTTTTTAAGCCAAGCATTCTGAATCTTGGCATAACCTGCAAGCACTGGGTCAATATCTTGTTGGTTGCCAGTGGAAAGTGGCTGCGAAGATTGCGCATCTGTTCGCAGGTCAGGTTCGGCCACGACAACAGATCCGCAATCCCTGCAAAACGTTATTGGTCTATATGCTGCGCCCCCACTATCAAGCGTATCGCTGCCGCAGTTCTTGCACATCTTTCTACGGCGACCTTGTCGGGCGACTTCCACTCTCTTTCTTGCGATACAAGCAGCACCCCTTGGTGTCAGCATTTTCATGCCAGTGTGGCTAAGAACTGCTTGTACCTTTCGAGAATAGCTCTTGTTTTGGCCTGCTTTCTGGACAGTGGCATTGGGTGACGCTTAGCGTTGCCAACTTGGTACCTCTGCAAGCACATCTGTACCTTCTTGAAAGTCTTATCATCAATAATGCGCAAATGGGGCGGGTTTTCCGTGTGACCAGCGACGACAAATCGTCCGACATAAATCTGATTCTTGAGGATATCTCGCACCGCCCTTGATTTCCAAATCACTTTGACGTTGCCTACGGGCACTCCCTTAGAGTTGAGCAAGAACGCGACATGATCTAATGATTTAGCTCTCAGGTATGTTCTGAAGATCCACCGTACAAGTCTTGCGCCGGCCCGGTCTATATGCAGACGCTCGTCTTGCCCTTTAAAGAACCCAAGAGGGGGGTGGCCGTTTGGCCACTTGCCCTGCCTAGCAAGTGCGTAGAGTCCGAGGCGCGCTCTTTCTCCAATCATCTCACGTTCTAGCTCTGCAACACTCGCTAAGCTTCTGAAGTTAAATCGACCTATGACGCTGTTCAAATCGAGGTTTTCTGTCACGCTACAAAGCTGCACACCATGCGTTCTGAGGGTGCGTTCAACATTCACCAAGTCGGCCAGGCTGCGACAAAGCCGATCCAACTTCCAACCGACGACCGCGTTGAAGTGTCCGGATTTTGCCCTCTCCATCATCAATCGAAAACGAGGTCTGTTATCGATGGATTTGGCATCTAGGAACTCATCGACGAAAATATGAGATACTGTCCATCCCCTCTCTTTGCAGTAATTCACGCACTCTGTGACTTGCGCACCGATACTCAGGTTGTCCTGGCTTGGACTGGATGTGCGCGCGTATATCCCTGCCAGAATCGTTTTGTTGTCCTTGGAATAATTACTATTGGCGTCGTCACTCCTAGCCTTCACCACTCTTCAGCTCCTCGATTATGATATCAGTAGCTTGATCGATGCACCCATCAACGTTGCTGAAAATCGCAAGCAAATCCTCTTGCATTGACTTGCTGCTGAACGATACTAAGTGACTCTGGGTAGACTGTATAAAAAACTGACAGTCTACTCCAACAGGGCAGCCTTTGCAGTATGGCCCAGGTATCTTCTGTAATGCTGCAAGATTGCCATTTTCACCAGCTCCGGAAATTAGCGTTGTTCTATTGCAGAGGTGAAGAAGGGATCGATTCAGGTATGATTCGATATCAGTGCGCCGGATTCGTAATACTTGATTCATTAACACGCGTACCAATACTACGATGTCATTCTCATACAGGTATCTTTCGAGCTGATCTATTCCAAAGCTTGCACCACCCTTGAGCTCAACACAAATGCGTTTACCATTTTTCTCGTTCCGTATAGTAATGATGCCTTGCTCGTTGCGGATCAACACATCATAAACACCAGGAATTGACTTTTCCTCGGTGGCAATGCACGCACTTATTCCGTTTAATCTAAGGGCGAACGATAAATTCTGTACGAATTTGTTTTTTATGAAATCATGTTTGATTGTAAAATATTTGTCAAATTTCTGCTGCGAGTAATATCGGGGCGTGGCTATCTCGTGTCTGGCTCGATATTCACAAGTGTTTTCAATCAAGCTCTTGATAACTGTTGTCTGACGAGTATGGAATTTCCTTGATATGTCTTCGATCATGCCTCTAAACTCTGAGTATACCCTGTTTTCATTGCCCTTATCAGGTGCAGGGCTATCCGCTACATTTGTTTGCATGCCTCACATACAGGCAACTCTGTATTTAAAGGTTGCCTGACAGTCAGGCAACTGCTCAATAAAAGGATTTTAACCTCTAACATGATGGCGTTGTGGTGGGCCTTAGTTACAAGAAGCGAAAAGGGAAAGAGTATGTCTACTTCGAAGCGGGACGCCAGGGGACATTTTATCTCGGGCCCAAAGATTCACGCTCTTCTGTCAATGTGGAGAATGTCGAAAAGGCCTTGCGGTATATGCGAACCCGATTTATGAAAGACAAGGAAACCATTGAGGAGCTGATCTCCTATTTGCCAAAAGAAAAGCGCCAGGAGTATCAACGAATGACTGAATAAGATACTTCTTGCATATACTCCAGATAATGTTCATTATGTAGTCTCTTACCATCTGGTTCTGATGAACAAAAGCGCATGCTTGACAGAGATGGACGATTGTGTCATCATATGGTATCTTTGAATCCTCCATAAGCAAAGTTTCGTTCATCTGCATCACATAGTCGATGAACTTCCTGAAGAGTTGCTCTGACTACGCCTGAGTCATTTACATCACCAAATCGATTTCCTTTCCTATGGCGTCGATTGGGGTTAAGGTCCTTTGGAAGGAACAACCGCTCCGTGTTCAATCGCTTGGTGCTCTAACCAGTAAAGGAACTGAGCAGCCATCTCGCCGACATGCTTGGGTTGTTTTCTGTTCTCGTCGCGGCTCCACACGAGATTCTTGTCTTGCCGCAACATCCAGATCTTCCCGAACGCGTAGATCTCTCGGACAACCCTATCTGATGGTCGTTTCTGTTTGATGAAAACAGGATAATTACTATAGTCAGCGTCAGGATCGTAGCTAAAACCGTAGTGGTATAGGAAACGTTCGACCGCGAGTCGTCGCTGCGTAATGAGAGTGCGGACACTTCCAGAGATTGTATCTTGATAGTAAAGGGCGAAGAGGCTGTCGATTTTATCGATAGAGGGATCTTCGATCCGAATTCCTTGGATACCCCATCCATCAAGATCTCCCAGCAGGTCATGGTCTGGCGCGCGCGATGAGAAATAATGGCTCAGCCTGTCCCATTCAGGAGCAGCGGGATTCCAGCGTTCCCAGGTCGTGATATCCCTTCGGAGTGTTGCTTCAGCAGCCGCGGATCCGACGTCTCCGGACCAAGTGGATGCAGCATAGTTCGTGCCAATCGGGATGCCCAAGTAATCGGCAGCGCGCTCTGGCTTGGACAGAACGTCTAGTCCCACCATGAGATGCTGCAAGTCAACCCAACGGCCATCAGGCGCCAGAAAAGCTTGGTAGTCCCGACCTAGCTGCCAACGGCCCGGGGAAAATGATATCTTGTCTAAGTAGGTCGTGCCCTTCTTGGTACCGATGACGTGGTCGAATGGAAGGTTGGATGCGTGAAGTTGCTGGCGGAGTGCAGTAATCCTGTCATTTAGTTTCATATTTTGATTGACGGAATCGAACTCGATTAGATCGTGTCGCAGAAGTGCCCATGGAGCCACCAAAACGTCTAGCCCGAACGAGGCTATCCAACCCTCAGTTCCGACTGGGAGGTCGGTAGCCTTTGTCAGAGGATCGCCCACTTTCGGTACTACCCTCAATGGGTCAAGCAGCTTTATTTTATACCATAGCTCCCCTTCTGCCTCCGTCTTGTCCGAAACCGTTACTCGCGCCACCTTTCCTGCTAGAACTCCCTTGCTGGTCGCGGACTTGCTTGGGGCATTTCTCAAATGCGCCTCGGCGTTTACCCTTGTCTGACCTTCAAGAAGTGGCATTGGATTTATCAAGGATGGCGGAGGGGGCATCACCTTAGGCTCCGGGGCAATGAACCTTCTTACCACGGCAGGCAGGCAAACGTAGCAATTAATTATGTACAGAAATGGGTCGTCCCTTGGTCTGACTCGTACATGAGGTTTTCGAAAGAGTTCCGTTATTTCGACATCCAAGCGCGATTCAAGAGTCTTCCGATTTCCTGCAATTCCCCAAACAAAGAGCAACTGCCAGCAGCGGTCCTTAAGATGCCGCTCCCGGCGCAGGGCCAGATATCCGGCCAGTGATTGAGAAATTTCCTCCTGACTCATTGTCGTCCGCCTATTCAGAAAGAGCTCGAAGGTGGCGGGATAGCTTTGCTCGATATCTTTTAGATTTTTCGTAAGCCTCCCAGGCCAGGTGGCGCCGTTCTCTCGCGCCACGTCCAAGAAGAACTGAGCTCTCTCAGCTGGAATCAAAATGCGGCCGCGCGAAAGAATTGCAAGTTTAAGATGTGGCGGAATAATCCGGTTCGCCGGATTGGCCCGTGGTATCCACACAATGACATCGGTCAGAGTGCTCGGCACTGTGTCAACCTTCGTGCGACCTAGACAGGTTTCCAGGTTCCGTCAATTTGCTTTTTCCATTCGGGGAGCTTGTCGTCTGGGCGGAGGTGGACAAGCGTGGTCGGTATCCTGACTAACCAAGGATTCCCTTGCGGGATTTCATCGCCCGGTCTGTCCAAACGTTCAGCGATCTCGTCAGCGATCGGCAGATAGAGGGGATTGGAAATTGCAGGGAGTGGTCCTCCATTCCATAGCTCGCCGTACGTCATGAAGTGATCGATAGAACCTTCGAATCCCGGCCTAGCGGGAACATTGACCCTGCAATATCCCGCTTTTAGGAATTCATTAAAGGTGGGATCCGTGTCTTCGAAGGCAATGCGCTGTTCCCACTCGCCTTTGCGGCCCCAGAAGTAAGGATACGTGATCCAGGTCATGTTTTCCCATTCAAATGCTTGCTCGAAAAATCGCACATAAGGTCCTTCGGCCTCATTCTGGTACAAGTCAATCTGAGGGAGTCCATTCGAACCAAAAGCGATCGCGCCGAACAAGTCAAAATGCTGTTCGGTAAGTATGCTCATACAGTTTTTCTTCAGCTCGTCTTTCATCAGTTCCATGTTCAGCGTGGGATTCCTCCCTTGTATTGCTACACCTGCCTGTGCCTCGAGGTTTGTTAGTTTTTCTTCGTACTCTGCCAGACGTGCCTTATAGGCTTGTGTTAGCTTTGCATGGGTGTCATGCTTCCATTTCATCATTGCTCGGTCGGTGCGCTGGCATTTGACTTCTACCGTAGCTGCAATTCCACTCACCTTCCATGTTTGCAGTCCAAAAGGGATCGAGTCTTGCTCACCGTCCAGGCATGTCGTCCATATCCTATCGCCTCCAGTGAAGCGGTGATAACGGCCGCCCAGGGCCACATCAATTACATAGTTATCTTCCCATATCATAGCTACGTTAGTCACGATTCCATAGACTGCCTTGTAGCCTTCATCTATTGTCATTTGTCCGGAGTGGTTGTAGTCAGCATCATCGTCGCCACCGCCAGCCTTGAAGTCCAGCGATTTGGTCTTGTATATTTCCGGCGGCGGCTGAACGTCAGTAGCACCATACCGGTGCACCCAATCGAAATAGTTCGACTCCGAGATCTGGTCAGGACGTAGGGTGAATGGGAGAGGTTTGTCGATTTCAATTGCACTCGCGTGCACCTTCTCGAACGCTGCAATGAGAAACGCTGCTGGTTCAGGCACCATAAAGTCGTATAGAGTTCGTAGCCCGTAGTTGAACATCTGAGCTTCGTACACCTTGTTTACCCACTGATAAATTCCGGAAATGTGTCCTGTCCCCGCAACATTATCCAGCGTATGATTATTCTTATCTATCACCTCGTTCGTAACCCGGAGTGAGGAACGCTCGAGCACACGCTCAGTCACCTTCATCGCGCTGCGCTCAGTTACGTCCTGGGAGAATTGAGCTGCGGCCTTGGTTGCTTCTTCCTTACTTCTAGAGAACGCGCCTTCTGCGCTTGCAGAAAAATCAACCGAAGGTCCATAACTTCCTGAGACGGTCAGCCCGGCTTTCAGCGAGGCATCTTCTTTTATAGTTGCGCTGGTCTCCCTGCTCATTTCAAAACGACTTGTCGATTCTAACTCGCGTTCTTCAGACGTCGTAATCTCCGTTTCGCGAAAAGTAAGCTCTTCAGTCTCCCTTCGACGGGTGTGCTCGCGCACTTTCTTCTCTGATTTTAGGACGTTCTCGATATGCGCAACATCCGCACCCTCGTAACTTACTAGTTGCTGTTTTACAATTAACAGGTCTGCCAAACCTACCGGCGTTACACTTCCGTGCGACCGCGGGATCCGGTTATCAATAGGAATCAAATAAGTTGGATCAGCGGGAATGACACCCACAACCATATCGTTCCAAACGGAAGACAAAGGGGTGGTAATCTTGACCATTGTGCCTCCTATCCGTTTGAAGGTGCGTTGCACAGGCCGTCCAAGCATGGAATCCAACTGCTTGCTCAATTCAATTGTCTCCTGTCGCAGCACCGCGACTATCTGATCCAAGGGTCGTTCAGAAATGACCAATCGACGGTCTCTAAGAATTTCCAGCGTGCTTGCGGAAAGAAACCGTTCCGCTGAAGCTTTCAATCTGAAGCTGAGTTCACTTGATTGCAAGGGTCGAAATTCAGGATTTCCGTTTTTTAGTCTGAGCCGATTCGATGATTCCGAAACCTGCGGATTCTTTGGCTCTGTATCCGATGTAGTCTTCCCCAAAGCCTTTTCTGACGCTTCACTCTTTGCAATCCCTGCCTGCGCACGTATCAAATTGAGCTGTGACAGCTGCTGACGAATTGTCATGTCCTGCGAAAAGACCTGTAGGGGACGCAATGCTGCTGCCACCAAGAAGCCAGGTTTTGCTTGCTGAGGCGTAGTCTGCAGGTGTTCATCACCCATGTTAGTGAGTTCTTCGATCGCGAGCTTTAATCGTCTGAATAGTGCTAGTTTGGCTTCGGCTTCCTTGCGCTGTTTGTTTTCGCCCTCCCTGCGCTCCTTTTCTTTTTCTTTTTCGAGCTCCAGAGTGGACAGACTCGACCTTAAGTCAGCCTCCGAGGGCAACATCAGCGATCGGCGCCTATGACGACGCAATAGCAAGCCCTCGCCCGGGAAATCCTTTGTGCTCGCCACCTTCAAAATCACCTCGATTCCACGCAACTGCTTTGTCAATCCCTCGATTGAACGACGGTGTTCCTCGGGTAGGAGCTTTATAGTGATGAGGGAGTCTTTCAAGGACGCCAATGGAACTTCAAGGGTTTTTTTCTTCACCAGGTCGTCTGGCGTAGTGCCGAATGCATCTTCTACCGCCTTGGCGACATCTGCGTTCGTGACCTTCTGCTTCTTTTCTAGTTCATCCAGGTCCGCATCCAGCTTCATGAGGCCCTCATAGAGCGACAAGCTTTTCGGGTCTCCTACAAAGCTGGGACCTCTGGCGAATTGGCGAGCGACCGTTTTCATCGCCTCCCTGCGGTTGACGCTTTGTTGCGCCTGACCAAGGGAAGCTTGGAATTGAGAGTTCTGTGATAGGCGTATACTTTGAGCATCTTCGGACTGGGCGATTGCAGGGCGTTTCAGTACAAATCTAAAGAGCGGCTCCATGATTGTATCGACACATTGATCTGCCGAGTTTTTTATAAGTGATATCCTGAATTCTTATTAATGTGTGCAGGCCGTGTTATTTTTCATTAATTCTAAGGACCTGCTATGATTGCTATTTAGGGGTCGGAGCATTGCACGCCAAATAGAATCGGCATCAGACGCGTACGAAAAAGGGAGCGATGGACCAGGAGGCCGCACTTATAGAGCTAAATCTGGGAACTGCCGACGCTGCACGTAAACTGAAAAAACTGCTTGATAATGCATTGAAATCCGTCGAACCAATTCTTGCATTCAGAGTTGCATCAGCGATCTTGCAGTTTCTCTATGGCCCTTATCAGGTCGTCCGGATCGAATGGCTTCTGGATTATGACCACCCTGTCCTTAGGGATGACGCTGGCTAAGTCAAAACAGCAAGAAGGACCAAGACATTCTCTAGTAGATGTGGTAATTCAATCATAACCCTAGGTCATGCAAAAACGTTACTTCATAGCCGCTCCAATTATCAAGGACTAAAGGCGAGGAATGCGGCACCGTCCAAATTTCCTGAACCTTTTTCAATGAACACATCCATGAATTCGCCTGTTTTTCCGTCATATCTTACTACGTTATCGGAGTCGAATCCACTTACGTAGAGATTGCCGTCTGGCCCAAAGACAATTCCGGCAGGGTTGTCAATTTCTCCACTGCTTTGAACGAACACATCGATGAAATCTCCTGTATCGCCATTATATCTTAGAACCTGGTCGCTTAAGCCGCTCGCGACGTAAAGGTTGCCGTCAGGACCGAAGATAAGACCCAAGGGTGCGTCCAGACCACCTGTCCCGTTTGCAATGAATATATCTATGAATTCCCCTGTCCTGCCATCGAATCGCTTGACATCGTCCTGACCAAAGTCTCCAACGTACAAGTTTCCATCTGGTCCGAAGGTCATTCCATCAGGTTCGACCAGGTTTTCAGAAGCGAAAACATCAATGAATTCGCCCGTCTGACCGTCATAACGACGTACATCTGGGTCTCCCATCACAACGTAAAGATGCCCATCGGGACCGAAAAGGGGTTGCTGACCAAAGTCGAATTCGCCAGCACCTTTCTTTACGAAAACATCGCGGAACTCGCCAGTCTTACCATCATACCTCACGAGATTATCAGAATCATACCCAGTTACATACAAATTTCCATCTGAACCAAAGACCAAATAGTTCGGTCCGTCGAGTTCCCCCCCAGACGCAAATTTACCGATTAACTCGCCAGTGCTGCCGTCGTACCTTATGACGCTATCCGAGTAATAGCTGGCAACCACTAAATTTCTTTTCGACAGTTGCGGCTCAGAAACAAATGAAAAGGCGATAATGGCACCTATGATGGAGGCAGCTGCAACGATCGCAACTACGATCATCACAGCCCGGCGATTAAGCATCTGGTGAACTTAACGAACCTAGTTTTAGATAAATATTCTTGAAATTGATATTATATAGATTTCAACCAAAACCAGACCTTCTGCAGACACATTTAGCTGCCGCTGCGGCCATCCTTTTTGCTGGCATTATAAGCTAGCCATTCGCGAGAATAAGAGATAGTCAGTAAAAGCCCGACAGCTTTGCCTGCTTTCTCGGATTGACCTGTCTGTATTCTGCGATCATTGACGACCGTTTCCTTGCAAGCTAGGATACAGTCACATATCTAGACAGAACGTTCTTGTCAAAATTGTCAAGGATCATAGAAGCATCATAGCATTTTGATTCGTTCATCTGCGTCACATAGTCGATGAAAAGCAGAAGGGGTCGCCTCCGAAAGTAACCTGTTGGAGGTCGATTGAATGAAGTGCGAAATCTGCGGTTCGGAGAACTCCGGAATGTCAGTGAAGGATTGGACGAGATTGTCGGCAAAACGTATCTTCAAAGATATTACAGATTTCCAGATCACTAAAATAAAACCGCAGTATACACCCATTCATGCAATTTGGTGAGGATTTCGCAAAGTTGCGCGACAGCGGAAGGCTGCTTTCGCCAACAAAGGAAACGACAGGAATAGCAGTTCCTTTAGGCTACAAGCTGATTCGATGCAATATGGATACTGTTGTCACGGCAGAGTGGGATCCGATAGGCACTTGGGAACCAATGCCGAATCAGGTCCTGAGGTTGACTAGCAAGGAATGTCGCCTTACCCTGTACAAGATGAACGGCATGAAGATCGACATCGAGTTCCAACAAGGGGATTTTAGGCATCAAGTAGACAATTGGCTCGTAATGTACGCCAAATCTAAAATGAAGGTTGACAAGATTTTCTAGGAAGGAGATCACCGTCGCTATGGTGCTTGATATCACTGACGCATTTTACGAAACGGCAACCAAATAGGCTCACAGGAAATTAAAGGTGCCGAGCAGTAACCATCTGCGTGCTCGGCGTTCTCTTCCTGACTTAGCAGCCAATGGCGTTACATAGTGCCAAAATGGCAGCCTGTAGGCGGTGACGGTTCCGGTACGAGTCGTATCAACTATTTTCGAAAAGTGACCGCTCTCTTCGTATACAATCCATTGATGATCGACCGAATCGTTTGCCAATGTGATATGTAAATCGACGAACCCCTTCTTTGTGGATTCGTCTTCAGGATGATGGTCGTTGTGGGGCCCTACATAGTGGCCATTCTCATAGCATATAACTTGATACCCCAAATCTGAATCGAGTCGCAGTCCAGTTAGTGATTGAGCAAATTCAAGAAAACTCTTGGACGACAGCATGTCGATCAATCCGATTTCCGTCGCAATTTTGTAGGATCGCGCTCTTGTTGAGTCAAGGTAGGCAGTCTTCATGTGCAAGGTTTTGGGCAACTGCTCAGAATAATTCTCACTCATTCGAGAGATTGTTTCGGGTGGTATTTTCGAACAGATTTCCCTGAGATAAGGGTATAACTTCTCATCGAGAACCTGCATGCACTTTCCAGCCTTTCCTTTATCCAAGGCACCTTGAACCGACACAAAGTATCTCTTTGAACTTGCAAATGACAAGCATACGCGGTCGTCCTTTCTTTGCAAAATTTTTATTCCTTTCTTTGTCAGGAGATCTGAAAATTCTGTCGGAAATCTCCATCTGCTCATCCCTGCTGCCATTTAAATTCTATCTTGAAGGGTTGCATTTGAATATTGCACAGGACAAAGTAGAAGGACGATAGGATTGGTGATGACAGGTTACTAACGGGCCCTAAGTAAAGTAATCCAGTATCCCCCTATCTTGTCGTCCTCAACTCCGGTTTGGTCATACACATCCAAAATGACCTTAGATTTGAAGTAGCGGGTATATACATGGCGGAAAAACCGATCTATCGGTCGCCCGCACACCGATGCTTCAAGATACCCTGCTTCGAACTCCGACCGCTGCCGAGAAAGAGTCATCTGCTCATTGGGACCTGCAAGTGCATATTCAATCCTAAGGCAGTATCCTCCATCTCTTAAAAGACCTCGCAAGTTTCTGGAGATTGCGCGGTTTTTCACTAAATCTTCTTGGACCTCTTCCGGTTCCGAGCACGCAGAACCGCTTTCGTTATCCGGGGACATGGCACTAGAGATAATCTCGGCGAATTCTATATCCCTAGCACTAATCATTGAGTCGTAGGACACTGAGTTCCTGGTTGGTACAATATTGGGGAACGAAAAGAGGATGACGCTTGCTTTGACCCCTAGTGAAAAATCAGGAAGATCTGCATTAATGATCATCACCCTCCCACTCAAAGCAGCGTCCATGTGATTGAGCCTGTGCCTCGCTTGCGTTAGCATTTCGGCAGAACCGTCTATGCCGATAACGCGAACTTGATCGTTACTTCTCAAAATCTTTTCAACCATTATGCCGGGACCACATGCATAGTCAACTACTAAGCCGTTTGTCTTGCGGAGAACCGACGAAAGATGTCTCAGAACATTGCTGTACGCGCGGGTGTGAGAAACATCTGAGGATCGAGCGAGCCACCAGTTCCCTATCCTATGATCATATGGCCGGGCGTATTTCGCGAGTTCGTTTTCAAATTCTGAAACGCTGAGCAAGTGGATGTATCGATCCTGTCATGTTGGGGAACGGCAGCTCTGGATTATTAATGTGATCATTGCGATCTGTTTGCTAATATCCCATACAGCGTTCGCGTCCAAAAAAAGATCAAATGAATAACTACGCGCATATTGCTTGCTCTCTTCTTGGAACTTCCGAGGACCTGACGGGTACGATTTTCGTGCATATCCTGGACACATTTCCCGATTTCTTTTCACCCCAGCCGGTGATGTCGTGGTCGATGACGACGTTCTTTGGCACTACCTACACCTTTTTCGAAGTGTGACTCATCCCGCCTTATGCGGTAGCATGTAAACGGATAGAATACGAGCATCGTTCCGATGATTCCAGAAGTCACGCGATGGACACTCCGACGTCGGTTGTTATCATGAATATGGAGAGACCCGCTGAAATAGAGGTAACGAAAACTCCAGCTGCTACGCACGCCACACCTGTGTCAATAAGCTTGTAGGATTGTCTCACTTGTCTTCCTCTTCAATCAACCAAATTGGGACATGTCAGGCATTATTTAAGATAGGGTATCGGACTCGGCTTTGCTCATTATCCTTTTCATGGGTTTGTCCGAGCTGGTTCAGTCTCCCTTTGCGGAAATCATGTACGGCCATTAACAAGCGGTTGGTGAACCGGACCGGCACCAACGAGAGCGGGTATTGCAAAATCCCTACGGCAGCGCCTAAGTGGACGTAAACTCGCGACTTTATACACAAAGCCGGCTGGGTCAGATTACTTAAATAATTGCACATCGATCTAATCGTATGGCATCCGAGCCCTCTGTTCCGAACGAATTGAAGGGTTTCTTTTTTCGCGGCGGACCTCACAATCGTCACCCATGGAGAGCATTACCCTGGAAAGGCATCTACAACAAAGTGTTATTCTCAGATCCAGTCACAGGTGCCCTTATGGAACTTGCGAAAGTCGAAAAGGGCGCGGAATTCCCCGAGCATTATCATACTACGGTTCAAACACTTTTCTTGGTGTCGGGAAGACTTCGGACGAGAGATACTGTGATTGAGCAAGGTACATTCAATGTAATCCCGGCAGGCCAACTTCATGGACCGTTTATCGCGGAAGAAGAGTCAATTCAGTTCAAGTATTTTGCTTCCATTCCTGTTTACATACTTAAGGACGGCACTACTTACATATACAAGAGAGACGGGCAGACTATCTCAGCCGGAAACCTTCCTTTCATCCGCGATGTGTCTGCAGCCAACTTCCTGTCAACTTGATCTCGGAAGTGAGCACCTCGTGTATGCGCACAAATGAACATGTCGGTCTTCAAACAGAGAAAACACTTCATCCATCTCTGCACGACAGGATACAGCTTCTGCTCCTTTCCCACCATTCAAGTTTGATTCTGAAGGCTACTAATTTAGGGTACTGGTAGGCTCGCCCATTTGCCTGTTTTCGTCGGTCTTCGCCTCGTAGTTCAAGGCAGCACGGCAATGGCTATCCACATGATTAGGGCGACAAAAAAGTAGAACACTACGGTGAGATTCGCGAATTTGCGCTCGCCAGTGGTGAAGTCCTCCATCGTAGGGTTCTCGCTCTCGGGCATGCCGCTGTATACTATCCTGGAGAGCCACAGCTTCTTGGCAAGATTTCGGCTTTGGCGAGCGAGTTCGGCGTAAGGCGCGGGTCGTGCATAGCGGTTGTACAACACCGCGTTCACCTGATGATACGCGAATATCTGGAGCCCGAAAAGAAAGATGATTCAGTAGGCGATGCTGAGCAGTATCCAGGCTCCGGAAGTCATGTTTGGAGAGAATTCATAGAGGGCGAGGATTCCAAGCAGACCGACTGCAACAGAAATAACTAGCGACGAACTGTCGGCCATTCCTGCTCCTAGCCTGTCAAGCACCTTCTCTCGCACTTCGGGCGTGAGATTGTCAGTTGTTTCTTTAGCTTCGTCAGTCATGCTTGGAACCGCACTATGGCACAACAAAAAGGTAGTGGTGACCGGTCATAGCGCATGGCAGGGACATCGGCATTCTGTTCTCTTTCCCAACTTCACGTTGACATACGACCCAGCGCATTCCGCATGCTTCCTCGTCAGGCACCGATCCACTGTCGCGCCCGCCTCGATCAAGGAGGTGCCTATTGTTGCAAACCATTTCCGCATCTGCGATGATTCTCGATCTAAGATTCGGTTCGACATATTCCAGCGCAATGTGGCCTAGAATCTTCCACGCGACTGCTACTTTGCACATGTTGCTGAACGGCTTCTGGGGCTTGTCGAGTTCGGAATCTTCAATGCCTTTCAAACCGTTCCTGATTACGTCGGTCCATTCTTGGGAGAAGATTTCTTCGATAGGTCTTTGCGTCTTCCGCTTTATTCTTTTTCGATTCATCGGAAACAATGTCAGCTCGCGCAGATTAGGATTCGCTTCGGATCGATCCTCTACTGTCGGCCCGCTCATTCTCGCTTTCGATTCTTCTGGCAGGCAGGAAGAATCTCGCTCCTTCACGTCGCTGAAAGCCAGATGGCGGGCCTCCGAAGGTAACCTGTTGGAGGTCGATTGAATGGAGTGCGAAATCTGCGGTTCGGAGAACTGCGGGAAATCTGTAAAGGAACTGGAGGCGGGAAGATGCTCCTGCTGAACGGAAAGACGGATTCTACGCTGAAGGCTCTCGACAGCCTCTTGCTGAATGAATACGAGTCAAAGGCTTACTTCTCCCTGCTCGTGAGAGGGGAGTGCAAGCCGATGGACGTAGTGAAGCTGTCGGGGATACCGCAGGCGAAAATCTACTGGGTTCTTCAGGACTTGATGGAAAGGAAGATGGCGATTCAGACCCAAGCGAAGCCGATGAAAATCAAGCCTGCCGAACTTGACGTGGTGTTAGCTCAATTCAAGGCTGACAGGATAGCAGAGTTCAGGAGGGCTCTTTCGTCGGTGAAATACCTGCGTGAAATTCTTGCGTCGCTGGAAAAAGTGGCGGAGGAATACGAGGGGCAGTTCAGGATATTCGAGCCTCGGGCGAGGAGGAGGTGAAAACATGCAATTCCAAAAGACAAGTCCGACACTGACGGGCGTTCTTCAGACAGACGACAGCGACCCGAAGAAGAGGAAGACGGTGGGCAAGGTGGCGCTCTGGCTCAACGAGTCGGAGAACGGGAAGGCGCCGAAGTTCCGCGGGATTCTTGAAACGGAAAAAGGAAAGTTCAGGGTTTCGCTGTGGGACAAGGAAGAGAAGGGGGAGGAATCCCCCTCCATCTTCAATCAGAATGAAGCGGATTTCATATGCCGATATTGCCACTGCATTCTCGCCGAAAGCGATGTGCTGTGGGATGCTTGTAACAAATGCGCAATCGACAGGGAAGGCCTGCGTCTTTGGGAGAGGTGACAACCATGACCAAATCCAGAGAAAATCATTTTCATAAAAAAAATTCTTGAGCGTAAAAAAGGCACCTTTGAGATGCCCGCACAGCAAAGTCACTGCCAATACGCGGCTCGTGTATTTGACATCGACCTTACATTCCTTATGATTTCCTTGATTGCATAGCCAAGAACGATCAGTATCTGGGCTACAGCTAGCAAGACGCCGCTAAGGGAGTCCAGCCATTCCAAGAATCCTTGTGGGCTGTCTACTTCGGCCCTCCGACGTTTCAAAGTAATGGTGCTTATTCCATTCACCTCCTTTTCCAGTAATGCATTATCGGAAGAATTTAGCGAACCGAAAATCAACTCGAATAACTTGGCCCACTCCAGATCTCAACCAAGGCATTAGCAACCAGTCAATTTGAGGCTTTGTGGGAAAAGTGGCTAGTGTTTAGAAAGTTGTAGAAAAAGGCAGGTCTGTCTAAAAAGTCTAACTTGTCTAAAAAGTCTCAGTTGTAGAAAAAGTGTCTTTTGTCCAATAAGTCCATGCTGTCCAAAAAGTCATTTTTACCATAAGTTTTCAATGCAACATTGGACTCTTAGATTTTGGGGGGCATTTCCTTTGCATGTAAAGGTAGGGACGTTACGACTGAAATCCTGCTGAAAAAACGGGTGATATGGTTGGGTTGCTGTAAATCAGGTGCATTCACTTGGTTTGACAGTCCAGCCATTCTTGCGACTGTGGTGCTCAGCGTTTGTGTCATGTCACGGGGCAGTACGGGTAGAGGAAGCCCAGATCGCTTAAGTCTTGAACCCCATGAGGACATGAAAGCAATAAATACGGAAAGCCAGCAGGATGATTATATTCTGATTCGGACGTGGAAGTTGATAACATTCTTCTGAAAGTTGGAACCTTCCTGGACGACGTCACAAGGGGCTTAGACCCAGAGCTCTTGGGCTTTCTGAAGAAATACGCCGAGCAAAATGTAGCGATGTTCGTTGGTCGAGCGATTGAAGACCTAAAGGTGGCCATGGTGGTGGATACAAATGTCGCTCTGCAGGCAATAAGATACTACGCTAAGGGCAAGACCTCCATACTGCTGAAAATGGCAAAGAATCCGATGTTTCCGATGTACGCTCCACGCGAGATGGCAGGGGAGATAGAGGAAAAAATCGAAATCATGGCGGCCGAGGATGGACTGGAGAAGGGAAAGATGTGGGAGGCATGGAAGATCATACGAAAGGTCGTAAAATTCACGCGCGCAAGGGACGCCTTGGCCTACCAAAGAGCAGCTAGGATGATTGGAGCGCGGGATCCCGATGATGTGGCCTTCGTCCAGATATACATAGAGACAGGGGCCGCCGGGATATTGACCAACGACGAGGACTACGACGTCACTGACATAAGGACATTCGACCTGGGTGGGCTTAACAAGACGGTGGCCATGTTTCATAGAGGCGTATACTCATTTTTCGTGCTGCACGCCTTGTTCCCAAGGTTCGTCGCTTTGCTAGGAAAAATACTCTTTGCTCTAGTCAGGGAGGTCTTCAACGTGTTGTCGCTATTGGCAAGACTCGCTGCCGGAGCGATTGAAGGCGCCATCGAAGGAGTCGCCGCTCTGATTTACAAATTGCCCGGCAATCTTAAGATCGCGGTGGGAGTCGGAGTGTTGGCAGCGATCATGATCGCGCTGGTCGTTGAAAAGTCGCGCGAAAAAATCATTTCGTTCTTTGCTTGGTTATGGGCCAGGATAAAGCCGATAATCCATGCAGTAGCCGAATGGATCAGGCATGCTGCGAACTTGATCATGCGGCTCGCGCATTCTTCAGGACCTTACGTATTTGTCGGAATAGCGATAGCAACCAAGTTTCATGAGAATGTCAGAGAAATGACGGACGAGCTCACGAGAATAAGCGCTGCGGCAGCTTAAGGAATTCGTAGAAAATCATTCTATCTGCAAACTATGCTATTAAGTAAGGCGCCTTACCTAGATGTGCATGGTAGATATCGGGCTACCAATCGAGGTATTCATCTGCTATGGCAGGGAAAAAGGAGAGAAAGTGGCAGAGCAGATTCGAACGATACCAATGGACAGCACCTTATTCCATCCTTTCCTCGCTAGTCACAACATGCCAGACATGGTGTCTGGGCAGGGGCTTGCAAGGATTCTGCAAGTTCTTATTGGCTGTCATGTAATGGTTAT
>Ga0187892_10005709_pt1 | contig 19274 bp, 22 predicted proteins | sample MA1701073metaG_FD_139345 | JGI IMG/M metagenome (GOLD analysis project Ga0187892, IMG submission 139345) | Bio-ooze microbial communities from a basaltic lava cave in the Kipuka Kanohina Cave System on the Island of Hawaii, USA - MA170107-3 metaG ...
CCGGTCATCGCCGAAATAGCGGAGCAGGGGTTGAGGGGCGCGGATGAGTATCTGGAGTCTTTCGGCCACGCGCCGCGCCGGGCCTTTGCGCCGCCGGGGCCGCGTTAAAACGGTTTTTTTAAAAACTGCTTTCCCCGCGCAAGCGGGGATAAAGTTTATTTGACCACGAAAACACGAAAGCACGAAAAAGTCGCGCCGAATACGCAGAAATGTCTTATTGCCTGCGGCGCTATACTTTTTTTCGTGCTTTCGAGTTTTCGTGGTTAATTTGACTGTTCTCTGTATATTCCGGTTTTGAATATTGCATGGGTGTGCGTCTTCTCTACCATGCCTGTATGATTGTGGCGGATGTCATACAGGGGAGCGAGGAATGGTTCGCGGCGCGTTGCGGCGTGGTGACGGCCTCGAATTTCGGGCGGGTTCTTACGGGCGGCGCGGGGAAAACCAGGGCTTCCTATATGCGGCTGCTGGAGCAGGAAATCCTGACCGGCGCGCGCGCCGCTTCCTATGAGAACGAGCATATGAACCGGGGCCGCGTGCTGGAGCCGAGGGCGAGGAAAGCTTATGAAGCGCTGACCGGGCGTTCGGTGCGGGAAGTCGGGATCGTTTATCTCGACGGCAGGAAGCGCATCGCGGCGTCGCCGGACGGGCTGATCGGCGAAGACGGGGGGCTCGAAATCAAGTGTCCTCTTCCCAAGACGCATTACGAATATCTTTGCGGCGATGCCGCCCCCGCCCGTTACAAGGCGCAGATCCAGGGCAATTTATGGGTTACCGGGCGGCAGTGGTGGGATTTCGTCAGCCATGCGCCGGAGGAAAGCGCCTCACGCAGAACCGTGATTTTCAGGGTTCACAGGGATGAGTCCTATATCCAGTTGCTGAAGACTGAAGTGATGCGGTTTGTTGAGGAGCTGGATGGGCTTGTTTCAGGGCAGAGAAAAGTTTTTGCGTGATTTTTGGGTTATATCGGTAAAGAATTTTAACCGCTCTCATTTCCTTCTTCTTTTGACATTTTTATAGTCGGCAGCATGGAAAGCACATCTTTTTCATACTTTGCCATTCCCAAGAAGGGCTTATCTTTTACTGCTCCTAACATAATATTTATTAGATTGGCTTTCTGTTCTTCATACCCGTCTTTTTGTACCGCCTTTTCAAATCCATGAAATGTTTCCATCACCGTTTGTTTATGATTGTACACTTCATACAACTTCTTATCCTGCCGGATTGACAATATTCCGTACGAAGATAATGCAATCAACGGTGAGATAATGAGAGTTCGGGATAGAAAGCCTCCTAAAGTCACGATGGACGGATCTAATGTTGCGATGAAATAGACGGTAATTGCAACAAGGGGTATTATAAAAAGACAATAATAGAATGCTGCCTTATACGGATTTGTATATCTTTTTTTTGCAGCTACATATGCGTGCGCTAAAGAAGCAGCACTTGCACTCGGTAGCAGCGATCTCACTTCATTTTCAAGTTTTATATATAGTTCTTTGAAGCTATTTTCTATTTCACTTTGTGTTTCTCTCTGTTCGTCTAACACCCCATTTGTAGTTTCTATTGTCTCTTCAATTTGGTCAGCCAAGCACTTTTTTACTATTTTTCCCTCTGCATCTACGACATCTTCAAAAAGATCATTAGATAATGACACAACCTCTTCATGAATTTTTTCAAGATTTTCCGATCTATCTTTTACTATTTTTTGTTTTTCTTCAAACTGACCAGCTACGGTTTGGGCATCTATTTTCAATTTCTCAAAAAGCGCTTTTTGTTCCGATATTACTTGAATATCCGTCTTGATAAGTTCTGATGCCGTTCTAGCTGCAGATTGTTTTTCTGTTAGTTCAGCGCATAAGTTATTAATTTTATTATAGTCGCCATTTACAGCTTCAATACGTTTTTCTAATTCTGTCTGACTTTTTTTAAGCTGAACGCTTCTTGATTGTGTTTCTGCCTTAGTCGTATCAAAGACCGCTTTAGTCTCTGCTACTGAATTGGAATTTACCTCTATTTCTGCTTTAGCGCTTTTTATAAAAGCTAAATTTTCTTCTATGATAATTTTCGATTGTTCAATAAAGGCAATTGTCGCTCTAAGATTTTCCAACTCCGCACGAACGTCATCTTCTTTAGAAGCAAGTGGCTGATTTAAAATCTCACTCATAACTGGCTCTCCCTGTTCTCACTATTTTGTTGCTTTATTTATTACTAACACATGGACATTAATCTTTTGGCACTCGATTATCAAGAGTGCTAAAGAACAAACCAAGACCTTCTGTGGATAACTTCAGAACATTTAGAGAATATAAGAATTAAAAATAGGAAGCTTACATTTTCTCTCTAAGGGGATGGACAAGAAAAGGGGACGGAGTCAATTTACTCCTTCCCTTTTCTTACGGTTTTTCCTCAATTGCAAAATGTTGAATTGCCTATTTTTTGACAGGTTGTGCCATCGGAGCCAAAAGTAGTATTTCCGATTTTCTGTACAGTGCTGCCGTCAGAATTAAACAAGGTATTGCCGATTTGCTGAGATGAACTCCCATCGGAATTAAAAGTGGTGTTCCCAACTCTCTGGGAACTACTACCATCTGAATAAAAAGTAGTGTTTCCGACTCTTTGTGCATTTAAACCGTTAGAGCCAAAGGTTGTCTTTCCTATGGCTTGATATGTTGTTCCAGCTTGCCCATGCAAGTAGTCTTGTGCATTTGCTGCGCTTGGAGCCAAAAAGAGCAAAGCTGTAATCAGAATAATTATTTTCATCATTTTTTCCTTCAAATTTTTTATCAATTAACAGAGTTGGATTACAACCTTTTAGGGAGTTTCAGAACACTTTGCAAGGATAAGATTGAGCCCAAAAACGCACCGCCCGGACTGAGCCGGGCGATGACATTTGTGGGTAATTGAAACAGGCTGCTTACGACGAATAGTACAGCATGTACTCGATCGGGTGCGGCATCGTTTCGTAGATGTCGATCTCTTCCATCTTGAGTTCGATGTAGCCTTCCAGCATGTCTTTCGTGAAGACGTTGCCTTGCAGCAGGAACTCGTGGTCGACTTTCAGCGCCTCGACGGCTTCGCGCAGCGAGCCGCAAACGGTCGGGACGCCCGCGAGAACGTCTTCGGGGAGTTCGTAGAGGTTCATGTCCATCGCTTCGCCGGGGTGGATCTTGTTCTGGATACCGTCAAGACCCGCCATCAGCAGCGCGGCGAAAGTCAGGTAGGTGTTCGCCGTCGGGTCGGGGAAGCGCACTTCGACGCGCTTGCCGTTCGGCGAGAGCGCGTAAGGGATGCGGCAGGAGGCCGAGCGGTTGCGCTGCGAGTATGCCAGCAGAACCGGGGCTTCGTAGCCGGGGACCAGGCGCTTGTAGCTGTTGGTCGACGGGTTGGAGATGGCGTTCAGCGCGCGCGCGTGCTTGATGATGCCGCCGATGTAGTAAAGGCAGGTTTCCGAGAGGCCGGCGTAGCCGTTGCCCGCGAACATCGGCTTGCCGCCCTTGTACAGTGACTGGTGGCAGTGCATGCCGGAGCCGTTGTCGCCGAAGACGGGCTTGGGCATGAAGGTCGCGGTCTTGCCGTAGGCGTGGGCGACGTTATGCACGACGTATTTGTAAAGCATCATGTTGTCGGCGGTGTCGGTCAGCGTCGAGAATTTGATGCCCAGTTCGCTCTGGCTCGGGGCGACTTCGTGGTGGTGTTTTTCCACCGTGACGCCCATGTGCTTCAGCACCGTCACCATTTCGGCGCGGATGTTCGAGGTGCTGTCGACGGGGGCTTCGGGGAAGTAGCCGCCTTTAATCAGCGGGCGGTGGCCCATGTTGCCGCCGTCATATTCGCGGCCGCGGTTGTAGGGGCCTTCCTCGCTGTCGATGCGGTAGCTGACATGGTTCATCTCGATGTTGATGCGCACGTCGTCGAAAATGAAGAACTCGGCTTCGGGGCCGACATAGACGGTGTCGGCGATGCCGGATTTTTTCAGGTATTCCTCGGCGGACTTCGCGATGGAGCGCGGGTCGCGGTTATAGGGCTGGCCGGTCGCGGGCTCGATGACGTCGCAGAAGACTTTCATCGTCGGCTGGGCCGAGAAGGGATCGAGACACCATTTGGAAACGTCGGGGCGCAGGATCATGTCGGATTCGTTGATGCTCTTCCAGCCGGCGATCGAGGAGCCGTCGAAGAAGATTCCCTTTTCAACCATGTCCTTGTCGATGGAGTCGATGTGCTGGGCGGTGTGCTGCCATTTGCCGCGCATGTCGGTGAAGTTGAAATCGACATACTGGATTTCGTTCTCCTCAAGGGCTTTCAGGAAATCGTTGGTGTTCTTGCTGGTAAAGCTGGCCGGGGTCTTGGTTTTCAGGGCTGTGGTGGACATTGTGTTTCTCTCGCCTGGGTTATGGTTTGTGCGTTGCACCTATGTAAAAAGGGCATAGCAGTTATGCGTTGGCAGATGGATAGCATGAGTCTTCCGGCGGAGTCTAGCGTTTTCGCAAAAAACTTGACGCTATATCTGATAAAAGGATAGGAAATGCGGTACTATAAGTTATGGCGACCGTAGCTCAGCTGGTAGAGCACTCGGTTGTGGTCCGAGTTGTCGCGGGTTCAAGCCCCGTCGGTCGCCCCATTTTCCCTTTCGCTGATGTTCAGCAATGTTCATGTATATACGCAGACCCCTTGGTAATCAAGGGGTTTTCGTTTTTCTGTGTTCTTCTCTGTCCGCATGAAACCGTTTACAGCCGGAAAATTTAGGGGCAGAATAGGGGCATGGGAAAGAAAAACGTAGGGGCAAGCAGAGGTAAGGCGAAGCTAACGGACGCCGCTTGCAGGAACGCCAGAAGCAAGGAAAAGCCTTACAAGCGGCCCGATGGAGAGGGCCTACATCTGCTGATTCACCCAAACGGCTCGAAATACTGGCGTTTGAAATACCGCTATAGGGGCAGGGAAAAGAATTTGGCGCTCGGGGTGTTTCCCGCCGTGTCGCTGGCTGAGGCCCGTGAAAAGAAAGATACGGCCCGCAAACAACTGAAGGCGGGCATTGATCCCTCAGAGGTCCGCAGGGATGAAAGAAAGAGCAGGCCAAAACCGGCGCAAAAAAAGAACAGCTTCAATCTTTCATTAGCTGAGGGCGCGCTGACTATCGAAACCGCCACCAGGATAGTTTATCTGACCGCTGCTCAAACCAAAGCGCTGCACACCTTTCTTGAGGCAGCATGTCAATCCACAGAAGGAGCGGGGGCATGAAACTGACTGATACTGCTTGCAGGAATGCAAAACCTAAAGCGAAGCCGTATAAGCTGTTTGACGGGGGCGGGCTCTATCTGGAGGTTAGGGGGCGGCGAGACTGGCTGCCGGTGCCGACCAAGGGTAGAGCAGCCCAGTGAAGCCACAAGCCTGCGGCATGTCAGGCACTGGCCTTCCTTTCAAGTTCTCTAATGTAACGCAGCAGCTTCCGCAGATAATCCGCCCTGATCTGCACGGTTCCGCGCAGCGGCAGACGCTCCAGTTCAGTAATGATGGCCTGCACGTCGGTCATGCAGGGCGGGAGGAAGCGGCGGCTCCCGCCGCTTCCTTTCCTGTTTTATGCAGCCAAGCCGGGGGCTGGTTGTTCATATGGCCATCCTGTTTTTCTTGCCAGAGCCTCATAGCGCTCCAGCCTATCGTCCTCGCCGACAAATGCTTCCGGTGACATGCCCGGTGCCAACTCCATCAGCCTGAACCGCGCAGCGGGAAGTAATTCCATTACGGCTTCGGCCAGTTCTTTTTCCAAAATATATGCAGTCATGTCAGTTCCTTTCGGTTTGATGTTGGTTAACCCTGCCAACAATCCTGAAAGACTGGTGGCAGGCTGGACCGGGTTGATACTCCGCAAGAACCCGAAAGAAATTCCTGCGCCTCACGAATGAGGCTCGATCCAGCCCGCCATAAAAGAAACTGGCTGCCGTTAATCTTTCGGTTGCTCCGGGTATCAATCCGGTTTATTTTCCTGAACAACTAACAAAAACGGGATAACTGACGTATTACGGGGGCATTTTTAGGGGCATATACTAAGTTCAAATCGCTGAATGTCTTTATATATCAGCGTTATATGCCTTAGATGTGAACCCCGTCGGTGCCCCATTTATCTCTTTGCTGACGTTCACTGAAATTCGCAGACGTTCATGAAACCCGCGCAAAACGCGGGTTTTTCTTTCACCTGTGTCTTCTTATGTTCGGTATAGACCGTTTACAGTCACAAATTTTGCGGGTACATTTTTGGATACAAGCGATATACTCACAAAGGATGTACCCGCATGAACCTGACAAACACCGCCTGCAAGAACGCAAAAGCCAAGGAAACGCCTTATAAAATGCCGGATGGCGGCGGTTTAAATCTGCTGATTCACCCGAACGGCTCAAAATACTGGCGCTTAAGATATCGAGTACATGGCAAAGAAAAGCTGATGGGGTTGGGCGTGTATGACCGGCCATGGATTCCGCAGCCTGTTCATGACAACGCTCTTGGAAGAATTGGGCTATCCGCATGAAATCCCCGACGCCCAGCTTGCCCATGCCAAGGGTGACAACACACGCCGCGCCTATGACCGGACAAAATACCTGCCCCAGCGTTTAAAGATGATGCAGGAATGGGCGGATTATCTGGATATTGTTGCCAGTACCGGACGGGTAGTGATAGGAAATTTCAGGAATGCAGCATAAGATTTTATCTCTTTGCTATCTCTTGTTGTGTTGAATAACTGGGCAAGCCTGATAAATAAGAATTTAAGTCAGAGCGGAGAATGACAGTTCTTCTTCCAAGTTTTCTGCCGGGGATATGGCCGGTCTTGAGCAGGGAATAAAATTTTGTTTTTCCGATTTTTAGAATCTGTTGCGCTTCGGAAACTGACAGGACAACATTTTGAATTTCCTCTGTCATGTGGTTCCCCATTTTGCTTGCGAGGGGAGCCAGATTTCTGAAATAATCCTTCTGCCGCCAATCCTTTTAAGCTGAATGACCATATCAACAATGGAGTGGATATAGCGCATGATCTGTTCATGCTCCAATCCCAGGTTCGCTTGCATGACCATCAAGGCAATTTGCTCCAGAGCGCCGTAAGGCGTATCGGCATGGACTGTGCTGAGTGAGCCGGGATGACCGGTATTGACGGCCCTCAAAAAAGTATAGGCTTCCTTGCCGCGCAGTTCGCCCAGAAGGAGGCGGTCTGGCCGCAGCCGGAGCGAGGCTTCCAGCATGTCCTGAATTGTAACCTTTGCAATCCCCTGTTCGCCTTTGGAAGCCAGCAGGGAGAGATGGTTTTTGTGCGGTGGCCGGATTTCAGGAGTATCCTCGATTGTTATGATGCGCTCGTTTTGATCGATATCCTTGAGAATGGCATTCAGCAGCGTTGTTTTGCCGGTTGACGTGCCGCCTGAAATAATGATGTTTTGCCTCTGCCGCGCCGCATCCCCTATAAGCTTTCTGAAATCGTCGTTTCCAGCCATGGCTTTTTGTTCTCCATTGCTGTTATATGCTTTTCTTTCTGTGGTCAGTTTCGCTTTTCCGAATGCTCCGGCTTTGGCAAAATCATCAAGACTCATGTCGCGCACAACCTGCTTTCTGATTGATAAAGCGACGCCGCCCGGCGACACGGGCGGCATAATAACCTGCACACGTTCTCCTGTTGGCAGGGAAGCGGCAAGCAGGGGAGATTGCAGATTAATGGCCTGATCGGTGATACGGGCAATCTGGCGGGCAAGGCGCATCAAGCGCTCGTTTGTAAGGCTCTTGCATTCAATGCGTTCCATGACGGGATCGCCCGCTCTTTCAATCCACATTTCTTCGGGCCTGTTGACGCAGATTTCTGAAACCTCTGGATCATTCAGGTATTCCCTGAAGTCTTCAAGATAGCGGGTTACATAAATATCAGTCGGAAAGAGTTCATTCTGGCAGGCCGGTTGCATATTTTTTCTCTTTTCTAATTCATGTTGATACTTGAAAAATCAATGTCTTTTCCAACAAAGACGTTGATCCGCGTTCCCTGATCGACATGAATAGTCGGCGGGATAGCGATTGAATTTTCGAGAGCGATTTCCGCCGCATTTGAAAAGTCATCGCCGCTTTCCAGCGCAATGTTGGCGGCGCTGTTTTCATCAAGGCTCTGGACTCCTGCCTTGAGTCCTGAATCTATAAGAGACAGCATGACCGAAGAGCCAAAACGCTCAAAAAAATGCGTATCGATTTCGCCGCCAAGACCGGCTCTGCCTAAATTATCCGTGCCGAACGATCCTATATTGACGCTTACTCCATCGCTTCTACTGAGCCGTTCCCAGATGATAAAGACGCGGCTCTGGCCGCGCACAAGCCCTGAGTGGTAGCGCCCGATCATCTTGGTGCCTTTTGGGATTAATAAGTTCATCCCATCAAATCCGTAAACATTTTCACTTACAATCGCCCTTACCATGCCCGGAAGGTCGCTGTGAATGGCGGTTTCCAGTATGCCGGCAATCAGGGTGCCTTGCGGAATCAGTGCGCCCGTATTTTGCAGCTTTGTTGCCCGGACGGTTTCAACATCCTTGGCGGCATATTGGCTTGCAAAGTTAAGGTCTTGGTTCTCGTATCCATTTGCAGATTGCGATGTAGTTGCATCAATATCAGGCTTTGCAGCGGCGGTATTGCTGTCATAGACAAGCTGCGGAGAATGCAGGCGCTGTCCCGGATGATGTTTTGCCATTGATCCGTGCAGACTCTATCTTTTGCCAGCTCCATGCGCCGCTTTTTTGCGCAAATTTGAATGAACTTTTAGCCAGCCCCATGGTTGAAAGCGAGCCGCCGCCTGTAACCGATCCGGCTATGTTGAGTATTTGCGCTAGCAGAAGCGTAGCGATAAAATTAATCAGCAAAAAGGGGCCGACGACCGAGATCAATTCTTCCGCGCCGCTTGTATTCTCCAGTTGCCGAAGCGGTGCTTCGGCTAATGTGAGCAAGATAGATAAAAGCGCATAGACAAATACCGGAATCAGTCCATAGCCCAGCAATGTTCGCAGCCAGCCGTCAAAGAGCGATCTGGTATTGGCAAACATAAGCAGAAGAATAAAAAGCGGGCCGATTGCCAGAAGGACGGCAACCGCAAGCTTGGCAAGGATTATCAGCATGGCGGCATAGCCAGTGATTCCAAGCGCTCCCAGCCAGACCGCAAAAGCGTAAAGATATTGTCCCAAATCCTGCCAGCCCGCTCCTTGCAGGATATTTTCGGAAGCCGCGCCAATCATGCTCATTGTCTGTTGCCAGCTATTGGGCAGATAACGGCGCAATTCCTGTTCAAGAGGGGAATTTGCAAGTGATCCCATGCCGCGTGTGCCGGTCGACGCTTGCGTCTGCTTAATGGCCTGATTGAGCTGTTCCAGTTGTTTTTGATATTCATTTGCCATCTGGTTTAGCTGTGAAGCCAGTTGGCTATAACTCGCGGCGTCATATACAGGATACTGCGCGAAGATTTTGCAGGATATGCCAAGGAGAAGAAAACCAAGGACGCTGAAGAAAAGCGCATGTTTCATTGTTTAATCTCCTTTAAAAAATAAGGAAGCCAGAATTCGGGCTTTTCGCCGTATCGATCCATAAGTTCGTGCATAAAACGAACGCTGCCGGTTCTCCCGGACAGAACGGAAATAAAATTCTCAAGACCGGAAAGATCGAGCCGGGCGATGACGGATTCGGTGCCATGGCGTAAAAGAAAGCATCTTGATTCAGGGCTGAGTTCGCGAATGATTTTCCATTCCCGGCGGGAAAGTCCAAAGCCTTCGCAGTAATCATTTTCAAGGGCGCGGGCGTTGGGCAGGAATATCTGGGTAGAACTTTGCTCGATAATGGCATCCCCGACGCTGCTGTTAAGCGCATCCTTGGCCGATTGCGTGGCAAAGCCGAGCATGCCGTTTTGCTTGCGGATAGTTTTCATCCAGTCTTTGATGCGCAGGGCAAAGAGCGGATCATCGAGCATCTTCCATCCTTCATCGAGCATGATGATGGTGCGTTTCCCGTCAAGGCATTGCGCGATCCTGTGAAATACATACAGAAGCCAGGGTGTGCGGCTGATGCGATCATCAAGAATGGAAGTCAGGTCAAAACCGATATTGGAGTTCTCAAGCGACAGGACATCATCTTTATTATCAAAGAGCCATGCCCGCTCGCCGTTGCCATGCCACACGGCGATACGTGAAGACAATGAAATTTTATGTTGTGTTTCATGCCCTGCCAGAAGTTCGGATAAAAAATGAAGCCTTCGATGCGTTAGCGGCTCCTCGAAATTCGCGTTCACTGCGTCGGCAATGAGTTCTATATCATGGGCCGATAGCGGTTCATCATGATCGATGGTTAGAAGCAGCCTGATCCAGTCTCTTAAGAAAGACCGGTTTTCAGGGGTATCGGGAAGCTGCAATGGGTTAAAGCCGGTAGGTATGCCGGATTTGACGGCGGTATAATTAGCGCCGATCACCCGCAGATAAATTTCCGCGCCTCGGTTTTTGTCAAAATAGATGGTGCGCGGTTTCAAGTGCTGCGCCTGCGCGTTCAGAAAAGTCAGGAGTACCGTTTTTCCCGTCCCTGTGGGGCCGATTATCGTAAAATTACCAACGTCTCTTGTATGAAAGTTAAACCAGTAGGGGGTGCCGGATGTGGTTTCCAGCTTTGTAATGGCATCGCCCCAATGATTGCCCGCTTTACGGCCCGAAGGAAAGTTATGCAGGCTGGCAAAACCCGCAAAGTTTTTATTCGAGATCAGCGCCCGTCTTGCAATCATGCTGAAATTCCCCGGAAGCTGCGCCCAGAAGGCAGGCTCAAGGTTAATATCTTCTCTGACGGTAACAATCCCGAGATTGGTGAACGCGCCGATGCAATCGCTTACAGCGCGGTCCAATTCAGATGCATTTCTGCCAGTGACCGCGATACTTAAATGATGTTCGCCAAAACTTGCGTGGCCAGAGGCAAGATCATCGATAGCTTTATCCATTTCTTCTTCCAGAGATGATGCGCCTTCTTCTCCGGCTATAAGCTTTCTTTTGGTATCGCGCATAACGCTCAGCGCCGCTTGGCGGTCAACAAAGCCGAAGGATTGGGACAGGACAAATTCATGCGGCAGACGCAGCAAGCTATCGGTCATGCCCGGACCCGTGCCGTCGGCATATTCCTTGAGCGATAGCATAGCGCCAAGCCTAATATCGCCGGGAGCGGCCCCGCGAATTTCAAAACTCTCCCGGCCAAACGATATTCTTTTGAATGGTAAATATTCGGCTATCCCCCCGCAGGGCAGGCGAATGTCATTCTTTTCGAGGTTGATGAGATACGAAAGAAAGGAAAGGTTTTTTGAAAAAATGCCGTGTTCTGTTTCTTTTATTCCCAAAAGCTCAGGCCGGTAGTGGGAAAGAACTGCCGTCAAGTTTGTAACCGCCTCATTGAGGGCTTTCAGATTATCGTCATGGCGTTCTTTTTCGATTATCTTATCCATCTTTCCGAAAAAAGAATTTACCAGTTCGGCCATAAAGCCGGTTGGCCCTTTTGCGGGCCTCCTGACAACCGTTATAAATTGCTCATTGATGAAAAGGCGTTTTTGCGCAAGCCGTGTTTTATAAGCGTTATCAAGAGCGGCGCACCACTCATTTTCAAACATGCTATCAAGATTGTCCCGCTCCTGCCTGCGCATGATATGGTGGTAAAGCGCAAAGCGGCTGCTGGAAAGGCCGCGCAGCATTGCAGCCCTTACATTTTTTATATGATTCAGGTCGGCTTGATCCGTCGTCTCAAATGACAGTCCTTCCAGTTTTATTGTTTTTAGAAGGTAGCCGTCCTTGGTTTGCAGCGTCGTATCATCAATATGATGCGTATAAGGAATATGCTTGCTGACCGGCTCTTCGGTTTTAGAAAGATTACCGCTATTTTTTGTGGATCTTGCTATCATTTCACGGCCTGTAACTGTTGCATTTCCAAAATCGCCTGTTTTTATGCGGCGGACATTTATTCATTTTTGTCAGGAATATGCGCATCCATTGCAGGTCTTTTTCTGTAGCGAGGATTCCCAAGGCATGAAGAGGCAGAGTCAGGCAGGCGAAAAAAAGCGCTTTTCCCATCAGGCTCGCGCAAAGAACCATGCCGATACCGAAGATCATGAAATTGATCCCGAAAAATTCCATTGGAACCCCCATGGTCATGGGCGGCCTTGTCATGCCAATGAATAAGGGATCGATCTCTACAGGTTCTTCTTCCATGGGAATCACAACGATCCGGCAATGCTATCGACAATGGAAGGTGCGCCGAAGACGAGGATGACTCCGCCAGTTATAGCGAGTGCAAGTTGCAGGGTAATCCTGCCGAACATCCATGAAAAACCGAGGAAAACAACAGCAATGATCGCAATGATCCGCGCCCAGGTTGAGGTTAGAACCGTCATCAATGCATTCAGGAAATTCGTTCCTGAATCAAATAGAGCGCTTTGAGAAAAAGCACTATCGGCATGAAACAGGATGAAGCCTGCAAGCGTAACGCATAGAATTTTTCTAATAACAGGCATACGGATATTGTCTTGCATGGATCGTGCCTTTCCTGCCGCGTTTTCGTTGGCGTAAATATTTCTTGTTATTGATGGAAGGCACAAAACCAGTAGCAGGGCATAGCTTCAACAGGATTCTGCTGGCGGGCGTGATTTTGAAACCACGAGTTTACTTCAATCGCGTTTTTGGGTATCCAGCGGTTGCGGTTTCTGATGAAGAATATCCATCAGTTCGATGATTGCGCGCCTTTTTCTGGGACAATCGATCTTCTCCCACAAGCTGGCGGCGGCATGGTCGGCGCGTTGCAGGGAATAATCTCTTATAGCGGGAAGCGTTTTGTTATTGTCCGGATTTATAATGTTGCCGATATCCACTTTCAGAGTTTCAGAGATTTGCATTAATATTTTTATGCTCAGGCGGTTACGGCCTAATTCGTATTTACGAAGTTGCTGACGGGAGATGCCGCATTCTTCCGCTACGTATGCTTGGGCAATTTTTTTATTTTGCCTGATTTGACGGATGCGGAAACCGATTTCAGCATCAAGTTCCGAGGCATGCCGCGAACCATTCTGCCTGCTCATGGCGGAGTCTTTATCTGTTTTCTTTTCTTGCATATGAAATATCCCCCAAAAATCCGGACGCACAGCCTCAACAGGCTGCGGCCCGGTCTTTCTTCCCTGTGGGGAGAGAAGTTGGATAATGATTGATTCCGAGTTGGCCCAGATATGCGGAGGTCATTTCGCGGCGATCCGCGCAGGTCATGCGGTAAAGTTGCCAGAGATCGGCAATCTGACGCCGGATGAAGATTTTTTCATGACTTGCATAGACCTGTTTAACGGTGGTTTTTTCGTCAGTGGCGCGGCAGGCGGCAATAAGGCACCTGATGCGGGTACGGTACTCCGCAGTCAGGTCGTTAAGTTCTTTAATGTCCAGAAACTGGATGTCCCGGCAGGACAGGCTCTCGATTTGATCGGCGATGCCTTGTGAAAACCCCACGTCATAACGCTTCGCCAAAGCCCCAAACAGGGCTTGTTTTTCTAAAATATTCATAGTTTCCCTCACACAAAATCGGTTATGGAAGGGTTATATTCCATAAAATACACACCTGTCAAGCAGAATTTTAATTGATTATAAAATTATTTATGTTAGATATAAATATAGTGCTAAAATAAATCGATAAAATATAAAGAAAATATGACACCAGAACAGCTTAGAGCGGCGCGAGCGATGATAGGGTGGGATCAGTCCCAGATTGCTGAGCGTGCAGGGGTGACTACACAGACTATTGCCAATTTTGAGCAGGGAAGAACCAAAGGTAATGCAAATACGATGCAGGCAATTGAAACTGCCCTCAAGAAAGCCGGAGTTCTGATATCTGATGATGGCGTCCGTATGCCACGCACAAACGAAATTGTGTTGGAGGGAGATGATTGGTTCTGCGATCTGCTGGATGATGTTTATTACACGCTGATAGACAGTCCCGGTGCGGAACTTCTTGTCGATATGGCCAGTGATTTATTGTCTCCTCCCGAAGTCGTGAACCGCTACCGGAAAATCAGAAACGCGGGCATAAAGATGCGGCAGACTGTTGAGGAAGGAAATGCGTACCTGCTAGGGCCGGTCAATGAATATCGTTGGATACCGAAAAAGCATTACAAAAACTGGGTTACTTTAGTGTATGCCAACAAAGTTGCGTATTCGCTGGAAAATGAAACGAAATGCAAGATTGTTATTGATGTCGATCTTGCGGAACGTGAATTGAGTAGATTTAACCTTGTGTGGGGGCTGTTACCTGAACTTGATGTAAGGAGTACAGCCAATGAGCGTTTCTAGGCAATTTAAAACGCAAACCGGTCAATACAAAATTAAAATAAAGAGCGGGTGCTGGCAGGGCTATGATACAGCCCGTTTGGAAATTTCCGTTGGTCAGCCCTATCATGAGGGAGAAAAATTCAAAGCTACAATTAGCTGGGCTGCGGAAAGATTTCCGAATGTGGTTCTGCTTGTTAATGATTCATTGCAGCGATATAACTTAATGTTTGAAAATGGGCTTCCCGAGGAAAGCGCCGAGCGAATTTCCTGTAAGCAGGGTTCCGAATGGATGCGAAGAAACTATCCCGTGGCTTACGGATGCCAAGCGATATGCTGGAATGAATGGAAGGCTAGGGCAGAGTACCCGGAAACGAGTTATAAAACGCGAAACCTTTTCGATAGAAATGAACGGTTCCGGACATCTCTTACCGATGCCATTTCAGAGGTTTGGGAAAGGCGCAGTAAATGCCACCCGGCATACTCTCCTGAAAGAAAAGAGGAATTCTTTAACCTGTCAATCGATTATCTTTTGGAAGAAACGGCTGTTCTGGCCATGGCATATAAAGAATTTCCGGGTGTGTCGGTTTATCCGGGATCATTTTTGGAAATGTGGTCGATGTTTGTAGACACAGCGATTGAGGATGCTCCTGAAGGATTAAAGAATGCACATTGTGTTAGAATTGATTTTGCTAAAAATAAAAATGCTGATCTTCTCCCGTCAGTAACCCCAGCATGACTCTACTCTCTGCCGGACTAAAATAGGGAAGCAGGTCACGGCGAAAGCCGAAACCGGTAAGAAAATCCGTAGGCCGAATAAGCCGTAGAGGTTCAAGTCCGACCACCCATTTAAGCCCCGCAAGGACTTTGGCGGCCTATGCCATTCTATGAGGGTTTCCGGCCCTATGAAATGAAAATACTTCACGGGAATCGGGGATGCCGGGCGGGCGGGATCGCAACCGGCGGGGGCTTGTCCCCAAGAGGTGGAAATTAAAAAAGGCCGCTTATGCGGCGGCCTCCCTGTTCTGCAAGTCTGTCAGGTAATCGGCGGCTTTCTGGGCCTGCGATGCTGCTGAAAATATGAATTTCTTATCGCTCTTCAAGGCTTTCAGCCATCCGTCTATATACTGCGCATGATCCGCGCGGGTGCCGGGTGTGATACCCAGGGCGGCGCATAACATGGCCGCGCCCAATTCCGCCACAAGCTCCTCGAATGCATAATCCGTATCGCCGCGTTTTCCGCCCTTTATCCGGTCTAGCCGGTGGGCCGCGCCTGACCAATGAGTCAGCTCATGCAGGGCAGTCGAGTAAAATCCTTCCGTTGCCGTGCTGGTCTTGGTGTCATGAAACAGGGACATATCAGGCAGGGCGATATAATCCCCCGCAAGGTCATAATAGGCGCTGGCTCCGCCTTTTCTGATATTTGCGCCTGTGCCTTCCATGAATTTCTCGGCGGCGTCCATTGTTGCGGCCTCTCCTGTAGTGGTTTGCTCAACGGGGATCGTGAAGCCTTCCACCTGATCGGCATTAAAGACCGCCGACCAGCGGGCAAACATCCGGGTTTGCGCTTCGTCGTTATCACCCTGCGGCTCCACGTCGAAGGACTTCCAAAAAACAATTTGTGTGCCTTTCTCGCCCTTTTTCACCTGCGCCCCGCCCTCCTGCCATTGCTTGTAGGTTCCCCAATAGCCGGATTTAAAGCCGCTATACATCTGGTTCATCCAGAGTACGGGAATGTTGACGCCTCTGCAATTTTTTCCGGTCTGCGCATTCACCGGGATCGATGAAAAACCGCTCCACGGCATTTCAAATTTATCGGCGGTCTGTCCGCTTTCAATCGCTTCAATGATGGTATTGGTTACGGTCTGGTAAATATCTTGCTTGGTCATTTTCTTCCTCTTTGGTTACGGGTTGCGTTCATGCAACCTTGGCTCCCGCCGAGGGTGGGGTAGCAAACGCAAGGGCGGCGCATGCCGAGGGGGATCACCCGGCCTGCACGAAATGAAACAAAGTGAAATGAAGGAAGGTTGGGGATACGGCTTGCGCCGTTCATCGAAGACCCTTGCGGCGCGAGGGCCGAAGGCCCTTAGAATTTGGGCAGGTCACTACTATTTCATGCCCGAAGGTCAAGATTGTGAACGAACCGGTTCGCCTGGTATTCGATGACATAAACATTTTCCTAAAAAATTTTTGATTTGAAGAAATATAGCTGCGCTAAAAAGTTATTATTTCATAAAGAGAATACAACCGTACGGAGAGGATTTGCGGTTGTTTTTTTAGGAAATTTATGGGCATATGGTGGTCAAGAAATAACAAAAAGTGATTTAGTAGCAGGGAGCGATTATGCGGGTAAAGCAGCAGAGCTTTTTTTCAATTCATTTCATATCGACGCTTCTCTTTCTGCTAACCTTTGCCGTATCCCCCGCCCTTGCCCAGATTGAAAACGGCGATGTTGTCACCGGTCATATCACAGGCAATCCCGGCGCAAGCACGGACAGCTATACTTTTCAGGCATGGCCGGGGGATACGATCTCCGGCAGCGTCGGCGAGGTTGGCGCTAATACGACCTTCCGCCCGTGGGTCAAGCTTGTCCCGCCGACCGGCAGCACGGTCAGCGCTTCCGGAGCATTTTACGCAAGGGTTGATCGCATCGTCGGCTCAACGCAGGGCGGGACATGGACTATGCAGATCACCCGCGCCGACGCAACTGCCGCAGGCGGCGATTACGAGGCGACTCTTTTCATAGCGGGGCAGGGCGATGTTTCCATCGCCGGGGATACGCCCGGCGGCTCAATGTACCCTAACGACGATGAGTCTGGCGCGATCGACCGCGGAGAACTCAACGTCTTCACTTTCAATGTCACCTCCAACGCGCAAGTCATTGTGATGGTGTCCGCGACGGGCGGCAGCGGCTTCCGCCCGTGGCAGGAAACCTACAAGCCAAGCGGCGCGCTCGCAACGCAGGGCTGGACGACGACGAGCGATAGCTGGAACTTCACCCCCGGCTCAACCAATCTCGGCCTTTACAATATCCTCATGTCGAAAAGCGACGCGAACGACGTGCAGGGAACCTACACGGTCACCGTTTCCGGAGCGGGCGTGGGCCTGCCCGTGCTCGGGGAGACTGATGGCGCAAACGATACGCCGATATGTAATAGCGGCAATATTGAAGGCATGGACGTTTCCATGTCCGGCAACGGCAAGGCGCTGGCGGGCGATCCCGTTAACGTCGCCACCGGCAACACTTTTGAGCAAGTGACCGATTACACGACAACCGGCGCGAACCCGCTTGCCTTCACGCGCTATTACAACAGCCTGTCTTACACGCGCAATCTTACCCCGTCGATGATGGGCATCAACTGGCGCAGCAATTTCGACCGCGCCTTGCGCGGCGTCTCGGCAACGGCGGTAGTCGCGGAGCGGCCCGACGGCCAGACCGTCAATTTCATTTCCTCGGGCGGCGCGTGGGCGGCGATGAATTCGGACATGGATTATGAACTGTTCAGTTCAGGCTCGCAGTGGATTCTGACCGACCATAACGATTCGCAGGAAACCTACACGTCTTCCGGCGGCATCGCGACGCTCGATTCCATCGCGCTGCGCAACGGCTATACCCAGACGCTCACATATGACAGCGTGGGGCAGCTTTCCGATGTAACCGATTCCTATGGAAGGACGCTTGCCTTCACATGGGCGGGCGGATTGCTGACCGAAGTGGATACGCCGGACGCGCTGGAACTCACCTACGGTTATAACGGCGGCCTGCTGGAAACGGTCGAGTATAACACGAGCCCGGTAACGGAACTCACATATCTGTATGAAGATGCGAACCGCCCCTTCGCCCTGACCGGCATCACCGATGAAAACGGCAACCGCTTTTCGACATGGGCTTATGACGGCGCGGGCCGCGCGGTTTCGGCGCAGCGCGCGAACGGCGCGGGCTTGACGCAGCTTTCTTACGCTTCGGCGGGCGATGTTACCGTCACCGGCCCGCTCGGAATCGCGAATACTTTCAGCTTCACGACGCAGGAAAGCAAACCCAAAGTCACGCAAGTGGCCCGCGCCGCGAACGGCACGGTGGCGGCGGCGACCTGCGCGAAGACGTACGATGCGAACGGCTACCTCGCCACCTCGACCGACTGGAACGGCAATCTGACGGTGCTGACCAATAACAGCCATGGCAACCCGACGCAGATTATCTTCGCCTCCGGTTCTTCCGCCGCGCAGACGACCACCATCGCCTACGACTCCACCTGGCCCCGCCTGCCCGAAACAATAACAACGAATGGCGTAACCGAAGATCTGACCTATGATTCCTCCGGCAATGTTCTGACCCGCACATTGACCGACACCACAAGCAACTCCACGCCTTATAACTCCAACGGCTGGACGCGCGTCTGGACATATACCTACACCGGCACGGGCCAGCTTGCCTCGGTCACGCTGCCGCGCAACGATCTCACCGCCGAAACCGAATACGATTACGACGGCGGGGTCCTGACCCTGATTACCGACGCCCTCGGCCATGAAACCGATATTCTGACCTACCAGTCCGGCGGCCTGCCGCTCACGGTCGAAGACCCGAACGGCGTGGTAACGACCCTCGCCTATAACGAGCGCAACTGGCTGGAGAGCAGCGTTCTCGACACGGCGGCGGGCGACCTGACCACCGGCTACGACTATGACAGCGCGGGTAATCTCACGCTGCTTACGCTGCCCGACGGTTCCTTCACCGAATATGTCTATGACAGCGCCCACCGCCTGACCGGCATTGAAAACGCGCTGGGCGAAACCCAGACCTACACGCTCAACGCGATGGGTAACACAACCCAGACCGTCTGGAAAAATTCCGGCGGCACGACAAAGCGCACCAGCAGCGCGACCTTCGACGCTCTGGGCCGGATGCTGACCGACGTTGGCGGCATGAGCCAGAGCACAAGCTACGCCTACGATGA
>Ga0187892_10005710_pt1 | contig 19273 bp, 23 predicted proteins | sample MA1701073metaG_FD_139345 | JGI IMG/M metagenome (GOLD analysis project Ga0187892, IMG submission 139345) | Bio-ooze microbial communities from a basaltic lava cave in the Kipuka Kanohina Cave System on the Island of Hawaii, USA - MA170107-3 metaG ...
CAACCGGAACAGGATGCCTTCGGCCTCCTTGGCGGCGGCGATCATGCCGGCCTCGGTCTCGGCGCTGGTGACGACCACCCGCGCCTCCGTCTCGAGCTGCTTCATCCCATCCGGGTGGATGGGCCCTCCGAGCACGACGAGCGGCTTCATGCGCTCTCTCCTTCCCGCATCGGGGCGCATTATAACTGGGCCGAGGAAGAAACGACCGGGTAGAAGTTCCTGTTGGTTCCCCATCCGCGACGCCCCAGTGATCGCCACCGCAGTGAAGGAGTGGAGTTACACGACGTGCCCCTCGTCCGGGGAGCTGGCACGTCGCTTGAACTCCCGACGCCGTCGCCCGCTTTCACGACACTCGAGTTCGAACCCGTGGGCCGGGAGGAAACAGCATGAGGGAGGAGACGCTGCTGGAGCACCCACACGGCCTCGCGCATCGCGGAACGCAGCACTGCTGGGCGGTGATCCTGGCCGGCGGCGAAGGCATGCGGCTCCGCTCGCTGGTCCGCCAGGTGCTCGGGGCTGATCGGCCGAAACAGTATGCGCGCCTCCTCGGCCCGCGGACGCTCCTGCGCCAGACCCTCGACCGGGTGGCGCTGGCCATTCCGGCCGAGCGCACGCTCGTCTCCACCGTCCGCCAGCACGCCGGCTATCTCTCGGAGGAGCTCGCCGGTTGCCCGCACCCGCGGGTCCTGGCCCAGCCGCTCGAGCGCGGCACCGCCGCCGGCGTGCTCTATCCGGCGCACTGGATCGCCTGGCGCAACCCGGAGGCGACGGTCGCCATCTTCCCGTCCGACCATTTCATGCTTGGCGAGACGAGCTTCATGGCCCATGTCGCGGAAGTTGCCGCCTGGGTGGAGAAACACCCTGAGCGGCTGGCGCTGCTCGGCGCCCAGCCCACCACCCCGGAAGTCGACTATGGCTGGATCGAGCCGGATGAGGCGCTCGGGGAGCTGTCGACCGGCCCGGTGCGGGCGGTCCGGCAGTTCTGGGAGAAGCCGTCAGTCGCCCGTGCCCGCGCCTGTCTCGGCGCCGGTCACCTGTGGAATACTTCGGTGCTCGTCGGCAAGGTGACGACCCTGGTACAGACGGGCTGGCAGGCGCTGCCTGAGCTGAGCGACCGCCTGGCTCACATCGAGCCCTTCGTCGGCACGCCCGAGGAGGCCGACGCGGTCCGGCAGGCGTATGAGCTCATGCCCAGGGCGAACTTCTCGAAGCACGTGCTCGAAGCCTGCCCGGATGCGCTCGCGGTCTCCCAGCTGCCACACATCGTCTGGTCCGATCTGGGCAGCCCCCACCGCGTGATGGAAGCCCTCACCCGGATGCGGCTCCGTCCGGAGTGGGCGCAGACGCTGGCCCCGTCCGCCTGATCGGCCCGCGCGGCGCGTCGGCTGATCTCCGCCAGGCGCCGACGGCACAGGCGAGCAGCCATGGCCCGGTCGTTCTTACCGTGGCACAATGCCGTCATCCCTGCCGCGGGGCCGCGAGTGACTGGAAACCCTTCGTCTTTTCAGGACACCGGGACGGGCACGAGGATTGCTGAACGATTGGATATGGTGAAGCCTCGGATCCTGATCGTGGACGACGAGGAAGACTCGCGCGTCGCGCTACAGGTGTTGCTCGGCACCTGGGGCTATGCGACCGACGCCGCGTCCCAGGGGCGGGAAGCGCTCGAGAAGGCGCCGAGTCTACGCCCCTCGCTCGTCATCACCGATCTCATCATGCCCGACATGGACGGCCTGACGCTCCTGAGCGCGCTGCAGCAGGAGATGCCCCGGGTGCCGGTGATCATCCTCACCGGGCGGGCCACGGTGGATACCGCGGTGGGCGCGATGCGCCAGGGCGCGTACGACTACCTCACCAAGCCGGTGGACCTCGACCGGCTCCGGCTGCTGGTCGAGAAGGCCCTGGACCGGGCGCGGACCCTGGACGAGGTCACGATCCTGCGGCGGCGCGTGAAGGAGGTCTGGGGGATGGGCCGGCTGATCGGCCGCAGCGCGCCCATGCAGGAGATACACCGCCTGATCGAGCAGGCCGCGGCCACCTCCGCGCCGGTGCTGATCCACGGCGAGACCGGCACCGGCAAGGAGCTGGTGGCCCGCACGCTGCACGATCTGTCGGCCCGCGCGGGGGGCCCCTTCGTGGCGGTCAACTGCGCGGCCATGCCGGAGACCCTCCTCGAGAGCGAGATCTTCGGCCACGAGCGGGGCGCCTTCACGGACGCCCGCGACCGGCGCGAGGGGTGCTTCGAGCTGGCCCACGGCGGCACGCTCCTGCTCGACGAGGTGGCCGAGATGCAGCCGGGCACCCAGGCCAAGTTCCTCCGCGTGCTCGAGGAGGGCTCGTTCCGGCGATTGGGCGGCAAGGCCGAGATCAAGGTGGACGTGCGGGTGGTGGCCGCCACCAACCAGGACCCGATCGCGGCCCTCAAGGAGGGGGCGTTCCGCGAAGACCTGTACTACCGGCTGAACGTCTTCACGGTGTCGGTGCCGCCGCTGCGGCAGCGGGTCGAGGACATCCCGTTGATCGTGACCGGGTTCATCGAGGAGTTCAACGGCAAGTACGACAAGCGCATCACCGGGGCCGACGACGCCACCCTCAAGATCCTGATGGCGCACGCGTGGCCGGGCAATGTCCGCGAGCTGCGCAACGTGGTGGAGCGGGCCTTCATCGCCTGCGAGGGCGACCTGCTCACCCCCCGGTACCTGCCGAGCACCTCGCCGGTGGCGACCGCCACCGTCTGGAGCGGCGATCCCGACGCCCTCACCGTCCCGCTCGGGCTGCCCCTTCGCGAGGTCGAGAAGCAGTTCGTGCTGCGCACGCTGGCCGCCGAGCACAATAACAAGACCCGCGCGGCGGAGCGGCTCGCGATCAGCACCAAGACGCTGCACAACATGCTCCAGCGTTGGGGGTTGCTGGGCCGCACGTCGGCCCAGCGGAACGGCCCATGATCGAGGCGATGGACGGGACCGTCGCGGGGCTGCTCCAGGAGCTCGACGCGGCGATCGCGCGGCGGCGCGACCTACCGGACGAGGCGCGCGCGGACCTCGCCGGACGCGTCGCGGCGCTCCGCCGCTCCGTGGCGCGGCGGCGGGAGGCGGAGGGCTTGGAGCGGCACCAGCTCGGGCACGACCTCCGCGGGCGCCTGAATGCCATCGCGGGCTGGACCCATATCCTTCGCCTGGAGAGCACGACCCCGACCACCATCGGCCGGGCCGCCGAGGTCCTCGACCGCAATGTCCGGACCCTCACCGGGTTGATCGAGGCCTATACGAGCACCCGCGACCGCTGATCCGCCGGCCCGCCCCATTGACATGGCCATCGTTTCGACGATAATCACGGCACTCCCGACCCGACTCAGGTCCAGTCCCAAGCTCCCAAGCGCTCCGACTTTCGTCTCATGGAGGAGACGGTGATGATCGGACCCCGGCGCAGCCGCCTGACGGCCCTCGCGACGGCCTTCGCGGCCGTCCCGGCCAGCGGTCCGCCGGCCGCCCGCATCGCCGCACCAACCCCCTCCCGGAAGAAGCCGTGACATGAAGCGATACATCGTCAAGCGCGTGGGCTTCGCCGCGATCTCGCTCGTGCTCCTGTCGGTCACGATCTTCCTGCTCGCACGGCTGTCCGGCGATCCGACCGTGCTCCTGGTCGAGCCGGGGGCCAGCCAGGCCGACATGGACGCCGTCCGCAAGCAGTTCGGCCTCGACCGCCCGCTCTGGGTGCAGTACGGCCACTTCGTGTCCAGCCTCGTGCGGGGCGATCTCGGCCACTCCTTCTACTACCGCACCCCGGTGCTCGAGCTCTATCTCTCCCGGCTGCCCAGCTCGCTCCTGCTCGCGAGCGCGGCCATGGCCTTCTCGCTCGTGATCGGCATCCCCACCGGGATCCTCGCGGCGGTGCGGGTCAACCAGTGGTGGGACAGCGCGGGCAAGGTGTTCGCCCTCCTCGGGCTGTCGCTGCCGTCGTTCTGGGTCGGCCTCCTCCTGATCCTCTTCTTCTCGGTCTACCTCGGGTGGCTCCCGTCCTCCGGCTCCGGCACCGCGGCGCACCTGCTGATGCCCGCCTTCGCGCTCGGCTGGTACTTCGCGGCCGCCCACATGCGGCTCACCCGCTCCTCGATGCTGGACGTGCTGGGCTCGGAGTACGTGAAGCTGGCCCGGCTCAAGGGGCTGCCGGAAGCGCTCGTGATCGGCAAGCACGCCTTCAAGAACGCGCTCATCCCGGTGCTGACCCTGGCCGGGATCAACCTGGTGATCATGGTCAACGTCGCGGTGGTGGTGGAGACGGTCTTCGCGTGGCCCGGCATCGGCCGTCTTCTCTTCGAGGGCATCACCTTCCGTGACTTCCCGGTGGTGCAGGCCACCGTCATCCTGAACGGAGCCATGGTCGTGATCGTGAGCCTCCTCGTCGACATCCTCTACGCGGTGATCGACCCGCGCATCCGGCTCGCCCGATGAACGGCAGCCGCGCGGCCACGCTCCCCGTCGCCGGGCGCCTCGCCTCGTTCCGGACCGACGGCTTCCCCACGATCCCGATAGCCATCCTGGGGACACTGGTCTTGGTGGCCATCTTCGCCAACGTGCTCGCCCCTCACGACCCGGAGGTGGGCAACCTGGGCGAGCGGTTCCGCCCGCCCGCCTGGCAGCAGGGCGGGAGCGAGAAGTTCCTGCTCGGCAGCGACCACCTGGGACGCGACGTGCTCTCGCGCCTGATCTTCGGGGCCCGCGTCTCCATCGTAGTGGGGTTCACCGCGGTGCTGGTGGCGGGGGTCCTCGGCACCGGCCTCGGCATCCTGTCCGGCTACCTGGGCGGCTGGGTGGATCAGGTCATCATGCGAATCACGGATAGCTGGCTCGCCCTGCCCGCGCTGACCTTCGCTATCTTCCTGGCCGCGGTGGTGGGCCCCAGCGAGATGAACATCGTGATCATCCTAGGCCTGGTCTACTGGACGCGCTACGCGCGGGTGATCCGCGGCGAGGTGCTCTCGCTCAAGGAGCGCGATTTCGTCCGCCTCGCCATCGTGGCGGGCTGTTCCCGGCGCACCATCATGAAGCGCCACATCCTGCCCAACGTGCTCAACTCCGCCATCGTGCTCGGCACCCTCATGCTGGGGGTGGTGGTGGTGACGGAGGCGGCGCTGTCCTTCCTCGGCGTCGGGGTGCCTCCGCCCAAGCCGGCCTGGGGCCTGATGCTCGCCGACGGCAAGAAGGGCATGATGGCGGGCTACTGGTGGCTCACGGTGCTGCCCGGCTGCTGCATCATGTTCATGGTCCTCTCCGCCAACCTCCTGGGTGACTGGCTCCGCGTGAAGCTCGACCCCCAGCTCCGCCAGCTTTGAGCGCTCCACCCCTTCTCGAGCTGCGCAACCTCTCGACCCACTATGTCAGCGCGCGGGGCACCCGCGTGGTGCGCGCGGTGGACGAGGTCTCGCTCACCCTCGAGGCCGGCAGCACCCTCGGCATCGTGGGCGAGTCCGGCTCCGGCAAGAGCACGCTGGCCCTGACCATCCTGCGCCTCCTGCCGCCCGCCGGCCAGATCACGAGCGGGGAGATGCTCTTCGAGGGCGAGGACCTCCGCACCAAGTCCGACGTGGAGATGCGGCGGATCCGCGGCAAGCGCATCGCGATGATCCTGCAGGACCCGATGGCCTCGCTGAACCCGCTCTTCAGCATCGGCGACCAGGTCGCGGAGCCGCTCCGTGTGCACGAGGGCGCGGGGCGCGCGGGGGCCTGGAGCCGAGCCAAGGATCTGCTGAAGTCGGTGCGCATCTCCGCCCCGGAGTCGCGGGTAGGCGAATACCCGCACCAGATGTCGGGCGGCATGCGCCAGCGCATCGTGGGGGCCATCGCGATCTCCTGCTCTCCCCGCCTGCTCATCGCCGACGAGCCCACCACGAGCCTCGACCTCACGATCCAGGCCCAGTACCTGAATCTCCTGCGGGACCTGCAGCGGCAGCACGAGCTGGCCCTGATCTTCATCACCCACAACCTCGGCATCGTGGCCAAGATGTGCGACCAGGTGGCGGTGATGTACGCGGGGCGGCTGGTGGAGTGGGGGCCGGTGACCCGGATCTTCGACGCGCCCGCCCACCCGTACACGCAGGCGCTGCTCGGCTCCATCCCGCGCATGGCTGATGGCCGTGAGCGCCTGACCGCCATCGAGGGCCAGCCGCCGGATCTGGCCGCGCCCCCATCGGGCTGCGCCTTCCACCCCCGCTGCCCGCAGGTGATGGAGCAGTGCCGGGATCAGGCGCCGCCCGAGACGACGCTGGCCCCGCGTCACACCACCCGCTGCTGGCTCTCGGTCCCGGCCCCCGGACCGGCGAGGGTGAGGTGAGCGCAACGATGGCCACCCCGATCCTCGAGGCGCGCAATCTCACCAAGCACTTCCCGGTGAAGCGCGGCGTCTTCGCCAAGACGCTCGGGGTCGTGCGGGCGGTCGATGGGGTGAACTTTTCCATCGATCCGGGCCAGACCCTGGGCCTGGTCGGGGAGTCGGGCTGCGGCAAGACCACCACCGCCAAGCTGGTGCTGCGGCTGGAAGAGCCCACCGGCGGGGGTCTGCGCTTCGAGGGCCATGACATCGGGGGCCTCGAGGGCAAGGACGTCCGGCAATACCGCCGGGCGGTGCAGGCGGTGTTCCAGGACCCCTTCGCGTCGCTCAGCCCGCGGATGCGGGTGGACGCCATCATCGCCGAGCCCCTGATCACCCACGAGCGCCTCGACGCGCCGGAGGTCGCGAAGCGCGTGAGCCGGCTGCTCGACCTCGTGGGCCTGTCGGAGCGCGCGGCCCAGCTGTTTCCGCACGAGTTCTCGGGCGGTCAGCGTCAGCGCATCGCCATCGCGCGGTCTCTCGCCCTCTCGCCGCGGCTGATCGTGCTCGACGAGCCGGTCTCCGCGCTCGACGTGTCCATTCGCGCCCAGATCCTGAACCTGCTGCGCGACCTGCAGGCCCAGCTCGGGGTCTCCTACCTCTTCATCGCCCACGATCTGGCCGCGGTGGCGCACATGAGCCACACCATCGCGGTGATGTACCTGGGCCAGATCGTGGAGATCGGCGACGCGGCGACCATCGCGACCCGGCCCAAGCACCCCTACACGCAGGCGCTCTTCGCGGCGGCCCTGCCCTCGCACCCGTCGGAGCCGCGCGAGGACCTGGTGCTCACCGGCGAAGTGCCGAGCCCGCTCAATCCCCCGCTCGCCTGCCGCTTCCATCCGCGCTGCCCGTACGCGATGCCGCACTGCTCGGCCGAGGAGCCCGTGCTCCGCGCGACCGACGGCCGGCTCGTGTCCTGCCACCTCTACACGCCGCCCGCGTAGCCACACTCCCGTCCGGTCCGGAGTCGCGAAGTAGCAGTCCGTGTCAGGGCTGCTAACCTTATCCGTCACCCCCGCGGCAGCCCTCCAGGTGGAACTGCGCGTCGTGACGGCATTGTAGCCGTGGCATTCACCTTGCGTCCTCGACCCTCGGACAGACCAAACCGCCCGACAGACAGAGGAGACAACATGAGGCATGCAAGGATTGCGGTGCTCGTGACGGTCCTGGCCATCCCGGCGATGGCGGCTGCTCAGGGTCCCAGTGCGGACCCCACCTCCGCGTGGTGCGGCGGTTCATACGGCGCGGCCGGCACCACCTTCGGCCAGTGCGTGAACGTCGAGACCTCGGCGCAAGTCGCGGGCGAGGGCTCGGGCGTCAAGGCGCAGGGCGTGAGCGTGCCGACCAAGCCCGAGTACCCGGCGAGCCAGGTGACCTTCGAGGGGGGCAAGGCCTACTTCGACAACGGGACCGGCAAGAAGCAGCTGAACCTGAACTATGTCCAGGGTCGCGACTTGGCCGGAGAACACCAGTCGCCAGGCGGCGACGGCGCCGCCACCGAGTAGCTGCTCACACCACTCCGACGACGGCCGAGCTCGCAGAACCCCTGCGGGCTCGGCCCGCTTTCTACGGCAGGGTAGCGGTGCCCATCACGATGAAGTGCCTCTTCCCGGATGGCATTTCCATTCGGATCGGCTTCTCGCTGATCACGCTGCAGCCGGAGAGCAGCAGGACGGCCGCGAGCGCGGCGGCCCACATCTGCACCATATCTGCCCCCTCCCGCCCTTCGATCAGCTGACCAGCATTACCCGTTAGCAACCCGTTTACGCCGCCAAACGGTGGGCGCGAATAATGGCACCGGCCTGGGTCCCAGTCAAGGGTCATCCGGAGGCGACAGGTGGCGGGCCCGCTCGGCGATGTCCGCCGGGGCACCGGTGCTGACCACCTGTGCCGCGATGGTCGCGCCGCTGACGCCACGGGGGCTCCGCGGGCTGCCTCGAATCCCGCTGCCGGACGGTACAATGGTCCGGCCATGGACCTGGTGTGGACCCTGATCGACATCCTCCTGCACCTCGATCGCCACCTGAGCGAGGTCATCCAGCAGTACGGGATCTGGACCTACCTGATCCTGTTCCTGATCGTCTTCTGCGAGACGGGCCTGGTGGTGACGCCCTTCCTGCCCGGGGACTCGCTCCTGTTCGCGGTGGGGACCTTCGCGGCTCTCGGGGCCCTGGATCTGTGGCTCGTGATGGCGCTCCTGATCGCGGCCGCGATCCTGGGCGACGGCGTCAACTACGCGATCGGAGCGCGGGTGGGCCCGCGCGTGTTCCGGCAGGAGGGGGTGCGCTTTCTGAATCGGCGGCATCTCGAGCGCACCCACGAGTTCTACGAGCGCTACGGACCCAAGACCATCGTGATCGCGCGCTTCGTCCCCATCGTGCGGACCTTCGCGCCGTTCGTGGCCGGGATCGGCCGGATGACCTACCGCCGGTTCCTCTTCTACAACGTGGCGGGGGCGGTCGTGTGGGTCGCGAGCCTGGTGGTGGGCGGCTATCTCTTCGGCAATATCCCGGTGGTGCGGCGCAACTTCTCGCTCGTCATCTTCGCCATCATCGGGCTGTCCATCCTGCCCGCCGTCATCGAGGTGTGGCGTCAGCAGCGCGCCGCCGGAAGCGGAGCCCGGTAACCGCCTCTTCCGTCTTCCGCTCGTCGCCCTCGGTGCGCGTGGCGAGCAGACGCAGCATCCGGTGGTTGTCGGCCTCTTCTACAACGTGGCGGGAGCGATCCTGTGGGTCGCGAGCCTGGTGCTGGCTGGCTGGCTCTTCGGCAATATCCCGGTGGTGCGGCGCAACTTCTCGCTGGTCATCATCTTCGCCATCACCGGGCTGTCCATCCTGCCCGCCGTCATCGAGGTGTGGCGTCAGCGGCGCGCCGCCGGAAGCGGAGCCCGGTAATCGCCTCTTCCGTCTTCCGCTCGTCGACCTCGGTGCGCGTGGCGAGCAGACGCAGCATCCGGTGGTTGTCGGCCTGCACGTCGGCGCGGAAGCGCCGGATCCCGCGCACCTCGGCCGCTTCCAGTACCGCGTCCAGCAGGATGCCGCCGAGGCCCCGGCCCTGCCAGCCGTCCTCGACGATGAAGGCGACCTCCGCGGTGCCCGGCTCCTCCGAGGGCTCGTAGCGGCCGACTCCGATGAGCTGTACGCCACCGACCGTCTCCCGCTCGGCCACCAGGGCCAGGCGGCGCACGTAGTCCACGTTGGCGAAGAAGTGGTACCAGTCGGACGGCAGCCGGCGCAGTACCGTGAAGAAACGCTGGTACGCGGTGTGCCGGCTCAGGCGCTCGTAGAGATTCACCAGCCGGGGCTCGTCGTCGGGGCGGATCGGGCGGATACGCGTGGAGAACCCGTCCTTCAGCGTGACCGTCCGCACCAGCTCACGCGGGTACGGTGCCGCTTCCTGCATCACGTCGCCCATCATTGCCTCCATCTCCGCAGATCACTCTCCGCCTTTTAGACGGAGATCCGCGCAAGATGGATGCCACCGGCGCCCGCCGGTGGTCGGACCAATAGGCCGCGGCGGACGCGGCTACTTCACGGCGCCGGCGGTGAGTCCCGAGACGTAGTAGTCGAGGAAGAAGACGTAGAGGACGACGATCGGCACCGACCCCAGCACCGCCCCCGCCATCAGTGAACCCCAGAAGTAGATGTCGCCGCGGATCAGTTCCTGGGTCACGCCCACGCTCGCGGTGGCCTGATCCGACGAGGAGATGAACGTCAGCGCGTAGATGAACTCGTTCCACGACAGCGTGAAGGCGAACAGCGCCGCGCACACCAGCCCGGGCACCGCGATCGGCAGGACGATGCGCCAGAGCGCTTGAATCCGGGTGGCTCCGTCCACCATCGCGCACTCCTCGATCTCCTTGGGCACGGTGCGAAAGTATCCGATGAGCAGCCACGTGCAGAAGGGGACCAGGAACGTAGGATAGGTGACGATCAGCGACCACTTGGAGTCGGCGAGACCGATCCAGTGAACGACCTGCGCCAGCGGCAGGAACAGGAGCGAGGTCGGTACCAGATAGGTCACGAAGATGGCGGTACCGAGCATACCGACGCCGACGAACTTGAGCCGGGCGAGCGCGTAGGCGGCGATGGTGCCGATCACCACCGAGACCCCGGTGGCGATGCCCGTGACCATGAGGCTGTTCCACGTCCAGGTCAGGAACGAGGTCTCCCAGATGAGTTTCTGGTAGTGCTCCAGCGTCGGTCCCTGGCGGATCAAGAGCGGCACCGCCGTGCGGTCGTAGAGCTCCCGGTCGGTCTTCAGCGACGTCAGCGTCATGTGGTAGAAGGGAAACAGCGCGAACAGGAGGAATGGAGCCAGCCCGAGGTGCATCAGCACCTTCGTCCGCAGCGGCCGCCGCCGGACCATCAGTAGGACTGCCGCCGAACGAACTTCAGCTGAACCCAGACCACGATGGCGAGCACCGGGAACAGGTACAGCGAGATCGCGGCGCCCTGGCCGATCTGACCGGACTCCAGTCCGACCTGCCGCGCCAGAGTGGCGAAGAGATGCGTGGAGTTGATCGGGCCGCCGTGGGTCAGCACGTAGACGATGTTGAAGTCGCTGAACGTGAAGATCGTCGAGAACAGCACCACGATCGCCAGAACGGGCTTGAGGAGCGGCAGGGTGATGTTCCAGAAGCGGGCCGCCGCGCTCGCGCCGTCCGCCTCCGCCGCCTCGTAGAGCTCCTTGGGGATCGACACGAGGCCGGCCAGGATGGTGATGGCGAAGAACGGCAGGCCGCGCCACACGTTGACCGCGATGACCGCGGTCATCGCGTAGTATTTCTGGCCCAGCCAGTTGGGTCCCGGCGGGTCCATCACCCCCAGGGCGATCCCGGACCAGTTCACCACGCTGTAGAGCGAGTTGAACATCCACCACCAGCCAAGCGTGGACAGCGCGGTCGGGATGACCCACGGCAGCAGCACCGCCCCGCGGATCATCCGCTTGAACCAGAGCTGCTCGTTGAGCAGCAGGGCCAGCGTGATGCCGAGCACGAGCTTGAAGGCCACCGCGATCCCGGTGAACACGAAGGCGTTCTGGAAGGTCTGACGGAACGAGTCGCTGTCCCAGAGGGTCAGGAAGTTCTGGATGCCCACGAAGTGGCTCGGCCGCCCGATGAACGCGTTGGACAGGGCGAAGTAGACGGCCATGCAGAACGGGTAGGCTACGAGGAGCGTGATGAAGAGCAGGGCGGGCGTCACGAACGCCGGGCCCAGGAACCACTCCTGGTCGAGTAGTCCCCGGACCCGCAGCCCGGACGCCCGCGCGGCTGATCCGACGCGAACGCTACCGATCGCCACCGAACGCTACCCGGCGATGATGCGCTTCATTTCCTTCTCGGCCCACGCCACCGCCTCCTTGGTCGAGGTGCCGGTCACCGCCTTGGCGATCATGTTGGGCAGGATGAACTCGTTGGTGATGCGCTGGACCTTGTCGCTCGGCGGCGCCGGCCACCCGTAGCAGTGGAACTGCACGCCCTCGGGCTTGAGGGCGGCGAACTTGGGGTCGGTCTTCAGCACCGCATGATCCTGAAGGTTCGCGTACACCGGCAGATTGAAGGCGTCCCCGGACATGACGTACTCGTCGTACACCTCCTGCTTGCCGAGCAGGTACCGGATCCACTCCTTGGCCGGGTCGACGTTCTTCGAGAACTTCCAGATGCCGATGTGCCGGGGCACGTCGGTCTCATGGCGCCCGGCGGGCCCGGCCAGACTGCGGTGGTGGTTGATGCCGTCGGCGGTCACCATCTTGCGGTTCCGGGCCGTGAGGTAGGCGCTCACCGGATTGTGGATCCAGCCGGCCTTGCCCGCCACCAGCGAGTCGTTGTTGCTCGAGTCCGTCCAGGAGAGGACCTCGGGCTCCATGCAGTCCCGGTAGACCTTCTTGTACCATTCGATCGCCTGCTCGGTGGCGGGGGCGTTGATCCGCACCGTCTTGCCGTCCTTATCGACCTCCATCCCCCCCAGAGACCAGAGGATCGGGCTCGCGGTCGAGATCGAGTCGTAGTTCTGGCTGATGGGGATCCCGACCGGGTTCCCCATCTTCTTCAACTCCTTGCCGACCGTGTACAGCTCCTCCCAGGTGTCGGGCACCTTGAGGCTCGCCTTCTTGAACAGGTCCTCCCGGTAGCCGGCGACGAAGAAGGTGTGGTACTGCGGCACCGCACGCCACACTCCCTTGACCTGCGCGGTCTCATACGTCGAGGAAAGGGCCTTGCCGTACTTCTTCTCGAGCTCGGCGACCAGGTCCCCGACGTCCACGAGCTGGGGCTCGTACAGCCACGGGAAGTGCATCCGCATCTCGATCAGGTCGTGGCCGGCCTGGCTCTGGACCTCGGAGGCGTACTTGGCCGCCTGCTGGGCGTGGGCGATGTGGTCGATCTTGATCTTGATGCCGGTGTCCTTGGTGAAGCGCTGGCCGATCTCGGCCAGCTTCTTGTCGGACGCGGGCGCGAAGTTGTTCCAGCACAGGTACGAGATCTCGCGCTGCTGGCCCCGGGCCGGCGGCACGCGGGTGGCGAGGATACCGGCGAGGCCGGCTCCGGTGGTCGTCATGAACTGACGGCGGGTGACGGCTCCCATGGGCTCCTCCTCACTGAGGGGACAGGTCGGGACGTGAATCCGAAAAGGTGTGTGGGGACTGTATATTGCACGGCGGCCAGATGTCAAGAGTTCCTAGGCGCGGCTGCAAGGTACACGAGTCGCAGGGGACGGATCGTCATGGAAGGGAGCCTCCTTAGGACGGTGGTCAGTGAGCGAGGAGCGGCTTGATCCGGCCCGCCGCGTCGAAGCCGAGGGGACGACCCTCGCCGATCACGGTCAGATCCGGACGCTTGGCGATCTCGGGCAGGAACGCCTCGGAGCACTCGATCTCGCCCAGCATCAGCGTGCTGCGGATGCGGACCACCCGGGCACGCTCGGGCGGGGTGAGGCCGACGCAGTTCAGCGCGTTCTCGACCGCCTCCCGGTCACTCGCGAACACGAGCGGGAGCTTGGCCCCGTTGGGGGCGCAGGCGGTGAGGGTGTTGATGGCGGTCGGCTTCCAGTCGATCTTCTCGGCCAGCCGCCGGGTCGTGAAGTCGGCGTTGCCGATCCCGGTGGCGTTGCCCCCGCTCTCCTCGGTCAAGTCGAGGGCCACGATCCACAGGATCTTCGGGTCGGCGGGGAACGGCTCGTGCGGGTTCGACGCGCGGCCGATCACATTGGTGTCCATGCCCGAGCCGGAGATGTTCTTGCCGATCTCCTCGACTATCAAAACGTCCATGGCCGGGAACGGGAGCCGCGCCATCCAGGCGCGCGCCTCCTTGAGCAGCCGCCGCTCGCCCGCCTCGAGATCCGCCGCGTTGAAGGCCTCCACGCACGCGGTCTCGTCGTAGCCGTTCTCCACGATCCCGAGCCCGAACCCGATGCGGGCCTTCGCCAGCATCTCGCGGCCCACCGCGGTGATCACCGTCTCGTAGCCGTGGTTGACGTTGGCCCGGTGGTACTGGGTCGCCCCGTGGTACTTGCCGAGCCCGATCGTCATCATCTTGAAGAGGCCGGATTCGATCGAGCCCTTGAAGTCGGTGTGGGGCTTGACCCGGTTCACCACCCCGATCCAGTCGGCCTCGGCGGCGATCCGGTCGATCCAGACCGGCAGCCCCAGGGCCTCCCCCACCTGGACCACGTCCATGGAGGCCCGGACCTCGCAGCCCATGGTGGCTTCGGTGATGCCGTAGTGCTCGAGCACCGAGCGCTGGCCCTCGGCGGTGGCCCCCCCGTGGCTACCCATGGCCGGGAAGACGAAGGGCCGGGCACCCTGCTCCTTGAGCCAGTCCACGGTGGCCCGCACGATGACCGCGATATTGGCGATGCCCCGGCTACCCGCCCCCACCGCCACCGTGTCCCCCCGCCTGACCGGCAGGTCCGCGGCGGCCAGGGTCTTCGTGACCCCGCCGGGGATGTCCTCGAGGCGCGTCCGCTGGAAGGCTTGCCGCACGCGGTACATCGTCGGGAGCGTCACCGGTCCCAGCGGGGGCATGGCGGGATCATATGTAGTTGCCCCGGGACCTGTCAAACCTTGCGGCCGGCGCGCGACCCCGGCTACGTCTCGCGCTCCAGGGCCGCCTTCAGCCGTCGGAGCGCCTCGTCCCACTGGCCCTCGATATGGTCGAGCCAGCGGCGGGCCTCGTCGAGGCGGGCCGGCTCGATCTCCCACACGTGGTCGCGGCCCACGCGGGTGCCGCGCGCCAGGCCCGCCCCGGCGAGGACGTGCAGGTGCTTGGTGACGGCCTGGCGCGTGACGCCCATGCCGGCGGTGAGGCGGGCGATCGGCAGCGGTCCGCCCGTGCAGAGCCGCGCGACGAGGCCGAGGCGTGTCGCGTCCCCGAGTGCCGCGAAGACCGGCGCAGCGGCTGAGAGGTCCCCGGCGCGCCTCGGGCCGGCCGCGGCGGCCGCGCCCCGGGCGGGGCGTCCCGCCGGCCTAGCCCGCCGCGGCGACATGCGTCTCGATCGCCTGCATCTGGTACGTCCAGCCGTCCCCGTTCATCCGGTACGCCAGCGCGCGCCGAGCGAGCGGGACCTGGTCGAAGCCGGACTCCACGACGGTGAGCAGGGTGCCGCCGGGAGCGTCCGCGAGCTCGAAGACCACGAGCGTGGTGGGCTCGGCCGAATAGTCGACGCCGGGCTCCACGGCGTGCGGGTGCCACCGCCAGGAGAACAGCCGCTCGGGCTCCATCCGCTCGATGGTGATGTCGAACACCACGTGCTCGTAGCCCGGGTGAGTGATCGCCCCGCGCACGTGGGCACCCGGCGCAAAGGTGCCGTCCACCTTGACGCCGAACCACGTGCCGAACTCCGCGGAGTCGGTAAGGGCGCGCCACACCCGGCTGCGCGGCGCGCGCAGCTGGATCTTCCTCTCGATGCGGTCCGTGCTGGTCGGGCTCATGTGCAACCTCCTGGATGCATGTTAGGCCCCGGGAAAGCGAGATGCAACCTAAAAGTTGCTTTCCCGTGTGTTCACGCCGCTGTGACATGAGGCCGGCGCCCGGGCGCATACTCTCCGGGCAGGGGGCCGGGATGACGAGACGACGACTCTTTCAGATGGGGCTGGCGATCGCCGCGGCGGGGGCCGCCGCGCGGCTCGCCCGCGCGGAGGACAAGGTGCCCAAGACGACGGCGACATTCGAAGTGGCGATGACCGAGGCCGAGTGGAAGCGGCGGCTCAGCCCGGCGCAGTTCTCGATCTTGCGCCAGCACGGGACCGAGCGCCCCTGGAGCAGCCCGCTCGACAAGGAGTACGGCCGGGGCACCTACCATTGCGCCGGGTGCGAGCTGCCGCTGTTCTCCTCGGACACCAAGTTCGACAGCCGGACCGGCTGGCCCAGCTTCTGGGCCCCGCTGCCGGAGGCGGTCGGGACGAAGACGGACCGGTCCCTGTTCATGACCCGGACCGAGGTGCATTGCCGGAGGTGCGGCGGCCACCTGGGCCACGTGTTCGACGACGGGCCGAAGCCGACCGGGCTGCGCTACTGCATGAACGGCATCGCCCTGCTCTTCCGGCGGGCCTGAGCCATGCGCGCGTTCTGGCGGGCCTGTGCCACGCGGGCGCTTGTTGCGACCCTGCTCTGTCTCGCCGCGGTCGGCGCCGCCGACGCGCAGGAGCGCGCCCGGGCCACCTTCGCCGGCGGCTGCTTCTGGTGCATGGAGCCGCCGTTCGACAAGCTGGACGGGGTCGTCTCGACCACCTCCGGCTATACGGGCGGCCACACCACGGCCCCGACCTACGAGCAGATCTCGACCGGCCGGACCGGCCACACCGAGGCGGTCGAGATCGTGTACGACCCCGGGAAGGTCACCTACGCCCAGCTCCTGGAGGTATTCTGGCGCAACGTCGACCCCCTGACCGCCAACGCCCAGTTCTGCGACGTCGGCAGCCAGTACCGCGCCGCGATCTTCGTGCACGACGAGACGCAGCGGCGAATGGCCGAGGACTCCAAGCGGGAGGTCGCCCGGACCCTGGCGAAGCCGGTGGTGACCGAGATCGTCACGGCCTCGAAGTTCTGGCCGGCGGAGGACTACCACCAGGACTTCTACAAGAAGAACCCGGTCCGCTACAACCTCTACCGCGCCGGCTGCGGCCGCGACCAGCGGCTGGAGGCGATCTGGGGGCCAGCCAAGAGGGACCGGGCCGGGGCCCGGTGAGCGGGCGTCGACGGCGCGGGCTCCTCCACCGGCCCTGCGGGGCCCGGGGCACGCGCCGGACTCCCGGCACCCCCCCGCACGATGTCCTTGACTTTCCAGACTTCCGCCCTTACAACTTGGGGCCAATCGATGGCCGACCCCTGGCCGATGCGTCTCAAATTCCTCTCGGTTCCCGCGGCGCTGGTGAGTCTGCTCCTGCTCCTGAGCGGGTGCACGACCATTGCGGACTTTTTCCGCCAGCGTCCGCAGGCGCTCCCGCCGGCGTCTGAGCTCTACGCGGAAGGCGAGAACCAGCTCAACAAGAGCCGGTACGACGAGGCGCGCACCGCGTTCCGCAAGGTCGCGGAGCGGCACCCGCAGTCGAGCTACGCGCCGCGCTCCCGATTCCTGATCGGCGAGGCCTTCTACCGTGAAGGACAGTTCGACAAGGCGATCAAGGAGTTCGAAGCCTTCATGGCCTTCTACCCGCGCCACCAGATCGCCGACCTGGTCCAGTTCCGGCTCTCGATGAGCTACTACGACCAGATGAAGCCGGTGGAACAGGACCAGGAGATCACCCGCAAGGCGATGGAAGCGTTCAGGGTGCTCGTCCGCGAGTACCCGGAGAGCCGCTACGCGGCGGACGCGCTCGCCAAGATCGACATCTGCCGGGGGCGCCTGGCCCAGAAGGAGCTGTGGGTCGCCGCCTACTACATCAACCAGGGCAATCCCGGGGCGGCCCGCCAGCGGCTCGAGAAGGTCGTCAAGGAATTCCCCCGCACCCTCGTGATCCCGGAGGCACTCTTCCGGCTGGGTGAGGTATATTCCGGCGACGGACGGGCCGAGGACTCCCAGCGCGTGTACCGGCAACTGGCCGATGAGTACCCTTACACCGAGTGGGGCAAGCGCGCCGCGCAGCGCCTCCAGACCGCCACGAGGTAAGTCATGCACGACGTCGTCGACCTCCGTTCGGATACCCTCACCCTCCCCACCCAGGCGATGCGCGATGCCATGGCGCGCGCCGAGGTGGGCGATGACGTCTGGGAGGAGGATCCGACGGTCCGCCGGCTGGAGGACACCGCGGCCCGGCGCACCGGCAAGGAGGCCGCTCTGTTCGTCTCCTCCGGGACCCAGGGCAACCTGGTCTCCGTCCTCGCCCAGACCCGCGCGGGCCAGGAGGTGGTACTCGACGCCGACTCCCACATCTTCAACTACGAAGGAGCGGGGGCGGCCGTGTTCGGCGGCGTGCAGACCCTTCCGGTCAAGACCGCGCGCGGGTTCCTGACGCCGGAGCAGGTGCGCGAGCACATCCGGCCCAACAATATCCACATCCCGATGACCGGGCTGGTCGCGGTCGAGAACACCCACAACCGCCACGGCGGCACCTGCTGCACCCCCGAAGAGATCGAGGCGGTGGCCGCGGCGGCCCACGCGGCGGGGGTGTCGGTGCACCTCGACGGCGCGCGGGTCTTCAACGCGGCGGTCGCGCTCGCGCGGCCCGTCGCCGACTTCGCGCGCCCGGTCGACTCGCTCACCTTCTGCCTCTCCAAGGGCCTCGGCGCCCCGGTGGGCTCGCTGGTGTGCGGCTCGCGTGAGTTCGTGGCGCGCGCCCGGCGGGTGCGGAAGATGCTGGGCGGCGGCATGCGCCAGGTGGGGGTGCTCGCCGCGGCCGGGCTCATCGCCCTCGACTCCATGGTCGACCGCCTGGCCGAGGACCACGGCAATTGCCGCCGGCTCGCGGAGGGCGTGAGCCGCCTGCCCCGGATGCGGCTGGACCTGGCCACCGTGCAGACCAATATCGTCATCTTCCGGGTGGACAAGGACGGCGGCGCCGCGGAGCTGGTCACCGGCTGCCTCGCCCGCAAGGTGAAGATCCACCAGACCGGCCCCGGTACCATCCGCTGCGTGACCCACAAGGACATCGACGCCGACGACATCGAGCGGGCCCTCGAGGCCTTCCGCGAGATCACGGCGGGCTGGTAGCCGCCCGCACCCCAGAGGAGGCCGCACTCTATGGCCGAGCGCCTGCTGGACGTCAAGAACCTCAAGACCTACTTCTTCACCGATGAAGGCGTCGTGCGGGCCGTCGACGGCGTCGACCTCTACATCGAGAAGGGGGAGACCCTGGGGGTCGTCGGGGAGTCGGGTTGCGGCAAGTCGGTGACCGCGCTCAGCATCATGAAGCTCATCCCCCAGCCCCCCGGGCGCATCGTCGAGGGGGAGATCAGCTACAACGGGACCGACCTGGTGACCTTGCCCGCCAATCGGATGCGCAAGATCCGCGGCAAGGAGATCTCGATGATCTTCCAGGAGCCCATGACCTCGCTCAACCCGGTGTTCACGTGCGGGGAGCAGATCGCGGAGGCGATCCGCCTCCACGAGGGGCTCGGGCGCCGCGAGGCCATGGCCAAGACGGTGGACATGCTGAAGCTGGTGCACATCCCCAACGCGGAGCGCCGCGTGAAGGAGTACCCGCATCAGCTCTCGGGCGGCATGCGGCAGCGGATCATGATCGCGATGGCGCTCTCCTGCAACCCCAATCTATTGATCGCGGACGAGCCCACCACCGCGCTCGACGTCACCATCCAGGCCCAGATCCTCGACCTGCTCAACGAGCTCAAATCCAAGCTGCGGATGGCGGTCATGCTGATCACCCACGACATGGGCGTGATCGCGGAGACCGCGCAGCGCGTGGTCGTGATGTACGCGGCCAAGGTCGCGGAGGAGGCGCCGGTCGCCGA
>Ga0187892_10005711_pt1 | contig 19271 bp, 17 predicted proteins | sample MA1701073metaG_FD_139345 | JGI IMG/M metagenome (GOLD analysis project Ga0187892, IMG submission 139345) | Bio-ooze microbial communities from a basaltic lava cave in the Kipuka Kanohina Cave System on the Island of Hawaii, USA - MA170107-3 metaG ...
CGCCCTGGTTGATGAAGAGGTAGTCGCGGTAGCTGACGCCGCCGGTGACGGTGCCGTTGACGTAGAGGTCGAGTCGGCCGTCGTGGTTGATGTCGGCGAATGCGCAGGCATCGTAGCGGGCGTCGATGGCGATACCCCAGGCTTCGGAGACATCCTGGAACCGGCCGTTGCCGGCGTTCCTGAACAGGCCGTTTTTTCCGTAGTTGGCCATGAAGAGGTCGAAGTGGCCGTCGTTATCGACATCGGCTGCGCAGGGCCGGACGGTACCGTTGGTCCGCTCACTGGGTGTGCGGCCGCCCCATTCGACACCGGCCTGGGCGGCGACGTCGGTGAATCGGCCGCGATCGTTTCGGAACAGGCCGTTCGCGTCGCCATCCATGTTGGCGACGTAGAGGTCGAGGTCGCCGTCCTGATCGTAGTCGAACCAGACGGCGCCGACGCTGCGCCGTGTATCGGCGAGTCCGACGTCTGCGGCGATGTTGGTGAACGCGCCGCGGTCGTTGCGGAACAGGGCGTTGGGGCGGTCGCGCAGTGCGATGAAGAGATCGAGGTCGCCGTCGTTGTCGAAGTCGATCCATGCGGGCTGGCGTACGGCGGCGCTGTCCATGCGCAGTCCGGCCTGTGTGGTGACGTCGGTGAATCGGCCGCTGTCGTTGCGATAGAGTCGGAGCACGGGTCCGCCGGCGGGCACGAAGCCGACGAGCAGGTCGGGATCGCCATCGCTGTCGAAATCACCCCATGCGGAAGCGCGTGTAGCGCGGGCGTCAGCGACGCCGGCGGCGGCGGCCACATCCGTGAAGGTGCCGCGATCATTGGCGTAGAGACGATTGGGCGCGCCGTTGAATCCGACGAACAGGTCCGGATCGGAATCCCCGTCGAAATCGGCCCACGCGTTGGTGAGCGTGTTGGGTGTGCCGAAGAGCTCGGGCTGGACCGGCTCGAAGGAGGGCGCACTCGACTGGGCCCCGGCAACCAGGAGCAGCAGAGCGATGACGGAGGGGCGCATGGACGGGCTCGCTGTGAAGGGATGAACGAGAAGATCAGCCTATTCCATGCGGCGGCCGCGAGCAAGTCGCGGGCACGCACGGACGCATCGTCACGGGGGCGGAGCCGCCGGGCCCGCGGAGCTTGTCCGGATGCACAGGCGGCGTGATGGATGACGGTAATGCGACGAGGTTGGGTGATCGTGGTTCTGTCGGGCGCGTTTGCATTGCCGTGCGCGGCCCAGTCGGCTCCGGACTCGGTACGAGGCCGGGTGACGGAGCGCATCGTCTCGCGCGCGGATCCCGCGCGATCCTATGCGCTGTACGTGCCGTCGCGGTACGACCGGGGCGCGGTCTGGCCCGTCGCGCTCGTCATGGACCCGCGCGGCCGCGCATTGATCCCGCTGCAACGCCTGCGCGCCGCGGCTGAGCGATACGGCTGGATCGTGTTCAGCAGCCATGGCACGCGGAGCGATGACCCGAACGCGCCGAACGTCGAGGCCGTGAATGCGATGCTCGACGATGCGCAGAGCGGGTTCCGCGTCGATACGAAGCGGTTAGCCGCAACGGCCGAAGGCGTGGCAGACAGGTCCGGGATCGCCCTGGTCTGGGGCGCCTGGCGGTCGCGCGATAAAAATCCTGAAACGCAACCCGCAGCTAAACCGGTGCGCTCGTGGATCCGGGGTTGGAATGCCCCTCGTCCCCACCTCGAGGACACCAGCAGCACGGCGCTCTCGGAGTTGCGCACTCGGTCCTCGCCCGCGGCGCTTCGCCGCCGCGCGTGTGGGCGGCGCCAGTGCGCCCGACGCAATGGGCCGGCCCGCGGTCAGGGCGTGAGGTGCGGTCGGCCTGGCCAAGCCGCAGCGTCTAACAGGCCATTTAGCGCAGCGGCCGCGCATCGACTGGGGACGTGCCTTCGCCGAGCAGATTCACGCAGATGGTACTCCGACCGTCATCGTTAACGGTTGGCGTTATCCATACGTGCCGACGTTCGACGATCTGGAAGACGCAATTGCTCTCGTTCTCATCGGAGAGGAATCCAAGGGAAGGAGTGCCATCAAAGGTGCGCCTGCTGCACGTTACCGCTCGAATTAACCGTCTCCGCCCGATCATTTCGGCGTGTGCCGCCGCTTTCGGCTGCATAGAAGAGGGTGGACAAGAAACGCGCCGCACAGGAACAGCCGTCGAAGATGCGGTCGCGATCCAAGCCACACGCCAGCTGCGCGTCGACGGCATGGCGATGGACCTCGTTCCGATCACGGGCTTGGCTATCGACAATGATGGCGGCATCGTCATCGCCCAGACTCAGGACTACTCGATTCGGTTTTTCGACGAAGCGCGCTACAACCAGGTGCTGGCCCGCTTCATTGCGGACGCGTACGCGTCCACGCGCGTCCGATCCGTGAAGGATGCGCTGAAGACGCTCGAGCTCGAGCGGCTGAGGGAGCAGGCCGCACGAAGCGGGGACCGCGAAAGCGCGTCTTCCGCAGCGCGCATGCTCGCGCTGGCCTTCGTGAACACTTCCTTCTATGCGCCACGCGACCTGCTCGACAACCGCCGCTTCGCACAGGCGCTTCTGTTGCTCGATGTGGCAGACAGCATCCACGACGGGCGCGCGGGCACGGCCCTGTTCCGCGCGCGCGCGCTCGCCCAGCTCGGACAGCCGGACCGCGCACTCGATGCGCTCGACCGTGCAGTCGACGGCGGCGCGCGCGCAGCTGCATTCGAAGCGGATTCGCTGCTCGAACCGCTGCGCGCGCTGCCTCGTTATCGGGCGATTCTGGACAAGGCCCGCGCGCTCAGCCCCCGATCACCATGATGAGCCGATCGAGCGCGAGCCCGAGCGCGCTGCCGACGGCTGCCCGACTCGCCCGCGCCGACCAGCTGCTGCAATGGGCCACCACCAGACGGCGGTCGTTGCCGCCCGGAGTCGCGATCAGAGTCAGAACGCCGTCGATCTCGCGCCAGTAGAGCGGAATCTCGCGCTTCGTGACCGCGAGCACGCGCCCGCTGAAGCGGCCGCCGTCCCGCAGCTCCAGGTCGAACTCCGACCCTTCACCGCCCAGCTGCCCGCTCTCCGTCAGCCAGCGCGAGATTCCCGAGCCCATTACGTACTCGCGGATCAGCGGCTCGTACTCGAAGCGGCCCGCACGCTCGACCTTCACGATCCAGCGATTCTGCCCGAAATGGTTCTCCAGATACTCGCGCATCGTCGCCAGCACTGCACGCCAGCCCGAGTTCGTGCCCTCGTACTCGTCATCCCAGGCCGCACCTTCTCCAAAACCTGACGCCACAAGCTGCAGCGTCGTGCTCCCCCCGCCGTGCGACAGCGTGATCTCGAGCAGAACACCCGGCGCACCGGGCTGGTCGCACTCCAGCAGCAGGCGCCGCCCCGGCTCGACTTCCAGCACGCGGTACGCAAACGAGGCTCCCCAGCTGTCGAACGCCCATGTGATGCTCGCTCCCGCCGACGCCGCGCCCTCCGCGCGATCCGGAAACCACTGCTGCAGCTTCTCCATCTCCGTCCACGCACGCCACACCGACTCCGGCCCAGCCTGCGTCGTGATCTCATGGCGCATCACGCGCCCGCGATGTCTCGCTGCCATGGCCTCAATCATGATCCCGACTCCTTCGCAATGGGGTGACAACCAACCAGCAGCCGGTACCGCCGGCCACGATCTCGCTCCGGCCCATCCGCCGGCGACGCGTGCCGCGTGACCACCTCCAGCACCGCGTCTCGCAACGCCGCGGCAAACCGCGACCGCTGCTCCGCACTCTCGAACCTCAGCTCCGCATCCAGCGACCACGTCGGCACCCGCTTCTGCTCCGCCGCCGCGCCCGTCATCAATCGGCCCAGCTCGCTCTGCGTGCGCGCCGTCAACGCCATCAGATGCGCCGCGCTGAACTCGTCCTCCGCCGTCGCGCCTCGCCCCGAACCCACGGCCCCAACTCCCGCTGCGCCCAGCACGTCCGGCGACAACACGTAGCTCCGCGCCGTCGCGACATACCGCTGCTCGATCATGTTCCGCTTCCGCCGCCGACCCGCACGACGCAGCAGTCCCGCACGCGCCAGCGCCCGCACGTGGTAGTTCACCCGCTGCCGGCTCAGCCCCAACCTCGCCGCAAGCTCCGTCGCCGAGGCCGGCGCCGCCGCCGACCGCAGCAGCTCCGCCCGCAGCGGATGCATCAGCACGGCCGCCTGTCGCGGCGTCGCAATGCACTCGAGTCCGACCGGTTCCCGTTCCTTCATGAAATGAAGTATGTACTGGAAAATATCTGTTGTCAATAAGAACGGCGACCACCCCGGGTTGCGGCCACGACGCCGGCGCTCCATTAATTAATGCTGATTCAGCAACAGGAGGCGGCCATGGCGCCGCGGCCAAGAACGGTGAGTGATGCGGAGATCCTGCGAGCGACGGCGGAGGTGATCGGGCGGGTAGGCCCGCATCGACTGACGCTGGCGGACGTTGGTGCGGAGGCGGGTCTTTCTGCGGCGGCGCTGGTGCAGCGATTCGGATCGAAGCGGCAGTTGCTGCTGCGGTTGACGAGCGGGGAGGGGGTCGAGGTGGAGGACGGGCTGGCGTCGATGCTGGCGCGCGGGGATTCGCCGCTCACGGCGCTGGTGGACGCGATGGCGTGTTTCGGGCGGATGGCGCGGACGCCGGAGGAGATGGCGAATCATCTTGCGTTTCTGCAGATGGACTTGAGCGATCCGGATTTTCATCGGAATGCGCGTGCGCATTTTGACGCTACGCTGTTTGCGACGGTAGCGCAGCTCGAGGCATCGATTGCGGCGGGCGAGCTGGTGTCGACGGAGACGCAGGCATTGGCGCGCGCGGTGTACTCGGTGACGTCCGGTGCGTTGTTGAACTGGGCGATTCATCGGGAGGGTACGGCGGAGGCCTCGATCCGGAGCGAGCTGGAGGTGTTGCTGGGACCGTACCGCGTGAAGGCGGCGGGGTCCGATACTGAGGGAAGGGGTTCCGGCGAAGTCGGGGCTGGAAGGAGGGTCCCGTGAGTGAGCGAATCGTGGTGGTGTTTGGGGGGGGCGGCGTGAAGGGGCTGGCGCACGCCGGTGCGTGGCGCGCGATCGAGGAGAGTCGGATCGCGGTCGCGCAGCTGGTGGGGACGAGTATAGGCTCGCTGGTGGGCGCGCTGGTGGCAGCGGGGTGGACGGCGGAGCAGCTGACGGTGCGCGCGCGGGCCTTGAAGCGGGGGGACATTGTTACGTTGAACCGGTGGGCGTTCCTGCTGAACGGGATCAGCGAGCCGAGCGTATTCCGGGACGAGGCGTTTCGCGAGTATCTGAAGGCGCTGCTGCCGGTCGAGCGGTTTCAGGATCTTGGCATGCCGCTGTGCATGAATGCGGTACACCTCGAGACTGGGCGGATGGACTGGTTCGGCACGGGCGGCCGTCTGGACGTACCGCTGGCGGACGCGATCTACGCGTCGTGCGCGCTGCCGCTATTCTATCCGCCGGCCGAGCTGGAGGGCGAGTTGTATGTGGACGGCGGCGTCCGGGACGCGTTGCCGATCCGGCACGCGGCGGAGTGTGGTGCGGATCTGATCATCGCGATCGATGTGTCGGCGGGCGCGGTGAAGGATTCGAAGGACACGGTGGCGAAGGGAATGGTGGCGATCCATCACCGCGTGCTGGACGTGATGGCCTTCAATCAGAAGGCGCAGATCCTGGACGGCTGGACGGGTCCGGAGCTTGTGTATGTGCGTCCGAAGCTGGATGCGTACTCGACGTTCGACTTCACGCGCAACACGCATTTCCTGGAGGAGGGCTACCGCGCGACGCGACGAGTGCTCGACGCACGATTCGGCGCGCCGGCGGCGAAGAAGGACGCGGTCTAGGGAGCCTGCCTGTCAGTCACGCGCGGTATCGGTGGGCGCGGTGAGGCCTGCGGCATCGCGGCCGAGCGCCTGGCGATAGCGCACGAGCATTCGGGACAATTCGAGGCCGGAGCCGGGTTCGGAACGGCTGAGCTGCGTGATTATGGCATCACGGCTCTGGAGCAGCTCCTGGAGCGAGGCCTGCGCGGCGGCCGGTGCATTCGGCGCCTGTTCCTGCAGGCCGGTGAAGAAATCGCTGGCCAGCTGGCGACCGCGTTCGAAGTTGCCGAGCTGTACGGCGATGGTCGCGAGAGCGAGCGCGGATTCGAGGCGTTCGAAGGCCAGGTCCCGGCTGGCGGCCTCGAGGCGCGTGTTCGCGTCCGTGAAGTGGGCGCGGGCTGCGCGCGCGGCCGTGAACTGCCATGCGGCGCCAATGCCAAAGGCCATGACAAGCGCGATGAGTACGAGCAGTACGTTGCGTGCGCGCGGGCTCATTGGCGTGCTCCTTCGGCAGCGATCGCTTCCATGATCCGGTCCATGCCGCGTCGCACTGCGGCCGCGGACGCGCCGGACGCGTTGGTCATCACGCTGAAGATGAGCTGGCGGCCGTCCGCTGTTGTGATGTATCCGCTCAGCGTATTCACGTTGGTAATGCTTCCGGTCTTGGCGCGCAATCGTCCGCGCAGGTCGAGCAATCGGGTTTCGAGGGTGCTGTCGGTCATGCCGGGCTCGGGCAATGCATCGCGGAATGCGGGTCCCCACGGTTGCGCCCGTGCGTGGGCCAGGATCGCGACAAGGGCATCGGGCGCGAGCAGGTTCTGTGGCGAGAGCCCGGACGCATCACGCAGGAAGAACGCGGCGGAGTCGATGCCGGCCCGGTCGATCAGGTATCGGCGCTCGACCTCGAGGCCGGTGCTCCAGCCGCCGGTGCCGCGCCTCTCGCCACCCAGCGTCTTGAGCAGCTGCTCCGCAATCCAGTTCTGCGAGGGGCGCAGGATGGCGGCCACGATGTCCGGCAGCGGTGGTGACGCGAGCGCCGTGATCCTGCGATAGTCGGCGTGCAGCCGATGCCGCAGCTGCATGGCTTCGGCGGAATCGGTCAGGATCCGGACTGTACCGTCGACGCGAACGCCCCGCGCACGCAACGCGAATTCCAGCGCTCTTGCCGCAAACATGGCGGGCCGTGTCACCGCGACGCGCAATGTGTCCGTTCGGCTCGCCGCGATCGAACCGCGGATCACGACGCTGTCCGTGCGATCGAGGAAATCGATGCTCGTCTGCGTACGTGCGCCGGCCGTGTCCGTGGTGATCCGGCCGATGACGTTCTGCAGGCCGGGCGGCCCCGCCGTTCCCAGTCGCGCCGGCGCGCCTGTCGTTACCGCGCCCGACAGCACCAGCTGCACGGTACCTTCGCCAATGGCGAAGGCGTCGATCGGCGGGGCGTAGGCCGCCGGCAGATCGCCGACTTCCCACGTTCCATTGACCGGCCGATCGCCGAAGAAGCTTGCGTCGATCGTGATCGTGCCGACGCGCCGGACCCCCGCCTCCGCGATCCGGTCCGCGAGCGAGTCCGTGACGGTGAAATCGCTGCCATGGAAACGCGCGGAAAACGTGGGATCGCCCCGGCCGATGATGACCAGCTCATCGGCCATGCTGTCCCCGACGGCGGCGCGCGCGAACACCGGCGTTTCGTAGCGGAACGCGGGTCCCAACTCGCCGAGCGCGACGGCCGTCACGACAAGTTTCGTGTTCGATGCCGGGATGAAATGGCGTTCCGCATCGAGACGGACCAACCACTCGCCGCTCTCGGCATCGCGCACGGCAATGCCCCATTGCGTGCGGTCGAGGGGCGGTGACGAAACGACGGAATCGATGATGGCGCCAAGCCGCGCGGGCGCGAGCAGGCCGGGCCGTGCGGCGCGGGCGCCGGCGCAGGCGGGCAGGATGGCACAAAGCAGAACCGCCGCGGCATGCCTCGATCGGCCCGCGGCGGTCCGGCTGCGCTGCGGCTGATGCATTACAGATTCAGCCAGTAGTTCATCTTGACGAGGAACACGTTGTTCGGACGCGCATCGAAGATGGCGCGCGCATCGCGCGACAGATCGAACCGTCCGGAATCATACGAGCCCGAGCGGCGCTGCTGCCAGACCAGGAACAACGTGGATCCCGGCTTCCACTCCCAGCGCATCACGGCGTTGCCGCGAAGCGAACGGGTGTTGAAGTCACTGCGCTCGATCGAGCCGGTGTACTCGTCGAATTCGAAGGCGCGCGGCCGGCGCAGCTGCATGGCATCGCCGTAGTCGCCGGTGGAGACGAACGGCTGCGCGAACAGCTCGAATGAGACTTCCGGCGTGAACGTCATGTTGAGCCGTGTCTCGAGCGAGAACGTGGTCTGCGTGATGGGTGCGAACACGTAACGCCGGCCGAACGTCGCGGCCGCGGCCGCGTCCTCTTCGGAACCCAGGTACTGCGCCGCCGTGCGCTGGCGGTTCAGCCTGGGGCCGAGCGTAAAGCTCCAGTTCTCGGCCGGGCGCATGGTGACGCTGCCATTGGCCTGCGTGCTCCAGCCGCCGGACTGGCTCCAGTTGTGGTTGGCGGTCATGCGTGTGGAGACGCGCTTGCGGCCATCGGAATTGAGCTGCACTTCGATGCGGCTGTCGGCCAGGTTGCGGGCGACGGGCCCGCCCCGCGTCAGCCGGTCATCATACGAACCGAACGAGTGCGTGAAGTTGACATGGCCGCCCCAGTAGTTCACCAGTTGGTAGTTCAGGCTGAGCGTGGAGCGCGCAGCGACCACGTCGCCGCCGTAGTTCATGTCCGCCGCATTGCGCAGGTTGATGCGATAGTTGCGGAACAGCGGACCGGGCCGGTTCTCGACGTACCCGATGTTGACATCCGCCCCCAGCCGGTCCGCCGCGGTCTGGAAGCCGATATCGTTGACTTCGAAGCCGGGGCTGATGGCCGAGATGTTGGCATCGCCGCGCCAGTGCAGGCCGGCGTTCTTGTTGATCGCGATCCGCGCGGCATAGCCGTCGAGCGATGTGAGCGCACTGTCGAGCTCGAGGTAATCGGCATCGGGCCGCTGGTAGTAGCGGGCCGAGGCGCGTTGTGCGCGCAGAATCGTCTCCTGCGTGCCGTTGATGCGGCTGTAGGCAAAGTAGCCGCTCAGAAACCACGTGCGGTTGGCGAACTCGTGCGAGAAGTCCAGGCCGCTGGAGTAGGCGGACGAGCGGAGCAGATCGCCCAGGCCGCTCTCCGACAGGTCGCGGTTCACGGCCGTCATGATGCCACCGATCTGGCTCTGTCCGGAACGCATGAGCTTCTCGGCGCGTGCAGCCAGATAGTTGGTACGCGGCTCGACCACGGCCTCGCCCTCATCGCCTGTCGTGCTCAGGAACGGAGCGCGCTCCTCCGCCGTCACCGCCTCGACCACGCCAAGGCTCCAGCCGGTATTCGTGCGGCCCGTGATCTTTGCGGCGCCCAGGATCGTGCTGTTGTCCGGCCGGTCCGCGAACGCGACGCCATCGGGCAGAGCGCCCTGGGGCGGCCGGCCGATACGCCGCGAGTAGAACAGCCGCAGCTCACTGAATCGGAAAATGTCCGAGCCTTCGACAAAGAACGGCCGCTTCTCATCGAACGACGTCTCGAAGGCGGACAGGTTGACGACGGCCGGATCGACTTCAACCTGGCCGAAGTCCGGGTTGAACGTCGCATCCAGCGTGAGACTCGAAGTCAGCCGGTATTTCATGTCGACGCCGGCGCCCGTGAACAGATCGGACCCATCGCGGAACGGATCGCCGGGCGTGGCGGTGACATACTCGGCGCGTGTCACGCCGTACGGCAGCACCTCGAGCTTGCGGCCCGGCTTGATGCCTTCGAGTCCCACCAGGTGGCCGTAACGGGCCGGCCCGCCGCGCTGGCTCTTCGGCGTGTGCGAAAAGACCGTGACTTCTTCCTTGCTGATGGCGCGACGCTGGATCTGAAGACCCCACACCTGCTGCTCGCGCGCCGTGAAGCGAAGCTGGCTGAAGGGAATCCGGAACTCCGCGGTCCAGCCTTCCTCGTCCGTCGATGTGGCAACATCCCACACCGCGTCCCAGGACGCGTCCGGCATTCCGAAGCCCACGACTTCATCGCGCTTCACGCCGGCCGGATTCACGCTGAACTGCACGGCGGACACGTGATCGTGGTACGTATCCAGCGCGATGTAGAACCAGTCCGAATCGAACATGAACGAGTCGCGGCGGCTCAGCCGCTTGCGGACGTCGCCCGTCGACTCCCACATGCGTGCGCCGATGTACAGCCCGAATTCGTCGTACAGCACGCGCACTTCCGTGCGCTCGGTCGCGTCCGGGCCGTCGAGCGGTTCAGTCTGGAAGAACGCCGTCGTCGGTTTGACCAGCTGCCACTCCGGTTCATCGAGCTTGCCATCGAGCTGAATGCTCGTCTCGATGCGAACGGTCTGGACCAGCGGCATGGCGGCAATGTGCGCGCCCAGCGCCGTTTTCGATGCGCCGCCGAGCGAGCCCTCATCCTGCGCCAGGACCGCGCCCGGATGGATGAGCAGTGCGAGGACGAATGGAAACGACCAACGGAAGATACCGGCTGTATGAACAGACACGTCGTGTATTCTCTTTCGTGTACGTGTACGCACATGGCCCGCACGCGCAGGCGCGTCGTAGCTTTGATAGACGCCCGGCGGCCGGTATTCGTTGGCACCCGGCCTCAGCCGCGCAGCCGGGATAACCCGAGGATCGGCCGGTGAATAACCGCACCCAACCTACATCGCCGGAGGCCCTTGTCACAGATCGGGACATGGACCCCGAGTCGTTCCGCCGGTTTGGTCACCGGGTGATCGACTGGGTGGCTGACTACCTGCGAGATCCGGAGACCTGGCGCGTCCTGCCGGACCTGAACCCCGGCGAGTTCCGGCGAGCCGTGCCGGAGCGGGCCCCGGAAACCGGCGAGCCGTTCGAGCGCATCCTGGACGACTTCGAGCGGCTTGTGCCCCCGGCGACTACGCACTGGAATCACCCCGGGTTTCTGGCGTATTTCGCCACGAGTGCATCCGGTCCCGCGATTCTCGCGGAGCTGCTGACCGCGGCACTCAACGCGCAGGCCATGCTCTGGCGGACGGGCCCGGCGGCGACCGAGCTGGAGCAGTCGATGATGTCCTGGATCCTCGATTTCCTCGGCCTTCCCGCGAGCTGGGACGGGACGATCAATGACACCGCGTCGACCAGCACGTTCTACGCACTGGCGGCTGCGCGTGAATTCGCGTCGGACTTGAACATACGCGAGCTGGGCATGTCGGGCCGGTCGGACCTGGCGCAGCTGCGGGTTTATGCGTCGGCCGAAGCGCACTCGAGTGTGGACAAGGCGGTGCTGGCGCTCGGGCTCGGCCGGCGTGGACTTCGCAAGATCATGCCGGACGCGGAGATGCGGCTTGACGCCACCGATCTGGCGCGCGCCGTCGCGGAGGACAGGGCGGCAGGCGTGCGGCCGATCGCTGTGGTCGCGACGGTCGGCACGACGTCTACCACGGCGATCGATCCGGTTCCGGCGATTGCCGAGCTATGCGCGAGCGAGGGTCTCTGGCTCCATGTGGACGCGGCCTATGGCGGGCCGGCGGGTGCGCTTCCCGAGCTGCACTGGATTCTGGACGGCTGCGACCGCGCCGACTCGCTCGTGCTGAACCCGCACAAGTGGATGTTCGTGCCGATGGATTGCTCCGTCCTGTTCACGCGGCGTCCTGATGTGCTGCGGCGCGCGTTCAGCCTGGTGCCGGAGTACCTGACGACGACAGACGGCGACGTGAAAAACCTCATGGACTACGGCGTCGCGCTGGGCCGGCGGTTCCGCGCGCTCAAGCTGTGGTTCGTGCTCCGCTACTTCGGCACGGCCGGCATGCGCGAGCGGCTGCGAGCGCACATTCGGCTGGCTGCCGAGTTCGGCGAGTGGGTCGCGCGCGAGCCATCGTGGGAACGGCTGATGCGCTCGCATTTCTCGGTTGTGGTGTTCCGCCACCATCCGCCGGGTGTGGCGGATGAGGCGGCGCTCGAGCGCGCGAATGCGCGGATCCTGGAGCGCGTGAATGCGTCGGGCGAGGTGTTTCTGTCGCACACGAAGGTTCAGGGGCGCTATGCGATCCGGCTCGCGGTGGGCAACCTGCGGACGGAAGAGCGGCACCTGCGTCGCGCGTGGGAGCTGCTCCGGCAGGCAGCGCATGATGTCCGGTCGTAGAGAAAGGTTTTTCCTTGCCGTGCCTTCCGGATTATTTTGCCCCGCATGATTGACGTCGTTGCATTGACAGCGGATCTGCTGGCGATCGAGTCGCCGACGGGCGGCGAGGCGAAGGTCGTGGACTATGTTTCGCGCTGGCTGGTGGCGCGCGGCTGGAACGTGATGGTGCAGGAGGTCACGCCGGGCCGGGGCAACGTGTGGGCCTCGCGGTCGGGCGGCGGTGTGACGCTCTCGACGCATCTCGACACCGTGCCGCCGTACATCGGGCCGCGGCTCGAGAATGGCAAGCTGTTCGGTCGCGGTGCGTGTGACGCGAAGGGTATTGCGGCGGCGATGATGGCGGCGGCGCAGAACCTTGCGGACGCGGGCGAGAACCGGGTCGACCTGTTGCTGGTTGTGGGTGAGGAGGGCGGTTCGGATGGCGCGCGCGCGGCGAACCGGCTGCCGGCAACGAGCCGCTGGCTGATCAACGGCGAGCCGACGACGAGCAAGCTGGCGATCGGCGCGAAGGGATCGCTGCGTGTGACACTGCGGACGCGCGGCCGGGAGAGCCACAGCGCGTACCCGCACCTGGGCAAATCGGCGATCGAGCCCATGCTCGAGCTGCTGCCGTCGCTGCGGCAGCTGCCGTTCCCGAAGGACGAGCGGTTGGGCGACATGACGGTGAACATCGGCGTGATTCGGGGCGGCACGGAGGCGAACATCGTGCCGGGCGAATGCGAGGCGCAGCTGATGTTCCGGCTGATCGGACCTGTGGAACCGGTAAAGGACATGATCGAGAAATGGGTGGGCAGCCGCGCGGAGATCACGTACGGCTCGTACATCCCGGCCCAGCTGTTTCACACGATTCCGGGTTTCGAGACGGTACCGGTCGCGTACACGTCGGACATTCCGCTGCTGGACCGGTGGGGCACGCCGCTGCTGTTCGGGCCGGGTTCGATCCACGTAGCGCACACGCCGGACGAGCACATTCCGGTATCGGAGCTGCGGGCGTCGGTCAGCGCGTACGAGCGGTTGATCCGCGAGCTGCTGACGTCATGACGGCGCGTCAGGAATCTTCGATTCGCGAGCGGCTGCCGGTCGCCGTACTGGGTGCGACGGGCGCCGTGGGCCAGACCTTCGTTCGGCTGCTTGCCGGCCATCCGTGGTTCCGGCTGGCGGAAGTCGCGGCGTCGGACCGCTCGGCAGGGCGCCGCTATGGTGAGGTCGTGAAGTGGCTCGAGGGCGCACTGCCCGAAGAGACCGCGTCCATGCAGGTCGTGGCGTGTGATCCCGCAGTCGTTCGCTCCCGCATTGTCTTCTCGGCACTCGATGCCACGGCCGCGAGCACGATCGAGCCCGCGTTCGCGCACGCCGGCGCTTTCGTGTTCAGCAACACGAAGAATTTCCGGATGGAGCCGGACGTGCCGCTCGTCATTCCGGAGATCAATGCCTCGCATCTCGACGTACTCGAGGCGCAGCGCCGCGGGCGCGGCTGGCCGGGCGCGATCGTGACGAATGCCAACTGTGCGGCGATCGCGGCCGCACTGCCACTGGCGGTACTGCACGAAGCGTTCGGCGTGAGAGAGACGTTCGTCTTCACGATGCAGGCCGTTTCCGGTGCCGGTTATCCGGGCGTCGCCTCGCTCGACATCCTGGGCAACGTGATCCCGTACATTGGCGAAGAGGACGCGAAGATCGAGCGGGAGCTGCCGAAGATGCTGGGCCGGCTGGCGGACGGCCGCATCGAGCCGGCATCGTTCCGGGTGAGCGCGCAGGCGAATCGCGTTGCGGTCGAGCACGGCCACACGGTGTGCCTGTCGGTGGCGCTCGAGCGCCGCGCATCCGCAGACGATTGTCTGGCCGCGCTGCGCGCGTGGTCGGGCGATCCGTGCGTACGCGGCCTGCCCTCGTCGCCGGCGCGCGCACTGCTCGTGATGGAGGCGCCCGATCGGCCGCAGCCGCGCCGCGACGTCAACACCGGCAAGGGCATGACCGTACTGGTCGGGCGCGTCCGGCCCGATCCCATCCTCGATGTGAAGCTGGTTGCGCTGTCCCACAACACGGTGCGCGGTGCGGCCGGCGCTTCCCTGCTGAATGCGGAGCTGCTGGCGACACGTGGCGCGTTCGGCTCGCCATGATCGTCGTCAAGTTCGGCGGTACGTCGGTCGGCGATGCGGAAGCCATTCTGCGCGCAGCAGAAATCGTGCGCAGCCGGCTGGACCGGCATCCGTTCGTCGTGGTATCCGCGCTGGCGGGCACGACGAACGCGCTGCTGCAGATTGCGGAACAGGCGGCGTCCGGTCAGCGGATCGGTGCGGCGCGCGGCGTCGAGACGCTGCGTGAGCGGCACCTCGGCGTTGCGGAAACGCTGCTCGCGGACTGGGCGCAGTCGGCCGACGTGATCGCGGAGCTGTCGGGCGCGTTCGACGAGCTGGCCAGTCTGGCCGAGGCGCTCAGTGTCCTCGGCCATCTCACGCCGCGCAGTCTGGATGCGATTGCGGCAAAGGGCGAGATCATCTCGTCGATGCTGGTGGTCGCGGCCTTTCAGGCGAAAGGGCTGGCGGCGGAGCACGTCGATGCGACGCGCGTCATGATCACGGATGACCGGTTCGGCCGCGCGGAGCCGCGAACCGATCGCATTGCGGAGGCAGCCCGGCGCACGATCCGGCCATTGCTCGATCAGGGCCGCGTGCCCGTGACGGGCGGCTACATCGGCGCGACGGATACCGGCGTGGTGACCACGCTCGGCCGTGGCGGTTCCGATCTGTCGGCATCGCTCTTCGGCGCGGCCATGGGTGCGGAAGCCATCGAAATCTGGACCGATGTCGATGGCATGCTGACGGCGGACCCGCGTGTGGTACCGGGCGCGACGCTCATCGAGCGGATCCGCTTCGACGAAGCGAGCGAGCTGGCCTCGTTCGGCGCCAAGGTGCTGCACCCGAACACCATCTTTCCGGCGGTCCGGCTCGGCATTCCCGTGTACGTCTACAACTCGCGCAAGCCGGAAGGCCGGGGCACGCTCATCACGTACGACGCGCCGCAGTGCCCGGTGCGTGCGATCGCAGGCAAGACCGGCATCACGGTCATCAAGATCAAGTCGCCGCGCATGCTGCTGCAGCACGGATTCCTGCGCACGATCTTCGAGGTATTCGAGCGGCACCGCACGTCGGTCGATGTGGTGGCGACTTCGGAGATCAGCGTGAGCGTCACGGTCGACGATCCCACGCACCTCGATACGCTGACTGTCGAGCTTTCGCAGCTGGGCGATGTCTCCGTCGAGCGGAACCGCGGCATTCTCGCCGTGGTCGGCTCGAGTCTGGCCAACGAAAGCACGACGATGGCGCGGGCCCTGGCTGCAATCTCGCCCGCGCGCGTTCACATGCTGTCGCTCAGCGCGAGCAGCATCAATCTCACGGTACTCGTGGACGGCGAGGACGTGACGCGGTCGATGGCTGCACTGCACAAGGAATTCTTCGGCCACTGATGAGGATGCCATGCGAGTAGGCATCATCGGTGACGGCAAGATGGGCCGGACCGTGGCGGCGCTGGCCGCGGAGCGCGGCCACGAGGTGACGGCCGTTCTCACGGAAGTCGAGAACGAGGGCGGTGCTGCAATTGCGGCGGGCGGACTGGCCGGCGCGGAAGTCGCCATCGAATTCACGGAGCCGCGCGCCGCGCCGGCCAATGCACTGGCCTGCGTGCGCGCGGGCGTTCCCGTAGTCGTCGGCACGACGGGCTGGTATGAGCGGCTGCCGGAGATCCGCGATGCCGTTGCCGCCGGAAAAGGTGCATTGCTCTACGCGCCCAACTTTTCGCCGGGCGTTGCGCTGTTCATCGAGCTGGTGCGGCGCGCGGGCCGTCTGTTCACGGATCCCGCGTGGTTCGATGCGCACCTGATCGAAACGCATCATGCGGCCAAGAAGGACGCGCCGTCCGGCACGGCGATTCTGCTGGGTCGCGCCTTCGAGGCGGGCACTGCGCGCAAGCCGCCCATCACGAGCATCCGCACGGGTCACGTGCCCGGCACACACGAGCTGATGCTGGACGGCGCCTTCGAGCAGATACGGCTGGTGCACGCGGCCAGGGATCGCCGCGTCTTTGCGGACGGCGCGCTGCGCGCGGCCGATTGGCTGCGCGGCCGGCGTGGCGTTTTTACCATGCGTGATGTCCTGGGACTGGGACCGGAGGGGGAAGGATGAACGCCAGACCGCTGTTCGGCTGCGGGACTGCCCTGGTCACACCGTTTACGCGTGATGGCGCCATTGACGAGCAGGCGCTCGGCACGCTGGTCGAGTGGCAGATCGCGGAAGGCGTGCATTTTCTCGTGCCGTGCGGCTCGACCGGTGAAGCCGCGACCATGACGCGTGAGGAGCAGCGGCGTGTCGTCGAGATCGTGGTGGCTGTCACCGATGGCCGCGTGCCGGTCGTTGCCGGCGCCGGCTCGAACGACACGAAGCGCGCGATCGAGCAGTCGCTCGAGATGCGCGACGCCGGCGCTACCCACCTGCTCCATGTCTCGCCCATGTACAACAAACCGCCGCAGCGCGGTATTGTCGCGCATTTCCGGGCGATCGCGGATGCGATTGACCTGCCCATCGTCGTATACAACGTGCCGGGCCGCACCAGCAGCAACATCGAGGCGAAGACAACACTGCAGTTAGCGGAGATCCCGCACATCGTGGCGGTCAAGGAGGCGTCGGGCAATCTGGCGCAGATCGAGCAGATCCTGCGCGACCGGCCGCCCGGCTTTGGCGTTCTGTCCGGCGACGATTCGATCACGCTGCCGCTCATGGTGATGGGCGGCGATGGCGTCATTTCCGTGGTCAGCAATGCAACGCCGCGCGCGATGGCGACTCTGGTCGAGGCGTGCGCCGCGAACGACTACTCGACGGCCCGCGCCATGCACGAGCTGCTGAGCCCCTGGATGGCGGCCGCGTTCATCGAGTCGAACCCGATCCCGGTCAAGGCGGCGCTCGCGATGCAGCGCCGCATCCAGAACGTGCTGCGGCTGCCGCTCGTGCCGCTGGCCGACCCGCACACGCCGACCGTGCGGCACGCGCTGGTTGCGGCCGGCGCGCTCGAGTCGTGAGCGCGAGCGCGCAGAGTCCGCCGCCGTTCACGACGGAGCTGGCGCAGCGCATTCTCGAGCTGGCCGCGACCCCGGGCGGGCAGTCGCTGCCGGCCAACGCCGAAGCCGTGCTCGCGCAGCTGCTCGACGCGCTCGAGGCCGGGCTCGTGCGCGCGGCGGAACGTGGCGAGGACGGGACCTGGCGCGCGGTGCCCTGGGTGAAGCAGGGCATTCTTCTCGCGTTCCGGGCCGGCCGCATCGTCGATCACGGGCCGGCCGGACCCTTCCATTATCCGGACAAGCACACGCTGCCGGTGCGCGCGTTCGTTCCCGCGGACAACGTGCGCGTCGTGCCGGGCGGCAGCTCGGTCCGGCGTGGCGCGTACGTGGCCGCTGGCGTCGTCTGCATGCCGCCCATGTACATCAACGCCGGCGCGTGGGTCGGCCCGGGCACGATGGTGGACTCGCACGCACTGGTCGGTTCGTGCGCGCAGGTGGGCGCGCGCGTGCACCTGAGTGCCAGCGCGCAGGTTGGCGGCGTGCTCGAGCCGGTCAACGCAGCGCCCGTCATCATCGAGGATTCCGTGATCGTCGGCGGGAATTGCGGCATCTACGAGGGCACGGTCGTTCGCGAGCGCGCCGTGCTGGGCGCGGGCGTGATCCTGACGCGTGGTACGCCTGTCTATGACCTCGTGCAGGAACGCGTGTACCGCGGCAGTGCCGAGGCTCCGCTCGAGATCCCCGCCGGCGCCGTCGTCGTGCCCGGCGCGCGCGCCATCGCCGCCGAACGATCCGCGTGGGGCGCCCGCGAGGGATTGGCGTTGCAGACGCCCGTGATCGTCAAGTACCGCGACGAGCGTACCGACCTGGCGACATCCCTCGAGGCGTGGCTCCGTTAGGCCAGAGGTGCCGGAGCCTCACCGCGGAGGGCGCGGAGGACGCGGATCAGAAGGATCGGGCAAGGAGGTAGGTGCCGTAGAGGGATTGGCGGAAGAAGTCGGTGACGCAGTAGTTCCTTCCGAGGTAGTGCTCGAACGCTTCACGCGTGATCTGGCGCCACTCGAGGGCAGCGGGCATCGAGGCCAGCTTGATGCTCTGGATGTCGCTGGGTATGGCGAGCAGCAGATGCGCGGCGTCGGAGTCCAGCCGCGGCGGCTCGGACAGCGTGAGGCTTCCGTTGTGACTCACCGGGTTCAGCAGCACGGCATCCGTGGGCGGGCCGGCGTGCGTACGACCGGCAAGCCGGTCGGTGACGCGGGGCGAATCGAGTTCCCACGTGACGATCAGCCGGTCCGTGGGCATTCCGGAGTGCATGGGCGAATCGCTGGATGCGTAGAAGTCGCGGATGTACTCGCGCGCGATGGTCGCGAAACGCGCAAAGTTGAGATGTGCGTTCCGCGACTCGAGCGGATCGAATGTCCATTCGGCGACCGTGACGCCGCGGTCGAGCAGCGTATCCCGCTGGTAGCGTTTCAGCGCCTCGCCGATGCCGCGGTCGCGTGCGTTCGGGTGCACGGCCATCATGTCCGACCAGTGGATGACGCGCCGGTCGCGCACGCCGGTCAGTCCGAAGATATGGCCGAGCAGCCGGCCGTCCGCATCGAAGGCGCCACCCAGCACGGCGCCGACGCGCAGTGCGACGCGCAGCAGTGCCGCGGGCACACGCTCGGAGAAGCCGGCGCCCCAGACTTCCTCCTGCAGCGCGACACAGGCGTCGAGGTCGGCCGCTGTCGTCAGGTCTCGTACGATGAATTCCGGCATGGCACGTCCTGTCTGCCGGCCCGCCTTGCGTCGCGCGGTGTGGCCCTAGAGCGCCTCGAGCAGGCGCACGTAGAGCGCAAGGCGAAACGGCAGATCGGCCAGAAGGATGTGTTCATCCGTGGCGTGCGCGCCGCCGCCGCGCGGGCCGAGACCGTCGAGGGTGGGCAGGCCGAGCGCGGCGAGGATCGAGCCATCGCTGCCGCCGCCGGTCGCGCCTTCGCCCAGCGTCTCTCCCAGTTCTGCGGCCAGGTCGCGCGCCTGCTCGTAGAGTGCGGCCACGCCGGGCGTGCGCACCAGGGGCGGGCGCAGCTCGCTTCGCCGCAGGTCCAGGCGGGCGCCCGCTAACCTGGGCGTTAGCGCGTGCAGCGTCCGGTCGACGCGCTCCCCTTCCTCCG
>Ga0187892_10005712_pt1 | contig 19269 bp, 20 predicted proteins | sample MA1701073metaG_FD_139345 | JGI IMG/M metagenome (GOLD analysis project Ga0187892, IMG submission 139345) | Bio-ooze microbial communities from a basaltic lava cave in the Kipuka Kanohina Cave System on the Island of Hawaii, USA - MA170107-3 metaG ...
CGGTGGACAAACGCATTCCTTTTCGATTGCGGCTGCTAAAAAAGCTACTACCGGCGTCCGAGTTACCAATTATTCCACCTCAAATTTTTTCAAAAACCGGTATTTCCGGACAGACACTAATTACGTTTTACGCATTACGTTTTACGCATTACGTTTTACGTTTCACGTTTTAGTAGCGGTTCGGCTTCTCCTCTTCGGATTCATCAGGACGCAGCCTGGAATCGTTATAATAAGGATAGCCGCGATACCACAAGCCGCCGGGCGCGCGGTTGTATTGCACGCCGATGGATAAATTCCGGCTGGGTTTGTATTCGACGCTGGCGCCGGAGAGGAAAACGCCGTTTTGATAAAGACTCGGCACGCCGAGGCCGCTGAGAGGCTGGTTCATCACGCCCCATTGCAAAGAAACCTGCAACGGATCGGAGAAGCGATACGACATGGTGTTGAGATAAATGCCCTGGCTGAAATCATGGCCGCCGAGCGACATGTAGGAAAGCGAGTAGCTGTGCTGCATAGAAAAGCGGCTGGGATCAAGCCCGATCAATCCGACCAGCCCTTGCGGCTGCGTCAAAAGTTGCGAAAAGGACTGCGGTTTGAGCTGCTCTTTCAGTTGTCCGAACGCCAAAACCGGCAACGCTGCCAGCGCCACGACCAGCCATTTCACGTTTTTGCTTCGCATGATAAACCTCCGCAACTTGCCGTTGAGTCACACACAAAATCGTTTTCAAAATTATTCCCGCCTCACAACGCCGCCGGCGTTACGTTTTGGGAATTGACTATATTTAATAAAACTTTGCGGCAAAGTCAAGTTGTTTTTCGCGAACGTGTTTTTCGCGAACGGTTTGGAAACCGCGAGAGCAGGCCGGTGAAGATGGGAACTGAGAAGGAAAGGGGAAAATAAAATCAGAGATCTCCGCCTAACGTCCCGGAAATCTCTGATCGCAAGAGGGTAGGGAGGAGGTCAATTTTTTTTATCATGTCATTTGCGCCGCAGCTTGGCGCCGATGATCGGAATCTCGAAACGATGCAGATAAAGCACACCGAGGCTGGCGATAAAAACCGTCAAGGCCAGGCCGAACAAAAGTCCACGATCGCCCTTGACTTCGATGCCGAGAAAGAACAGATGGCTTAAAATCGCGCCGCTCATCGTGGCGAGCGCGATAATCGCGCCGACGGTCGTGGTGCGGGGAACGAGCAAAAGTATCGCCGCCACCAGCTCGACGACACCGGAGCCGAGGCGTCCCCACGGCTCGACGCCCAAGGTGCTGAAAATATACTTCGACTCTTCAGCGCCGGTGAATTTAAAAAATAGCGTTTGCAGCAAAATAACCGCCGCCACGAGGCGAAGTCCCCAACTAATGATTAATTGCGTTTTGGTAAATTCCATAGCAAAGTTCTCCATTTATTTGATTTCGCAAAGTGCTTTTCAGTGATCTTTGCGATTTGTCGTTCAGGGCAGGAAATACTTACATTGGTTTGGCCGGTGAAAAAATTTCACGGCGGCTCAGTTTGTATTTTTCCGGCGCAGCAAGCGCAACAGATGCCGCACGGAAACCGGCTTGACGTTTCTCGCGCGATTCAACTCACCGATCTCAAACGCCATGCTCCATTGCTTCATCAAAACACGATAGCCGTTGAACAGGCTGTTTTGCGGATCGTAGATATGCGTCGCTTCGGAGGTGACGCCGTTTAGCTCGACGATTTTGAAGCCGGCGCCGTTTTTGATTTCATCGATTGAGGAGGCGCGGAGGTCGTAACGGCCAAAGTAAAAACCGTCGAAGCTTTTGCTGATTTCATCGAGGCGGGCTTCCAATGCTTTGGTTTTAATAAATTCGCCGTTCAAAAACAGCGCGCCGCGGCAATGCGTGCCGACCTCGACCAATTTGATTTTTTCATTTGGCGCGGGAATTTTATATAAGTTGGCTTGGTGTTTTTGCAAATGCAACCGCGCCAGACAAACCGCGCGATCGTCGTCGAGAATCAACTCCTCCAGCCTGCGCCGGCCGTCGCCGGTCACTTCGATCAGGCGTTTATCGGTAATTGAGTAAATGAAGCCGCGCTCGGCGTTCGGATAACGAATATAAAAAACGCCGAACTCGCGGCCCTCGACGTATTCCTGCACGATGACGTCGCAAGTGATGGCGGTCAAAAATTCTTCCAATTGTTGCTCGGTGTGAGCAAAGGCAACGCCGGCGCCGCGCTGGCCCTGGTCGGGTTTGATCACGAGCGGCAGCGTCAAATTATTCGCCGCCATGAAATCGCGAACGCGCTTTAAACGCGCCGTCGTCGGCAAATCTTTTTTGATCAAAATATAGCGCGCGACAAACCCGTTGGCGTTCGACAAGCCGTCCAAAATCGCGGCTTTGGATTCTCCGATAAAGCCGCTTTCCGGTATCGCCGGATTGGCTGCTGTGAACAAGGTCAAACACCGATGCTTGATGCCGAGATAGAGTATATAAATGATAATGGGAGGATAAAAAATCCACAGCGGCCAAAATTCCCAGCGCGTCCAGCGCCGCCAGGCGGATAACAGCAAGCGCCGGCCTCGATAATTGAACAATGGCAAAACGATTTTGGAAAAAGTATATAGCATGATGAAAACCGCGACGCCGATCAATAGCGCATTGTTTTGATAATCCGACATCAGCGCCAAAGCCTTTTCGCCGACGAACGCCGTGAGACCGACAAGCAGCGGCGTCCAAATCGCGGCGGCGAGCAGGAAGAATACTGAAAAGCGCCAGAAGTCGGTGCGCAGAACGCCGGCGGTGAAATATGCCGGCAAACGGGTTCCGGGCAGGAAGCGGCTCAACAGAATAATTTTCGCGCCACGCCGGTTGAACCAGTCGGTGCTGCGGCGCACGTCTTCTTCGTTAATAAACCATCGCAGCGGCCGGTGTTTGAGCGCGGCTCGTCCGAAAACTCTTCCTGCCCAAAACAGCATCAAATCGCCAAAATAAATTCCGAACAAGCAGGCGAGGGCGCCGGGAAGAAAACCGATGGCGCCGCGGGCAATCATCAAGCCGGCGCCGATGCAGGTGAGGTCTTCGCTGATCAAAGTTGCGGCGGCGATCAACAGCATGAGCACGATCAAGCCGATGCCGCTTTGTATCGGTTTTTGTTTGTGATCAAAAGGCTGTTGCGCGGCGGCAAGGCGCTCGGGTTCGGCGGTTAATCGCGTGCGCGCTTCGCCGGCCTCAACGGCGTCGACAAAATGTGAAATATCCGGGACAATCCATTGCCAGCGCATGAAAGCGAGGCCGTGGCCGGTTGTGTATGTTTTCAATTCACTCTGCGGCACGAGGCGATGATGCTCGGCGGCGACGGCAAAGGGCACCAGCTCGTCGCGCGTTCCGTGCAAAATCAACATCGGGCCATGATAATTCCGCAAATATTCTCGCAAGGGCCGCTGATCGGTGTCATAAAAATTGCGGGCATAGCGCGTGTTGAGCATCGACCGATCCATCAAGCCGAAATGCGGAAACGCTTCTTGCAAAAGCCACAACAAGCCGAGCTGAGCGCCGTGCACGGCGTGATTCAAGTCATAATCGCCGAGCAATTCCAATTCCTGCGCGCCGATGGCGGAAAGCATGATGATGGAAGAAATTTTTTCCGGCGCGATTTCCGCCATGTTGATCGCCACGCCGCCGCCCATGCTGTAACCGACGAGATGCGCTTTTTTCACGTCGAGATGATTCATGAGCTGCAAAACATATTTGGCATGAGCGCGGATCGAGTAATCGGGAATAAACGCCGAGGAGGCGCCAAAGCCGGGCAAATCGGGAACGATGACGCGAAAATTTTTTTCAAGCGCCGGGCCGAGATCGTCGAAGGTTTCGGAGCCCATCGGGCTGCCGTGGAGCAAAATGATTACCGGGAGAGAATCTTTTGCGGCGGGGGAGAAGTCGCGAAAAGCGAGTTTAATTTCTTCTTCGGTTGATTGTTCGCCCTCAATGACATGCACGCGAGCCAAATGTTTATTCTCAGTGAGCGGCGCTTCGGCGGGAATATTTTGCCGCACAAGATGAGAACTCGCGAGCAAGATCGCGTACACGGCAAGCAGCCATCGGCGTTTCCTCGATTCCACATTCGTTTTCATACGCGATTCAGCTAATCTGATGACTCTCCGGTTCAACCGTTGGCTCGAACTGTTGGTTGAGGCGATCCCATAATTCTTGCGCAATTTTTTTGCGATCATCTCCTCGAACCGTCGTTGCGCCGAAAGTGATCGTCGCGTCGATTTTTGACAATTTTAAGAGATCGAGAAAATGCCCGGCAAACGTCATCTCACCCCACCAGCAAATTGCGAGATAGGCCGGCGGATCGGTTTTACCGGTGCGATAATGAATGGTCGCATACGAGACCGGAAATTGCCGGGCGGCGGCATATTCGAGCAAAGGCGCTTTGAAGGGAAGAATCTCGCTGCCTTTGGAGCTCGTGCTTTCCGGAAATACGATGACGCCGTCGCTCTCGTGAATCGCTTTTTCAATCAAAGTATTGATGCGCGGAATATCTTTTTTGTTGCCGCGGTCGATGAAGAGGGTATTGGCCGATTTCGCCAAAAAACCAAAAAACGGCCAGCCTGCTAATTCGGCCTTGGCCACAAAGATGCAATGCAATTGGGTAAAATAGGCCAGCACGTCGAAGTAGCTGAGGTGATTGGAGACCAGATAAAACGGCGGCTTGGGCGGACGGCCGCGGGCATGAACTTTCATGTTCACAATCAGCGCGACCATTCGCGCCCAGGTTTGCACGAGCAAGTTGCGCCAGCGAATGCGCCATTTCGCGGCAAAGCACAAAAACAGCTTGCCGATGAGCAAAATCGTTTCGAGAACGATTGTGCCCAGCGCCAACAAAAACAAGCGATAGCAGAGCCGGAATGTCCTCATGGAAAGAACATGCGAAAGGTTGGTTGATCCAGCGCGGCAATATCCAGCATGACGAGATAGTCAATCGTTTTAAAGCGGCGGTCGATGGCCGGCGGGCCGCAAACCTTGGCGCCGTATTCGAGATAAATCCGGAACAGACGCGGAATCTTGACCGGCAGCTTTTTTTGCGCCACGAAATTTTCCGGATAGCAGGCGCAGGCCGGCAGCGGCAAGACGCGCAGCTCCGGATGCACGTGGCCGTTGGCTTGCAAATAATCCATGACCAGCCGGCCTTCGTCGGGATCCTGGCTGGTGAGCGAGCAGCAGCCGAAGAGATAACGCTTTTTGGCCAGCATCATGTAAACCGCCAGGCCGCGCCAGAGCAAAAACAGCACGCGGCCATTGCGATGCGCCGCCGCAATGCAGGCGCGGCCGACTTCGACCGAGTTTTGCACGACGCCGTCCGGCAAGTGCGTCAAATCAAATTCGCTTGCCGAATAAAAGCCGCGCGCCGCCGCAGCCATTTCGTGCGTTTGCATGCGGTACGTGCCGATCACCTCTTGATTTTTTTTGTTCACGACGATCAGATGGTGGCAGCACGCATCAAACTCGTCTTGATCGCGCTGCGTTGAGTACGATTCTTCCAAACCCTCGCCAAGTTCGAGATTGAAAACGTCAAAGCGGAGTTTCAAAACCGCATCCATCTCGTTAGCGTTTTGCGCAAAACGAACTTCATAACGCGCATCCGAGAAGGCCTCTTGCGGCGCGGGATAAGCGGGCCAGCTCGGCGCAGCGACACGCTGAGAGAAAGAGGCAACTGTTGCCGTTTGCATAGAAACATTCGAATTTAAATGTGCATCAAGCGACGCTCGAATTTGTCGCCGGCATGGTTCTATCCTTACGAAAAAATCCGCACATTTGCAAGGGAGAAATCAGTTGCGAATAAAATGCCCGCTCTTGAATTTTCGGATAAATTTTCGTATCTTGTCAGTCAAGTTGATCTTTACTGGTTTTCGACTTACTTGACAATAATGGTTTCGAGGAGGTATGACATGTCAACGATGCCCCAAAGAGCGCTCTTAACTCCGGAAGAGTATCTTGAAATCGAACGAAAGGCGGAATTCAAAAGCGAGTATTTCAATGGCGAAATATTCGCCATGGCTGGCGCAAGCCGGCCGCATAACCGGATCGTATCAAATATTATTCGAACACTCGATACGCAGTTGCTGAAGCGAGACTGCAACATATATCCCAGCGACATGCGGGTGAAAATTAAAAAAATCGGCAAATACACATATCCTGATGTTGTGGTGACTTGCGGCAAGGAAATCTTTGAAGATACTTATGTCGATACGCTTTTGAATCCTGTCGTGATTTTCGAGATCTTATCCGATTCCACTGAGGCGTATGACCGCGGCAAGAAATTTCAACATTATCAGTTCATCGAGTCTTTAGCCGAGTATATTTTGATCACACAGGACGCGATCCGGGTCGAACAATATGTGCGGCAGAATGATAAAACGTGGGTGTATGGCGGCTATCAAAATATCGACGACATCGTCAAACTTGAGAGTGTCGGCTGTGAGCTTGCGCTCAAGGAGCTTTATGTCAATGTACCGAATGTTCTAACGGAAAAGCCGGAAGACTGAATTTAAGGAAAAAGTTTATGAACAACGCGGAATCGAACAAGCCCTCGCATTTTATTCGTGACATCATTGAAGAGCACAATCGCACCGGCCGTTTCGGCAGGCAGGTTATCACCCGCTTTCCGCCGGAGCCGAACGGGTATTTGCACATCGGACACGCCAAGGCCATCTGCATTGATTTCGGCATGGCGCAGGAATACGGCGGGCGCTGCCATTTGCGTTTCGACGACACCAACCCCACCAAGGAAGAGCAGGAATACGTCGACTCGATCATGGAAGACGTGCGCTGGCTCGGGTTCGATTGGGGCGAGCATCTTTATTTTGCCTCCGATTATTTCGAGCAGCTTTATGATTACGCCGTGCAATTGATCAAAGCCGGCAAAGCTTACGTCGATGATTTGAGCGCGGAGGAAACGCGCGAGCATCGCGGCACATTGACCGCAGGCGGCAAGGAAAGCCCGCATCGCCGGCGTTCGGTCGAGGAAAATCTGGATTTGTTCGCCCGCATGCGCGCCGGGGAATTTCCCGACGGCTCAAAAACCCTGCGCGCCAAGATCGACATGGCCTCGCCCAACATCAACCTGCGCGATCCGGTGATGTACCGCATTCGCAAAGCCGAGCATCACCGCACCGGCGACAAGTGGTGCATTTATCCGATGTATGACTGGGCGCACGGGCAATCGGATTCCATCGAAGGCATCACGCATTCGATTTGCACGCTGGAGTATGAAGATCATCGCCCGCTGTACGATTGGTATCTCGATCAGCTCGGCATCCATCATCCGCAGCAGATCGAGTTTGCGCGGCTCAATCTGACGTACACGATGATGAGCAAGCGCCGGCTGCTGACACTGGTGGAGAAAGGCTATGTCACGGGTTGGGACGATCCGCGCATGCCGACGCTCGCGGGTTTGCGCCGGCGCGGTTACACGCCGGAAGCCATCCGCGATTTTTGCGACCGCATCGGCGTGGCGAAGAGCAACAGCACGGTCGATATGGCGCTGCTCGAATATTGCTTGCGGGAAGATTTGAACAAACGCGCGCCGCGGGCGATGGCGGTTTTGCGTCCGCTGAAACTCGTGATTGAAAATTATCCCGAAGGCCAGGTTGAAGAAATGGAAGCCGTCAACAATCCGGAAGATTCCAGCGCCGGAACGCGCCAAGTGCCGTTTTCGCGTGAGCTGTATATCGAGCAGGAAGATTTTCGCGAAGTTCCGCCCAAGAAATATTTTCGTTTGTATCCCGGCAATGAAGTGCGCCTGCGTTACGCCTACATCGTCAAATGCACCGGCGTGGTAAAAGACAAGAACGGTGAGATCGTCGAAGTGCGCTGCACCTACGATCCGGCGACGCGCAGCGGCTCCGGCCAGGCAGACGCCCGTGGGGAAGGCAAAAAAGTCAAAGGCACGATTCATTGGGTTTCAGCGGCGCAGGCGATTCCGGCGGAAGCGCGCTTGTATGATTATCTTTTCTCCAAGCCGAATCCCGACGAATTTGAGGACGGCCAGGATTTCACCGTCAACCTCAATCCTAATTCGTTGGAGACGTTGACCGCGTGCCGTCTCGAGCCGAGCCTGGCGAGCGCCGCGCCCGGCCAGCGTTATCAATTCGAGCGCCACGGCTATTTTTGCGTCGACACGAAAGATTCGTCGGCCAATCATCTGGTTTTTAACCGCACCGCGACGCTGCGGGATACCTGGGCGAAAATTGAGAAAGCCGGGAAGAGTTAGTCTTTGTTATGACCAGAAGAATTTTTTATGTCCCGTTTGAATGATCTGAATCCCCAACAACGTGAAGCTGTTAGAAATACCGAAGGTCCTTTGCTCATTCTCGCCGGCGCCGGTTCCGGCAAAACCCGGGTGATTACCTACCGTTTGGCTTATTTGCTCGAGCAGAAACGCATCGCGCCGGAAAATCTTTTGGCCGTGACGTTTACCAACAAAGCGGCGCGCGAGATGAAAGAACGCTTGGAGGGCTTGGCCGGCAAGGCTGCCGCCAAAGTCACGCTGTGCACTTTTCATTCGCTTGGCCTGCGCATTCTTCGCCAACATGCGGAATCACTCGGTTATCGCAAGAATTTTGTGATTTACGATGAATCCGACCAACTCGCGCTGGTTCGCGAGATCATCAAAGACGAAGCCATGGATTTTGCCGGACATCAGCCCGTGCAACTGCTCGGCCGCGTCTCGGCGGCCAAAAACAACGGCCAGGCTCCGGCGCAAAATCCCAAAACGCAAAATCCCGAAGAGCTGCTGTTTCAAGAGCTTTATCAGCGCTATCTCGAACGCACGCGCGGGTTCAACGCCATCGATTTCGACGACATTCTGATTTTGGCCGCGAAACTTTTGGCCGAGCATCCCGAAATTTGCGCGCAGTATCAAAAGCTTTATCGCTACATCATGGTGGATGAGTATCAGGACACCAATCCGCTGCAAGACCGGTTCATCGGATTATTGACCGGCCAGCGGCGGAATCTCTGCGTCGTCGGCGACGATGATCAGTCGATTTACTCCTGGCGCGGCGCCAATCCGGAAATCATGCTGCACTTCGAGCAAAAATATCCCGGCGCCGCCGTCATCAAGCTGGAGCAGAATTACCGCTCGACGCCATTGATTTTGGACGCTGCCAATGCGGTGATCAAAAACAACCAGCGCCGCAAAGGCAAAAATCTGTGGACGATGCGGCAGGGCGGCGCGAAAATCCAAGTTTTGATCGGCGCCAACGAGAATGACGAAGCGGAAAAACTTTTCACGGCAATCACCAGCCAGCGCCTGATCGATCCGCAGCGGCGTTTTAGCGATTACGCCGTTTTGGTGCGCACCAATTTTCAAATGCGGCCGTTGGAAGAGGCGGCGCGGCTGGCGAATGTGCCGTATCAGCTCATCGGCGGCGACTCGTTCTACGACCGCGCGGAAGTTCGCGACGTGATCGCCTATTTGAAAGTCATGCGCAATCCCGACGACGAGCTGAATTTCAAACGGGCGCTGCACTTTCCCAAACGCGGCATTGGCAGCCAGACCTTGCTGCGGCTGCATGCCTATTGCCACGCGCATCACAAAAATCTCTATCGCGCTTTTCACGAGGCCGAGTTCATTGCGGATTTGCGCCCGCCGACGGTTCATGCGATGCTGCAATTTGCCCATCTCATCGACGAGTTTCGCCGGAAATTTCGCGCCGGCAAGCTCAGCGAAGTCGCCGAGGAATTGATCAAACGCCTCGATTTCATCCGCGCCTTGCAGGAAACCTCGACCGACGAGAAGGTCATCGAAAAGCGCCAAAACAACGTGCGCGAATTTCTCGGCAGCTTGAAGCGTTTCGAGCAGAGCAGCGACGATCCCTCGCTGGCGGGTTTTCTCGACCGCCTCAGCCTGGTCGCTGACACCGACTATCTCAACCGGCAAGTCGATCGCGTGGTGATCATGACCGTGCACGCGGCGAAAGGTTTGGAATTTCCCTACGTTTTTCTTTACGGCATGAATGACGGCCAATTTCCCAGCCGCCGGGCCCTGGACGGGCAGGCTTGCGAAGAAGGCGGGGAAGAAGAAGAGCGGCGCTTGTGTTACGTGGCGATGACCCGCGCTCAGCGGGAGTTGACAGTAAGTTTTTGCGAGAAGAAAACGCGCTACAAAGAAGAGCTGGCGCAGACGCCGTCGCGCTTTTTGCGCGAGATTCCGGCGGCGCTGTTCGAGCGGTCGCCGTTTGAAGCCGAAAGCGCCGAAGCCCTCGCTCGCCGCGAAGCCGCCGAGCAGGAGGCGGCGTTGGCGATGATTCAACAAATCAAAGCTTCGCTGTCAAAATCAGCCGCTTCATGACGCAAAAAACAACTTGACTTTTGCACAGATTATCTTTATTTTATATACTGTTTACGACATCGCGGGGTGGAGCAGTCTGGTAGCTCGTTGGGCTCATAACCCAAAGGTCGCGGGTTCGAATCCCGCCCCCGCTACAAAGGTAAGTCCATGATTTTGTGTAGAAAGGGAACCACTTCGGTTCCCTTTTTTGTTTTGGGGCAGGGATAAATGTGGACAAGAATGGACAAAAACTGGCGCAGGCTTAACGAAGCATAGACGCGGCTTTGACGTTCCACCTCTGCGCGTCTGCGCACCAGAATATCCATCGGAACCATGGCACCAATAAAAGAACGATAAGCGCGACTTGCGGTTTTTTTTCTTGCGGCTCGCAGGTCTCTGGCACGATGGCCAACACATCAAGATCACTGTCGTTGGCCGGCTTTCCCTCAATTCACCCCCAAGCCTTGCAGTTCTTCCTGCGCTCTTTTTCTTACAATAGGCTCATTCGTAACTTCCAGAACCTTCATGAAATCAAAAACCGCTTTGGCTTTGTCGCCCTTGTCGCGATAGGCGGTGCCGCGAATGAAATAGACGAAAGCGTAACTGGGTTTGATGTTAATGGCTTGGGTGTAGTCGGCAATGGCGCGGGTAAACTTGCCGAGCGCGTGATAAGCCCGGCCGCGATTGTAGTAAATTTCGGCGTCTTCGGGCTTGAGCTTGATGGTGGGAAGGAAATCGCCGCCGCGATTTTGCGAGGCAATGATTTTTTCGCGTTTCAATTGAATCGCGCGATCGTAATCGGCAATGGCGCGGTCGAAGCGTTCCTTTTCCGCGTAGGCCATGCCGCGGCCGGCATACGCTTCGGCCAAATCCGGCCGGCGCTTGAGCGCGCGCGTGAAGTCGGCAATCGCCGAGTCATAGACGGCTTTCTTGAGATAAATATAACCGCGATTTGAAAACGCTTCCGCGATGTTGGGCTGCAGCTTGATCGTCTGATTATAATCGGCGAGCGCGTTATCAAGGCGATTTTGATAAAGATAAGCTTTGCCGCGCTTGTAATACGCTTCGGCGTCTCGCGGATTTAATTTGATGGCTTGAGCAAAATCAACAATGGCGCGATCGTAGTCGCCGCGATGCGTGTAAGCGATGCCGCGATTGCTGTAAGCCTGGGCCAAATTGGGATTGAGCTGAATCGCTTGATCGAAATCAGCCAGGGCCTGCTCAAAATCGTTTTTGAGCAGATGGGCATTCCCGCGATTATTGTAGGCGGTCATGTCATTGGGATTGAGTTTGAGAGCTTGCGTATAATCGTCAATCGCAAGGTCGTAATCGCGTTGATCGCAGTAGGCGTTGCCGCGGCTCAGATAAGCGTGAGCATAATCCGGTTTGATTTTGATGGCAAGGCTGAAATCGGCGATGGCATTTTCATAATCGCCTTTTTGATAATACGCTTTGCCGCGATGATAGAACACCGTCGCCTCCGGCTGTTGCTGGAAGCCGGCGGTTTCGCCGGTGAAAACACTCAACAACAAAGTTGTGACGCCGCCGGCCAAATAGCCAAGGCGTCGCCGTGAACCATCCTGGCACATGAGCTTGTTTCCGTCTTTATATCATACTCCAAAATCAATATGACTCATTGGGATCAACTGATCCTGCGTCGGCTCCGCTCAGCAGAACCAGTGTTCGGTCAAGCGCGGCGGGGAAAATTCCGGCCGCGGCGGAGAAATAAGTTTTTTTCTTGGGCGCTGCCTGGCGGCGCGATAACCCAACTCGCGGATGGCGGCGAATGTTTGAAAAGTGTCTTGCTGCGCGTGGGCGGCCGCTTCAACGCAGGCGGCGATTTCTTGCTGCAAGCGATCCATCACCGGATCGGGATGTTTCCAGAGAAAAGTAAATTTCTCTTCGTCAAACTCGCGCAAATGGCGCTGCGTTTCCGGCAGTGGCAAGAGCGGCGATTTCGGCGGCAGCAAAAGCCGGATGCTGTATTGCACCGGATCAACGTTGGCGATGATTTCGTGTGCTTCGACAAAGTCGATAATATCGAGAAAATCGCGCAACCTCGTCCATGGCGTGAACGGCATCAACGAAGGCCGCAGCGGAATGCCGGCTTGCCGGGTGATTTGCAAAGCTGCTTCCACATCGGCGCGGGTGTGGCCTTTTTGTAAAATCTTGAGGACATCATCATTGAGCAGTTCCACCGCAGAAACGATGAAGATACAACCGAGCCGCGCCAACTCCGAAATCAACTCACGATATTGCAACAAATGCTCGATTTTCGCGGTGAAATCGAATGTCAGCGCCGGCCACGCCGCGTGCAGCTCGCGGGCGATCCGCAACGAGTGTTTGACGCCATTGAGAAAATCCGGGTCGCCAAAAGTGATATGCCGCGCGCCCATTTGCCAAAGCTGCTCGATGTCGGCCAGCACAACATCAGCTTGTACGATACGGAAACGTCCGTCATACACGGGTGTAATTGGGCAATGCCGGCAGGTATGCGCGCAGCCGCGGCTCGCTTCAACGTATCCTGCTAATCTATACTCTCCATTTATAGATAATGCGGCATATTCCGACAGCGGCGGCAACAGGCGCCGGGCCGGCTTCAGAAATTGCAAACGGGGGAACTGTGTGCCACCGCGTGTATCTTTTTTCTCAACTCCTGCAATTATTTTGCCATTAGCGTGCGCCGTAGCATTCACCAAACTCACCAGCGCCTGCTCGTATTCGCCCCCGGCAATGGAGTCCGCAACTTTTGCCAAAAGATAATCCGCGTTCAACCCGGCATAAAGCCCGTAAAAATTAATGTGCGCCGTGGGATGAATTGATTTCACTCGCCGCGCCGCGAGCATTCCAAGCCGCAGGGCGGTGTGCATCGGTGTTGAAATGGCGATGAAATCCGCTTGCCGAACTTTTTCTTCGTCAAAATTTTGGACGGCGAGATCGAGGCACTTCACTTGATGCCCGGCCTGTAACAAGTGCGCGGCAGGCGAGGCGAGATTAAATGGTTGGTGGCCGAGTTCGTAAGTGGAGATGAGTAAAACGTTCATGAATTGAAAAAGCTTAGCATTTAACGTTCCTGCGCTTTCTCATAATCCGGCTCCCACTCGCTATGAAATCACTAAATGCGAGTACGAGTAAGAGAATGAGTAAGAATTCACGATCGCCGCCACCAAGTATATCGCATGGCGCTAAGTGGTTTGTCGTAACCCCATTCTGCCGCCAGAGCATCCGCCGCATCTTCAGGATCTTCATCGCGGGTGCGGCCGCGATTGCGCAGGTAGGCGTGCGCAAACTCATGCGCAATGACGTAATTCGAAAAATCAAGCGGAGCGTGAGCTAGTGATACTTTCCATGCAATCATCCGGCTGCCGGCGTCGCCAGAGCCTGGGCTGGCAATATGAAATTGCGTTTGTGGACCATCGACTGGATCGTATACCACCATGGTAAAGCGCGGATCCTGCAAAAGATCTTGCACGACTTCAAAGGGCAGCCTTCGCAATACGGCAATAATTCGTTCGCGCAAAAGTGGAGGTTGAATAAAACGGCCAACAAAGGATGAAAGATGATCCATATCAGTGCAAGTGGATGAATTAAATATTTTTTGCGCGCTTGAGCGCCTCGGATAATTCGCCCGGGCGTTGCGACCCGATCAACAAACGTTTGCCCGCGGCCAATTCCAATTGCACGCCTTGATTGCCGCTGACATTGTAGGCCCAACCTTTCTTTTTGCCGGCATAACGAATTCCCCAGCCGCCAAACTCACGCAAAGGATGATAGGTACACTCTTCCCAACGCACAACATCGTTCAACGGTATGCGCTTTCGCCGCAGAGGCAGAAAACTGATATGAAGATATCGGGAATCGACGCGAACCACGAGCTTCATGTGATAAAATAAAAATGGCAATCCGATTCCAAATAACGCGGCCACACTTGCGGCGATCACCAGGCCATCGTTCGACATGGGGTTGTTGCCGAACGGCTTGCCGAGATAAAGCTGTTGATAAAGCCCGAGGCCGAAAACCACGAGCAGCAAAAGCGACATCGGCAGCAGCGTCATCCACAACCAAGTCTGCCGAAAGTGTTGCTCTTCTTCAAAAAGCGCCGGGCTGTTCATGATGATCTGAATCGCGGCTTTTTCATGTCCTTCGCCATTTGCACGATATTTTTACCGACCAGCATTTCGTAGATGGCATCACGCAAGCCGGCCCACTTTTCGTGAACCGAGCAGGGATTTTTGCCCGAACAGTCCGGAAAGCCGAGCACGCAATTGTTCATAAAATCGTCGCCATCCACCGCGTTGATGATATGAAATAACGTGATATCTTTCGCCGGACGCGCCAGGGCAAAACCTCCGGTCGGGCCTTTGAGTGAGGCGAGCAAGCCCTGTCGGGTCAAATTTTGCAGAATTTTCGCCAGAAACGGAGAGGGAATATCCAACTGCTTGGCAAGGTCCTTGATCGGCGTCATTTTTTCCGGCGACTGTAAAGCGAGATAGAGCACCGCTTGCAGGGCATACTCACATTGCCGGCTGAAAATCAGGCTCATAAGATTTTTCTATTTCTCAATCGCCTGGCGCAGGTCATCAAGAAAACGGATCATCGCGCGTGAAATCGAGCTTAACGCCGGCGAGGCCAAATCGTGCTGATAGTGATTGGTGTAATCGACTCTCGTGCCAGTGGCGCTTTTGGTGAGCGACCATTCGCTGGTTCCCGGCAAGGGGCCGCCGGTGCGCTTGTAAACCAACCGGCCCAAGCTCTCATCACAAGTCATGATCTCGACGTTATATTGCACTTTGGTCTCGCCGGGACCGGCTGTGACCAAAAAGCGCGCCCCCACCTGCATCGCCTCGTCTTGCGCTTCGACGTGCTGGAAAATTTTCGAAATCTCCGGCCAGCGCCGCAGATCCAAATATGGCCACACTTCCTCAATCGGCTTCTTGATTTCGATTCGTTCCTTGAGCATCGACATAGTCGCTTCCCTCGTCTTGAATTCCGTTTCACAGCAGCTCAACGTTCCGAGCAACGTTTTGAGTGCATCGGAACAAAGTTAATGATAACAAAAAACCAGATCAGAAGCAAGTGGAAATCGTTAGTTGTTTTATTTCTGTCGTTGTTTTATTTCTGGCAGTTGATGTGATGTTTCCTAAAAACCCCAAAATAGAACTTGACAAAGGCCGCGCAAATGACGATATTAAAACTTCTGTTTTTCGAGACCCGGCATTCAAACTCACTTTATTTGGAACGAAAAAATGAGAAAAATCAGTTTTCCTCTTCGACTGGGCTTTTATCATGAACTCAAGCAGCGGGTGCAGGCTTATTTTGAAGGGCATGGGATTTCCCCGCACGCCGACTGGCGGATGATTTTGAAAACCGTGATCATTCTGGCCTGGCTGGCAACGTCTTATGTTTTGCTGGTGTTTTTCTCTTCTTCGCTGATTTTGGCGGTGATCTCGGCCGTTGCCGTGGCCCAGGGCTTCGTGCTCGTCGGGTTCAACATCATGCACGACGGCGCGCACGGCAGCTATTCAAAAAGCAAAAAAGTCAATTGGATGATGGGCTTCACGCTCGATCTTATCGGCGGCAGCCACATGTTTTGGCGGCACAAGCACAACATTCTTCATCACACCTACACCAACATCAACGAGTTTGACGACGATATTCAGGTCGGCAATCTCATGCGTTTCAGCCCGGCGCAAAAGCAGCGTCCCTGGCACCGTTTTCAGCATTGGTATGCGTTTCCGCTCTACGGTTTTATGACGTTGCTGTGGGTGAGTTATGGCGATTTTCACAAATTTTTTACCGGCCATATCGGCGATTATGAATTGCCCAAACCCTCGCCGGGTGCAGCGTTCATGTTTTTTTTGACCAAATTTTTTTATTTCGGCTACATGCTGATTTTGCCGATGTTTTTTCATCCGGTCGCGTATGTGATCGGCTTTTTTCTTTTGGTGCATTTCGTGCTCGGTTTGACTATGGCCACGATTTTCCAATTGGCGCACGTCGTTGAAGACAACGCCTTTCCGGTTCCACATTCCGACAGCGGCGAGATCGAAAACGAATGGGCGATTCACGAAGTGGAAACCACGGCGAATTTTGCCCCCAAAAGCCGGCTGGCGGCTTGGTACTGCGGCGGCTTGAATTTTCAGATCGAGCATCATCTCTTTCCGCGCGTGTGCCACATTCATTATCCCGCCATCAGCAAAATCGTCGAGCGAACGTGCCGGGAATTTGGCATCAAATATATGTCGTATCCCACCATCCGCGCGGCGATTGTGGCGCATTATCAATGGTTGAAAAAGCTGGGGCGCAAGGAGCCGGCGTCTGAAGCTGTTGGGGTTATTGCTTAAAAGAATGGTTATGCAGAAGTCTATCCGTGTTTTCATCGTGGACGATAATCGCTTGCTGCGTGAAGGCCTCGTTTCCATGCTGGCCGAGCAGGAAGACATCGCCGTTGTCGGCGCGGCAGCAAGCGGTCGCAAGGCGCTCGAGCAATTTAAAACGCTGCGTCCAGAGGTGGCGCTCATTGATATTGGCATGCCGGGCAAAGACGGGCTTGAAGTGACGCAAGAGCTGCGCCGAGAGATGCCAGAGGTCAAAGTCGTTATCCTCGGCATGGTCGACTTGCGGGATGAAATCATGGCGTGCATCGAAGCCGGGGCCGCCGGATATGTTTTGAAAGAAACCTCGTTTGATTCTCTCGTCGAAACGATTCGCTCGGTCCACCGCGGTGAATCGTTCGTTTCACCTCAGATGGCGGCTTCGCTTTTCTCGCGCATCGCAGAATTGGCGGGCGAACGCCTGTCGAGAATACCGCCGAGTTCCGTCAAACTGACAGCGCGCGAACTGGAAATTATTAGCGAGATTGCCAAAGGATTGCCCAACAAAGAAATTGCCAAGCGCCTATCCATCGAAGCGCAGACGGTTAAAAATCACATCCATAATATTCTTGATAAGCTCCAACTGCATACCCGCCTCGAAGCGGTGGAATATGCCCGCGCTAGAAAGCTGCTAAAAAGTAAGTAGTTGAGCCAGCGCTTTCCCCTCCAAAGTCTGACCAGAGTTACCACTAAGGAAAACAATCCTCCCCAAAGTACCAGTACTTCTTCCCTTAAAAGTTATTTTAGGTACTAGTACTTTAGTAGCCCTTTTTTGAACCCCCGGTCTATTGTATCTTATCTCTATTTCACCGATCTTAATAAATTGAGTTTATAACAAAGATCATGTTTGCAAAAATTAAAAGCGGTTTAACATTTTCAACCAGGAGAATCTATTCATGAACATCGTATTTCGTAATGATCCGATAAAGCTCAACACCGGCGTGAAGGAAGAGAATTTTGAAAGGTTTATGGCTGAAGAACTGTTGCCGTTCTTCGGCAAAAAGTATGCGGGGCCCACAGGGAACACACAGGCTTTTCTTACGAGCCAATCTCTCATCAAAGGCACGAAAGACCGGCGGAAATATCAATGGTTAACCGTGTGGAGCGGGCCGGCAGAGCGCGTTGAAGGCGCATCTTTTGATCGTCTCCTCGTGGAAGACGATAAATCTGCCGAGACGGAAGTTGTGTTAAAAAAGTTGGAATCGTTCGGCAAGCGTTTTCCTGCCAGCATATTGACCGAGGTGGCCAGGCAGTCCGCGATACATGAAACCTCAGCGCTATAAGCGGCTTCGCCAATATTGTTTACCAACGAGACCACGAATGCAAAAAATTAAAGTGCTGTTAGCGAGCCGGCCTAAGATGCTGTCTGATGTGATCAGAAACATAATTACACGGCAGCCGGATATGGAAGTGGTCGGCGAAGTGCTCGACCCGATCGAGCTTTTGCTTACCGCCAGAGCCAGGCCGGTGGACGTGGTCATCGTCACGCCGCTCGATTCGGAGGAGGACCCAAGAATATGCCGCCTTATGCTGGAGGAGCATCCGCAGTTGAAAATCGTCACCCTATCGGATAAAAACGAAGCCGCCTTTTTATACGAATCAGGCTCTCGCAAAAAGCGTATCGACGAGCCATCCGAGCCGTCAATTCTTGGCGCCATTCGGGAGGCTATGCATCCGCTCACTGGTTAATCACATAAAGAGGCGACAAATGAAACGCACGATAGTTTTGACTGTGGGTTTAATCACGCTTAGTGTGATTATGGGGAGAAATTTTGCTCAGAGTTCCCCCGCGGCGAAGCTCGCCACGTTGGCGCCGCCAACGAACGTTCGAGTCGAAGCCGGCGAGAATGCGATTAAAGTCATGTGGGGCGCCAGCCCCGACGAAGCCGGCTACGGCTTTGATGGTCCTTTTCATTCATTTTTACAAGAGACAATTCCATGCCAACTACGACACGAACACCCAGAACCAAATGCTACCTGCACGAAATGCGGCAACCATTGGACTTGCCCTACGAGCCGCACAAATATCACATCTGTTTGGTTTGTCAAATTCGCCTGCTGGAAATAGCAAAAACCAAATTTCGCTTCGAATGCAGCAAGCAAGTGGTTACGATTTCCTTGCAACCCGAACGTGAAAAATAAACCGTCTAGAGGAAAATATGCAGAGTGATGGGAACAAAATTTTCGTGGGGATAAAGATCGGCGACCGGCTCCGCGACCAGCTCGAGGCCAGCAATGAGTCCATGAAGCCGTTCTTCGCCGGCAATAATCCCGAGTATTTGCAAATCACGCAAATTGATGACGACGACTATATCGGCAAGGTTGCCGCGAGCGGCGCTTCTTTGGAGGCTTTAAGCAATATGTTTATGAACGTGAAAACCATGCTCAAGATGATATGCCCGGCGTTCATCCTGGCCGATGGCGCCATCAAAATTTTTGCGCTCACGCCAAAGCCGGAGAGAAGTTATCACTAAGGATTCACGCAAAAATAAAGTTACATTTTGGCGCATAATTTTCACATGAGAGATTGGATTCTTTCAAGTGAGTTGAATTGACTGTATCGTGTTTATGCTTTAAATAAGGGTTTTGAGAG
>Ga0187892_10005713_pt1 | contig 19267 bp, 15 predicted proteins | sample MA1701073metaG_FD_139345 | JGI IMG/M metagenome (GOLD analysis project Ga0187892, IMG submission 139345) | Bio-ooze microbial communities from a basaltic lava cave in the Kipuka Kanohina Cave System on the Island of Hawaii, USA - MA170107-3 metaG ...
GATCTCGACTGCGCCGTTGCTCCGTATGAGCGTGTGGTGCCCCTTGCTGCGGTACCGAACAACGTCCGGCCGTCCGGCGACGTCGCGACGCATGTCGTCCATCGGCGGATAGAGCCGGCCGTCCGATTGCCAATTCGCGGGGTTGTAAGGGATTGACGTCATCTCGTCCTCGACCTTGTTCAGAATCTCTCGGATCTGCCTGAGTGCCTGATTGTGGCTAGAGGCCCCCGGAGCGGCGCGAAGCCTGCGGTAGAACTCCGCGAGTCGCTCGTTCCTGGGCCGATCCATCTACCCTCCACGAGTCGGGGCGTCAGTCCTAATATGGAATATAGCTCAAAAGGAATTGAGTGTCAACTCCTAACGCCTTACCGAGAAAGCTCGGTACTGGAAGGGTTATCCAGAGACGTTCGGGAAGTCCGCGCGGTGGGCGGCCTAACGGATGGCGCATCAGCCGCCGCCCCGCGCGTGCGGGGAACACCAGTTTCCGATCACTCTCTACCTTTCCGAGACCGGTTCATCCCCGCGCGTGCGGGGAACACGCGTTTGGTGGGGCTCGGTTGCGTGTAGTAGACGGTTCATCCCCGCGCGTGCGGGGAACACGCTTCCCGCGAGCGGGGTCCGCCATCGACATCGGCGTTCATCCCCGCGCGTGCGGGGAACACCTGGAACATGACGAGAAGGATCTCTGGGACTACGGTTCATCCCCGCGCGTGCGGGCAACACGGATCTCGTGAAGGCGGGGCGTGTCATAGTTCCGGTTCATCCCCGCGCGTGCGGGGAACACAGCACATCGGCCTGGGACCGCCCAGCTGCCTCCGGTTCATCCCCGCGCGTGCGGGGAACACCTCGGTGAGGATCCTCTCACCGGGGGCTTTAACGGTTCATCCCCGCGCGTGCGGGGAACACTGATCACTGCACCGCCGCCGAATATCGTACTTCGGTTCATCCCCGCGCGTGCGGGGAACACAGGCACGGCGTCAGCCTGGCCGTCTTTACCTTCGGTTCATCCCCGCGCGTGCGGGGAACACGCCGGCGTCCCACCGCACATGGCCCGCGCCGACGGTTCATCCCCGCGCGTGCGGGGAACACGCCACTAACCCGGTCCTCGTCCTCTATAAACGCGGTTCATCCCCGCGCGTGCGGGGAACACTCCGGATGTGGGCTGCGGGGGGGGCTTTAGGCGGTTCATCCCCGCGCGTGCGGGGAACACAAAAACCCGAGATCAGTCAAGACGGTACAAACCGGTTCATCCCCGCGCGTGCGGGGAACACAGTGAGGAGAGCAACACATTCATGCCAGTCGCCGGTTCATCCCCGCGCGTGCGGGGAACACGCATATCCGGCCCTCCACGACTGCCCCGTTACCGGTTCATCCCCGCGCGTGCGGGGAACACTTTTGACAGCGCCAACGCGCGTTGGTAGGCACCGGTTCATCCCCGCGCGTGCGGGGAACACGGAACAGAATGTGGTGACGCTGGTGCAAGAGTTCGGTTCATCCCCGCGCGTGCGGGGAACACGCACTCATGCGGATTCTCGCGGCTCCTGCTCGCGGTTCATCCCCGCGCGTGCGGGGAACACTGGGCTTGGAGTCGGCGCTGTTCCTCCAGGCGCGGTTCATCCCCGCGCGTGCGGGGAACACCGATGGTGTTCATTGCGAAATGAGGATACAACCGGTTCATCCCCGCGCGTGCGGGGAACACTCAGACGACTGCCAACTCGTCTGGTTTCATGTCGGTTCATCCCCGCGCGTGCGGGGAACACAGCGGTATAGCCAGTCGCGCCCCTCCCGCGCCCGGTTCATCCCCGCGCGTGCGGGGAACACAGGGTTGCGGCTGATCTCGGCGTTCCATCTCGCGGTTCATCCCCGCGCGTGCGGGGAACACCCAAGGTGTGGGCAGAGTGTCCAGAATCTCCACGGTTCATCCCCGCGCGTGCGGGGAACACGATCGATTCGGCGGTGGCCTCCCGTATCGCGCCGGTTCATCCCCGCGCGTGCGGGGAACACGCGTCACCGACCCAGCGAAACTCAAGCTAGGTCGGTTCATCCCCGCGCGTGCGGGGAACACTCGATAGACGTGAGGGGGAACGGAACAAGATACGGTTCATCCCCGCGCGTGCGGGGAACACGTCCAGTCGATCAGTCATTTGATAGGCCACGTCGGTTCATCCCCGCGCGTGCGGGGAACACCTCGAACAGCTTGACGAGATTCTCGGTCTTGTCCGGTTCATCCCCGCGCGTGCGGGGAACACTTTTTCGAGCGCAGCGTTGCGAGTCGTTATCACGGTTCATCCCCGCGCGTGCGGGGAACACAAACAATTCAACCGCCCCCTACGAATCAGAAGCGGTTCATCCCCGCGCGTGCGGGGAACACCGTGGTCTCATGTGTCTCCACCATGGCTGCCTCCGGTTCATCCCCGCGCGTGCGGGGAACACCCGCGCTTCCGCATCCAGACACGCTCTCACGCCGGTTCATCCCCGCGCGTGCGGGGAACACCCGCTCCGCCGGCGCGTCCCCGGTCGCGAGTTCGGTTCATCCCCGCGCGTGCGGGGAACACTCCTGGTAGTAGGGGGTCGGGGTCATCGTCCCCGGTTCATCCCCGCGCGTGCGGGGAACACCCGATCGTTCCCGCCCTGAATCCCCATCAACTCGGTTCATCCCCGCGCGTGCGGGGAACACGACTCATGGTCCGGGTAGAGGGAGAGCCCACGGGTTCATCCCCGCGCGTGCGGGGAACACTCTACTATTTCGATCGGGATCTTCTTGAACCGGCGGTTCATCCCCGCGCGTGCGGGGAACACGACCAAGCTGAAGAACCTCCTGACGCCGGCCAACGGTTCATCCCCGCGCGTGCGGGGAACACTTAGGCCAGAAGATGAACGTTATCTGATTGATCGGTTCATCCCCGCGCGTGCGGGGAACACGGCCCTCCTGCTCCTCTGGTTCGTCGAAGAACAGGTTCATCCCCGCGCGTGCGGGGAACACCCCGGTCTGTCTCTCCGTCGAACGGCAAGCCTCGGTTCATCCCCGCGCGTGCGGGGAACACCGTATCCACATCGACCGTCCCACCCTTGCTAGCGGTTCATCCCCGCGCGTGCGGGGAACACTGGTACGCCGCCAGCTTCTCGGCCTTGGCCGCCGGTTCATCCCCGCGCGTGCGGGGAACACTCGGAACGGAATATCTCAAGCCCGGGGGCCTCCGGTTCATCCCCGCGCGTGCGGGGAACACCTCGTCCTGGCCGCCCGGGCGACGTCTGGTATGCGGTTCATCCCCGCGCGTGCGGGGAACACGTCATCCAGGCGGTCGCCGCCTCGCCGTTCTTCGGTTCATCCCCGCGCGTGCGGGGAACACACCGTCGCACCGGGCCGGATCTTCCCCGTCGCCGGTTCATCCCCGCGCGTGCGGGGAACACACGGAGGAGAGAGCGGGGTGCGAGGTCTACTGCGGTTCATCCCCGCGCGTGCGGGGAACACTGCATCGGCGGGCGGTACCACGATCGGGTCATCGGTTCATCCCCGCGCGTGCGGGGAACACGCACAGCCTCGCCTCGTGCGATGCCGGAGGGCCGGTTCATCCCCGCGCGTGCGGGGAACACAGCACTTTCGCCGCATGGGTGATGGGGCAATCCGGTTCATCCCCGCGCGTGCGGGGAACACCTGAGCATACCAGGCGCTCTCCTCGATCGCCCCGGTTCATCCCCGCGCGTGCGGGGAACACCGGCGAGCGGGAGGTCATTCCCTGATCGCCTGCGGTTCATCCCCGCGCGTGCGGGGAACACTTACAACTTGCCACGTTTGATGATCTCATCGCCGGTTCATCCCCGCGCGTGCGGGGAACACAGATGGCCTGTAAGTTTCTCTCAGAGCTGCCACGGTTCATCCCCGCGCGTGCGGGGAACACACGACGGCCGAGGATCTGGTGCGGCACGCCGCCGGTTCATCCCCGCGCGTGCGGGGAACACTCCTTGACGCGCACATACTCGTCCGGGCGCAACGGTTCATCCCCGCGCGTGCGGGGAACACTAACACTTCGCGGCCACGGTATACGCGGCGATCGGTTCATCCCCGCGCGTGCGGGGAACACGATGCGGCCGCCCGTTGACTGGCATCCGACATCGGTTCATCCCCGCGCGTGCGGGGAACACCGGATGTACCGCCGCCAGATCGGCTCGAGTTGCGGTTCATCCCCGCGCGTGCGGGGAACACGAAACTCATGTCCATGATGGTCCCGGCCTTCCAGGTTCATCCCCGCGCGTGCGGGGAACACTCGTTCCCTCCTTTATCAACATTCTACCGTATCGGTTCATCCCCGCGCGTGCGGGGAACACGAGGTCCAGATCGAGCGCTCGCTCCAAAACGCCGGTTCATCCCCGCGCGTGCGGGGAACACGGGGCATCGGCGCACGGGCGGTTTTTTTCGTGCGGTTCATCCCCGCGCGTGCGGGGAACACGTCCTCGCGCCACGCGCCCTCCCCGGCGTGACCGGTTCATCCCCGCGCGTGCGGGGAACACATGGGTGAGAGTCGGCAGTCGGTACTGCGCGACGGTTCATCCCCGCGCGTGCGGGGAACACGAGCCGGGCGTCAATGCGATTCGGCTGCACATCGGTTCATCCCCGCGCGTGCGGGGAACACGCGAGAATCGCGGCCCCGGCCACGATGTTCACCGGTTCATCCCCGCGCGTGCGGGGAACACTCGGGACCGAATACCTCAAGCCCGGGGGACTCCGGTTCATCCCCGCGCGTGCGGGGAACACCTGTCGATCATCGAGAATGGGAGATGGGAAGGCGGTTCATCCCCGCGCGTGCGGGGAACACACCAAGCTGAAGAACCTCCTGACGCCGGCCAACGGTTCATCCCCGCGCGTGCGGGGAACACCCCGAGAAACGGGATGCAGCGGGGACTGTGACCGGTTCATCCCCGCGCGTGCGGGGAACACCGGTCCCATACCATCCCGAGCGGGTTGCAGACGGTTCATCCCCGCGCGTGCGGGGAACACTGGATCCGAGTCTCCAGCGCCGCCAGACCTGCCGGTTCATCCCCGCGCGTGCGGGGAACACGGCGTCGCGGCTCCTGCCGCGCTTATCGGAAACGGTTCATCCCCGCGCGTGCGGGGAACACTGGCGACGGCAACTCATCGACGAGCATCCTACCGGTTCATCCCCGCGCGTGCGGGGAACACATCGAACCACGCTTTCGTCGCGCCGTCGCTCGCGGTTCATCCCCGCGCGTGCGGGGAACACTTGGTCGATCGGGAGCGCATGGGGGCTTATGCCGGTTCATCCCCGCGCGTGCGGGGAACACGCCGTCGCGGACACGACGAACGATTCCAGAATCGGTTCATCCCCGCGCGTGCGGGGAACACGACGCGAGGAGACGACGGCTCGCCGGGCTCGACGGTTCATCCCCGCGCGTGCGGGGAACACTGAGTACCAGACATCGCCCGTGTGGGATCTCGCGGTTCATCCCCGCGCGTGCGGGGAACACGCAGTAGGGGCAGCGGGTCATGGCTTTCGTCACGGTTCATCCCCGCGCGTGCGGGGAACACGCTGATCGGGCTCGTCGGAATCAGCACCGTGACGGTTCATCCCCGCGCGTGCGGGGAACACTTGACGATCTTCAATGCCCCTCGCTATATGGGCGGTTCATCCCCGCGCGTGCGGGGAACACAGCGGCGTCAGAATCAGGACGTGCCCGTTCGTCGGTTCATCCCCGCGCGTGCGGGGAACACAGCAGCTCGGGCGCCGCGCGATCGGCATTGATCGGTTCATCCCCGCGCGTGCGGGGAACACTCGAAGATGCTCACCACTAGAAATGCCCAACTGCGGTTCATCCCCGCGCGTGCGGGGAACACTTGACGATCTTCAATGCCCCTCGCTATATGGGCGGTTCATCCCCGCGCGTGCGGGGAACACCTCCTGCTCGGGCTGGCCCCATTGCCAGCCTACGGTTCATCCCCGCGCGTGCGGGGAACACTCCTCCTGGATGATTGCTTGGGCCACTGGCGGCGGTTCATCCCCGCGCGTGCGGGGAACACCGAGCGATAGGAATTGAACTCAAGTCGTGCTACGGTTCATCCCCGCGCGTGCGGGGAACACTCGAGGCTCTTGATCTCCAGCGGGTAGTCCCTCGGTTCATCCCCGCGCGTGCGGGGAACACTGGCCCCACGAGTCGATGATCCGGATCAGCGTCGGTTCATCCCCGCGCGTGCGGGGAACACTCCTCCTGGATGATTGCTTGGGCCACTGGCGGCGGTTCATCCCCGCGCGTGCGGGGAACACACGTGAACAGGAGTTCCGCCTCGCTCATCCAACGGTTCATCCCCGCGCGTGCGGGGAACACTCCCCACGTGACACCGGGAACATGTAGGGGCCCGGTTCATCCCCGCGCGTGCGGGGAACACTCCGCACCAAGAGGGGGCGTACTCGTCATCGGCGGTTCATCCCCGCGCGTGCGGGGAACACATGACCGTGACAATACAGGCCTCGGCCAAATCCGGTTCATCCCCGCGCGTGCGGGGAACACCTTACCGTTGACATTGCAGCAACACTTAGAGGCGGTTCATCCCCGCGCGTGCGGGGAACACCTAACGCAGTGTGTCTGGCCCTAGTGATCGCTCGGTTCATCCCCGCGCGTGCGGGGAACACCTCGTGCTATTCGTCGAACACGACACCTGGCCCGGTTCATCCCCGCGCGTGCGGGGAACACATCGCCTCGCGCAAACCCCTCGAACGTCGCTTCGGTTCATCCCCGCGCGTGCGGGGAACACCCGCGCACTAAGGCTAACTGATCGAGATAGTCCGGTTCATCCCCGCGCGTGCGGGGAACACAAGAGATCCTGGGCCACGGTCGGGAGCGCCGTCTGGTTCATCCCCGCGCGTGCGGGGAACACTTTCGAACTGAGGAGTGTCAGGCTATCCCATCCTGGTTCATCCCCGCGCGTGCGGGGAACACGCTAGCCGTCGCTGGGCTGATCGCCCTCGAAGCGGTTCATCCCCGCGCGTGCGGGGAACACTGGAAGGATTCGCTCCTCAACGATCTCGCGCACGGTTCATCCCCGCGCGTGCGGGGAACACTGGAAGGATTCGCTCCTCAACGATCTCGCGCACGGTTCATCCCCGCGCGTGCGGGGAACACATCGTGGTTCACACTATACATCATAGCTAGTTCGGTTCATCCCCGCGCGTGCGGGGAACACAGTTGCTGCGGTCAGGCGAGGTCGTGGACTTCCGGTTCATCCCCGCGCGTGCGGGGAACACATCACCATTACCAACTACGAAATGGCCCCTCACGGTTCATCCCCGCGCGTGCGGGGAACACCTGCGCGAGCCGGAGTTCCTGTTCTAGTGCGTCGGTTCATCCCCGCGCGTGCGGGGAACACGTCATCCAGGCGGTCGCCGCCTCCCCATTCATCGGTTCATCCCCGCGCGTGCGGGGAACACCTGACGTTCAGCGTGCGGCCGCTCAGCGCCTCCGGTTCATCCCCGCGCGTGCGGGGAACACCCGAGAGCGGTAGTGGAGTAGCTCGCGGATCTCGGTTCATCCCCGCGCGTGCGGGGAACACTGCGCCACGCCGACCGGATCTTCTGCGTATTTCGGTTCATCCCCGCGCGTGCGGGGAACACACCGATACGGCTGTCGGCGACGATGCTTCGCACGGTTCATCCCCGCGCGTGCGGGGAACACATCGAACCACGCTTTCGTCGCGCCGTCGCTCGCGGTTCATCCCCGCGCGTGCGGGGAACACCACCAAGCGGGCATGACGCGGCGGGCCCTTGACGGTTCATCCCCGCGCGTGCGGGGAACACTTCTCGACCCGCGCCAGGGCCGCTTCAATTCGCGGTTCATCCCCGCGCGTGCGGGGAACACATCCTATCGCTGTGCTGGCCTGTCTCCACCTGCGGTTCATCCCCGCGCGTGCGGGGAACACAGCGGAGTAGCTACCCGTGCGGAGAACCTGAGCGGTTCATCCCCGCGCGTGCGGGGAACACAACCGCAGCCCGAACATGTACACGCTGATCGGCGGTTCATCCCCGCGCGTGCGGGGAACACGCGGTGAGGACCGGCGACGAGCAGCTTGCGCGCGGTTCATCCCCGCGCGTGCGGGGAACACTGGAAGCGGAGAGCAAGAGCACGCAGGCCATTCTGGTTCATCCCCGCGCGTGCGGGGAACACATGAACCCGTACTGCTTCGTCGCGTTGTACCACGGTTCATCCCCGCGCGTGCGGGGAACACTCTTTCCCACTCTGAGACCTTCTGGTTCTGCGCGGTTCATCCCCGCGCGTGCGGGGAACACCTCGAAGCTCTCGTCTGCTGACACCAACTGCACGGTTCATCCCCGCGCGTGCGGGGAACACTCTGGTGGGACTGACGCCCCGACGTGGTTTAACGGTTCATCCCCGCGCGTGCGGGGAACACCGCCCCGACAGTGAGTGCAAGGCTGTCATGCTCGGTTCATCCCCGCGCGTGCGGGGAACACTCTCCTCAGCACGATGGTATGTTCATCGATCCCGGTTCATCCCCGCGCGTGCGGGGAACACAACTGCTGAATGCGGCCCTGCACGTCGTTCAACGGTTCATCCCCGCGCGTGCGGGGAACACAGCAGAGTCGGAATTTCATACACACGATCATACGGTTCATCCCCGCGCGTGCGGGGAACACTCCTGATGGACATCCGCCACGAATTGCAACGACGGTTCATCCCCGCGCGTGCGGGGAACACCACTGGATCGGCACCGAGGGCGAGAGCTGCAACGGTTCATCCCCGCGCGTGCGGGGAACACTCCTGATGGACATCCGCCACGAATTGCAACGACGGTTCATCCCCGCGCGTGCGGGGAACACCTCCGCGAAGATCACGTTCCCCTGCTCGTCTACGGTTCATCCCCGCGCGTGCGGGGAACACGCCCAGGTTCTCGCTACGGCTAAACTGTACACCGGTTCATCCCCGCGCGTGCGGGGAACACGGGGGCATGGGCGGGCTCGCTCAGCTCATAACCGGTTCATCCCCGCGCGTGCGGGGAACACATGTCTTGCAGGTGTCGCAGCCGTAGGACTCGCGGTTCATCCCCGCGCGTGCGGGGAACACTTCCTTGACGACTATGTGTGAACACATGTACTCGGTTCATCCCCGCGCGTGCGGGGAACACACTTCCTGTATCCTCCTGATTTAACGGGAGGAATTAACGCGATTCAAATCTACCAGCCTTCCGACCGTGGCAGAGAATGAGAGGGAATCGCCGTTATCTCTTAGGCACTCGTCAAAATGCCTCTTCGGCTTCATCTCCTTCGCTCTGAAGCGCATGATCAGCAGGGAGGAAGGAAACCAGCTTCACTCCGTCCGTTTCCTTCGGGATGCGGCGATTCTTCCCAAAGGTCTGGAAGTCATACCTTGCCTCGGTATTCGTCTGCCAGACCATGACTGCATTGCCTTCTTCTATGCCCGCTTCGACTTGAGCCCAAATCATTTCTCGAACACGAGTTGAAGTCTTGCCGACGTACACGCCCGCGCGCACTTCGAGCAGCCAAACGGCCAGCCGCCCTCGCAAACGAGGTGGAGCATTCTCAAGAACGATGACCAACATCGCCGATGCTATCTGGGTTGGGAATGGCTGTCTCCACAGCTTCTTCATGGGCCGCGGGGATCGGAATACCACCCGCAGCCAACACCTCCTCAATCGTAGGAATAATCCTTGTCAGCAGCTTCGTTGCCCTGAATACATCACGACACGCGTGGCGCACCGCCACTTCGGGTAACAGAGGGTTCTGGGCAGCAACACGAAAAGCCACTGGTACCACGGTGTCGAACTTAAACAGGTCGGCGATATCATAGACAAACGAGAGTGGCTTTCCGGTGTGTATGAATCCTACCGCCGGTGCATAGCCCGCTGCCAAAACCGCTGCTTCGGTGATGCCGTAGAGACATGCTGAGGCCGCGCTTAGGCAGCGATTGGGAAGATCGCCACTTTCCCACCGGGTATGGTCGTAGTTTCGCCCCTTCCAAGTGACGCCATGACGTTGTGCCAGTAGCTGATACATCTTTCTGGTTCGAGCTCCTTCGATCCCGCGCAACTGCTCCACGCTACGACGGGCTGGCGCGTCCTCTTTGAAGCGCATCGCGTACATCTTGCGAACCACCCTCAACCGAGCTTCATCATCCAGAGCAAGTCTGGCCTGATAGAGCAGCCGGTCCGCCCGCGCCCCACCTGGCTGTCCTGCAGCATAAAGACGAACTCCCGCCTCGCCCACCCAAACCAAGAGACATCCCACTCGGGCGGCCAGGGCTGACGCCGCATGGGAGACCCTCGTCCCTGGCTCAAGCATCAAGCAAGCGACACTTCCGACAGGAATGTGGGTGCGGACTCCGTTCTTGTCAACGAGCACAAACGCACCATCCAGTACGTCCAGATTTCCCCTTTCCACGAACAGAAGAGAAAGACGCTCCTTCATAGCGATGGGCTTCAATGGGGGAAGCAGGCTCATATTGGGCGTACCATTAGTAATCCACAGCCCAAACCTTTTGCGGGGCCGAGGCCCCGGTACAGGGCTTCAGCGAATCTCTCTGGATCGGTCACGGTTAGCACTCCAGTTATCTCCACCGTACTGATTCGCACCTGATGGCCAGTTCCGGACTTGAACCATCGATGCTGCCGATAACCATCTATTCTGACTTCGCCTTCGTTGATCGCAAACCCATGTCGAGCGGCGCGTGGTGCTAGCCAAGCGTATCCCTCCCTCTGGATGATTTCCGGCAAGAGCGGCCTGTCGCTTTCCAATCCCCCCTCGTGCTTAAGGCGCGTCTTGGCTTCCATTACAACGTCGTGACGGTGTTGCTTACTCGAGGCGTCCCTTTTACTTCGCACGGGGTTGGCGCGAAGGACAAAGGCTAGGCGCTGATCTCTCTTGAGCGTGGGCTCATACCGCTTGGTCTCGATACGCCACAACCCCCGATCGTCATGAGGTCTCCTCTCAGAAACTGCGAAGAACACTACAGCGCCGCTGATCTGCTCTTGCCGATAGAGAAAATCTCGCCGTCGATCGCCAGAGTCCGCGAACAAGGTCCAGAGCTGGCGATGGGCATGGTAGCCATCTTGCAATAGCCCCCATAACGCCTTCCTGTCAGCCGCATCGGGGCGCAGTTGAATCTTGCTTATGTACATAGATCAACCCTCAATTTCGTCCGCCGCTTCCTCCACGGCGTAATGCTCAGTCCGGACCGCGAACTGCCATCGACGCCTGCTCCTGGGAGCGTCACGACGCTCGATAGTATGTACGGGCTCAAAACCGCTGTCTTGATCACCCTCCCAATACACACCCAGAGAGCCTTCGCGTTTCAAGACCTGCAAAAAATGGGCATCCTGGAAGCGTCCATTTCGGAAGGCTTCCCGAAGATTGCTCGCATGGACTACCTGCGCTTGAAGCGGAGAGGCCAATGGACATGACTTCCGTCCGAGGTAGAGAGCAAATTGGGGTTTGGCTAGCGCTTCCGCAAGTTTCGTCAGTGAGTATGGTAAAGACCTTGCAACAGGCCACAGGCACACGGTATAAAGCGCGTCGCAGCGATAGTCCCGGCTGGAAAGGACAGTTGCCAAGTCTCCTCTCGCTCCGGTTAACTCATCCTTTCGGCTCGCAAATGTCCTTTTGTCACGACCACTCCCAGCAGGGGGTACTTGTGCAGTGTGATAGTCTCGAAGGGGAGTGCCCGCTGCATCCACCCGAACAGCAAAACCATAGGCAGATCCCATGGCTTGATGCACGCCCTCATCGTCCCTCCGGATGCCCAGCGCGGCCGCCAACAAGCCCAAGATCGCAGACTTGGACGGATGGCTGAATGCCGGCCTGAACTCCCCCACCGCGATATCGCCCCAGGCCGCCATTGGGCCATACAGACGAAACAGTAGATACTCGCCCATAGATCTAGTTCCCAACGAAGTCAAGAATATCTGACAATTTTCCTGCCCCCGTGAGCGCGTTCATTTCCCTATTGCCTTCGGCGCATGGGCCGTACACCTTATCCATGTTATCTCGGGTCCTAGTCAGCGCATCGACGGCCGTGACGAGCATGTCCTTTCCACTGATTGGTTTCAGAAAAGCTACCGCCAGAGAACGAGGCTGCTGAGCCCCCTTCTCTGCGAGGAGATATGACGCCCGCGCACGGGAGGCGAAGCTGTTCTGCTTACCAGTAGGAGCAATCTTCGTCGCGGCTTCAACTAAGGCGCGGAGAGCACGGCGAGCCAACGTCTCATCGCCGTCCAGGTTCGAAACCAAGAGATCTCGGTTGATGCACAAGTAGAGGTAGAAGATTCCTGCACCAAACTCGGTCTCGCCAATGTGCCCAGCCCCTGCATCTTCCCGACCCTCATTCAAGTCATCAACAGCCGTGAAATAATCGTCCTCTACCGCCACCTCGTGGACAGTAATCGCGTGCGCGACCTGCACAGCAGCTTCTGTGTTGTAGTCTGGCGAATCGGCCAGCATGCGACCAAACATGGAAATATCTGCAGCCTTGTGCCTCTTTCGGAGAAGCTTCAGATCGGCCTCAATGGGATCTTTGCGGGTCTTGGCGAGCTTATCCTCCAGCGCCTTAATCGCTGCAATTTCTTCTGGACTGAAGTGGGCTAGTTGCTCGATTTCAAGGTCCTGAAGTGGCTTCTCCTTGTCCTCTTTCTTCCGCTTACCGAAAACTTCCGCGATCTGCTTGGCCCATTCCTTCGCCTTCTTTTCCGGCACGCCCTTTTCCCTTAACCTCTCAAAAACTTTCACTCCCATTTCCTTTGTGCGAGTACCAAGATGGTCTGCCAGGGCGGCCTCAAAGAGTTCTGAAGTGCGCCATGCTCGCTTCAGGCTCTGCGAGGAGATCCGCAGTCGCTGGGAACCGCCCATGACGGCCGTCTTAGGACGCCCCAGGTCGTCACGGTTCAGGTTTGCTGGGGGATAGGAAGTGAGCAGATGGACTTGAATGAACTGGCTCATCGATTAACCTCCTCTGTTAGGTTAGTCCATTGTGTCTTCGGACGGTGCTTTTTCATAATAGGCGTATGCCCAGTTCTTACGAACGCGGTCGCCCCAGAAATAGATGTCATCCGCCAAACTCGTGAGATTCGCCTGGCCACCCAGTAAGTGAACAGTCCGAATGAGCGGTTGGTACAGTTCTGAGCGGTCTGCAATCTTAAGCAGGCGGCGAAAACGAAGATCGCTAACGGGGACTCGGTTGTTCCCGGACTTGGGTGTGGCCATCTGGACAGCAAAGGGTGATCGGCCGTCATGTTCCTTGACGTGCGCAAGTACTCCGGCGACCACCGCAAGCGATTCAGGGGAAAGAGGGGCCAAGCGCTTCAGCGCGTAAAGTAGATGGTGATAGGCCGGACCGAAGACGACTTCTGTTGGTGTCGCGGCCCGGCGTAGTTCAGCCCGGTCGCCACGGGCCTGATCCAGACGCTGCCACCAATCCAGCAACACCTCTCGAGCCTCTTGATTCTCGCTAAACGAAAATCTTCTGGTTTTGGTCATGGGTCACCTCAAATGAATTAGGGCCGCACGGGGAGGAACGCTGTGTTTCCTCACCACTAAGTACTCCTTGGTAGGTCCAGGATTTCACGGATCTTCCTATTAGTCGGAGCATTAAGACGACGCATCTCCTGGTATGCTTTAGCAATGCGCATGGGTTCCGCGACCTCAAGTTGCTTATTCTGAGACAAATCGTTAAAGATGCGTTCCCCGGCACGTGCCAATGTTTTCACCCATTCCATTTTCAGCGGCGTGAGATCGCCGCCGGTGCTCGACTGCTCCCTGCATTGTTCGAGCAATGAATAGAAAGCAGATTCTGTCGTCTGCCAGAAGCGAACATCTACAATGGAGAAATCCCCCTTGACCCTTTTAGGGTATTTAAACATGGCCTTCTTAACGCACTTCCGCACATTGGCCGCGATGACGACGGCAGCCCTTAACATTCGGGCCACAATAGCCTCATACTCAGAGCGGACTTCCTTGTTGATCTGAAAGAGCGGCATTGTTGCGTCGTACCAACAGCGCGCCTTCATGTTCTCCATGTCATACGCGAAAGCCCTCAAACGAGCCCCTCGGCGCATGATGCTGTGCAGATCAGACCATTTAACCTGACGCTCCCAAAACTCTTTTACTACCCGTGCTGGCATTCCGCCTTCTTCATCATCTACCTGCACTAAACCCAACCAGTAACGATAGTGAACTCCGCCCGGCTGGCCTTTGCGCGGATTGGGTGGTCCTCCTACAACCTCAGTGTAGGGCGTGAGGGGGTGCAACCAAGCGCCTTCATAGTTTGTTCCGTAGTTCTTGGTCACATAATGGCTGACCACCCGATTCGATGGATCATCACACACGCCGCAAGTCCCCCTGCGCTCTTGCTCGAAGTCGATCCTTATTCGCCGAGGCATCGCCCAAAACATTTGGGCCGGATGAACGTCCAGAGGTGTCGTCGTTTGACCTGTGCCCTTCTCACTAGTGCGCGTTTGCGACAGCCACGGAAAGATAGCAGATTTGCTGGTTTTTTTGGGATCGCAGCAGCTTGCAAAGAAAGCCCCTTTGGACAGCACGTTAAGCCAGATTGTTTGCCAGACGGTGTCTCCCAAAACCAATGTGGTTAGCGGACCCCCGCCGCGTAAAGATGTTCGGTGTCCAGCGCCACCACTCGGCGCGTTTGTCTGCAAGGTGAATAGCGCAGACGCAGCACACGATAGACACATCTGCTCCACCAAACCGCGTTTAATGAAGAAGTCAGTATTGTTCTCAAGTGTGTTGTCACCCGGAGCCTCTATTAGCAGGGTGCCAATTCCTCTCTTCTCTCCTTCCGCAAGCGTTAGGTCCTGCATGAAACGCGGCCCATCGCCATCGAGGTGGAAAGCAAAGGCGACCGCGTCGAACGCGTGTTTCAGTACGCTCACCTCAGGAGGGTTTGTGAGGCCAGCACGCCAAGCCCGGTCGTCTTTCGGAGGGATGACTGTCTGCACCAAGCCGATGAAGAATTGAATCAGGGCCCCATCAAAATCGGCACGAGCGGCATCAAGAGCAATTATGGGATTGTGGTCATAATCCTCCGTGATCTGCCAGGGGGCAATGATAGCTCTGGTTTCGTCCTGCCGGCGGACAGGAATCCAAGCGTCGTGGATCAAGTTGAAGGTCATTAGGCGTCTCAATCTGTTCGCGAGCTGCTTACTCTCATTCCAGTCTTTGGTTCGTAGATTACGTTGACTTCGCCTTTCGAACCTGAAACCCTCCCATGCCAGGTCCCATTTCCGCCCGGAGAGAGAGGAACCAACACGCTCCACTTCCCACGGTCCGGCATCGCCTCTGTAGCCCGTTCAACCGCTGCTCGTAGGAGCCCGCCATGCTGCGCTGGCCCAGCAATTAATGCTTTCCGTACGCTTACCTGGCTCAAGTCCCATGCAAAGCGATCCGCCGTGAACCAAGGACGTAGTTCCGACCCATTCCAGCGCGCCAGACGCACCGTCGTTGTGGGATCGCTCAGCCGAGTCGGCGTTATGGTGTCCTCCAGCCACTGGTTCAAGGTAGAAGCATACCCTGCATCCAACTCCAGAGCATTAAGCTGCGCAACGGATATCGCAGCCCTGGCCTCCCCTTCCGCCTTGCTGTCACGGTCACGCAAACCCTCCGGAATCCGATCCTGGTGCTCGGCCCCGAACACTCCTTCCACCAAGTAGCGCGCGTCATCAGGTATCGTGAATTGACCGTTGTCAGCTAGAAGGCGAGCCGTGAGCCATAACTGTCCATGACTAGGATAGACATAAGCTGCCCTGGGGAAAAACCCCGCGTACCAGTTTGAATGTGCCTCGCTGGTTAGCGGTGGAGCCAGCACGACAAGAGTTGGCGTGCCACGTTCTCCGCGTGGGTGGCGATGAAGACGACCAGCTCGCTGGATTATCAGGTCGATGGGAGCTAGGTCCGTAACTATGAAATCGAAGTCCAAGTCCAGAGACTGCTCCACAACTTGTGTCGCAATCAGGATCTTACCCGACCGCTCCTTGGACTTGCTCTCCTTGCCAAACCTTCGAAGTACTTCCTCTTCGATTTCGAGTCGATCGCCCATGGCGAAGCGCGCATGGAAAAGCATCACCTGCTCGTGGGCCAGGCCGGCGGTCAGGCGAAGGTAAGCGCTGACAGCATCGTCCACCGTATTGCGAATCCAACACGCACAATTACCACCTTCCGCCGCTTCGCGAAGGCGTTGCTCAATCGTCTCCTCATCGTGAACCATCTGGACGGTGACTGCACGGCGCGTTCCTTTTCGGCACTCAAGACGCGTCTCCGTGGCAACTTCTGCGCTCACGTGAGTAACCAGCGGATAATCGATTGCTTCCAACACAACAGAAGAGGACCCGAGGCTCTGAGCGAAGCTGTCCGCCAGTTCCTGCCGCGTTGATTGTGGCAGTGTGGCTGAAAGCAGTATTGCACTACCTCCTTGACCGGCGTGGAAACTCAGAAGGGTGCACAACAGCGCATGCATATAAGGGTCGTAAGCATGCACTTCGTCCACGATGACAACACTGCGGGCAAGCCCCAACAGACGAAGCGACTGGTGGCGACGGGGCAACACTGCAAGTAAGGCTTGATCTATAGTGCCTACGCCAACTGCTGCCAGAAGTGCCTTCTTGCGATTGTCAGCCAGCCAGGTCGCGCAATGAGCCGACGCGGTCTCATCGTCAGGCGCGTACGCGAGGTCTTGGTTCTGGTGTTCAAGACTGATCGATTCGCGGAAGGGGGGAAAAAGATGTCGTGCACTGTGCGCCAAGACCAAGGAAGGCGGTTCCGCACCCTCATAGATGCGCCGGTACGCCCGACTCAAGCGCTGGTACATGGCGTTGGCAGTGGCCATTGTCGGCAAGGCCATGAAGATTCCTTCAGCGAGCCCCGCTACCATCAGACGATGTGCTAGGGTCAGGGCCGCCTCGGTCTTTCCGCTTGCCGTGGCCTCTTCGAGAATGAATAGCTGCGGCCCAACGGGAAGCTCACAGGACGAAGCGTAATTCTGCAATGGGCTCGGTTCTTCAATATTCGGAAACAGCGCTGCCATACCGGTGGACCTGGACGGTGGTGGAGGCAGGACGCCCGAAGCTTTCACGGCGACTTCTGCCTGCGGGAACGAATGCTTCACCCAGTACTCCGACAACGCCATGACGCTCGGGTGATAAGGGAAATGCGCGGTACTAGAGCCAATCCAATCACTCAAAATGGCGACACCCGCCACTAACCACGAGGCTTGTTTGAAGGCGTTCTCTAACTCGTCATCCCAGGTGAGAAACGGGAGAATTCGGGGCAGAAGGAGCCCAGCTGCTTCTTTCGAAAATGCTAGCGCTGCGTCTTTGGACTCCGCATCGAAATGATCATCGATGGATAAGCTAACCCCATGGAAACCTGTTCTAGGCGGAACGCCGTGGTGACCAGTTACTGCCTGAACCCAGGTTGAGAGAACGTCACCCCATGCATACATATCGCCAGAGCGTTCGCCGCCCATCCGAAGCCAACCATTCTGCCAACCGCTGGGCCATACAACGCCGTGCCAAAGCAAATATCCCATACTGTCATGACGCACCGTGTACTCCTTAGTGCTACTGCGCCCACGTAGTTGCCGAAACAAGGCGGGCTGGCAATTCTGAAAACCCTCAGCGAATTTACCCAAGTCATGAAGGGCTAGAAAGAACGTCAAGAGTGGAAAAAGTACTGAACCGTCAAGACCTGTCTTGGTGGCCAGTCGCTGCCGGAACTGGGTATCTTGTTCCAGCAGCACCTTGCCCACCGCTGCCACATCCAGGCAGTGATAGACTAGTGGGTGGTAGGAGACACTGTCCCCGTTACGAGGACAGGCTTTACCCCAAAACCGATAGAGCCCGGAAGCCTTCTCAAGGCCTGCCATACTAGCGAGGCGTCACTTCCAAAATATCTAGCACAATCGCAAGTCAGTCTGTCTCATGTCATCCCAAGGCGATCGAGGCATCTCTTGGCTCAGCCTCTGGGATTAGCTTAGTGATTCTGGCGGTCCTTCCCGGGGGGTAGCGTTGCACATACCCAGTCATTCTTTCAGTTAATGAAGCTGCGAGGTTCTGAAAGCTCAGCTCAGCCGAAAGCTCGCTCTACTCTCCCTTCAGACCGGCAACGCGATCCTACTATAGAAAGCACCCGGCATCAGCCAAGCGTCGATGGGCAAGGTCGAAGTAGTGGGCGTCCACCTCGTATCCGACGCTGTTCCGGCCCCACCTAGAGGCCGCGAGATTGGTAGTTCCAGTGCCCATGAACGGGTCCAGTACCGTATCGCCCACGAAGCTGAACATACGGATGAGGCGCTCAGCAAGTTCGAGAGGGAACGGGGCCGGATGTTGCTTGGTGGACGCTCCCGTGAGACCGAACCAGATTTGTTGGAACCAGTTACGATGATTCTCAGTCGAAATCACGCTCAGCACCCTAGTAACCACAGAAGGTTTGCGGTAGCCGCCTGGCTTACGTTCCATGAGGATGAATTCGATGTCGTTCTTTATGATCGCATTGGGCTCATAAGGCTTTCCCAAAAAGCTGGATCCCCTCTCAACCTCATAATTGGCGTTCGCGATCTTATGCCAAATGATTGGGGCGAGGTTGTCGAAGCCCATATTCCTGCAGTGTTCCTGGATTGACGAGTGAAGAGGCACTACCGTGTGGCGACCATCATTCCTTCGCCGAGACAGGCAAACATCTCCCACCACGCAGATCAGCCGTCCACCCGGGACGAGCAGTCGATAGCATTCCCTCCAGACCTTGTCGAGTTCCGCCAAGAACTCTGCGTATTCTGCAATCGATCCCAACTGACCCTTGGTCCTAGGATACTCTTTGAGCGTCCAGTATGGCGGGGACGTCACGACCAGATGAACGCTTTCCGATTCAAACCTCGCCATGTCGCGGGCGTCCTGCAAATACAAATCATGGGTCGTGGGGAGGCTCCGTACCGCCGCCTCGATGGCAGCGGTAATCTTCGGATTCTTTGCGATCCGAGGAATGTCGGTCTGCGGATTCTTGACCCTGCCGATCCCTGGCGGGAGGAATTCGGCAAGATTCAACTTTGCCCTGTTTTCGGAACCGTCAAACCTCTTCACGACGGCTCCCCAACGGCCAAGTCGCTGAGGCGGAGGACGATGCTGTGGCCTTTCATCTTCTTCAAGAGTCCGTCGTCGGCCGTGAGGAGGGGGTAGCCGACGCCTTCGGCCAGGGCAATGTAGGCGGCGTCGTACATAGCGATGTTGTAGGCC
>Ga0187892_10005714_pt1 | contig 19267 bp, 17 predicted proteins | sample MA1701073metaG_FD_139345 | JGI IMG/M metagenome (GOLD analysis project Ga0187892, IMG submission 139345) | Bio-ooze microbial communities from a basaltic lava cave in the Kipuka Kanohina Cave System on the Island of Hawaii, USA - MA170107-3 metaG ...
GAGGGCTTTCCCACCGTCAATTCCGGCCGTTCATACCGCTCAATGAACACTCGATCCGTGATCCCACCGTTCAGCACGCCCGCCACCGCTTCAATTGGAAACCTAAGTCCGACAGGCTGCTAGGATTTCACTAACTGGCCCATCTCAAGGGTCAAACGCTGTTCACAATGGTCCGCGAGCGTCTCCTCATGCGTCACCAGAACCAGGCTCGTCCCGGCTTCCTCGCGGAGCGCGAAGAGGAGATTTCCGACCGCCGCGCCGGTCTTGCGGTCGAGATTTCCCGTAGGCTCATCGGCAAAAAGAACGCGCGGCTGCGGTGCGAAGGCCCGCGCGATCGCGACTCGCTGCTGTTCGCCCCCCGATAGTTGGTACGGATAATGCCCTACGCGTTGGGCAAGCCCAACGCGATCGAGCGCCGATCGCGCGGCGCCGGCCGGGTCCCGCTGAAGCGCGAGCTCGAGCGGCAACATCACATTCTCCAAGGCCGTGAGGCTCGGCAGCAAATGAAACGCTTGAAAGACGAAACCCACGCGATACGCGCGCCAGCGCGAGCGGCCGTCTTCGTCCAGGGTGTTGAGGTCGGTGCCGTCGAGCACGACCCTGCCTGCGGTCGGCGTGTCGAGACCCGCGAGCAAGCCGAGCAAGGTCGACTTGCCGGACCCCGAGGCGCCCACCACCGCGAGGGTCTCGGAACGCCGCATGGAAAAACTGATATCATCGAGTATGGTAAGCAGCCCTTCGGGGCTCGCGATCTGTTTTGACAGACCTTCGGCTTGAATGATGATGTTGTTCAAAAGTCCACCGTGGTTGGCTTTGGCTGCGCTGTGTCTGTGGGCCATGGCGGCCCCCGCACAGGCGCCTGCAATTCTGATTGTGGGTGACAGTTTAAGCGCCGCTTATGGTATCGACGTTGACCAGGGTTGGGTTGCGAAGTTGCAGCAACGCATAACGGCAACGGGTCACGCCTACCGGGTAGTGAACGCCAGCATAAGCGGCGAGACCACGGGCGGCGCATTGACCCGGATCGAGAACCTGTTAACGCAACATACTCCCGCTATCGTCATCATCGAGCTCGGCGCCAACGACGGTCTGCGCGGATTGGCGCTTGAGCATCTGCGGGGAAACCTGGCTGCGATCATTGAAACATCGCGCGCGCACGATGCCAAGGTGTTATTGATACCGATGCGCCTGCCGGAGAACTACGGCCAGGCGTTTACCCAGCGGTTCCGCGCTGTGTACGAGGATCTCGCCAAGGAGTACGCATTGCCGGCTAGCCCCTTTATACTGCAGGGATTCGCCTTAAATCCGCGGTTCATGCAAGAAGATGGAATACATCCCAAGCGCGAGGCTCAGGCCTTGATGCTCGAAAATATCTGGCCAAGCTTACAACCGCTGCTGTAATCGATCGACACCGCTACGCAACCTGCCCGGCCCACCCCCATGAAGTACTGCAGCAACTGCGGCACCGCCCTCACTCGCAAGATCCCGCTCGGAGATAATCGGCCGCGCCACATGTGTGAAGCCTGCGGTAGTATTCATTACCAGAATCCGAAGATTGTCGCGGGATGTATCGCTGAATGGGGAAACCAGGTGTTGCTCTGCCGGCGCGCCATCGAACCTCGCTATGGGCTTTGGACGCTGCCGGCGGGCTTTATGGAAAATGACGAGACCTCGCTCGAAGCCGCGATCCGGGAGACGCACGAAGAAGCCAACGCGCGGGTGGAGGTACTCGGTCTATTCGCGCTCTTCAATCTCCCCCACGCCAACCAGGTCTATATGATGTTCCGCTCGCGCGTGCTCGATCTGGACTTTTTCCCGGGGAGCGAAAGCCTTGAGGTTGAGCTCTTCGATGAGGCCGGCGTGCCCTGGGATCGGCTGGCTTTCCCCACCATTTTGCACACGCTCCGTTTCTATTATCAAGACCGGCGAAGCGGCGTTTTCCGATTTCACGTAGGCGACATCGTTAAAAACGGAGCCGAGGCTACGTTCGTGCAGCGCCGCCCGGCTCCCGGCGCCGCCGCTGGAGATCGGCCGTCTGCGAGCGCCGGCATGGAACGCTGAGCAGCGTTCACCTGCGGGGCGCGGAAAACGTTAGACCGCATTCATACCCATACACCTTTGGGAGATCACGATGATAAGACCCCATGGCTCTGAAGCCCTGACGCCGTTGTTCGTGTACGATGTAGCGCGCCATCACGGACTGCAACGCGAGGCCGAGGGCATGCCGTCGCTGCTCTTGAATTCGGCGGCGGCCGCCAACGCCGTCATGCTCGGGGCGGGTTACTTTACGCCCTTGACGGGCTACATGAACGCAGCCGACGCAATGAGTGTCGCGGAACGCATGCACACGGGCGCGGGGTTGTTTTGGCCAGTACCCTGTCTGAATCTCACCCGGGACGTGAGCCCCATCGAAGGTGCGCGGCGCATTGCCCTGCGCGACCCCAATGTGGACGGCCATCCGGTCCTCGCGATCCAAGAGGTCGCCGCCATCGAGGAACTCACTCCGGATCAACAGCGGCTTATCTGCGAGAAAGTATTCCGGACCGCGGATCCCTCGCATCCCGGCGCCGCCACGTTCGGCGCGCTCGGCCGCTTTGCCGTCTCGGGTCCCATCGAGGTGCTGAATTTCAGTTATTTTCAGACCGATTTTCCCGATACCTTCCGTACCGCGATTGAGATCCGCAACGAGATCCAGGAACATGGCTGGGAGACCGTGGTGGCGTTTCAGACCCGCAATCCGATGCATCGCGCCCATGAGGAATTATGCAAGATGGCGCGGGAAGCCGTGGCCGCCGATGGTGTGCTCATCCACATGCTGCTCGGCAAGCTGAAGGACGGCGACATCCCGGCCCCCGTGCGCGATGCCGCTATACGCAAAATGGTGGAGTTGTACTTCCCGCCGAACAGCGTCATGGTCACGGGCTACGGCTTCGATATGCTCTATGCGGGACCGCGCGAAGCCGTGCTGCACGCAATCTTCCGCCAGAACGCCGGCTGCTCGCACCTTATTGTTGGACGCGATCACGCCGGTGTCGGCAAGTTCTACGGGCCCTTCGACGCGCAAAAGATCTTCGACGATGAAGTTCCTCCGGATGCCCTGCGGATCAAGATCTTCGGCGCCGATAATACCGCCTATTCCAGGAAACTGAAGCGCGTGGTCATGATGCGCGATGCCCCTGACCACACCGAAGCCGACTTCGTGCAGCTCTCCGGGACCAAGGTGCGGGAGATGCTGGCGGCGGGACAAGCTCTACCGCAGGAGTTCGCGCGTCCCGAGGTCGCGGCGATTTTGATGCGCTATTACCAAGCCGAAGCGTCGCGAGATTAAGGAAGCTCTGCAAAAGTTACTGCGCAGCCCATCTGCTTTGTCGCGTGCTCGCGCGTCGCTCGCCTATCTACCTGATATGTCTCGCGACTCGCTCCGCGGCTTCGCGCATCTGGGCTTGCTCGCGACACGTTTGCAGAGCTTCCTTGGAAACCTCATTGCTACGGTACCCGCGGCAAGGCGGCGGGGAATAAATCTAAAACCGGCGGTGCCTCACCGCCTCATCGAATCAAAGAACTCAGGATTGGTCTTCGTCGCCTTGAGCCGCTCCAATAGAAACTCCATGGCCGCCACCTCGTCCATAGGGTTGAGGAGCTTGCGCAGGATCCACATCTTTTGCAGCTCATCACTGTCCGTCAGCAATTCTTCTCGGCGTGTCCCCGAGCGGTTGATATTGATCGCCGGGAAAATGCGTTTCTCGTAAATCCTGCGGTCGAGATGGATCTCCATGTTCCCGGTGCCTTTGAATTCCTCGTAGATCACATCGTCCATACGCGAGCCCGTGTCGATCAGGGCAGTAGCGATAATCGTCAAGCTTCCGCCTTCCTCGATCTTTCTGGCGGCCCCGAAGAAGCGCTTGGGTTTTTGCAAGGCGTTGGCGTCCACGCCACCGGTCAACACCTTGCCAGAGGCCGGCACGACGGTATTGTACGCGCGCGCCAGGCGCGTGATCGAGTCGAGCAAAATCACCACGTCGATTTTGTGCTCGACTAAACGCTTGGCTTTCTCGATGACCATTTCCGCCACTTGCACGTGACGGGTAGCGGGCTCATCGAAGGTGCTCGATATGACTTCACCCTTCACGGAGCGCTCCATCTCCGTGACTTCCTCCGGACGCTCGTCGATCAGTAGCACCATGAGGTAGCAGTCCGGATGATTGAGCGCAAGCGAGTGGGCGATGCTTTGCAACATCACAGTCTTGCCCGCTTTAGGCGGTGATACGATGAGACCTCGCTGGCCCCGTCCGATCGGCGCCACGAGATCGATGACACGCGGCGTCAGGTCCTCGGTGGTGCCGTTGCCGATCTCGAGCTTAAGCCGTTCGTGCGCGAACAGCGGGGTGAGGTTCTCGAACAGGACCTTATTCTTGGCCGCCTCCGGGGGTTCGAAGTTAATCTCGTTGACCTTAAGAAGCGCGAAGTAGCGTTCGCCGTCCTTCGGCGGCCGGATTTTCCCCGAGATCGTGTCGCCGGTGCGCAGGTTGAATCGCCGGATCTGACTCGGCGAGACGTAAATATCGTCGGGACCAGCGAGGTAGGAACTATCGGCGGAGCGCAGGAAGCCGAACCCGTCCTGGAGGATCTCCAACACGCCGTTACCGGAGATATCCTCGCCTTTCTTAGCGTGCGCCTTGAGGATCCCGAAGATGACGTCCTGCTTGCGCGAGCGCGCCACACCTTCGAGACCCATGCCTTCGCCGATCTCGATGAGTTCCGATACGGGTTTTAGCTTAAGCTCTGTTAGATTCATAATCCCTGATGTGAGGGGAAAGCGATGAACGTGAATCGCCCCCGGTGGTGTTGCAACGAAAAGCTAACGTTAGGAAGGAGCGCTTAGCGGTGCCCTAGCTGCAATGATAACGTAGCGTGCAGATAATATGCCGTCTAGCCCTGCATAGGCATTCCTCAAAAGAGCCGGATGTTGTAAGACAGGCGCTAAATGTAACTGCTGATAAAGGCCGCCAACTGAGATTTCGATAACGCACCGACCTTCGTGGCCTCGACGTTCCCCTCCTTGAACATCATCAAGGTGGGAATTCCGCGAATGCCATACTTGGGCGGTGTCAGCGGATTTTCGTCGATATTGAGCTTGGCCACCTTAAGCTTGGATTTGTACTCTTCGGAGATCTCATCGAGGATCGGGGCGATCATCCGACAGGGCGCGCACCATTGTGCCCAATAATCCACCAATACTGGCACATCGGATCTTAACACTTCTTCGTCGAAGCTCGTATCGGTTACATGGACGACATTAACGCTCATGGGTTTCTCTATTATATTGCGCCATCGGGCGATGGGCTACAATGACATTCTTAGGCTAATTACGCGCTGATTGCAAGGCCAGGAATATTACCAACACGATGGAGAAAACGCATCTCACGCAGCTTACGTTCGCCGAACTTGGGCTTTCCCAGGGCCTGCTCGATGGGTTAAACGACGCCGGGTTCACATATTGTACGCCGATCCAAGCGCAAACTCTGCCACTGGCGCTCGACGGACAGGATGTGGCGGGGCAGGCGCAGACAGGTACCGGCAAGACCATTGCTTTCTTGCTCGCGGCGATGCACAGGCTTTTATGCGTCGCTCCCGCGCCGAATCGCAAGCGGAATCAGCCGCGCGCGGTGGTTGTGGCGCCTACGCGCGAGTTGGTCCTCCAAATTCACCAAGATGCCTTGCTCATCAGCCGCTTTACCGCACTGCGCACCGCCTTGGTCTACGGCGGGGTCGATTACGAAAAGCAGCGAGCAGCGCTCGGGGAAAAGCCGGATCTGCTCATCGCCACGCCCGGCCGCCTGATCGATTACCACAAGCAACGGGCGGTCGATTTTCGCGCCGTCGAGGTCATGGTGCTCGATGAGGCCGATGCCATGTTTGATCTCGGCTTTATCCGCGATATTAGATTTTTGTTGCGGCGCATGCCGCCGCCGCCCGAGCGACTCACACTGCTGTTCTCGGCCACATTGTCGTGGCGGGTCCACGAGCTGGCCTACGAGCACATGAACAACCCTCATATCGTGGTCATCAACCCGGACAAGGTCACCGTCGACCAGGTAGTGCAGCGGCTCTACCATATCGAGAGCAAGGACAAGCTGGCGTTGCTGTTGGGTCTGTTGCAGCAGATTAAATCGCCGCGCGTCTTGGTCTTCGTCAATACCAAGCGCGGGGCCGAGATGGTGTCGATTACTCTCAATGCCAACGGGCTTGCGGGAAAGGCTCTATCGGGTGACGTACCGCAGAAACAGCGCCAAGCGTTGCTTGGCCGCTTCGCGCGCGGCGAGCTACCGACATTGATCGCCACCGACGTGGCCGCGCGTGGATTACACATTCCCGAGGTCAGTCACGTCATTAATTTCGATCTGCCACAAAATGCCGAGGACTACGTCCACCGGATCGGGCGTACGGCGCGGGGAGGCGTCAGCGGGGATGCGATCAGCTTCGCTTGTGAAGAGTATGTCTATTCCTTACCCGAGATTGAAGCCTTCATCGGCCATAAGATCCCGGTGGCGCGCGCCGACGCTCAGATCCTGGCGCCTTCCATGACCAAAATGCCGCGAAGCCGGCGCCCGCCGACACACCGCCCCTCTAGGGTTCGGCGAACGGCTCCAGCCAACCGGTGAGACGCGCGCCCGGCGGAGTGAACCACTCGGGCCGGCCATCGTAGTGCTTCGAACCGCAGAGGGAAAATAGCTTCCTATGAAATCCTTCAGCCGCACCGCCGGATTTATACTCATGCTATTGCTTGTCTTAACCAATTCAGGTTGTGGCCAAAAGGGTCCTCTGTATTTGCCCGATAAACCGGAAAAGATCGAACAGCATGGACGCATTTAGCTACCGCGGTAATGAGCTTTATGCGGAGGACGTGCCTCTGGCCGAGATTGCGGCGCGTTTTGGTACTCCATGCTACATTTACTCGCGCGCGGCGATCGAAACCGCCTGGCGCGCGTTCGAGCACTCCCTCCGTCCCCATCCGCACCTCGTCTGCTATGCGGTCAAGGCCAATTCCAATCTTGCGATCTTGAACCTCTTGGCGCGTCTGGGCTCGGGATTCGACATCGTTTCCGGCGGCGAGTTGGAACGGGTGTTATGCGCGCGCGGCGATCCCGATCGCATCGTGTTTGCCGGGGTGGGTAAACGCGCGGATGAAATGCGCCGGGCGCTCGAGGTGGGGATCCATTGTTTTAACGTCGAATCGGTCGCGGAGCTCGAACGCTTGAACCAGGTAGCCGCGTCCATGAACCGTCGCGCTCCGATCGCGATTCGCGTCAATCCCGATATAGCCGCCGATACGCACCCTTACATTTCAACCGGACAGAGTGCTCACAAATTCGGCGTTGCCGCTGATGAGGCGGTCGCGGCCTATCGGCGGGCGGCTGCGCTAGAGCACCTAGAAATACGCGGGATCGCTTATCATATCGGATCGCAGATCACCGCCATGGAACCCATGCTTCAGGCCTTGGAGCGTCTGTTGATTCTCGCCGATGCGCTCGCAGGTGAGGGTATAGCGCTGCAGCATCTGGACCTCGGCGGCGGGTTGGGCGTGCGCTACCGCGATGAATCTCCGCCGGGCCCCGCGGACTATGGGCAGGCGATCGCCTCACGGCTCCGCGACCGCAAATGCGCGGTCATCATCGAGCCGGGCCGGGCAGTAGCCGGCCCCGCTGGGGTGTTGCTCACGCGCGTGGAGTATCTCAAACGCGTCGGCGATAGGCACTTTGCCGTGGTGGATGCGGCCATGAACGATCTCATTCGGCCGGCCCTATACGACGCTTGGCAAGAGATCAGTCCGGTAGAAAAGCGCGCGCGGGCCGAAGCGATCTACGACATCGTGGGACCCGTGTGCGAGACCGGCGATTTCCTCGGGCGTGACCGTTCGCTCGCCGTCGCGCCCGGAGATCTGCTCGCCGTCCGCACCGCCGGGGCCTACGGTTTCAGTATGAGCTCGACCTACAACTCGCGTCCCCGCGCCGCCGAAATCCTGGTGGACGGAGATCATCCGCACCTCGCGCGCAAGCGCGAGCTCATCGCTGATTTGATGGCGGGTGAGAGCATCGCGCCGCTTTCCTGATGGACCGGATCCCGGAACCCGAGCTTATGGATGATGAGGCGCAGGCGCGCGCCTACGCAGAGGCCGATTTCTCCGAGCCGCACTCGCGCTTCGTGGATTATTTCAAGCTTGCGTTTCCGCATAGCCCGACCGACGGCACGGCGGTCGATTTAGGATGCGGTCCGGCGGATGTCACCGCTCGCTTTGCGTGCGCCTTTCCGCAATTGACGATCGACGGCGTCGATGGCTCCGAGGTGATGCTCAAGTATGGGCAGGCGCGCTTGCGGCAAGACAGCTTGACCGGTCGGGTCCGTCTGGTGCATCAGCGGCTGCCGGACCGGGCAGGACTGCGCGCCGCCTATGACGTCGTTATTTCGAATAGCTTGTTGCACCACTTAAGCGACCCGCTGATTCTATGGGAAGCGGCCAAAGCACTAACCCGCAGCGGCGGGCGCGTGTTTGCGATGGACCTTGCCCGGCCCGAGAACCGCGCACGGGCCGAGGGCCTCGTCGATCAATACGCGGCGGGGGAACCGCCCATCCTGCAACGCGATTTTCTCAATTCGCTCTTGGCCGCCTACGAACCGGAGGAAGTGCGCGCCCACATCCACCGCACCGGCTTGCGTGGCTTCACCGTCAAACCCGTTTCCGATCGGCACTGGATCGCCTATGGCTGGCGCTGAGAGCTGAGGGTTGTCGCGTCATTTGCCCCCTCACGGAACATGAGGTTTTAAGAACGCACTATTCTGGCGCATTCTGAGATCGGTATTGGCCGAGCCTTCCGCCCGAACCGAGAGATGTCGGTGAGGAATGAATACCATGTCATAATGCGCGCCGCCGTGGTCCGGAGGGGAGCCCATGTCCGCAGATAAGGTTTTAACACTCATAAAAGAACAAGAAGTCAAATTCGTCGACCTGCGTTTTACCGATACCCGCGGTAAGGAACAGCATGTATCCATACCCGCCAAGCTTATCGATGCTGGTTTTTTCCAGGACGGTAAGATGTTTGACGGATCATCGATCGCCGGTTGGAAGGGCATTAACGAATCCGACATGACGTTGATGCCCGAGGCAGAGACGGCGGTCATCGATCCGTTCTTCGATGAAACCACGCTCATTATCCGTTGCGATGTCATCGAGCCCTTGACCGGACAGGGTTATGCGCGCTGCCCGCGCTCTCTGGCCAAACGCGCCGAAGTTTACATGAAGTCGATCGGGATCGCGGATGCCGCCTATTTTGGACCGGAACCGGAGTTCTTCGTGTTTGATGATGTGCGCTGGGGGGCGGATATTACCGGCGCTTTCTATAAGATCGATTCGGAAGAGTCTTCTTGGAATTCGGAGAAGGTCTTCTCCGAGGGCAACATCGGTCATCGCCCAGGCGTCAAGGGCGGTTACTTCCCGGTGCCGCCCGTCGATTCTTTACAGGATGTACGCTCGTCGATGTGCCTCATGCTGGAAAAGATGGGAGTCACGCCCGAGGTGCATCACCACGAGGTGGCGACTGCCGGTCAGTGCGAGATCGGCACGCGCTTCAATACGCTGGTGCGGCGCGCCGACGAGTTGCAGATTCTGAAATACGTGGTCCACAACGTCGCGCATGGGTATGGAAAAACCGCGACGTTTATGCCGAAACCCTTAGTCGGTGACAACGGTAATGGCATGCACGTGCACCAATCCCTAGCGAAAGGCGGCAAGAATCTCTTTGCGGGCGACGGGTATGCCGGCCTCTCGGAGGCAGCGCTTTTCTATATAGGCGGGATCATCAAACACGCGCATGCGCTGAATGCGATCACCAATGCTTCGACCAACAGTTACAAACGACTCGTTCCCGGCTTCGAGGCCCCGGTCATGCTCGCCTATTCGGCCCGAAACCGGTCGGCTTCGATACGCATCCCTTACGACGTCAGCCCTAAAGGCAGGCGTCTCGAGATACGCTTTCCGGATTCCACCGCCAACCCCTATCTGGCGTTTACGGCGATGCTCATGGCCGGCATGGACGGTATCGTCAACAAGATCCACCCCGGAGAACCGATGGACAAGGACCTCTACGATCTCCCGCCCGAGGAAGAGGCCGAGATCCCGAAGGTTTGCCATGCGTTCGACCAGGCACTGGCGGCGCTCGACAACGATCGCGGGTTCTTAAAGGCCGGTGGCGTGTTCACCGACGATGTGATTGATGCCTACATTAAGCTCAAAATGGACGAGGTAACGCGCCTGCGCATGACCACCCATCCCGTTGAGTTCGATATGTACTATAGCGTCTAAGGAAACTCTGAAAGCGAGCCACTGCTACGATGGCGCAAGAAGGGCCTTAATCGGTCCCTGCTTCTTGCATTTAACCCGACTTGCGGCTTGGCAAGAAGTTGGCTACCCTGTAAGCATGCGCGTGCTTATCCTCTACTGCCTGCTTGTTCTCACCAGCGTGGCCCACGCGGCGGTCTATAAATGGACCGACGCGGACGGTAACGTGCAATTTTCCGATCAACCGCATCCGGGCGCAGAAGAGGTCAAAGGGCTCGAGCTACAGACCTATGAAGCCCCTCCAGTGAAAGAGTCCGAATCGCCGAAGGAAGCGCCGCAAAAGGAGTTCGCCGGTTACAAAAGCGTAGAAATACTCGCGCCGGCCAATGACGAGACGATTTGGGACAATATTGGCACTATCAGTGTCAAAGTGGGACTGGTGCCCGATCTGCAAGTCGCTCTCGGGCATAAGGTCGTGCTGTCGGTTGATGGAAGTCCGTCTGAGGGGGCTGCGGCGACTGATTTCACAATCCCGAACATGGATCGTGGAACGCACAGCATTCAGGTGATCGTCGTCGATAAGAGCGGCGCCCAACTGTCGACCTCGCCCACGGTGACCTTTCATTTAAAGAAGCACTCCGTCCTGCTCGGCCCGTCCTTGCGCAACAATTAAGAGGCGCGCCGTTCCTTTAGAAATTGGTCTGGAAGTTGCCGGCTTCTATGGTCGGCTCAGACACCTACGTCGTTTAATCGGATCCGGCTAGATTCCTGGGATATGTTGTTTAGCACGCGACTTTAGCACTGGGGGTGCACTATGATGGTGCGTGGTCACGCGAGATTGTCGTCAACATCCGCGACTGCGGGTTGGATCGTAGAAAACTTATCTACCGCGATACTGCTGTTTGACAGCAAGCTGCGGCTGCAACTTGTCAACTCGGCGGGCGAAAACCTTTTATCCGCAAGCGTTAAGAAAATGGCGGGCCAAAGGGTCGACAAGATATTCGGTAACGACGCATTACCCAAGGCGCTGAAACATACGCTCAAAGCCGGCCAGGTGGTCACCGAATGGGATCTCGAAATTGTATGCGCCAGCCGCGTAGCGCAATGTGTCGATTGCACGCTAACCCCGTGCGGTAATGGCCATGGGGAGACCGGCGTTCTCGTCGAGATGTCAAGCAGCGACGGACTACGCCGCATACTTCGCGATGAAGCAGCACTTGGGCAACAGAATGTCTTGCGCACGCTATTGAAAGAGATGGCGCACGAAATTAAGAACCCGCTGGGCGGGATCCGCGGCGCAGCGCAGCTCCTTGAATGCGAATTGGCCTCCCCGGCCCACAAGGAATACACCCGGCTCATCGTCGGTGAGGTAGACCGGCTGCGTAAGCTGATGGACCGGATGCTGGTGCCGAACGCGGACCCGCGCGTGACGGCGGTCAATATTCACGAGGTGTTGGAGCACGTGAGCTCGCTCTTGGAGGCGGGCGCGGAACCTGCGCTGACCGTCGTTCGCGATTACGACCCGAGCCTGCCCGATCTTCTCGCCGATCGCGACTATTTGATCCAAGCCTTCTTGAATATCGCCCAGAATGCCGCGCAAGCGGTCTCCTATCGGGGGACGGTCAGCTTTCGTACGCGCGCGCAACGGCAATGTACCATCGGGCTCAAACGCCACCGTTTGGTCCTTCGTGTGGATATTATCGATGACGGTCCGGGAGTGCCCGCGGAAATCGCCGAAGACATTTTTTTTCCGATGATCAGCGGCCGAGCAAACGGTACCGGCCTGGGACTCTCGATAGCCCGTTCGCTGGTGCATGGCCACGGCGGGCAAATAATTTATTCCTCCAAACCGGGCGAAACCATATTCAGCGTATGGTTACCGGTTGAGAACGGAACATGAACGAACAAGAATATATTTGGGTGGTGGATGACGACCGCGCCATCCGCTGGGTATTGGAAAAAGCGCTCACCCGAGCCAGTATGCGGATTCGGTGTTTCGATAACGCCGATACTGCCTTGCACAGTCTCCAACGCGAGGTTCCCGATGCCATCGTCTCGGATATCCGCATGCCGGGGACGGATGGCTTCAGTTTGTTGGAAAGAGTCCGCCACGATTGTCCCGGCCTGCCGGTCATCGTCATGACCGCCTACGCCGATCTCGACCGCGCCGTGGCAGCCTTCCAAGGCGGCGCCTTCGAATACCTCGCGAAACCCTTCGACGTCGAGGAAGCGGTCGCGATTATTCGCCGCGCGGTGCGCGGACGGGCCAATAAACTACGCGAGGATGTCGGGTTCGAGCCGGTCCAGGCTTCGGAGATCATTGGCTCGGCTCCGGCGATGCAGGAGGTTTTTCGCGCCATCGGCCGCTTGTCACGCTCGAATATCACCGTCCTCCTAACGGGCGAATCGGGTACCGGCAAGGAGCTCATCGCGTGCGCGTTGCACCGCCATAGCCCACGGGCGGATAAGACCTTTATCGCGCTCAATACGGCCGCGATTCCAAGAGAGCTCCTGGAGTCCGATCTCTTCGGGCATGAACGGGGCGCGTTTACAGGCGCCGCGACCCAGCGGCAGGGCCGCTTTGAACAAGCGCATGGCGGCACCCTGTTCCTCGACGAGATCGGGGACATGCCGGCCGAATTGCAAACGCGCTTTTTGCGGGTGCTGGCGGATGGGCAGTTTTATCGCCTGGGCGGTCATGAGTCCATCAAGGTCGATGTACGCGTCATCGCCGCTACGCATCAGGACCTGGAGCAGCGGGTCAAGGAAGGCACCTTTCGCGAGGACCTGTTTCATCGGCTCAACGTCATACGCTTGCGCGTCCCGCCGTTGCGAGAGCGCAGGACCGATATCGGAATACTGGCCAACCACTTCCTCACCACGGCCGCCCACGATTTGGATGTCGATCCCAAGGCGTTACACCCCGATGCCCTGTCCGTGATGAGCGCGTATTCTTGGCCGGGAAACGTCCGCCAGCTCGAGAACGTCTGCCGCTGGCTCACGATCATGGCCGCGGCCCAGGAAATCCATGTGGACGATCTGCCGCCTGAGCTCAAGGAGTCCAGCCTGGAGGGTGGCGCCGAGGACTGGGAAGCCACGCTACGTCGCTGGGCCGAACGCCATTTGGCCATGGGCGAATACAATTTAGTCCCGAAAGCCTTGGAAACGTTCGAACGGGCGATGATCGAGACGGCTTTATCCAAAACCGCCGGACGGCGGCAGGACGCGGCCAAGCTCCTGGGCTGGGGGCGCAATACCCTGACGCGGAAGATCCAAGAACTAGGGATGGAATAGGGTTACTTTAATAGTAACTCCGCGCTCCGCATGCGCCGCGGGCGTATGAGCGGGAATCGAGTTCCATGACCCGACCGCGTAGGCATCACGCGGATTCGGCCATTCGCCGTAGGCTTACATGGTCGATCTTGCCGCTACCGAGCAACGGCACGGCCTCAAGGTGCACGACCCTTCGCGGCACCGCCAGCTCGGGCTGCCCGCTACGGCGCGCCTCTTCCTGCAGGCGTTCGCGCGTAAGCGTCCCATCCGTGGAAAACAGTACGATTACCTCCCCGCGCTTAGCATCGGGTTGCACTGCGGCCGCGTGCTGGCTCTGCGGAGACGCCGTGGCCGCGATTCTCTCGACCACCTCGAGCGAGACCATCTCGCCCGCCACCTTGGCAAAACGCTTCAAACGCCCGGTGATTTTCACGAAACCGTCGGCGTCGATCTCGACGATGTCACCGGTGTCATACCAACCCTCTCCGGCCTCCGACCGGGGCGGCTCGATGATCCCCGGTCTCAGATCACGGTTGTAACCGCTCATCAGGTTTGGGCCGCGCACGTGGAGTTGGCCACCGCGCGCGATTCCGGGCACCGGTTGGAGGACGGCGTCGATACCGGGCAAGAGTTGGCCGACCGTCCCGGTGCGATACGCCATGAGAGTATTCAGCGCCAGGACCGGCGCGGTTTCCGTGGCGCCATAGCCTTCCAAAATCCGGATCCCGAATTTCTCGAACCAGGCCATCCGCACCGGCTCGCTGAGCCGCTCGGCCCCGGCGATCACATAGCGCAGCCGGAAGAAATCGTAAGGATGGGCAAAGCGGGCATAGTGATTCAAAAAAGTCGGAGTCCCAAACAAGACCGTGCAGGCGCGGTCGTAGATAAGCTCCGGGATCACGCGGTAGTGGAGCGGGGTCGGATAAATAAAGATGCGCGTGCCGGTTAACAGCGGCAACAACGCGCCCATCGTTAATCCAAAGGAATGGAACATGGGCAGGGCATTGAATATCTTATCGTCGCCTCCCAGATCGATGACGGCCCGGACCTGAGCGATATTCGATAGCAGGGCGCGATTAGAAAGCACGACGCCCTTGGGTTTGGCCTCGGACCCCGAGGTAAACAAGACGACGGCGGGATCCTCGGCGCCGGCGACGGCGCCCACCCAACGCGGGAACCACAGCGCATAGCCGACGAGCCACAAACGATCCGCGAGACCGAACTCGCGCCGGAGATCCTCGAGATAGACCACCTTCACATGCCGCAGTGATTCGACGAGACCTCCGAGGCGCGCCGTCTCGATAAAGGCTCTTGAGGTCAAGACGGTTCGGATAGCGGCTATCTCGCACGCGTTTTTTAGCCCCTCGGCGCCGGCAGTATAGTTGAGTATCACGGGGACGCGGCGAAACGCGCTCATGCCGAACACCAGGGCGACGGTAGAGACGACATTCGGCAACAGGATGCCGATGTTTTCCCCCGCACCCGTGATGCGGGCGCACAAGCGGCCGAGCGTGAGCGTATGCTTCAAGAACTTGCCGTAGTTGTATTCGATGCCCTTGATGTCTTCCGCAATCAAGTGGCGCCGGCCGAAGATCTCGACGGCATCAATGAGCCCGGCGTAGAGCGTCTGGATGGGATGCGATCTGAAGATCATCCCTTGCATGAGCTTGCGCATACCCTCGCCCGCTTTGCGGCGCCGCTCCTTGGCGCTAGCGCCTTCGGGAATCTCGAGGCGCACCGGGTCGAGGATCGACACCGTGACCCGCGGTAGGAGCTGCCTCGGATGACGCCCGGAGACGCGGCTGAAATAGGAGCGGGCCGGGCCGTCCAAGCGCACCGGAATAATCGTCGCACCGCTACGCGCGGCGGCGAAGGCCGGACCGTCGTAGACTTTCATCAGGCTCCCGGTAATGGTGATCCTGCCCTCCGGAAAGATGAGCACCGGCCGACCCGCTTCCAGCAGTCTCACCACCCTTTTCATGGCCAAGGGGCTGGTCGGGTCCACGGTGAGAAAGTCGACGAGGTTTAGCGCCAGCCGGAACCACGGATTCTCCGCTACGTGAGTGTGTATGACGAACACCGGATCCAAGGGCAGAAACAACGCCAAGATCAAGCCGTCTAAAAACGATTGATGGTTGGCGATGATAAGCAGTCGCTGTGCGCCTAGAGCGCTGATCTTCCCTGTTACTTCGACCCGAAACAGCAGCCTGACGACCCGCCGCAAAATCGGGCGCAGAACCGATTTGAGTAGCTTAGTGCTCACGATCTCACCTCAGTCAAAGCCGAGCCACGGCGAGTGGCGTGTGCGCCATTCCGATGCGCGCGTAGCATTCTAATACTATATTCCGCGGCCCGCGCAACGCTTGGCGAGACGCCCTACGGGTTGAAATTGGAACCGAGAACGCGCATATAAGGTCGCATAGGACGATGATCGGCGATCGGTTATGCCTGCGGGTTAGTGAACCAATGAAAGATAGAGATTCCTCCCGGCTCCCGGAAAAAGCTTCGCGCGGAGACATCGACAGCTTTCTGCGCCAAGTTGCGGGTCTCCCGACGCTCAAGCCTGGCGGGCAGCGCGGACGACTGATCTTTGCCATGGATGCCACCGCGAGCCGAGAACCCACCTGGAATCAAGCCTGCCGAATCCAGGCACGGATGTTCACCGAAACCGCCTCTCTCGGCGGGTTGGATATCCAGTTATGCTATTACCGCGGCTTCCAGGAGTTCGAGGCGACGGCCTGGCTGCATGAGCCGAATGCTTTATCGCGGCAAATGACGGCCGTACATTGCCTGGGGGGTTACACCCAGATCGACAAGGTTTTAAGCCACGCTGTTGAGGCAAGCCGCGGCAACCGCGTGCATGCCCTGGTTTTCGTGGGCGATTGCATGGAGGAAGACAGCGACCGCCTGTGCCACCGCGCCGGAGAGCTGGGGATCCTCGGCATTCCCGCATTCGTATTTCAAGAGGGCGACGATCCGGTCGCGGAGCGCGCGTTCAGACAGATCGCGCGCCTATCGAACGGAGCCTACTGCCGTTTCGACTCGAGCAGTCCGCGGCAACTGCGCGATCTGCTGAGCGCCGTCGCCGTATATGCCGCGGGCGGGCGCACCGCGCTGGAGGATTTTAGCCGGCAGCGCGGCGGTATCGTCCTGCAACTGCCCCATCAAGTTCGCAAAGGTTAGCGCCCGTGCGTCTTGTGCTCCTCGCGCTCGTCGCGATCCTCGTTGTGATTGTCGCGTGGCGTTGGTTCCTTCGCACCCCGCCCGCGGTCATCGCGCAGCATCTGCGGCAAGTCCTCCTCGCCCTCGGGGCCGTGGTGTTATTGTTCTTGGCGGGCACCGGACACCTGAATTGGCTGTTGGCGCTACTCGCCGCGTTACTGGCGGCGGCCATCCGGCTACTCCCCTTGCTACACTTCGCCCCGCTATTACAGCGCCTGTGGCGGCAGATCCACCCCCAAGGTACCGCTCGCGGCGACGCCCGCCGATCGACGGTCGATGCCCGCTACGTGCGCATGTGGCTGGAGCACGGTAGCGGTGAAATCGACGGCGAGGTCTTGGCAGGCCCTTTCGCAGGCGCAAGGCTGAGCGCATTGGGCCTCGCGGATCTCGTAGATATTTACCGTCATTGCCGGGCCAACGATTCCGACTCGGCCGCGTTACTGCAAAGCTACCTCGAGCGGGTCTATGGCGAGGAATGGAAGACCACGGCGAGCGCAGAGGCCGGCCCCGAATCGCAGCCCGGCCGCGCTTCCATGACACCCGAGGAGGCCTACGCGGTCCTGGCCTTAGCGCCCGGGGCGAGCAAAGATCAAGTCATCACTGCGCATCGGCGGCTTATTCTGCGTTTCCACCCCGACCGGGGCGGATCCGACTATTTGGCCGCCAAGATCAATCAAGCTAAAGACCTCCTGCTCAAGGAAGCTAGCGCGTGATGCGCCGCGCGGTATGGAAAGATCCCGCCCCGATTCAGGGACGTTAGCCGCTTGTTATTCATGAACATTCAAGAAAATGGTGCAACTTACGATAACCATTCACGTTTCCTTTGGAAACGCAAATGCGGGGCCTGATCCCGCACTAAAGCCTGCCGCACAGGTTACCGCGGCAAGGTATTCCTAAAACAAGTCGATGGGAGTGATATAAACAATGGCAACGATAGTGAAAAAGATGGTAAAGGCGGCATCCAAGAAGACGGTTAAGCGGCCCGCCCCCGCCCGCAGGAAAGCGGTCGCAACGAGCAGCAAGCGCCCGGTCTCCGCCAGCAGAAAGGCACCGGCCAAGCGCGCTTTCGCCAAATCCAAGAAATAAGAATCCACGCAAGCGTCTCCGGTTCGATTCGGAACCGGAGACGCTGGGTCTTTTTGAGGGAGGGACGGCCGTGCGCTCCTGATGTCCTACCCGCCCCTTGGCTTTCCTACACTAAATGAGGGCTTGCCGCCATCAAGGCGGGAAGCGATCGTTTTTTTCGGTAATGTCTCAGTTTGAATTTCGGCTATCGGATCAGAAGCCGACATTCAGGATGCTTTGGCCTGAACGCGTAAAAATCTATAGATGTAAGGCCTGAACAAGAACAACTCCATCGACGCCCAGCGGCCATGTCGACCATGGCTATATCGTCAGTCATCATAACGAAGTTTGTCCTCCTTTTGCAGCTTGGCAAGTTTCTCGGCCAGCTCTGGATGCTGCTCGATGGCATAGTACTTCAGGATCGCCATGTAGCCGTTGAGAGTATCGCCCGCAAGCTTGGCCCTCTCGGCGGTTACGCGTGCCGGGTGATATTGCGTCAGTTGGGCATAGGTGGCCGCGATATTTCCGTAAATTTGGGATTTCCATCTTTCACCTGAAATGTTCTCAGTGATCCGAACCGCTTTGTCCAACACCGGGTTCGCCTGCTTCATCATCCCTTTATCCGCCAGCGCCTGGGCGATGCCCTGAAGGGTGCCTGCCTTCCCTACTGCATCGTCGATCTTGTCCGCGGCGGCCAGGGCCTGCTGGGTCTGACCGGCCTCCACCAGCGCCTGGGCGATGTACTGAAGGGCGAATGCCTTCCCTTGTGCATCGTCGATCTTGGCCGCGGCGGCCAGGGCCTGCTTGAAGACCTGAACCGCCTGTTGGGCCTGGCCGGCCTCCATTAGCGCCTGGGCGATGCCCTGAAGGGCGAGTGCCTTCCCTCCTGCATCGTCGATCTTGTCCGCGGCGGCCAGGGCCTGCTGGGTCTGACCGGCCTTCGCCAGCGCCTGGGCGATGCGCTGAAGGATAACTGCCTTCCCTTGTGCATCGTCGATCTTGTCCGCGGCGGCCAGGGCGTGCTTGAAGACCTGAACCGCCTGTTGGGTCTGACCGGCCTTCGCCAGCGCCTGGGCGATGTCCCGAAGGGCGACTGCCTTTCCCCGTGCACCGTCGATCTTGTCCGCGGCGGCCAGGGCCTGCTTGGAGACCTGAACCGCCTGTTGGGTCTGACCGGCCTTCGCCAGCGCCTGGGCGATGCCCTGAAGGGTGTCTGCCTTCCATCCTGCATCGTCGTCGATCTTGTCCGCGGCGGCCAGGGCCTGCTGGGTCTGACCGGCCTCCGCCAGCGCCTGGGCGATGTCCCGAAGGGTGTCTGCCTTCCATCCTGCATCGTCGATCTTGTCCGCGGCGGCCAGGGCCTGCTTGAAGACC
>Ga0187892_10005715_pt1 | contig 19263 bp, 21 predicted proteins | sample MA1701073metaG_FD_139345 | JGI IMG/M metagenome (GOLD analysis project Ga0187892, IMG submission 139345) | Bio-ooze microbial communities from a basaltic lava cave in the Kipuka Kanohina Cave System on the Island of Hawaii, USA - MA170107-3 metaG ...
ACCGTCGGGCGGCGTCTACATGCTCAATCTTTCCTACGAATGGGGCTGCACGACCGGCGCCGGCCTGCCGCCCGAGGCCGAGGTGCCGCACATGCTGCGCACGCTCGACTGGCCGCTTGGCGGTCTCGGCCGCAATCTCGTGGTGGCGCGCATGACGAGCGATGCCGGCGCCTGGCTCAACATCACCTGGCCCGGTTTCGTCGGCACGCTGACCGGCCTCGCGCCCGGCCGTTTCTGCGCCGCCTTCAACCAGCCGCCGATGCGCCGGCGGCTCGGCTGGCTGCCGGCCGACTGGGGGCTCGAACGCATCCGGATCGATTTCAGCCGTTCGATCCCGCCGGCGCATCTGCTGCGGCAGGCCTTCGAGACCTGCACGGATTTCGCCGCGGCGAAGAAGCTGCTGTGCGAAACGCCGATCGCGATGCCGGCCTTCTTCGTGCTGTGCGGCGTTGCGCCTGGCCAGGTCGCCGTCATCGAGCGCACGGAGCGCGCGTTCTTCGAGCATCCCGAAGCGGTCGCCTGCGCCGCCGCCAATCACTGGGTCGCCAGCGCGATCCGCGGCCGCGCGCGGTCGGGCTACAGCGAGGATCGCCGCGCGGCGATGCTCACCGAGCTCAATGGCGGCAGCCGCGAGTTCGGCTGGCTCGCGCCGCCGGTGCTGAACGAGATCACGCGGCTGGCCGCCGAGATGGAACCGGCGACCGGCAGACTGATGCTGCAGGGTTTCGAGTTCGACGGACCGGCGACGCGCATCCTGCGCCTGACCGCGACGGCGGACGGAATCGAAGGCGCGCAGGCGGACAAAGAGTCGGCTTTGCGCGAACGACGCCGGCGCGCCTGATCCGGCGCCCGCGTCGGACGAAACGGGGGGAACCGAGTGACCGACAGCGCCGCCGGCGCGCCCCATCATGCGGGCCCTCACGCCGCCACGCGGCGCGGCAATTTGCTCGGCCTGACGGCGATCCTGATGTGGTCGAGCTGGGCGCCGATCATGGTCTCGGCCGATGCGATGCCAAGTTTCCTTTTGCTCGCGATCGCCTTCAGCGGCGCCAGCGCGGTCATGCTGGCGCGACGCGCCGTGCTGCGCCTCGGTTTCGCCGACCTGCTGCGCACGCCGGTTTCGACGCTGGCGCTCGGCTTCGCCGGGCTCTGGGGCTCGAATACGATGTTCGTGCTGGCGCTCGATGCCGGCGCCGCACCGGTTGCGGCCACCATCGTCACCCATACCTGGCCGATCTGGATGGCGGTCATCGTGCTGATGCTCGGCATCGCGCGCGGCACGATCTGGGATCTGTTCGCCTTCGCGCTCGGCTTCGCGGGCGTGGTTGCGATCGCGACGCGCGAGGGCCAGATCGAATTCCATCTCGGGCTCGCGCTCGGCCTGTTCGGATCGTTCCTCTGGGCGATCTATTCCGGCGCGCGCACGCGCGTGCCGGCCGGTCCGCCCGATGCGCTGACGGCCTACGCGATCGCCGCCGCGATCGTGTCCTGGGTCTGCCATTTCGCGCTCGGCGAACCGTTCGCCGCGCGCCCGCTCGACTTCGCGCTTGCCCTCGCGGTCGGCATGCTGCCGATGGGCATCGCGAACGCGCTCTGGGATATCGCGGTCCGGCGCGGCGATCCGGTCCGGCTCGCCGGCATGAGCTTCATCGAGCCGGTCTGCGGCACCGGATTCATCCTGCTGCTGCTCGCGCAGGTGCCGCGGCCGATGGACGTGCTGGGCCTTGCGCTGGTGCTGGGCGGTCTCGCGCTCGGCACGGTGAGCGAGAAGATCCGGCGCCGGCGCGGCAGCAGCGTGCCGCCGGTCGTCATCATGCCGCCGACCGGACCGGCGGTCGCCGACGACGTTGCACCGGATCGACCGCCGCCCGCGGTCTGACCGACAGAGGGTCGAAACCCGGCCGAAAACCGGGGCGTCGGCGGCAAAACGGCGCCCGGCCGCCCGTTGACAGCGCGTATGCCATCGCTATAGTGCCGCGTCTCGCCCGCCGGAGTCGGGCGAAATCCAATCTTTCCAAATGCTTAGGGCCGCTATCGGCGGTGTGGAAACCATCATGTACGCAGTCATCCGCACCGGCGGCAAACAGTACAAGGTCGCCAAGAACGACGTCATCACCATCGAGCGCCTCGCCGCCGACAAGGACGGGCTGGTGCGCTTCGGCGACGTGCTGATGCTGGGCGACGGCGCGAAGACCGCGATCGGCACGCCGCTGGTGTCGGGTGCCTCGGTCGCCGGCGCCTATCTCGAGAATGTGCGCGGCGACAAGGTTCTGATCTTCAAGAAGAAGCGCCGGCACAATTACCGCCGCAAGAACGGCCATCGCCAGGATCTCGCGCTGGTGCAGATCGTCGACATCCTGACCGACGGCAAGAGTGCAGATCGGAAGGCGGTTGCCGACGCGATCGAAGCGCATCGCGCGAAGACGGCGAAGAAGGAAGACGCCAGGCCGGCAACGACGTCGGCAGCGAAGAAGGCGCCGGTTGCCGACGATGACGATGAGGCGGACGCGAAGCCGGTCAGGAAGACCGCCGCCAGGACGAAGACAAAGACCAGGACCGTCACCAAGGCGAAGGCGCCGGCCAGGAAGACCGCCGCCAGGAAACCGGCGGCGAAGAAGAAGTAAGGAGCAGCTTCGATGGCACACAAGAAAGCCGGCGGCAGTTCCCGCAACGGGCGCGATACCGCGGGCCGTCGCCTCGGCGTCAAGAAGTTCGGCGGCCAGGAGGTCGCGGCCGGCAATATCATCATCCGCCAGCGCGGCACCAAGTATCACCCGGGCCGCAATGTCGGGATCGGAAAGGACCACACGATCTTCGCGCTGACCGAGGGACGCGTGTCGTTCCATCGCGGCACGAAGGACCGGATGTTCGTATCGGTGGAGCAGCCGCAGAGCTGACGCGATCGCGTCGCCGCCGCTCTACCGGCAACGGCTGAGAAGGGGAACGGCGGCGCCGTTCCCCTTTTTCGTTGCCGACATGGAACCGGCGGACGACCCATGAAATTCCTCGACGAAGCGAAGATCTTCGTGAAGAGCGGCGACGGCGGTGCCGGCGCCTGCAGCTTCCGGCGCGAGAAGTTCATCGAGTTCGGCGGGCCGGACGGCGGCGATGGCGGGCGCGGCGGCGACATTACGGTGGAAGCGGTCGACGGACTCAACACGCTGATCGACTATCGCTACCGGCAGCATTTCAAGGCGCAGCGCGGACGGCACGGCGCCGGGCGCGACCGCTCGGGTCCGGCCGGCGAGAGCATCCATCTCAAGGTGCCGGCCGGCACGCAGATCCTCGACGAGGACCGGGAAACCGTGATCGCCGACCTGAAAAAGGTCGGCGACCGCATCGTGCTGCTCAGGGGCGGCGACGGCGGGCGCGGCAATGCCGCGTTCAAATCCTCGACCAATCGCGCGCCGCGCCGCTACGAGCCGGGCTGGCCGGGCGAGGAACGCTGGGTCTGGCTGCGCCTGAAGCTGATCGCCGATGCCGGGCTGGTCGGATTGCCGAATGCCGGCAAGTCGACCTTTCTCGCGGCGGTCAGCCGCGCCAGGCCGAAGATCGCCGACTATCCCTTCACCACGCTGCACCCGCAGCTCGGCGTCGTGCTGGTCGACGGCAACGAGTTCGTGCTCGCCGACATTCCCGGCCTGATCGAAGGCGCGCACGAGGGCGCCGGCCTCGGCGACCGGTTCCTCGGCCATGTCGAGCGCTGCCGCGTGCTGATCCATCTCGTCGACGGCACGCAGGACGATGTCGCGCGCGACTGGCAGACGGTGCGCGGCGAGCTCGCCGCCTACGGTCACGGGCTGGCCGACAAGCCCGAGATTCTCGCGCTCAACAAGATCGACGCGCTGACGCCGGACATGATCGAATTCCAGGTTTCAGCACTTCGCGAAGTCGCCGGCGACCGGCCGATCGTGACGGTCTCGGGTGCCGCCGGCACCGGCGTCGCCGACCTGCTGCGCGCGGCCTGGCAGCAGATCGCGGCGGCGCGGGCCGCAGATCGGGAAGCGGAGCGGCGCGAGGCCGACGAACGCGAAGCCGCCTCGATCGACCGGGCCGATTCGGAGCGCGCACCGTGAGCCCGCAGGAAAAACCCGGCCTCGCGGGCGCCAAACGCATTGTCGTCAAGATCGGCTCGGCCTTGCTGGTCGAGCAGGAGACCGGCGCGATCCACCGCAAATGGCTCGATGCGCTGGCCGACGATGTCGCTTCCCTCCGCGCGAAGGGCGCCGAGGTGCTGATCGTGTCGTCCGGCGCGATCGCGGTCGGCCGCCGGCATCTCGGCCTCACGCACCAGCGGCTCAAGCTCGAGGAGAAGCAGGCCGCCGCTGCGACCGGCCAGATCCGGCTGGCGCATGCCTACCAGGAAACGCTGGCACGCCACGGCATCACCGTCGCGCAGGTGCTGCTGACGATCGAGGATACCGAGGCACGCCGCCGGCACCTCAACGCGCGCTCGACCCTGCTCTCGCTGCTGGCGCTCGGCGTGATCCCGGTCATCAACGAGAACGACACCGTTGCCACGTCCGAAATCCGCTTCGGCGACAACGATCGGCTGGCGGCGCGCGTCGCGGCGATGGTGCTGGCCGATGCGCTGGTGCTGCTCTCCGATATCGACGGGCTCTACGATTCCGATCCCAAGCGCAATGCCAAGGCCGTGCATCTGCCGGTGGTCGAGGCGCTGACGCCGGAGGTCGAGGCGATGGCCGGCGAGGCGCTGCCCGGTTACAGCTCCGGCGGCATGGTGACCAAGCTCGCCGCCGCCCGCGTCGCAACGGCGGCCGGCTGCCGGATGGCGATCGCCGACGGGCGGGGCCCGAACCCGATCGCCGGCCTCCTGAAGGGCGGACGCTCGACCTGGTTCATGCCCCAGACGAAGCCGCTCGCCGCGCGCAAGCAATGGATCGCCGGCACGCTCAAGCCGGAGGGCAGACTGGTCGTCGACGACGGCGCCCGCCGCGCGCTCGAAGCCGGCAAGAGCCTGCTGCCGGCCGGCGTGGTCGAGGTCAGCGGCGCGTTCGAGCGCGGCGATGCGGTCATCGTCGCCGACCGTTCGGGCGCCGAGATCGCACGCGGTCTTTCGGCCTACTCGGCCAACGACGCAACCCGCATCGCCGGACACAAATCCCGTGAAATCGAGACCTTGTTGGGTTACCGTGGCCGCGACGAAATGATCCATCGCGACGATCTTGTGCTGAGCCGGCGATGAGCGTGACCCAACTCAAGCCAGCCGATGCGGCGGCGGACAGTCTGAAGGCACCGATGCAGGCGCTCGGCCGGGCCGCCAAGGCGGCCGCGGCGACGCTGGCGCTCGCGCCCACCGAAACGCGCACGGCGGCGCTGAAGGCGATGGCGGTGGCGGTCCGCAAGCATGCCAAGGACATCCTCGCCGCCAATGCGCGCGACCTCGCCGAGGCCGGCAAGAACGATCTCAAGGGCGCGTTCGTCGACCGGCTGACGCTCGACAAGGCGCGCATCGAGGCGATCGCGCGCGGCATCGACGAGATCGCCGCCCAGCCCGATCCCGTCGGGAAAGTGCTGGCGGAATGGAACCGGCCGAACGGGCTCAAGATCGCGCGCGTTTCGGTGCCGCTCGGCGTGATCGGCATCGTCTACGAATCGCGCCCGAATGTGACGGCGGATGCCGGCGCGCTCTGCTTGCGCGCGGGCAATGCCGCGATCCTGCGCTGCGGCTCGGAGAGTTTCGAGACCTCGCAGGCGATCCTGGCGGCGCTGCACGAAGGGCTCGAGACCGCCGGCCTGCCGAAGGAATCGATCCAGCTCGTGCCGACGCGCGAACGCGCCGCGGTCGGGCTGATGCTGGCGATGGACGATGCGATCGACGTGATCGTGCCGCGCGGCGGGCGCAGCCTGATCGAGCGCGTCATCGAAGAAAGCTGCATTCCGGTCATCAGGCATCTCGACGGAATTTGCCACACTTATATCGACGGCGCGGCCGATCCGGCGAAGGCGCTCGAGATCACGGTCAATGGCAAGATGCGCCGTACCGGCGTCTGCGGCGCGACCGAGACGCTTCTGGTCGACAAGCGCGTGGTTGCGATGCTGCCGCCGATCCTCGATGCGCTGCACAAGATGAACTGCGAGATCCGTGGCGACGCCGAAATCGTCAAGCGCGATCCGAAGGCGAAGCCGGCGACCGATGCCGACTGGGACACCGAGTATCTCGACGCGATCCTGTCCGTGAAGATCGTCGACGGCGTCGGGGGTGCGATCGAGCACATCAACCGGCACGGCTCGCACCATACCGAGGCGATCGTGACCGAGGACGCGGCGGCGGCCGAGCGTTTCCTCAACGAGATCGACGCCGGCATCCTGCTGGTCAACGCCTCGACGCAGTTCGCCGACGGCGGCGAGTTCGGCATGGGCGCCGAGATCGGCATCTCGACCGGCAAGCTGCACGCGCGCGGACCGGTCGGCGCCGAGCAGCTCACCTCCTACAAGTACATCGTCCGCGGCACCGGGCAGGTACGGCCGTAATTTACGGTTGCGTCAACGGGTGTTTGACAACTCTAACATAATATGGAACATTCCAAGAACACATCTTCTCTATTTGGGTTTGCACGCACGATTTCGGCAACAGAAATTGGACGGAAGACAAGCTCGACCGCGTCGGTCGCTACCTCCCAGCCTTCACGACCGCACTGAAGCATTCCGGTTTAAACTTGTATTACATCGACGCCTTCGCGGGCAGCGGATGGATGAAGTACGAGAATGTGGAAGAGAGCGAATACCTGCCAGGACTCGAACTCCCGAAGATCAGGGAATTCTCGGAAGGATCGGCCCTTCGTGCCATTGCCGCTCGACCGCAGTTCGACAGGTACATTTTTATCGAGAAGCACGAGCCGACTCTGAATAATCTTCGATCAGCGGTCGAATCTGCTGACCGCATGATCATTCCCAAATGCAGCTTCGTTCACGCCGATGCGAACGAAGAACTGCGAAGGCTTCCCGATGCGTTCCGACTCGGTGGAAAGCGCGCCGTGCTTTTCCTCGATCCGTTCGGTGCCGAGGTCGACTGGGCAACGCTTGAAAGCCTGGCGCAGGTTCCAGTATTTGATGTCTGGTATCTGTTTCCAACAATGTTCGTACAGCGTGCAATCCGTAAGGATGGATGCATACTGGAGACTTGTGAAAGCCGCTTAGATCGCGTCCTCGGCGATTGCGACTGGCGAGATTGGTTTGTACGGCCTGTGCCGTCAAATGATTTGTTTGAAGTTGGGGAGCGCTTTGAAAGCGCGGCGAATCCGGAAGCAATCGAGCAGTTCGTAAACGAACGGCTTAATCAGATTTTTCCGGGTGGCACAGGAGATAACGCAGTACGCTTGCGTAACTCGAAGAATTCGACGATGTTTTCGTTGTTCTTCTCAATGAGCAATCCAGATCCGAGAGCGCGGGCGTTGGCGATGAAGATTGCCAATCACATCTTGAGAGGATAGCAATGGCCGGCCTGTCTGACATCGAATGGACCGATGCGACTTGGAATCCGGTGACGGGCTGCTCGATGACATCGCCCGGCTGCACCAATTGCTACGCGATGCGCATGGCGGCGCGTCTGGAAGCGATGGGCCAGGCCAACTATGCGGGCACGACGCGCAAGAGCGGCACACGCTATGTCTGGACCGGTAAAGTCAATCTCGTCGAAAGTGCGCTTGAAGTGCCGCTGAGGTGGAAGAAGCCGCGTCGCATCTTCGTCAACTCGATGAGCGATTTGTTTCAGGAACCGGTCCCGGTCCCATTCATTCGCCGGGTCTGGGATGTCATGGCCCGGACGCCTTATCACACCTATCAAATTCTGACCAAACGTCCCGGTCGCATGGCGCGCGTGCTTTCCGACAGCCGGTTCGAAGTGCTGACGAATGTTTGGCTTGGAACGTCAATCGAGTCGAAAACCTATCTCAAGAGAGCCGATGATCTACGGAGCGTTCCGGCGGCCGTGCGATTCATTTCCTTCGAGCCGCTGATCGCCAGCGTTGGCGCGCCCGATTTGACTGATATCGATTGGGCCATCGTGGGCGGCGAATCCGGCCCCCGGTCCCGTCCGATCGAGCAACGTTGGGTGTCCGATATCGAACGCGCGTGCCGACGGCATGGCACCGCTTTTTTCTTCAAACAGTGGGGCGGCCGGAACAAGAAGAGCACGGGCCGGGAGTTTCGCGGCAGGACGTGGGACGAGTATCCTGAGGTCAGAGTATCCGCATCCGCCTGACCGCCGAGCCGCACGTATTGACCCAACGATCTCCCCGCTCCCCCCGCATCGGCATTCTCGGCGGGTCGTTCAACCCGGCCCATGACGGGCACCGCGAAATCAGCCTCTGGGCGCTCGATCGGCTCGGGCTCGACCTTGTCTGGTGGCTGGTCAGCCCGCAGAACCCGCTGAAGGAGACCGACGGCATGGCGCCGTTCGCCGAGCGTTTCGCCTCGGCCAGGGCGGCCGCACGCCATCCGCGGATCGTCGTCACGGACATCGAGAAAAAGCTCGGCAGCCGCTACACCGCCGAGACCCTGACGCGCCTCGTCCGGCGCTTCCCGGACCACCGGTTCGTCTGGCTGATGGGCGCGGACAATCTGATCCAGATCGACCGTTGGCAGTACTGGCAGCGGATATTTCACACGGTTCCCATTGCCGTTTTCTCCCGTCCTTCTTATTCTATGAGAGCATTGGCCGCCAAAGCGGCGCGGCGCTTCGCAAAGGCCCGTCTCCCCGCTGGAAAAGCGCGGGAATTGGCCGATCGGGGGCCGCCGGCATGGGTCTTCATCCACGGCCCTGCCAACCGCGAATCGGCCACGGCCATTCGGGCCCGGACCAGGAGGACTGCGACGGCAGATGCGACAGCGCGAACGGGCGGGCGCCGGGTGAGACGTAACGCGGGCGCAACATCGAAAGGGTGATCGCCATTCGCCGCAAGACCAGCGCCGGTAAACGACCGGCCGCCTCCGCTGCGCTTCTCGACCTGGTCGGGAAGTCGCTCGACGACGACAAGGCCGAGAACGTCGTCGTCATCGATCTTCACAACAAATCGAGCATCGCCGACTACATGGTGATCGCCAGCGGGCGTTCGACCCGCCAGGTCGGGGCCATGGCCGAGCATCTGGTCGAGAAACTCAAGGCCGCCGGGGTTCGCGACGCGAGCCTCGAAGGCGAGCGCGTCTGCGACTGGGTGCTGGTCGACGGCGGCGATGTGATCGTGCACCTGTTCCGGCCGGAGATCCGCAGCCACTACAATCTCGAGAAGATGTGGGGCCCGGAACTTTCCGACGCGCAACGCGCCGCGATGGGCTGAGTTAGCCGCGATTGTCGTCCGGGTCAGCGCCACCCGGCGGCCGCAGGGACGGACTACCCTCCCGCGACCGGCGTTGTTGCGACTCGCCATAGCATGGCGTATGGGGGCAGACCGGCGTCGCGTTATGTCGCGAGTCGCGCATTTCGTACTGCGCCGCGTATTTGCTTACGAGCTGAGGTGCCACCCCCGTGACCGTGATCGCGGCCGTCTCGCTTTTTGATGGCGTCATGCTGTTGGCCGACAGCAGAGTGACGGTGAAGCGCGCGGGACATCCGGCGTTTCACTGTGACATTGCACAAAAGATACTTCCGCTGACCAACTCCATGGCGTTGGCATTCTCGGGTGATGTCCGGGCGATCGCAATGTTTGCGCCGGAATTGATTTGCCAGATGAGACGGCGCCGGCGCCTGGACACTGTAAGCCTCTTGCTATGGATTCCCCCGATTCCTTAGAGAGACCTATCGCCGGATACAGACTTTGTGCCCGGACGGTATGGCCATCGGTGAGGTTCATTTTATTGCTGCTGCGACCATACCGGATCGCACGAACGTCGTAGACAGGGTCCGTGTCGCAGACCTTATGCGTAGAGCCACTTCACCGGATGCATCGATGCAGAGAAATTGGCTGCCCGATGTTCTCGTGCGAGCGTTGATGACGCCTCGGAAAATGTCGAAGATTCCGATTCCTGGTGCACCGGCTGTCATATTGGGACTCATGCGTTCACCAGATTTCGTACTCGAACAAGTTCCATCGCTGAGTTGCGTTGCGATTGGAAGTGGAAATGGCGTGGTTGTCGAGATGGAACGCACGGCCGATTGGCTCTTTGCTGGCGGTTCAGACTTGGCCTCCAAGATGGGCTTGGAGGGAGCTGTGCAGGATTTCGTGGCGCAGAACAGCGTTGATTCGGTTGGCGGTATGTATCCATGTGTGAAGATTGACCGCCGCGGACTTGGATTTCTTGGAGGAACACATCGGTTTCCTCTGTACGAGGTTTCCCTCACGCATGAGGCAACAGCAGGCCGATGGGTTCAAGAGAATCGAACTACAGGAAAGAGGCAACCGCTACTCTGGCCATGGGAGATAATGAAATCGATTCCCACAGCCGCGCGTCGTTTCGATGACTATCGAGAAGCGGCCGAGGACTTCAACCCGCGGCGAGGAAGACGAGCTTAGCGCCAACGAGACGAGCAATCAGGGCGTCACGTAGAGTCGCTAAGCCCGCCGCCGCCGGCGCCGTTCGCGGTCGCCATCGCCCACCGAGACCTCCTTCGGCGCCGGCAGGCGCAGGACCGCCGAGAGATGCGGGTAGGTCGCGGTCTTGTGCGGGATCGCCATCGCCTCGACGAAATGCTCCTGGAAGCGCGGCTCGACCGCGGTCTCGATCTTCTCGACCTGCTTGACGACGCGCGCGATCTCGCCACGCGACTTTATATTGAGCAGCGCGATGCGCGCGCCGGTGCCGGCCGCATTGCCGGCCGAGCCGACCTTGGTCAGCTCGCAATCGGGGATCATGCCCAAGACCATCGCGTATTTCACATCAATGTGGCTGCCAAAGGCGCCGGCGAGCGTGATGCGGTCGACACGATCGATGCCGAGATGGTCCATCAGCAGGCGCGCGCCGGCGTAGAGCGCGGCCTTGGCGAGCTGGATCGCGCGCACGTCGTTCTGGGTGATGCGGATGCGCGGCTCGCCCTCGTTCAGCACGTAGGTAAAGGTTCGGCCTTCGGCCTCGATACGCGGGCTTTTCGCCACCATCGCGCCGTCGATCACGCCGTCCTGGTTGACGATGCCGACGAGATACATTTCCGCCAGCGCCTCGATGATGCCGGAGCCGCAGATGCCGGTGACGCCGGTCTTCTTGGTCTCCTCGGCGAAGCCCGGCTCGTTCGACCATTTCTCGGAGCCGATGACGCGAAAGCGCGGTTCGAGCGTCGCGGGATCGATCCGCACGCGCTCGATCGCGCCCGGTGCGGCGCGCTGGCCGCCGGAAATCTGCGCGCCCTCGAAGGCGGGACCGGTCGGCGACGAGGCCGCCAGCAGCCGGTGCCGGTTGCCCAGCACGATCTCGGCGTTGGTGCCGACATCGACGATCAGCGTCATTTCGTCGGTCAGATGCGGCGTCTCGGAGAGGATGACGCCGGCGGTATCGGCACCGACATGGCCCGCGATGCAGGGCAGCACGAAGATGCGTGCATTGGGATGGATCCTGAGGTCGATCTCGGAAGCCCAGATCGTGATCGGCCCGTCGGTCGCCAGCGCGAAGGGCGCACCGCCGAGCTCGATCGGGTTAATGCCGAGCAGCAGATGGTGCATGATCGGGTTGCCGACGAAGACCGCCTCGAGAATGTCGGCGACGTCGATGCCCGCTTCTTTCGCGACGCTGCCGGCGAGCCCGTTGACGGCCTCCCGCACCACGCGCGTCATTTCCCTGTCGCCGCCGGGATTGAGCATCACGTAGGAGACGCGGCTCATCAGATCCTCGCCGAAGCGGATCTGCGGGTTCATCACGCCCGCCGAGGCAGCGACCTCGCCCGAGGTGAGATCGCAGAGATGGCCCGCGATCGTGGTCGAGCCGACATCGACCGCGAACCCGTAGACGCGCTCCTTGAAGCCTGGCCAGACCGCGGTGATCTGGCGGCCGTAATGGACGGCGACCGTGACCTTCCACTCGCCGTCGCGCAGCGCTTTCTGCAAGCCCTGGATCGCGCGCAGATCGCAATCGAGGTTCTGCAGTTGCCATTGCGCCGCGAGCGCCTCCTGGAGGCGCTGCAGATCGCCCGAGGGATCGTGCATGTCGGGCTCGCGCACCTCGACGTAATGCAGCTTGACGACAGGATCGAGCTCGATCGCCCGCACCTCGGCGCGCTTGCGCACGACCTGGCGATGGACCTGGCTTTCCTCCGGCACGTCGATGACGAGATCGCCGAGCAGCACCGACGAGCAGGACAGCCGGCGCCCCGGCTTCAGCTCGCGCTTGCTGGCATAGCGTCTCTCGACGTCCGAGAAGGTCGAGAGATGCTCGATGTCCGAGACCACGCCGAGTTTCGGGAATTCGCCTTCCGAGACCTCGACCTGGCAGCGCCCGCAAATGCCGCGGCCGCCGCAGACCGAATCGATGTCGACGCCGAGCGTGCGCGCGGCGGCGAGAATCGGCGTGCCGATCGGGAACCGGCCGCGCCGGCCCGAGGGCATGAAGACGAGAAGCGCGTCGTGGTTGGCGTTCATGATTGAGTTGCGAATTCTTCGAAACCAAGCATGGCAACACCCCCCACCCTAACCCTCCCCCGCAAGGGGGGAGGGGATTTAGGGGGCAGGTTCACAGACACGAACTCCATCATCGAAATGCTTTCCAACTCCCCCTCCCCTTGCGGGAGGGGGTAGGGGGAGGGGTTCCCTAGAACGATCTGCTGCAATGAATCCATTCCGATTGGCATCTGCAACAGCAATTTCTTACTAACCCCGCGCGCGGCGGCGATTTTCGCGGCCGGCACGGCGGCCGGCGCCTTCGCCGGCGCCCGCATCGATGCCCGCCGCGGCGTGCGCCGCCTCGCGGAATTTCTGGATCCAGCGCATGCAGTTCGGATCGTTGCCCATCGCAACGTCGGCGCCCATCACCGCCGTCATCTCCTCGTTGTGCAGCGGGTTGGTGATCGCCGAGGTCATGCCGGCGCCGATCAGCATCGAGAGGAAGGCCGCATTGAGACCGTGCCGGTTCGGCAGGCCGAAGGAGAAGTTGGAGGCGCCGCAGGTCGTGTTGACCTTCAGCTCCTCGCGCAGACGGCGGATGATGTGGAAGACCTGGCGGCCGGCCTGGTTGATGGCGCCGACCGGCATGACCAGCGGATCGACCACGATGTCGGAATAGGGAATGCCGTGATCGGCGGCGCGCCGGACGATCTTCTTCGCCACCTCGAAGCGCACGTCGGGGTCTTCGGAAATGCCGGTCTCGTCGTTCGAAATCGCGACCACCGCCGCATTGTACTTCTTGACGAGCGGCAGCACGCTTTCGAGCCGCTCCTCCTCGCCTGTCACCGAGTTGACGAGCGGCTTGCCCTTGTAGACCGCGAGGCCGCTCTCGAGCGCGGCGACGATTGAGCTGTCGATCGAGAGCGGCACGTCGGTCAGCGACTGCACGAGCTGCACGGCCTCGGCGAGGATGCGCGGCTCGTCGGCCAGCGGAATGCCGGCGTTGACGTCCAGCATGTGGGCGCCGGCGGCGACCTGCGCGAGCGCATCGGCCTTGACCCGGCTGTAATCGCCGGCCGCCATCTCGGCCGCCAGCAGCTTGCGGCCGGTCGGGTTGATGCGCTCGCCGATGATGACGAACGGGCGATCGAATCCGATGACGACTTCTTTGGTCGCCGAGCTGACAACGGTATCGGTCATGTGACGGGAGTCCTTTTGCGTTCCTGACGCTGCATGGGGTTGCGACGCGCCTGCCGGCCCTGCATGACGCCGGAAGCGCCGATGATGTCGGAGACGAGCTCTTCCTGCCGGTAGGCCATCACGTGGATGCCGGCGACGCCCTCGATCTCGCGGATCCGCTGGATCAGCTCGATGCAGAGTTTCTTGCCTTCGAGCTTCGGCTTCTCGGATTTTTCCAGCCGGTCGATGACGTGATCGGGAATGTGCACCCCCGGCACGTTCGAGCGCATGAAGCGCGCGGCGCGCGCCGAGGCGAGCGGCCCGACGCCGACCAGCACGAAGCATTTCCGGTGCAGGTCGAGCTCGCGCGCCTTCGCCATGAATCGTTCGAGCAGCGGGATGTCGAAGCAGTACTGGGTCTGGATGAACTGCGCGCCGGCCGCGACCTTCTTGCCCATGTGGATGGCGCGATAGTCGTAGGGCGGCACGAACGGGTTGGCGGCCGCGCCGAGGAACACGTGCGGCGCATAGGTCAGCTTTCGGCCCGAGAGGAACCGGCCCTCGTCGCGCATGGTGCGGATCGTTTCGAGCAGCGAGGTCGAATCGAGATCGAAGACCGGCTTGGCGCCCGGCTGGTCGCCCACCTGCACGCCGTCGCCGGTGAGGCAGAGGATGTTCTGCACGCCCATCGCCGAGGCGCCGAGCACGTCGCCCTGGATCGCAATGCGGTTGCGGTCGCGGCAGGAGATCTGCATCACGACCGAATAGCCGGCGCGCGTCAAAAGCGAGCAGATGCCGACGCTGGACATGTGGACATGCGCGCCCGAAGCGTCGGTCGCGTTGATCGCATCGCAGGCCTCCGATAGCACCAGCGCGCGCTCGTAGACCTCGCGCGGGTCGGCGGAATCGGGCGGGTTGAGCTCGGCGGTGACGGCGAACTTGCCGGAGCGCAGCACGCGCTCGAGCCGGCCGCGCGAGGAATGGCCGGACAGCGGCGCCAGCGGCGCGCTCGGATCGTAGAGCGGATCGGGCGCGTTCGACATCGCGTTCATTTGTGCGCCGCCTTCGGCGCATCTTCGCCGGTCTTCTCGCGTACGAGCCGCAGCCAGGCGGAGCTGCCCTTGGCACTGTGATCGACGGGGAGTTGCACGTCGGCGATCTGGTCGCCCTTGCCCATGCGGCGCGAGCCCTCCCAGGCCTGAACCCAGACGCATTTCATCTCGGGCTTCACCTCGCAGTGGCCGTTGCCGCGCACGCCGCCGCACGGCCCGTTGCGCAGGTTCTTCGGGCAGTTCATCGGGCAGGACATGCCGGTCGAGGAGAGCACGCAGCGCCCGCACATCTGACAGTCGAACAGGAAGCCCTTGACGTTGCGCTCGGCGAAGGCAAATGGCTTCTCGAGCCGCTGCCAGCCGATCTTCTTCAGCAGGGGCGCGGACGCGACCAGCGCGCGCTCGAACAGGTCGTAGAACCGTTCGAGACCGTACGCGTGGCGGACCGACCAGAGTCGAACCGGATACATGGGTACCCCGCCGATCCCAGCGCCCGATCAGGCCGCGCGCTTCGCGATCAGGCCGGACTCGGCGATCGCATCCGCCGCCCCCTGCTCGCCGCGCGGGGCCATCAGATGTGCGCCGGCGACGCCGGGAATCGTCGTCAGCTCGTGCAGCAGCTCGACGCAGATGCGACGACCTTCGGCGGCCTGGTTCCCCGCCCTTTCGAGCCGCGCGATCAGCTTCTCCGGCACGAACACGCCGTGCAGATTCTCGTTCATCCAGCGCGCGCCCCTGGCCGAGGCGAGCGGACCGATGCCGATCAGGATGAACACGCGCCCGGGAATGCCGTGATCGGCTAGCGCCGCCATGTAGCGACGCAGCCGACCCATGTCGAAACAGTATTGCGTCTGGATGAAATCGGCACCGGCATCGATCTTGGCGAGCAAACCGTCGGGTCTCCATTTCGCATCCGGCTCGCGCGGCGTGTCGGCGGCGCCGAGGAAGAGGCGCGGCGCCGGCTCGATCTTGCGGCCGGACGGGAACGCGCCCGCGCGCAGACCCTTCGCCATCGCCAGGAACTGGCGGCCGTCGATATCGTGCACCGGTTTGGTGTCGGGCTGGTCGCCGCTTGTCGGATCGTCGCCATAGAGCGCGAGAACGTTCGGAATGCCGAGCGCCGAAGCGCCGATCAGGTCGCCCTGCATCGCGATCCGGTTGCGATCGCGCATGGTGAATTGCAGCACCGGCTCGATGCCCTCGCGCACGAGGATCGCGGCGGCCGGCAGCGCGCTCATATGCGCGCGCGCCCCGGCGGCATCGGTGACGTTGACGGCGTCCGCAAGGCCCCTGAGGCAGCCGGCCTTGCGCAGCACCGCGTCCGGCGTCGCGGCGTCGGGCGGCGTCGTTTCCGCGGTGAGCGCGAAATGCCCGGCGCGCAGCGCGGCTTCGAGCCGGCCCATCCTGCTGGTGTCGCTCATCGTCGCTCCCCCGCCGCGCCGTCGAGCCTGCCGCCGGCCATCACCAGCGCCTTGAGCCGCGCCTCGTCATATTCCGCATTCAGCTTTTCAAAGAGCGCAGATGCCTCGGCTTCGATATCGTCGCCGCACTCGACCGGCGCCGACCGACGCATTTCGCCGAGATAGGCATCGCTGTCGCGCAATTTTGCGTGCATGGCGGCGCGATCGATCGCCTTTTCAAACCGCTCGCCGAGATGGCGCTTGGCAGTCTCACGGCCCCTCTTGACGATGATTTGGGTCGGAATATCCCGCCAATAAATGATGGTGACCTGCGCCATCAATGGGCCCCTTCCTTGGTCCTGCCGTCGCCGGCGGCACGGATGAAATCGCCGAGCTCGCCATAGCCGGTGCGGCGCAGCTCGAACTTGAGCTTCAGCGTTTCGGCGGCGCGACGCGCGAGTGCCTCGAGCGCGGCATCGTCGGTCTGCGCCAGATAGACCAGCTTGGTGTAATTGCCGAAATAATCGTCGCGCAGCTCGGGATGGCGATCGAGCCCGAGCCCTTCGACGATCAGCCGGTCGAAATGCCGCGCCAGATAATCGGTGAGGAAGAAGCAGCCCGGCTCGGCATCGGTCAGCGCGGAGAAATCGGCGGCACCCATGTAAAACTGGTAGCAGTGCGGCCCGTCGATGCGCGCGACGCCCTCTTCCTCCAGCACGCGGTCGAGCAGGCCGCCGGTGCCGCAGTCGCCGTAGGCGACGAGGATGCGGTCGTACTGCGCGCGCGCGGCGCGGATCTTGGCGCGCACGCCTTCCGGAATTTTATCGGGCGTGTTGTGCCAGATCGCCGGCAGGCAGGTGACGGCGAGACGGTCCAGCTTCAATGCGACAATCAGGTCGACGATCTCGCGCGCCAGCGCGCCGCAGGCGATGACCAAAGTCTGGCCGGCCCGCGTCGTCTGCGACGCCTTGGCCGACGCGCGCGCGGCCGCCGGCGTCGGCCGGTTCTCGGTCGGCGGGGCGGTGCGCGACGCGTCGCTGCTGGTCGCAAATGCCAAAATCGGACCCTCCGGGGCCGCGGCCCCCGGCGATGGGGGCGGCGGCGGCATATCGCCAGAAACCCTAGGAAATGCAAGCCGATTGTCGCGCCGGGGCCGGCCGGTCGGGCTGCCTGCCGGCGACCTCGGCACGCCGGAAAGCGACAGGGCGGGGAGCGCGGCCGGCGCCGCGGGTTTGAACCGGCCGACCTAGCCGGTGGCGGGTTCGGAGGCGGCCGCAGGCGGGATCGCGGGTGCGGCTGCCGCCGCGGCCGGTCCGGATGCGGCGACGATCGGCTCGGGCGCCGGCGGGACCGGCGGCGGCGGCGCGACCGACTCGCCCGCCGGCCCGTCGGCGGGAGACATCGGCGCCAGCGCATGGCGGATCGGCCAGACGGTCAGGGCGGCGAACAGGCCCCAGCCGGTTGCGAGCGCGAGCCCGCCGAGGATCGGATCGCGCACGACCCACGGCAGATCCCAGGTTGCGAGCGCGACGAGCAAAGCCACCGTGGCGGCGCCGAACGCGGCGACGAGCGCGGCCAGCGGTGCGATGCGCAGCCAGAGCGGCCGCAGCGGCGGTGGCATCGCCCAGCCCTGCAGCCAGCCGGCGACGAGTCCGCCGAACAGCAACGCGGCGCCGGCGAGCACAATGCCGATATCGATCTCGTCGACGCGCTGCAGCCGCGCGATCGGGTCGACGCGGTTGAAGGCGAGAACCGGCACGCACCAGGCCAGCCAGCCGCCGAGCATGGTGGTGGTGAAATAGCCGCCGCTCTCGATCCCGCAGCGCGCCAGCAGCCAGCGCTGACCGAGCGACGGCAAGGCGATGAGCGCGACACCGAGAAAGAGCGCGATCTCGTGGCGGAACCAGTCGCCGGCACCGGGCGTCAGCGCGATCGTCAGCGCAATCCAGACCAGAACGGCGAGCATCATGCCGCAGACGAAGCCGAGCCCGGCCGAGCCGAGGATCCAGAGCCTCGGCGAAAAAGGTCGGATGCGGGCGACGGGCGGCACCATCGCACCAGCCTCGCCGCAACGATGGCGATTTCGCGACGCTGGCGGGGCCATTCCGCGGCGTCACGGTCTTGTGCGGTCGAATGTGGTTATGTGCGACAGCGGTTTGAGCGAACGAAAACGACCGGTGGCACGGGTGCGCTTTCGCAGCGCGCGTTGTATAACGCGGCGGAACATCGGCAAGGCGTTGCCGTCCGAATGCATCGCCGCCGGACCGGGGGAGGAAGACGATCATGACGCTCGCCATCATCGGTTCCGGCTTCGGCCGCACCGGCACGCTGTCGCTCAAGGCCGCGCTCGAGACGCTCGGCCTCGGACCCTGTCATCACATGGAAGAGGTATTCCAGCATCCCGAGCAGGTGCCGCACTGGCAGAAGATTGCGGCGCGTGAGCCGGTCGATCTGAACCAGGTCTATGCGGGCTATCGCGCGCAGGTCGACTGGCCGGGGGCGCATGTCTGGCGCGAGGCCGCCGCGGCCTTTCCGCAAGCGAAGGTGCTGCACAGCGTGCGGCCCGAAGAAAGCTGGTGGAAGAGCTATTCGACGACGATCGGCAAGTTCTTCGAGATCTACAAGGACGCGGAGCTGCCGCCGCATATTCGCGCCATGTCGGATGCGGCCTACGAGATCATCGTCAACCAGACGCTGGGCGGCGCCGCGCTCGACAAGGAGCGTGCGCTCGCGGCCTATCGCAAGCGGGAAACGGACGTGCGGGCCGCGATCCCCGCGGAGCGGCTGCTGGTGTTCGATGTCGCGGAAGGCTGGGAGCCGCTGTGCCGGTTTCTCGGCGTCAAGGTGCCGGCAGAACCGTTCCCGCGGCTCAACAGCACAACCGAGTTTTGGGAACATTTCGGCGGCGAGCAGCCGCAGTGATGCAAGCGGTGTGCGCCCCAGCGCGCGCCTACGCCGCCTTCTCGCGACGGCCGAGCTGCACAAGGCAGCGGTCGATCCACTGCGCGGTCAGCTTCTCGTGCACGCCGTTCTGCGACAGGCGCTTGCGCAGCCCCATGAAATCGACGCGGTCGAGCGGCTGGTCCTGGTTGAAGCAGGAGAACACGACCGTCGTCTGCCCGGTCTCGGGGTCGGTCCAGGGCTGCA
>Ga0187892_10005716_pt1 | contig 19262 bp, 12 predicted proteins | sample MA1701073metaG_FD_139345 | JGI IMG/M metagenome (GOLD analysis project Ga0187892, IMG submission 139345) | Bio-ooze microbial communities from a basaltic lava cave in the Kipuka Kanohina Cave System on the Island of Hawaii, USA - MA170107-3 metaG ...
AGACTTGTTCGGATGGTTGGTGGATCATCTCGACGTGCCTGCGCGTCCTGCGGCAAAGCGTTCGAATAACGGACGCAAAGCTGCTTGAAGGGGGGCCATGGCCGAAACGATGATCACAGCCCCACAACGAATCCCATCCTGGAAGCCGGTAAAATGGGTCAAGCCCGCCGCCGAAGAAATTCGGGAACACGAGCGCCCACAGATGGCGCGGTGGCATTGACCAATGCGAGAAATATTCGTAACCAAGTTGCGCGCGTTCGCCCTGTAATTGAAGCTCTCTGGCCGGCAGTAGTTGTATGGCGGCAAGCAATATTCCGCAACCCACCATCCACCCGAGCGCAATGGCAAAGCGACGGCGCTGCTTGCCTGAAACCAGCGCAAATAGGCAAAACAGTGTGTATGGCGCTACCACCAGCGCAGTAAGCAGGTTGGCTTGTGGCAGGCCTGCGTAAGTTTGGAGCGCAATGAAAATCGCGCCCAATGTGATCCACCTCCAGGAAGGTCTTTGTCTGAGGCGCTCAATCGCCGACAAAACCCACGGCAGCCAAACCAGGGCGGCAATGAAATTAGTTTGGTCATACTGGGCGATGAGGAAGCTTCCAAAAGTGAAAGTCACCGCCGTCACCAAAGACCCGGGGCGAGTCAATCCTAGATAACGTCCAAACAAATAGCTGCCAATAAGGGCCAAATGATATGTGGAAATAACCACAACGTTCAGGGCGACTCCTGGCGAGAATACGGCAAAACACCAATTGGGAGGGTAAAGCGCGCCGGCTTGAATGGCGCCCAGGAAGGGCATTCCTGCGAAAACGTGGGGATTCCAGAGGGGGAACTTCCCCTGAGAAAGCATTTCGCCCAGATAGGCTTTCATCAAGATGCTGTATGCCCAGGCGTCGCCCATCATCAGCACGAAATCGCCTTTTACCGCCGGGTAAAAATAAAATATCGGCAACATCAAGAGTGTTGCCGATATAAGAATTCGAACTCGAAGTTCGCTTGTCGCTGCTGACATATAAGTTATCTTATCCGTTCGGCTCGTTGGAAATTGCCATATCAATCCCCAACGAGCCTTTCCTTGTCTTTCTCGACAAATGTGTTGCAGGTGTAATTTCTTCCTGATGTAGCGATAAGCGTAACGAATGCAATAAAATCGGCCCTCCCCGAACGAGAGACCATCTCGTTTACGTAGCGTGCGAAGCCAACAGGAGGGCCGAAGATGAAAGCTAGCATAAGCGTCAATGCCGAGACAAACGATTTGACTATCACGATCCCAGGCGCGGACTGGAAAGCCATTGAAGACGGCGACTTCCACAAAAGCGAAATGACCGTGCGCGATTTGATCAATCTCGTCGGCGGCGAATTGACCGCCAACTTGATGCGAAGCCGGGACGTGGATGTAGAACGCCTGGAGTTGGATGGGAAAACCTACTATCGCAAGGAGGCTTCCGCCGGTCATTACCAGACGCTGTACGGAGAACAGGTGGTCGAGCGCCATCTCTATCAGACCAGCGCTGGAGGCGAGACCCTGTGCCCGATAGAGATCAATTGTCAAATGATCTTCGGATCGGCGACGCCGTTGTTGGCGGAAGTCGCCAGCTTCAAGTTGGCGAGTATGACCGCGGGCGAAGCGGAACGAGATTTGGCCAAGAGCCACGGCTTGAAGCTCTCCGACAGCTATTTGCGAGAGGTCGCGCAGCAGGTGGGGCAAATCGCCGTCGAGAAGCGGATCGAATGGCAAATCCCGGCGCCGGAAGTGGCCGCGCCCGTGGAAATCATCGCCAGCGGAGCCGATGGCACGACGATGCCGCTGGTGGACGAAGCCTACAAAGAAGCGATGTGCGGAACGATTGCCCTCTATGACGAAGAAGGCGAGCGATTGACGACCGAGTACCACGGCGCGATGCCTCAAGCCGGAAAGACCGACTTCGCCAAAAACTTCGTGGCTCGCGTCGCGCAAGTCCTCGTGCTGTTCCCCAAGGCCCTGCACGTTTGCCTGGGGGATGGAGCGAAATGGAACTGGGAGTTCTTCCGCAAGCATTTTCCGATGGCAATCCGGATTCTCGATTTCTTCCATGCCGCGTTGCATCTGCACAAGGCAGCCGAACTGATCTTCGGCGCTGGCAAACAAGCCGAAGCTTATGACGAAGAGTGGCGCGCCAAACTTCTGGAAGAGGTCGGCGCCGCATCCGGGCTGTTACGATCCTTGATCCGCTACCGGAACCAGGGTGAATTGACGGCCGCTGCTCGGCGCAAGTTGAATGCCGAGATCAATTACTTTCGCGGAAACCTCGAGCGGATGAACTATGCGATCTTTCGAGCCGCAGGCTTGCCCATCGGTAGTGGTGTCACGGAAGCCGGTTGCAAAGAACTCATCAAGGCTCGGTTCTGCCGTAGCGGAATGCGCTGGAAGCGCGAGTCTGGCGCACCAATTTTGCAGCTTCGCGCAATCAAACTCTCCCAACAATGGGACGGCTTCTGGGCGAATGTTATGTTGCAAGCAACGTAAAATTACATCAGGGGGAAATTACACCCTGTGTTGCAAATTAGCGCCAAGCAATTTTTTTGTCTTAGCTACTCAAGGTAACAAAAACTTTACTTGTAACTTGCCGAAACAATTGATGCTCCGATAAAGTCTTTTGAAGGTTGAGAATAGTCTCGCAAATACCTATTCGACTTTGCTGAAGCCGTCGAGAATTCAAGGAAGGTAAAACGCTGTGCCCAAAGTATCATAGACTTTATCGGAACATCTGATGCTCTTCGCCAAGCTGGGTAGCTTGCAATCAATAGGTGGTGGCAAAGTGAGGAGGTAGTCAGACAATTGGTGGGAACCGCATGTCGAATGCCTGGCGCAGATGGCGCGAGCGACGGGTTTCGCCCGTGTCGAGATGTTGAGGCGCGAACCGGCGCGCGCTACAATCAGGGCATACAGGCGATGAGATGTATCATCGCTCGAACGTTCGCCGAGCCTACGCATCATTGACGTGGCCAGCGGCGCGATGTTCGATCAAGGAAGTCAGTGGTAACGACGGGTTTCAGCCGTCTATTTTCGCCAATGTCCGGTTATGTTATCGCCTAAACAGGAAGAGATTCTTCGCCAGCAAAAGATCGCCGAAGACCAGCCGGGCACGATCCTGCGCGATTTTGATATGTTGCTCGACTTCGTCGCCTCGCGCGAGATCGAGCTGACCGGCAAAAATCTCGTGCTGCCGATGGAGTCGCTCGCCGAGATCAATGCGCGGATGTCGAAGCCTGTGACTCTCAAACTGCAACGCGCGCAGCAGAAATCCTATCCGAACATCAACGGGTTGTATCTGGTGTTGCGCGTCACGGGACTGGCCAGGATCGAAAGGCGCGACGGCAAGCCGATGCTGAAGCTTGATCACGAAGCGATGGCCTCGTGGCGCGGATTGAATCCGACCGAACAGTACTTCACGCTGCTCGAAACCTGGCTATTGCGCGGCAACGAAGAGATCATCGGCGAGCGCGGCAATGAGAGACAGCTTTCCGAATGCGCCTGGACGCTCAAGAGCATTCCCGACAAGGGATTGAAATTCGCCAACTGGAAAGAGATGAACAAATCCTGGTTGATCTCCCGCTCGCAACACAGGATCGCGCTGATGGAGATGTTCGGCCTGATTTCCGTCACTCACGGGAAGCCTGAGCCTGGCAAGGGCTGGGTCATTTCGCGCGTCGAGCGCAAGCCGTTCGGCGACGCTTTGATCAGCGTGGCGCAACAGGCCATGACTTCCGAGGCGAGGTGGGAATATCGGGATGAGCTTGAGCAGGGCAAAATCATTTTCAACGCCTTGCAGCCGAGCCTGCAACCTTATTTCCCCGAATGGCGTAACACGCTGACATTGCCTGAACCCGCGCCGACCGCCGGTCTCTACGTCTTCAAAGTCTCGCTGGGCAAAGCCTGGCGGCGCATCGCCATTCCGTCCAAACTGACGCTGGATGACCTGGCCTACGAAATCCTGCACGCCGTCAATTTCGATTCCGATCATCTTTACAGCTTCAGGTATCGCAGCCGGTTCGGGGACGAAGTTGAAGTCAATCATCCTTACACCGAAGACCCGCCTGTGGCCGACGAAGTCACGATAGGGGAGTTGCCGCTGCAGCCCGGCGACGAGATGAAGTTCGTTTACGATTTCGGCGATAACTGGCAGTTCAAGATCGAACTGGAGCGCATTGACCCGCCCAACGCGAAGATCAAAAAGCCGCGCGTGCTCGAAAGTCACGGCAAAGCGCCACGGCAGTATCCTGATTGGGACGACAACGGCGATTGGGATTGATCAAGAGCGAAGTTTACAGTCCGAAACAGTTCCTCCGTGCTACAATGCGCTCGTATGCATCTCCGGCGCATTGAAGCCTCCAACTTCCGCAACCTCATCGGCGCAATCGAATTTTCTCCCGGCCTCAACGTCATTTACGGCGCGAACGCGCAGGGCAAGACCAACTGGCTCGAAGCCATCTATCTGCTGGCCACGACCAAATCGTTCCGCACTTCGCATCCACGAGAAGTCGTCGCTCACGACGCCAAAGAAGCCATCCTGCGTGGCACAATCGCGCGCGGCAATCTGACCAAAGACCTGCAACTGCTCATCACCGAATCTACCAAGCAGACTTTCGTCAACGGCAAGCGGGAAGCCGTGGCGCGTTATCTGGGCAATCTCGACGCGATTGCGTTCACCTCCGACGAGATGCAGATTGTGCGCGGCGCGCCTGAAGCGCGGCGACGGTTTCTGGATCGCGGGGTCTTCTTCACCCTGCCTGCCTACCTGGGCACGCTCAACGAATACAACCGCGTGTTGAAGCAGAAGAATGCCTTGCTGCGCGAGGCTTCGGAGGCTGAAGACCCGGCCAAATATTTTGATTTAATTCAACCCTGGAATGATCAACTTGTCGCGCTCGGGGCTGAGATTCACGCGGCGCGCCTGAATTACGTCGAACAGTTGCGCGCGCATCTCACTCCCGAGCTGTTTCAGGCCGAGCAGATCGCGATCCGGTACAAATCTTCGCTCGAAGGCAAAGGTGATTTGAATGAGTACGCAAATCTCTTGCGCGAGCGTTTGAATCTCAGATTAAAGAATGAGATTGCGGTCGGATACTCACTCGTCGGGCCACATCGGGATGATCTGGAAATCCTCTTTGACAGCTACGAAATAGCCCGTTTCGGCAGTTCAGGACAGCAGCGCAGTTCCTTGTTAATCCTTGATCTAGCACAAATTAGCGTGTATTATCAGTGTTTTGAAGAGTACCCGATTTTCCTGATAGACGACATTGATGCCGAACTGGACCGCACACGAATCGAGATTTTGCTCGACTACCTCGATGGTCGCCTTCAAACCATCGTCTCGACCTCCAAACGAACCATCGCCGACCGTTACCGCCATCGCGCCAGGACGCTTTTCGTCCAATCCGGTCGCGCGGTTGACGAGGAAATTGCTGACGGCGGTTCGTTGAAGGATGAGATCGAGCAGGAAGTTGAATTGATCGAAACGGCGGCGACGAGTGATGAAGACAAGCATCGCGCGCCGTTTTAAGGGTGAAAGTGAGTTTATGAAGCCAAAAGAGAAGAAGAATCAGAAGACAGAAGAGATGGAAGCAGGCGCCGGCGACGGCTCGAACGGGTACGGCGCTGAACAGATCACCGTGCTCGAAGGCCGCGACGCCGTGCGGTTGCGACCCGCGATGTACATCGGCGACAACCGCGAGTACGGGCTGCACCACTTGGTTTACGAAATCGTTGATAACTCGATTGACGAAGCGTTGGCCGGTTTTTGCGACAAGATAGACGTCGTGATTCATCTGGACAATTCGGTCACCGTCGAAGACAACGGTCGCGGCATTCCTGTTGACATCCATCCGACCGAAAAACGCCCCGCCGCCGAAGTCGTGATGACCGTGTTGCACGCGGGCGGCAAATTCGACAGCAACGCCTACAAAGTCTCCGGCGGTTTGCACGGCGTCGGCGCTTCAGTCGTCAACTTCCTTTCGGAGTCGCTGCGAATGGAGATTCGCCGCGACGGCGGCGTGTACGAGCAGGAATACCAGCGCGGCATTCCGGCTGATAAGTTGAAAAAGACCGGCACGTCGAAACGTCGCGGGACGAAGATCACGTTCAAACCGGACAGCGAGATTTTCGTGACCACCGAGTTCAGCTTCGACAAACTGTCCGAACGGTTGCGCGAGAAAGCCTTCCTGAACAAAGGCGTCAAGATCACCGTCACCGACGAACGCTCGGAGACCGAAAAGAAGCACGAGTTCTTGTACGAAGGCGGCATCGCCGAATTCGTCAAACACCTGAACAAGAGCAAAAACCCGCTGCATCCCAAGCCGATCTATTTCGAGAAACTGTCCGGCGACGACGACAACCTGACCATCGAGATCGCCATGCAGTACAACGACGGTTACGACGAGAAGGTCTTCTCGTTCGCCAACAACATCAACACGATTGACGGCGGCGCGCACCTGTCGGGCTTCCGCTCGGCGCTCTCGAAGGCGATCAACAAATACGCGCAGTCTTCCGGTTTGATCAAAGACTTCAAAGGGCAATTGTCGGGTGACGACGTGCGCGAGGGGCTGGTCGCCGTGATCGCGGTCAAATTGCCGCAGCCGCAATTCGAGGGGCAGACCAAGAGCAAATTGAATTCGGATGTGCAGGGGCCGGTGACCTCGTTCTTCTACGAAAAACTCAGTTCGTATTTTGAAGAGCATCCACCCGTGGCCAAACAGATCGTCGGCAAAGCGGTCGAAGCCGCGCGCGCTCGTGAAGCCGCGCGAAAGGCGCGCGAGATCGTGCGCAAGGGCGCGCTCAATTCGATGAACCTGCCAGGCAAGCTGGCGGATTGTTCGGAGAAAGACCCGGCGGTGTGCGAGTTGTATATCGTCGAAGGAGATTCCGCAGGCGGGAGCGCGAAACAGGGAAGAGATCGCCGCACGCAAGCCATCCTTCCGCTCAAAGGCAAAATCCTCAACGTCGAAAAAGCGCGTTTCGACAAGATGCTTTCGCACAGCGAGATCAAAACGCTCATCACCGCGCTCGGCACAGGCATCGGCAAGACCGATTTCGACATTGAGAAGCTGCGTTATCACCGGGTCATCCTGATGAGCGTGGCGGGTGATGAGCCGACTCTGGTCGCCGACACGGAAGGCCGCACGGAGTTGGTCAAGATCGGCGAGTTCATTGATGATTGTTTCGAGCAGCGTCGCGTCGCCAGCCGCTATCAGGTCGTCAGCTTCGATCCCGTCACGCATTCGACGCGCTTCCGCCCGCTCAAGGCCGTCATCCGTCACAGCCACGACGAAGCGATGTACAAGCTGACGACGCGTTACAACCGCTCGGTCAAAGTCACGGCGTCGCACAGCGTGTTTGTGTTCGAGAACGGCGACGTGAAGCTGAAGAAGGGCAATGAGGTGAAGCCGGGCGATCTGCTCGTCGCGACTCGTCGTTTGCCTCGTCCCGCCGTCAGCCCGACGCAGATTGATCTGCTCACGACTTTCTACAACGCAGGCTTGACCGACGCGCTTTACGTCAGCGGCGAAGACGTGCGGCGGATTGCCGCGAGTCGCGTGATGGCGAAAGTCAAACGGCCTGAATTGTGGGGCGAAGCGCGGGTCGAGCTGGGGTCTGAGCAGTGGGAGAAATTGATCGCGCAACGTCAGGCCGCGGGTTTGACGCAGATGCAGGTCGCTCATTCAATCGGCATCAAACAACCGATCACCGTCAGCCATTGGGAGCGCGGCGTCAATCGCCCGATTGAATCGCATTTCAAAGGCTATCTGCGCGTCATTGGCTGGGAGGATGAGGTCGAATACGAAACTGCGCCGTCGAAAATTGACGCGCTGATCGAACAAGATGATTCGAGCCAGAACGCGCGGTGGCGCGAGGTCAGCGCCTACAAACCGCTCGTGGATTTCACGCCCGGTGAATTGGCGCAACTTGGCGCGGACGCGCAGATCGCGCCGCAGGCGCACAGCGAAAAGGCGTTTGCGCGTTACCTGCCGATCACGCGCGAGTTGATATGGTTCCTGGGATGGTATGTCGCTGAAGGCACGCTGAGCGCGCATCAGGTCAGTCTCAATATCGGCGGAAAAGACGAGCCGTTCGTCGCCGAACTGATCGAGGCAATTGAAAAGACTTTCGGCGAACAGGCGCGCTGCTATCACAACCCGGCCAACGAAGGCGTCAAGCTTTACTTCCACAGCGTGGCGGCGGCGCGATTGCTGCGCGCCTGGAATCTCGACGGGCGCGCGCACGAGAAGCGGCTGCCCGGCATTGTCTTCAGTTTGCCTGAAGAACTTCAATTGGCTTTCCTCGAAGGTTACTTCCTCGGCGACGGCACGACGGCTGGCCAGAATCTTTCGTTCACTACTAACTCGGCTGAATTGAAAGATGGTTTGTTGTACCTGTTGGGGCAGTCGGGCTTGGTGGCGAGCGTAACGCAAATGCCGCCTCAGACTGCGCCCGATGCGCCGATCCAAACGCGCCACGACTACTACACAATTTCGATCTGCGGCAAAGATCAGATCGAACGCCGCCGCGCGATCTGGCGACGCCACGCGAACGCCTCGAAGCTTGAAGCTCATCTGGCCAGGCCAGCGCGCAAGAAGCAGGATTGCGTTTCGATCAGCGATGATCTAATCGGCCTTGCAGTCATCGGCGCCGAAGAGATTGCTCCCATCGGAGAATTCGTTTACGACTTCTCAGTTGAGGGTGATGAGAACTTCATTTGCGGCACGGGCGGAGTGGCCTGCAAAAATACTGATGCTGACGTAGATGGAAGCCACATCCGCACGCTGCTGCTGACTTTCTTCTACCGCCAGATGCCGCAGTTGCTCGAACACAGGGTCGAGACCAAGAACGAAAATGGCGAGACCGAAACCGAACTCCGCGGCTACGTCTACATCGCCCAGCCGCCTTTGTACAAAATCAAAAAGGGTAAGACCGAACGGTACATCAAAGACGAGCGCGAGATGACGCGCTACCTGATGCGCAAGGCAACCGAAGACGTACAGGTCAGCGTCAAGAAGACCGGCGAGACCATCGAGGGCAGGGAACTCACCGGCTTGCTCGAAAAGTTGATCGAGTTCAACACCTACTACGGCAAGCTCGAACGCCGCCTGCACGACCGCAAGGTCGTGGACACCGTGCTCGAAGCCTTCAGCGGACGCAAAGGTCTGATGCAGAAAGAAGGGCGCAAACTGCACGACGTGTTCGCCGACGAAAACCTGCTCGGCAAAGTCGAGGCCGCGCTGGCCGACGCCGGTTTCAAGACAGATTTGATTTCAGACGAAGAGCACGGGCTTTCTGAAATTGAAGTGAAGATGGCGAACAATGGTTCGAGCGTGTTGATTGACTGGGAACTGGCCACGCACGTCGAATTTCAGCGCGCGGTTGACCTCTACAAATCGTTCGTGCAACTCAGCCAGCCGCCCTTCATCATCAAGGAGGGCAACACGGAGACCGAGGTCGAATCGCGCGACGATTTGCTCAATCACATCCTGGCGGCGGCCAAGAAAGACCTGCACATCCAGCGGTACAAAGGCTTGGGCGAGATGAACCCGGAGCAGTTGTGGGAGACGACGATGGACCCCGAAAAACGCACGCTGCTGCAGGTCAAGATTGACGACGCGGTCGAGACGGACGAGATCTTCACCGTCCTGATGGGCGATCAGGTTGAACCGAGAAGAAGGTTCATCGAAGAGAACGCCCTGGATGTGAAGAACCTGGACATCTGAAGAAGACAAGGGGACAGGGGGACAAGGGGACAAGGGGATTCCGGAACTTCAATGTCTCCTTGTCCCCCTGTCCCCCTGTCCCCCCGTCCCCCCGTCTTCTTGGCTTCTTGACCATCGCGCAACCGCTGTGTTACTTCAGTATGCGCTCCGATGCCCCCTCTGCCGTTTCTTGCGACTCTCTCCGGCATCGGTCACAAAACGGCATCAGCGCTTTCCGCCCCTCTCAAACCAATCTCTGAAGAGAAATAGATCGAAGTGTGATACGCGGTTGTTTGCCGCAGGCGTAGCCATTATTTCCTGAGCCGGTTGCGGGCTTGTTTTAGGATTAGTCCCGGTCAGGATCTTTTTTTTAATCGCAAAGGAGATTTATATGCGACGAGGCGTATTTTTAATCACGGTGCTGCTGACAATCGGTGTAGGACTATTATTAACGCTGAGTCTTTCGACCAGCGCGAGCGGATCGAAAGCGCGCGAGGCGAAAGGCAAACCATCAACTCAAAAACCAGCGGGCGCTCAAGGCACAGTGACCGTGGCCATCACTCCGACCGGGCGTTCGCAGACGCAGATTGATGTGGCCTTGCGCGCGGTTAATGCCCATCCCACCGCGAAGAAGTATTTGCAGGCCAGGCGCATTCGTCAGCTCGATTTCGAATTGCTCGAACCTCAGCCGTACTTTCCGCGCGAGCAATACCGCGTGACCTATTACGATTACACTCACAATCGCCCGGTGCTGGTTGTCGGAACCTTCGGCGACTCCAAGTTGATGACGGTCACCACCGGGACCGTTCAACCTCTACCCAGCCCCGAAGAGTTCGATGCGGCGGTGGAGGTGATCAAAAACGATCCGAAACTGGGACCTGCGCTCATCGCCGGCAAATTGCGGCCGTACCGGCCCATGCCTCCGCTCGCGTCCGAAAGCGTCCTGGCCGAGAGGACGTTGCACGTAGGATTGTTCGGCGGCGACGCCGGGACGCCGAATCAGATCGTCGCAGTCAATATGATTCGCAACACGGTCAGCGCGTACAAATCGGGCGCGCCGCCGACCGCCTTGGCCGCTCCGGCGGTTTGCGGAGTTCCGGACGCGAATCAAGCCACCACCGGGCGCGGAACGGCGGGGCAAGCCGTCATCACCGTCACCCAGGGTGGGCAGACCATTTGGGAGATGCTAGTCATTCGACCGTCGGCTTCGTCGGGAACGCGCGGGTCGGGCGTCGAGCTTCGGGATGTCAAATATCGCGGCAAATCGGTCTTCAAACGCGCGCACGTGCCGATCCTCAACGTGCATTATGACCTCGACGCCTGCGGCCCTTACCGCGATTGGCAATGGCAGGAAGGAATGTTTCTGGCCGACGGCGCTGACATCGCCGCTGGCATTCGGATGTGCGCGACCGCGCCGCAAACCATAATGGAGGCCGAAAGCGATACCGGGAATTTTCGTGGCGTCGCGGTCTACAAAAAACCCGTGAACGACGAACTGCTGCTGGTCAGCGAAATGGAGGCGGGCTGGTATCGCTACGTCAGCCGCTGGGAGTTCACCACGGACGGCGTGATCCGCGCGCGGTTTGGCTTCGACGGCATAGACAATTCGTGCGTCTGCAACGCGCATCATCACAACGCCTACTGGCGCTTCGATTTCGACCCCGGCGCGGCGGGCAGGAGTCGTTTCACCGAGTACGACACGTTCGCATTCAACACTCCGATTCTGACCGAGGCCAAACGCTACCGCGATTACGTGCGCAACCGTCACTGGTCAATTGAAAACATCGTGAGTGGCGAATTGGTCAATTTTTTGCCCGGACACGATGATGGAGTCGCCGATCTTTACGCGCGTGGCGACGCCTGGTTCCTTCGTTACCGTGGGACGGAGCTTGACGACGGGCACAATTCGACCGGCTCGAACACCGAAGCCGATCTGGACCTGTTCGTCAACGGCGAATCGCTCGATGGACAGGACGTAGTGATGTGGTACAGCGGGCATTTCGACCACGTTGACGGAGTCCATATCAATCATCTGGGAGCGCGTATAGTCGGGCCGGACATAATCGTGGCGCGTTGGTAATGGAGTTTGGGGGAACTGAGAACGATTGACTCCGATGTTCCTCCACTACCAGCGCTGCGTGTTCTGAGGAGTATGGCCTGGTGAAGCAATTCTTCAACCAGGCCATTTTTGTTTGGCTGAGGCATTGATCGTTTGAAGAGTTGAGCGCGCGCCTCTCTCCTGGTATCGCTCAGTCCAGCTTGAAGTTGAACGTGATCACACCGATTGCGCGGACCGGCCTGTCATTCAATTCGGTGGGCTTGAACAGCCATTGCCTGACCGCCTGCAACGACGCTTCGCGCAGTACCGGATGGCCGCTCAGCACGAATGCGTCCACAACCTCACCCGTTTCTGAGATAGTGATCTGGACCTGCACGGAGCCAGAAAGCCTGATTTGCCTCGCCATCTGGGGGTAAGGTGGTTGGACCTTGCGAATGGCGTTACCCTGTGTGATTTGGCTGGTGAGTCTGACGGTTTGCCGCTCCGTTGGCGCCGCAGCCGGCTTCGAGGCAACCACGGGCGGCGGAGGCGGGGCGGGCGGCGCCGGGTCTTTCGGGTCCAGCGCGCCAGGCAAACCAGGGCCTCGGCCGAGACCTGACAGGTTCGGCGCGCCGTGAACGACCAGGCGGTTGCCGGGCTGCTCCAGGTTCAGGTCTCTCAGATCATCCAGTGTCGGAATCTTTTTTACCTCTACCGGCGCCGCAAAGCTGAGTGTGGACGCAGGCTTGGGATTCGGTCGTCTGTGAGGTGATTGTGGCGCTGGTCCCGGCGGCAGCGGCGGCGGGATCAATCTTCCAATGACATCGTAATTTTCAGCCAACACCGGGCGAAACCCAATGATGGTCAGCGCGCCGAATGAAGCCAGCGCTACTGTGTAAATCAGAGTCGTGACGACGAAGAATCGCTTTGAGCGCCTCTCCTGCTTTTGTTTTGAAGATTCAACCAGTTTATCGAACATCGCTTTTTCTCCTGTTCTTGACCACTCCCTCGCGGTCGTGGTTCCGATGCGACGTCCCAGCCGATGGATTTGCGATGAGAACAAAGTGAATCCGTGAATCCGGATTCGAGATTTATTGATCCAATTCTTCAATCTGCAACCCGATGGGTGCGCTGCCCGACATCTTCATCACGTCAATCACCTTCACCGTATCGCCATAACGCAACGTGCGTGGAGCTTTCAGAAAGACGGCTTTGAGATTTTCAGGCCGCCCATCGAGCGCGCGATGCAGTTGCGCTTGCAACTCTTCGAGCGTGTGTGCGGGTTGCGTGTTCAGCGCATAACCGCCATCGCGATTGATCGTCACGACGAGCGCAAGCGGGTTGATCCTGTTGTCTGGCGGCTCCACTCTTTGGGGAATCTTCGCGTCGAATTTGCTGGGCCGGATGGGGCTAAGGATCATGAAGATGATCAATAGCACCAGCAGCACGTCAATCAGCGGCGTGACGTTGATGAATGGGACGGCGCTCTTTCCGTTACGGTTCAAGCTGTTCATCGTTCTTTGCTCCTTTCGTTCATCCGCGACTGCGCGTTTGCAGATACACTTCGGTCTTGCGGCAAGACGATTGAAACACCTTCAATCAATCTTTACCGCCGCCTGTTTTCGGACAAAGGTATTCCTGGCAGTCGCGTTTGCGTGGCGACCTCATCAGAGAATACCTCTGGAATTTACTCGCTAAATCAAAGACGAGCCGTTGTGGTTATCGAGCTGAAATAGACAACCGCAACTGTGCTGGTGGTGTGTTTGTGGCCGGCGCCCTGAAAGATTCCCCGCTGTGACATGGCGGTTGAGAGTTTGGCTTCGACCGAAGGATCGTTCGGCGGCACGATGTACATAATTGTCGCGCCGCCGTCCTTGCGGACTTCGGCAGTCAGAATGACGTCTTCTTCCCGAAGGTTGGCGACCACGCCGCGAAATTCATCGCTCGGATTGAGAGCCGGAGGGGGCGGTGTAGGCAATAACGCGGCTTTGAGCAGAGCCTGATGGCGGATGGCTTCGTCATTCGGGTCTTCAAAGATCGCCTGCGTTCTGTCCGTGGCCAGCAGCAGCGTGTTGTACGCCTGCTTGAAAACTTCGGTCATCACGACCACGCACAGACACAATGAAACGATCACGCCGATAGTTTGCGAAAAGATTTTGGCCTTGCGTCCAACAAACCAGTTGGCAAACCGGTTGAACCAGCCGCGGCGAAATTCGACCCAATTTATTCCGCCGCCGCCGCCCACGAGTTGTACGCTCAATTCCGACAGCCAGACCGTGCCCGCTTCAGCTTCCCGCGCCAGCGCGGCTTCGCGGCGCAGCGCCATCTGAATTCCTCCGGTCAACTCCGGCGACGGTTGCGGCGCGGCCAACGCCCGCAGATCGGCGCGCAGGCTGCGCATTTCGGCGGCGCGGCGGCGGCATGGAACGCATTCGCGCAGGTGCCGCTGAAGCGCGATCTGTTCGTGCTCCGCCGCGTGACCGTCGAGTTGAGCCGAATAGATCAATGGAAAATCTCTGCAAGTCATGGTTTTTCTCAATGTAATTCGGGAACCGCTGCTCATCGTGAGCGCACGGTAAAAAGAACCAAACAAGGTTGCTGACCCATCTTGGTTCATTGTTTTCGCCGACCCATCGGCTTTGAGCGTCGAAAATAGGCGCTCACGATGAGTAGCGGCTCCCGAAACCTCTAGCTCCTCTCTCCTGACAAAACGATCTCTCGCAACATCTCGCGCCCGCGAGCGATGCGCGATTTGACGGTGCCGACTGAAACTTCCGTCACCCAGGCTATCTCTTCGTAGGACAGCCCCTCGATATCCCGCAAAATGACGGCGATCCGAAAATCTTTTTTCAAATGCCGCAGCCCAAGCTCAATTGCCGAGCGGCGCTCACGCGACAAGGTTTCGTCCTCCGGCGTGGCGCATTGGCTCTGTAAAAAATCTATCGGCGACCGCTCGTCATCGTCTTTCAATCCCAGCGGAGCCTCGAGCGAAGTCGTGCCGTGGCGATGGCGGCGGCGGAACCAACGTTCGGCGCTGCGCGCCTGGTTGATCGCAATGCGGCAGATCCAGGTCTTCAAACTCGAATCGCCGCGAAAATTGGCGAAGTGGCGATAAACTTTCAAAAACGTCTCCTGCGTCGCATCGCGCGCGTCTTCGGCGTCGTTCAGAATGCGAAGCGCAAGGGCATAGACCAGCGACTGGTATTCTTCGACCAATTGATCGAACGCGCCCATTTCGCCAGCCCTGAGACGAGCCACGAGAGAGGCTTCGTAAGGGCCCTCATAAAAACATGGCTGCGCCGCGCGTGGCGAGGTTGCTTCCTCCACCAGCTCGGAACGTCCGAACTCTTCCAGTCCGGCAACCAGCAATGCCTCTTTCTCGGCCAACATGCGCGCTCAATCTCCGATGGGTTACTGGTTAAAATCTTTAACGGGTCAGCTTCGCGCCTCGTTGTCATTTCCGACGACACCAGCTTAGACCCCCCAAAAACGGGGAAGTTCCCGTGTTGGAAACGCAATCATAAATTTTTACGGGCGTGGTGGAAAGGCAAATGAAGGGGTGAAAGCGCTCTCTCATCCCCTTCATCCTTTATCCTTTCACGACAGCGCCAATCGCTTCATCAATTGTCTTCAACGCGAAATCGCACTGATCCCGGTCAATCACCAGCGGCGGCGACAATCGGATCGTGCTCACGCCGCAGCCGAGCGTGATCAGGCCGCGTTTGAAGCATTCCTTCTCGACTTGCTCCAAAGCTTCCGGGTACGGCTCTTTGGTCACGCGGTCTTTGACCAGCTCGACGCCGATCATCAACCCTTTGCCACGCACATCGCCGATGATCGCGTGTTTGTCCATCAGCGCGCGGAAACCTTCGAGCAGGTACTGACCCATCCTGGCTGCGTTTTCGACCAGTCCCTCTTCAAGCAATTCGATGGTTGCCAGCGACGCCGCAATCGCCACGGGATTTCCACCGAAGGTCGAAGCGTGCGCGCCGGGGGGCCAGTTCATCAGATCGGCTCGCGCAACCGTCGCGCCGAGCGGCATGCCAGAAGCAATCCCTTTGGCCAAAGACAGAATGTCCGGCACGAAATCGAAATGCTCCGAAGCGAACATCCTGCCCGTGCGCCCGAACCCCGACTGCACTTCGTCGGCGATGACCAACACGTCGTGCCGGTCGGCAATCTCGCGGATCGTTTGCAGGAATGAAGCGGGCGGGACGATGTAACCGCCTTCGCCCTGGATCGGTTCGACGATGATGGCGGCGCATTCGCCGGCGGGCACTGTGGTTTTGAAGAGCAGGTCTTCGATCACGCGCGCGCAGTGCGGGCCTTTCGATTCCATTGCGCCGCAGTTTTCCGGCTTCAGGTTGTACGGGCAGTGGTAGCAGTTGGCGTAGGGAATGTGCGTCACGTCCAGCGCCTGTGGCCCGAAGCCTGCGCGCTGGCGGGCTTTGCTCGCGGTCAGCGAGAGCGCGCCAAGTGTGCGCCCGTGAAACGCGCCGAAGAAGCCGATCAGTTTCTGGCGGCGCGTCGAATACATCGCCAGCTTCACCGCGCCTTCAACGGCTTCCGCGCCGGAGTTGCCGAAATGCACGCGCTTGTCGGGCGCGCCGGGCGTTATTTGACTGATCTTCTCAGCCAGTTTGGGAAGGTTCGGGTAATAATAATCAGCCGAGCAGATGTGCAGGAAATCGTCCACCTGCTTTTTGATCGCGTCCACGACGTGTGGATGTGAGTGGCCGGTCGAGCAAACGGCCACGCCGGCGTTGAAATCCAGAAAGAGGTTGCCGTCAACGTCTTCGATCATCGCGCCCTGCGCGCGCTTGATGACCAGCGGGTAGGGACGCGTGTAAGACGGCGAGATGTACCGCGCGTCGTGCGCCACAACTTGCTCAGCCACCGGGCCTGGCAATGCGGTTTTGATTGCGGGGAGCTTCGCGGTTCTCAGTTCTGTTGTCCTTTGCATGGTTTTCTACCTCCGGGAAAATGATACACGAATACAACGGATGGAAATGGAACCCTGCGGATTATCCGCGCCGATCCGTCTCAATCCGTCCGATCCGCGTACTATGCGAAATGGGTTTGAGATCTGCCGAAGAGCAAACCGCTGGTGTTAGTCCGCGAAGAGATTCTTGCGGGAGAGGGCAGGAACGTGCTGGGTGATAAAGATGAGTTTTTGTGATTGGGTCATGGTTTGAATCCGGGGTTGGCGCAGGCTTTCTATTTCCTGCGCCAACGCAATCCCTCTTTTGTGTCTTCGAGAATGATGCCTATCGCCGTCAATTGATCGCGGATCTCGTCGGCGCGAGCGAAGTTTTTCGCTGCGCGCGCCGCCTGCCGTTCGTCAATCAACGCCTGAATTTCGGAATCGAGCAACTCCTGTTTGACTTCGCCGAAGATGTTGAAGACCGAATCGAAGCGGTCAACCGCCGCGAGCAGAGCCGCTTGATCGCCAGACTCGATCGTCCCCTCCGCCATCTCCGCGTTAATTTCGCGCACGAAGTTATGGATCGCAGCCAGCGCTTCAGCCGTGTTGAGATCGTTATCCAGGGCTTCTTCAAATTGCTCCTGCGCAACTTCGATCACCTCGGCAATCGCGGGCGAAGAGCCTTCTTCAGTCTCCAGCTCGGTCAACCGCCGCTTGAAATCGTTCAACCGCTCGACCGTGGTCTCCGCGCCGCGCAAGCCTTCGAGCGTGAAGTTGAGCTGCTTGTGGTGCGGCGCCGAAAGCAGCAGGTAACGGATCGCGCGCGGCGAATGGCCTTTGGCCGCCAGATCGCGGAAGGTGAAGTAGTTGCCGAGAGACTTCGACATCTTCTGGCCTTCGACCATCAGGAACTCCGCGTGAACCCAGTAGCGCACGAACGTCCTGCCGGTCGCGCCTTCCGATTGCGCGATCTCGTTCTCGTGATGCGGGAAGACCAGGTCGACGCCGCCCGCGTGAATGTCGAACGTCTCGCCGAGCGCCTTCATTGACATCGCCGAGCATTCGATGTGCCAGCCGGGGCGGCCCTTGCCCAGTTCGGTCTCCCAGAAAGGTTCGCCCGGTTTTGCCGTTTTCCACAGCACGAAATCGCGGACGTTCTCTTTGTCGTATTCGTCGGCGTCCACGCGCTCGCTGGCGCCGGCGACGTTGCCCTCGAACTTCATCTTCGACAGCCGCCCGTATTTTTCAAAGCCGGCGATGCGGAAGTAAGTCGAACCTTCTGATTCGTAGGTGTGACCGTTGGCGCCGAGCCGTTTGATGACCTCCACCATTTCCGGGATGTGATCGGTGGCGCGCAGAATCTCTTCAGGACGTTCGGCGCCCAGCGCGTCGAAATCCTCGAAGAAGAACTGAATGTATTGATCAGTGTATTCGCGCAAAGTCTTTTTCTGTTCGACCGCGCGCGCGATGATCTTGTCGTCAACGTCGGTGATGTTCATCACGTGACGGAGCCGGTAGCCTTTGTATTTCAGGTAACGGCGCAGCAGGTCCGCGAACAGGAAGGTGCGGAAGTTGCCAATGTGTGCGTAATCGTAAACGGTCGGCCCGCAGACGTACATTTGCGCTTCCCCGGGCTTAAGCGGCTGGAATTCTTCGACTCGGTTTGTCAGGGTGTTGTAAAGCTTGAGCATTGGATAAAAATCTCTGAAGAAGTTGATGTCCGGAGCCGGCTTGGTGAGTTTATTGAAGCGGCTGAGAGCTTGTCAAACTAGAGTATTACCGCTTGGCTGAGCCACGTTGAACTAGAACGCATTTCGTCGCTTGTGGTCGCGTTCCCGTAGCGTGTGACTGAGCCAAGCGGAAGCAGGCGGAAATAGAAATGTTCCCGCTGCGCGTTCCGGCTGACGGTCAGTGTTTCCGGTCAAAGACGCACTGGCCGCCAGCTCCTCCGGAGCAATTGAACGTTATGCGCATTCAATCACTCCTGACCATTCAACCGCGAAATGACCGCGATGATGGCTGACTTGATTTTACCAGCCCCGTTTTATTCCAGCCAACTTTCCCGCGTTCATCTCGCCTTTATCAGAAAGGCGCAAATGGGCACACCAACAACACAGACGCGAATCAAGACCAATCGCGGTCAATTTCGCAAAGGACACGATCCGCGAAGACACCAATTCACGCGGGCAGAGTGCCAAGCGGGATTCTGGGCGGCGCTGGCTTCAATCATCTCGCGGTACCCGGACGCCATCGGCGCCGATGGCAGACATATGGCCTGTAATTTCCTCGAGCTCGCGGGCCGACACATCCGGGACTGTGAAGGGAGGTCGACCAATGGCGAATAAGAAACAGGTTTTGATTTGCGACAAATGCGGCGCTGAGAACTGGAATCTGGCGAGCGAGGGAAAGAGCCACGACCAGCCGGCCAATGAAGTCAAGGGCTACGAAGCTTGCGCCGGCGTCTGGCGTCTTCCCGATCGCGCTGGAGATCGCCGGCCGGCCGGCGTGGTAATCCAATTTCCGAAGAGAGACTGAAGGGGGATCGAATGAAAAACGAACTGGACGGACCGGGAATGACGC
>Ga0187892_10005718_pt1 | contig 19256 bp, 18 predicted proteins | sample MA1701073metaG_FD_139345 | JGI IMG/M metagenome (GOLD analysis project Ga0187892, IMG submission 139345) | Bio-ooze microbial communities from a basaltic lava cave in the Kipuka Kanohina Cave System on the Island of Hawaii, USA - MA170107-3 metaG ...
AGTCGGTCGTCGTGCTCGAGGCGCGCGATCGGGTCGGCGGCCGGATCTGGACGCACCGCCTCGCGGACGGCACGGCCGTCGATCGCGGCGGCGGCTGGCTCGGCCCGCGGCACGACGCGATCTTCGGCCTCGCACGCGAGCTGGGTGTGACCACGTACAAGACGTGGGTGAAGGGCTCCCATCTCCTGGTCGGAGAGGGACGCACGCGCCGTTACACGGGGCTGATTCCGAAGATCAGTCCGCTCGCGGTGCTGACGCTCGCGCTCGCCCAGTGGAAGCTCGACCGGATGGCCCGGCAGGTCCCGCTCGACGCGCCGTGGACCGCGCCGCGCGCAGCCGAGTGGGACGCACGCACCGTCGCGTCCTGGCTCGAGCGTTCCGGGATCCGCACGGCGATCGCGCGCGATCTCTTCGAGTCGGCCGTGCGCGGCCTCATGACGGCCGACCTGTCCGAGGTGTCGCTTCTGCACCTCCTGTATCTGGCCCACTCACACGGGAGCATCGAGACCCTGTTCTCGATCGAGAACGGCGCCCAGGAGAACCTCGTGAACGGGGGCGCGGGCAGGGTCGCGGAGCGCATCGCCGACTCGCTCGCGGGCTCGCTCCGGCTCCGCACTCCCGTTCGGGCGATCTCGCAGCGCGACGATCGCGCCTCGGTCGCCGGTGATTCGCTCACGGTGTCGGCACGCCGGGTCGTGGTGTCCGTTCCGCCGCGGCTCGCGATCGAGATCGCGTTCGACCCGCCGCTTCCCGCCGACCGCACCGCGCTCTACGAGAACGCGATCGCCGGCTGGGAGACCAAGACTCTCGTCGTGTACGAGGAGCCGTTCTGGCGGGCCGACGGCTTCTCCGGCCAGACGGCCGGACCGGGATCCGCAGCCGAGGTGACGATCGACGCCAGCCCGGCGTCCGGCGCTCCGGGCGTGATCGCGGCCTTCACGTTCGGGCCGGTCTCCGAGAGATTGCACGCGCTCGACGCCGGGGTGCGTCGCAAGGCCGTCCTCGACGCCCTCACCGCGCGCTTCGGCCCCCGCGCGGCGGCGCCGGCCGAGTTCATCGAGACGTCGTGGTGGACCGAGGAGTGGTCGCGCGGCTGCTCGATGGCGCACTTCACGCCCGGCACGCTCACGCGGTACGGACAGCTGCTGCGCGAGCCGTTCGGTCGCGTGCACTGGGCGGGCACCGAGACGGCGACGATCTCGCACGGTGCGATCGACGGCGCCGTCCGCTCGGGCGAGCGGGTCGCAGCGGAGATCCTCGACGAGGCCTGAGCCACGAGCGCGGGCTCAAAGCCCGGCGAGCCAGTCTCCGAAGCCCAGCCGCTCGCTGGCCGCGACGCTCCGGCGCAGCACGGTCCGGACCGTCTCCTCGCGCTCGGTGAGCCCGCCGAGCCCGAGGGAGACGAGGGCCACGACCAGCGTCTGGAACGAGAGCGCGCGGTACTGCGCGCGGGCGAGGTCGGCGTCCAGAGCGACGCCGTGTCGCGCGAGAGCCCCGAGGTAGTGGGCAACGAGCGCGTCCTCGCACTCGGCGAGCTCGCTCGGCTCCAGCGAGTCGATCAGGTGGTACTGCACGTCGCGGATGCCCTGCCCCCAGTGCAGGCCCTGGAAATCGAGCAGGCCCATCTTCGGTCCGCCCTCGGTGGCAACCTCGAAGCAGTTGGCCAGATGGCTGTCGCCGTGGATCAGGGTGAGCGGCTCGCCGAACCAGACGTCGACCAGCGCATCCCACTTCTCGACGGCGAGCCGGCAGATCTCGACGTGCTCGGCGCGCAGGATGTCGGGGGCCTTTCGGTGGGATGGCGCGATCGAGGCGCTCGCCAGGGCGCGGCTGCGCGCGCTTCCTCCGGGCGAGAGGTAGCTGTGGAGCCGCCTCGGCAGCAGCGCCTCGCGCTCGTCGGCGGACGCGTTCCAGAAGGCTGCGTGCAGGGCCGCGAAGGTCTCGAGGCAGAGGCGCGCCCGCTCCGGCGTCGTGCCGGCCGCCATGTCGCGATTGATGAAGAGCCGCGTGCCGGGCCGCTCGTGCAGGTTCTCGAGCAACAGGACGAAGCGCGCGCCGCGGCGGGCGGCGGCGAACACGCGCGGCGTCGCGATCGGCATGCGCGCCGCCACCCCCTCGCAGAAGCGCACCTCGACCTCCCAGAAGCCTGTCGCGTTCGCGAAGGCCCGGGTCGCGAGCGGGGGCGAGGGCAGCTTCGCGTAGAAGGTCCGCGGCAGCGCCGGATCCGGACCGCCCGCGAACTCGACCTCGATCAGGAAGTTCGTGCAGTTGCTGCTCTCGAAGCGCACGCCGGGCAGACGCGCGCGGCGCACCGGCGGAAGCTTCGGAGCGCCCGGCGGCGCATGGTGCGCGAGCAGGAAGTCGAGAGTCCGAGGCTCGGCGAGCTGCTCCGGTGTGCGGGGGAGCGCACGACCGAACGCCTCGTCCACCCGGTCCCGCGCGATGCGGCCGAGCGCGCCGGCGAAGCGCAGCGCCAGCCCGCCCTCGCCGGCGAGGGTCAAGGCACGATTCCGACCCGCGCCACCGGCTCCGGCGCCGCCTGCCGCCGGTACAGCGCGCGCTCGAGCGCGTGGAGCAGGACGTTCCGGGTCTCGCGCGGGTCGATCAGCTCGTCGAAGCCGAGACCGCTCGCCGAGTTGTACGACGCCTCGAGCTCCGTGCGGCGCAGGCGCTCGGCCTCCTCCGCGTCGGCGCCCTTCGCGCGGCTCATCGCGGACGCGCCCATGGCACCCATCGTGGCGCCCGGGAAGCCGAACACCGCCGACTGATTGTCGAACGGGATCATGGCCATGACCATCGAGCCGAAGCCATAGGCCTTGCGGAGCGTCACCTGGAACTTCGGGCTGGTCGCCTGCATCTGCGCGGCGTACATGCGCGCGCCGCTGCGGAGGATGCCCCGCCTCTCCGAGGCGCGGCCGGGCATCACACCCGGGTTGTCGGCGAGGAAGACGAGCGGGAGGTGGAAGGAGTCGGCGACGCTGATGAAGTGCGCGGCCTTGTCGGCGCCATCGACGTCGACGGAGCCGGCCATCACGCGCGGCTGGTTCGCGATCACGGCGACGGGGTGGCCGCCCAGGTGCGCGAGCGCGCAGAGGACCGTCTTCCCGAACTGCGGCTGGATCTCGAAGCAGGACGAGCGATCGAAGACGACGTCCAGCACGGCGCGCATGTCGTAGAGCTGCCGGCCGTTCCGCGGCACGAGGTCGAGCAGCTCCGGGACGAGGCGCGCGCCGGTGTCGGGCCCGGTGACGTCGGGCGGGTACGACCAGGCCGAGGAGGGGAAGTAGGCGAGATAGCGGCGCACGAGGTCGAGCGCGGCGGCGTCGTCCAGGGCCGCGTTGTGGATCAGGCCGCTCGCGACCGCGACCGACGGGCCGCCGAGCTCCTCCTTCGTGACCGTCTCGCCGAGCGACTCCCGGACCACGGGCGGCCCGGCCGTGAAGATCGCCGCGTGGTTGCTCATCACGGTGAAGTCCGACATCGGCGCGACGAGCGCGCCGTGGCCGGCCGAGGAGCCGAGGACGGCGGTCACGAGGGGCACGTTTCCCGAGCAGCGCCCCTGCGCGAGGAGATCGGTCGGCGCGCGGCCGCCGTGGCGTCCGTCGGCGCGGAAGCCGGCGCCGTCGAGCATCATCACGAGGGGCACGCGGTCGAGGAGCGCGATCTCCGCAACGCGGTAGCGCTTCGCGTTGGCGGCCTGGCTGATGGTGCCGGCTTTCACGGTGAAGTCCTCGGCCGCCACCATCACGGGCCGGCCGTCGACGCGTCCCGAGCCCATCACGATCGCGTCGGCCGGGGAATCGGCGCCGCCGACCAACGTGCCGAGCTCCTGGAAGGAGCCCTTGTCGAGCAGGTGGTCGACGCGGGCGCGCGCGTCGAGCTTCCCGGCGGCGCGGTGCTTGGCGAGCCGCTCCTCGCCCCCCATCGCGCGCGCAGCGCGGCGGCGCGCGCCGAGGTCGTCGAGCGTCCCCTCCCACTCGTTCGCCCGGTCGTCGGCCAACTCGTGCTCCTTCGGAGATGAGGCCCACCATGATGCCGCACCCGGCCGCCCCTGCCCTGGCGCCGGGCCGGGTATGCTGTGCGCCCGATGAGCCTCTACTACGACCCCTACGACTTCGAGATCGACGCCGACCCGCATCCCATCTGGAAGCGGATGCGAGACGAGGCGCCGCTCTACCGGAACGACAAGTACGAGTTCTGGGCCCTCTCGCGCTACGCGGACGTCGTGGCCGGCCTCACGGATTGGCGGAGCTACAGCTCCGCGCGCGGCACGGTCCTCGAGCTGATCCGGAGCGGCATGCAGATCCCGCCCGGCAGCATCCTCTTCGAGGATCCGCCGCTCCACGACGCGCACCGCGCGCTCCTGGCGCGCCTGTTCACGCCGCGCCGGATCGCGGAGATCGAGCCGCAGGTCCGGGCCTTCTGCGCGCGGAGCCTCGACCCGCTCGTCGGCGGCGACCGCCTCGACTTCATTGCGGACCTGGGCTCGCAGATGCCGATGCGCGTGATCGGGATGCTGCTCGGCATTCCCGAGGAGGACCAGGAGGAGCTGCGCGACCGGATCGACGCCGGTTTGAGCCTCGAGGAGGGAGCGAGCCAGGCGTCCGCGATGAGCGAGGGGCCGCTCGGACCGTCCGAGCGCTTCAAGGCGTACATCGAGTGGCGGCGCAAGAACCCATCCGACGACCTGATGACCGAGCTGCTGCTCGCGCGTTTCGTCGACGACGCGGGCGTCGAGCGGACGCTCCGCGACGACGAGCTCCTCGGCTACATCGGACTGCTCGCCGGGGCCGGGAACGAGACGACCACCCGGCTGATCGGCTGGACCGGCTACCTGCTCGACCGCTTCCCCGACCAGCGGCGGCTCGTGGCCGAGGACCGGAGCCTGATCCCGAGCGCCATCGAGGAGATCCTCCGCTACGAAGCGCCGTCCCCGATCCAGGCCCGCTACGTGATGCGGGACGTCGAGCTCCACGGCACACGCGTGCCGGAGGGCTCGACGCTGGTGCTCCTGAACGGCTCGGCGAACCGGGACGAGCGCGAGTTCGAGGACGCCGACCGCCTCGATGTGCGGCGCAAGAACAACCGCCACCTGAGCTTCGGGCTCGGCATCCACTTCTGCCTCGGCGCGAGCCTCGCGCGGCTCGAGGGTCAGGTCGCCCTCGAAGAGGTGCTCGCGCGCTGGCCCGAGTGGCAGATCGATCACGCGGGCGCCGAGAGGGCCCACACGTCGACCGTGCGCGGCTGGAAGAAGCTGCCCGCGCGGGTCTGAAGGAGGCGCGGCCTTGGCCGGACCCGCTCGCGTGCTCGAAGAGCTCGGGTTCTACACGCTCGCCGGGCAGCCGGCGTCGTCCCGCGATCTCGTCGCGGAGGTCGTCGAAGGCGAAGCGCTCGGGCTCGGCACCGCGTTCATCTCCGAGCGGTACAACAAGAAGGAGGCCGCGACGCTCTCGGGCGCGGCGGGCGCAGTCAGCGAGCGGATCACCATCGAGACGGCGGCGACCAACCACAACACCCGCCACCCGCTGGTGACCGCCGGCTTCGCCCGCACCATGCAGAGCCTGACGGGCGGCCGCTTCGTGCTGGGGCTCGGCCGCGGCATCTCGCTGATGCAGGACGCGTTCGGCATCCCCCGCATCACCACCGCGCAGCTCGAGGACTTCGCGGGCCTCATGCGCCGCCTGTTCCGGGGCGAGGCCATCGTCGGCCACAAGGGCCCCGCCGGCTCGTGGCCGGTGCTCCACCTCGACGCCACGCTGAACGAGCACCTCCCCATGAGCCTCGTCGCGTTCGGGCCGAACTCGCTCGCGCTCGGCGGGCGCTGCTTCGACGAGGTCGTGCTCCACACCTTCTTCACCGACGAGACCACGGCACGCTGCGTGGAGACCGTGAAGCGCGCGGCGGAGAAGGCAGGCCGCGACCCGGCCTCGGTGAAGGTGTGGTCGTGCTTCGCCACGGTCGGCGACCACATCCCGGCGGACAAGCGGCTCATGAAGCTCGTCGGCCGGCTCGCCACGTACCTCCAGGGCTACGGCGAGCTGCTCGTGCGGACGAACGGCTGGGACGTGGGCGTGCTGAAGCGCATCCTCGCCGACCCCATCGTGTCGAGCGTCCGCGGGCTCGACATCGTCGGCACCACGGAGCAGCTGGAGCACGTGGCGAAGCTCATCCCCGACGAGTGGCTCGCCTCAGCGGCGACCGGCAGTCCGAAGCAGTGCGTCGCCGCCATCCGCAACCAGTTCGCGCTCGGCTGCGACGCCGTCATCCTGCACGGCGCGACGCCCGCCGAGCTGGCGCCCGTCGTCGCGGAGTACCGCCGCACGGTGTAGCGGTCGGTTCTTCCCACCGCGCGCCGACCCCGGTGTAGGATGCCGCGCATGCTCGGCCCCTACCGCGTGCTCGACCTGACGGACGACGGCGCCCTCCTCTGCGGCCAGATCCTCGCGGACCTCGGCGCGGACGTGATCCAGGTGGAGCCGCCCGGCGGCGCGGCCGCGCGTAGTCGCGAGCCCTTCGCGGGCGCGACGCCCGACCCCGAGGGCTCGCTCGTCTGGTGGGCGTGGGCGCGCGGGAAGCGTGGCGTCGTGATCGACCTCGAGCGCGCGGAGGGCCGCGCGGAGCTCCTCGCGCTCGCGCGCGGCGCCGACTTCGTGATCGAGTCGTTCGCGCCCGGAACTCTCGGCCGCCTCGGCCTCGGCTACGACGCGCTCGCGCGCGCGAACCCCGCGCTGATCCTCGTCTCGATCACGCCGTTCGGGCAAACGGGCCCCAAGGCGGGCTGGGCGGCCACCGACCTCACGCTGATGGCTTCGAGCGGCGCGCTGGTGCTCACCGGCGACGAGGACCGCGCGCCGGTGCGCGTGACGATCCCGCAGGCCTGGCTCCACGGAGGCGCCGAGGCGGCGGTGGGCGCGCTGATCGCGCTCCACGAGCGGCTCCACTCCGGGCGCGGCCAGCACGTCGATGTGTCGGTGCAGCAGGCCGCCATGCTGGCCACGCAGTCCACGGTGCTGGCCACCCTTCTGGGCGGGACGCCGCAGCAGCGCATGGCGGCCGGCACGCGCGCCGGACCGCTCCGCCTGCGCTTCGCGTTCCCCGCGAAGGACGGCTTCGTCTCGATCACGCACCTCTTCGGCTCGGCGATCGGGCCGGCCACGCGGCGCCTCATGGACTGGGTCTGCGAGGCGGGGTTCTGCGACGAGGCGATGCGCGACAAGGACTGGGTCGGCTACGGGTCGCTCCTCCTCGAGGGCAAGGAGCCCCTCGAGGAGTTCGAGCGCGTGAAGGCGACCGTGGCGCGCTTCACGGCCTCCAAGACCAAGGCCGAGCTCTTCCAGGGCGCGCTCGACCGCGGGATCCTGCTGGCGCCCGTCTCGACGGTGCGCGACGTGGTCGAGAGCGAGCAGCTCGGGGCGCGCGGGTACTTCCAGGAGCTCGAGCGAGGCGGCCGGAGCGCGCGCTACCCGGGCCCCTTCGCGAAGTTCGGCGCCGCGCCGATCCGCTACGGGCGCGCGGCACCGCGCCTCGGTGAGCACGACGCCGAGGTGCGGGGCGAGGTGCGCGCCGCGCCGCGCGTGACGCCCGTCAGCGCCGCCGAGGGCGAGCTCCCGCTCGCGGGCGTCAAGGTCCTCGACTTCATGTGGGCCGTCGCCGGCCCCGCGGCGACCCGCACGCTCGCCGACTACGGCGCCACCGTGGTGCGGATCGAGTCGACCCGGCGCCTCGACGTCTGCCGCACCATCCATCCCTTCCTCGACGACGTGCCGGGCGCGGAGCGCAGCGGCCTCTTCCACTCCACGAACGTGGGGAAGCGCATGCTCACGCTCGATCCCACCAAGCCCCAAGGCTGCGCCGTGGTGCGCGACCTCGTGCGCTGGGCCGACGTCGTGACCGAGTCCTTCACGCCGAGGGGCATGAAGGGCTTCGGGCTCCCGTACGAGACGCTGCGCGAGATCAAGCCCGACCTGATCATGCTCTCGACCTGCCTGATGGGGCAGACCGGCCCGCTCGCGCGCTTCGCGGGCTTCGGCAACCTGGCCGCCGCGTACGCCGGCTTCTACGACGTGACGGGCTGGCCCGATCGCCCGCCGGCGGGGCCGTTCGGCGCCTATACCGACTACGTCGCGCCGCGCTTCAACGCTTGCGCGATCCTGGCCGCGCTCGAGCACCGGCGGCGCACGGGCGAGGGCCAGCACATCGACCTCTCGCAGGCGGAGGCCGCGCTCCACTTCCTCGCCCCCGCGCTCCTCGACTACACCGTGAACGGCGTCGTCACCACGCGCGACGGAAACCGCGACCCGCACCTCCGCCCGCACGGCGTCTTCCCGTGCGCGGGTGACGACCGCTGGGTCGCGCTCGCCTGCCGTGACGAGACGGACCGCGAGGCGCTCCGCGCGGAGCTCGGCGGCGCGAACCTGTCGGACGAGGCGATCGCCGCCTACACATCCGTGCGCCCGGCCGAGGAGGTCGAGGCGCGCCTCCAGGCGCGCGGCGTCCCCGCGAGCGTGGTCCAGGGGAGCCCCGAGTGCGTGCGGGATCCACAGCTCCTGTACCGGAACCACTTCATTCCCGTCACACACCCGGACCGGCCCGCCGCGGTCGAGGCCTCGCGCTTCACGCTGTCACGCACGCCGGCGCGGACGAGCAACGTGGCGCCGACCTTCGGCCTCGACACGCAGTGGGTGCTCGAGACGCTCCTCGGCTACGACGACGACCGCATCGCGGAGCTCGTGATCGCAGGGGCGCTCGAGTAGCGCGCGCGTAGCGGCTACGTCACCCGCGCCACAGACGGCTGCCGCTTCATGCTCTCCGGCACCTCGCGCTCGCGGATCTTGCGGATGCCGTGGGCGAGCTGTTGCTCGAGCATGGCGGGAGTCCAGAGGTACATGCCGTCGTCGGCTCGGGCGCTCCTGGGCTTCTTGCACATGCTCTCGCGGCGGCCCCAGAGCAGGACGTAGGGCTTCTTCTCTGCCTGCGCGATCTCGAGCTCCGCGCGCATGCGCTCCGACGCGTCGGTGTGCTCGCCGCAGATCACGATGACCTCGTCGGAGTCCACGATGCGACCGCGCACGCGTTCGGTCCACGCCGCGGTCATCTCGCCGCCCTCGGAGCGGCTCGCGATCGCGAAGACGGCACGCTGCGACTGCGCGAGGAGCCGATCGTGCAGGTCTCGGTCGTGGTCGAGGTCGAAGCTCATGTAGATGCGGAGGTCACTCACGAGGCGGCTCAGTGAAGGTCGGGATGACGCCGTAGCCCTCGAGGTCCGCGCGATCGGCGACCTGGCCGCCGGGCTCGCGCTCCGCCGTCTTGCGCGTGGCCCGCTTCAGCTCGGCCTGCTCGGCCTTCTTGCGCTCGCGCAGGCGCTTCTGCACCGACATCCGCTTGGATCGCGCCATGGGCTCCTCCTCCCTCGAGCTCGAGGAGCCGGGGCGAGCGAAGCCCTCGCCCGCCCCGGCTGGGTCGGGCTAGTAGCGGGGCTTGCGGCCGAAGCCGCCGCCACCGCCGCCACCGCCACCGCTGCGCTGCTTGTCCTGGGCCTCGTTCACCTTCAGCGCGCGTCCCCCGAGCTGGGTGCCGTCGAGCGCGCGGATGGCGTCCGTCGCCGCGCTCGGCTCGGACATCTCCACGAACGCGAAGCCGCGCGGGCGGCCGGTCTCGCGATCCGTGATCACGTTGACCGACTCCACGCTGCCGTGGCGGCCGAAGAGCTCGCGAAGCTCTTCCTCGGTGGAAGTGAAGGGAAGGTTGCCGACATACAGTTTCTTGCCCATTCCGAAAATGATCCTCGTCGCAGACCCAGTTGTTCTGAGCGCGACCTGCTCCGGTCTCCGGTCCGGCACGTCCGGACGCGAGCCCGTTGCTTGGGTAGTAACCCGTTGCGGGAGCACGGGGCTCGTCGCGGATCGGGTCGAGAGATTGCCCGGCTGGAAAACAGATACAGGCGGGTTAGGCAAGGGCCTGCTAGCCGGTCGGACGTCTCTCGAGGGCCGGAACCTAACAGACTCGCGGCGAAGACGCCCGCAGCAGGCCGCCGTGCGGGTAGCCGTGCGGGTAGCCGTGCGCTCGTAGCCCTAGCGGTAGCGCCCTGCCACGTGCGCGCGCCGGCGAGCGACGCTCTCCGCCCGCTGCTCCGGTGTGACCCGCGCCGTCGACACCGGGAGCTCCTTCCGCACCTCGGCGAACGGCACGTGCTTCGTCGCCGGCCGGGGACCCGTGTCGCAGCCGAGCCAGCGGATCAGCATGGCGCCTTCGGCGTGGTCCGCGGTGTCGAGCCAGTTGGGCACGCCCGGGTCCTGCGCCGACACCACGGCGCGGAACACGCCGTCCGGATCCAGCACGGCCTGGTGGCCGTTCAGGCTCGTCTGGTGGTTCGCGAAGTCGATCGGCTCCAGCCAGAAGCTCCCGAGCTGGATGCCCCAGTAGAAGCACTCGGGCGGGCGCACCTCGATGATCAGCGCCTGGTCGGGGCCCAGCACGAAGTGTCCGCCGCTGTAGACGTTGCGGTTGATGCCGAGCTGATTGCCGGCGCCGGCGGGCGGAGCGAAGGCGTTGGTCATGTGCTTCCGGCTCGCGAGCGCGCGTTTCGGACCGAAGTCGGCGGTGGCCTCCAGGATCGATGCAACCCGGTCGAGGCGCTCGGCGAACGCAGCCGGATCCGGCGCCGCCGGCTCCCGCCTCGCGCCGAGGCGCCGGATCTCGATCTCGGCGCGGGTCTCCGCGTCCCAGTCGTAGAAGAACTGCCGGATCGTGAGCGCCGAGGCGTCGTCAGCGAGGGGCAGCCAGTTGCCCGCCCGCCTCGGCCCGCCGAGGATGAGGGTGAAGCGTCCGTCGGCAGCGACCTCGAGCTCGTGGCCCGAGACATCGGACACCACCCGCATCGGCGTTCCGAGCCCGAACCAGCCCGCGGTCACCTGGAAGTTGAGCCAGTGGACGGTGCCGCGGCGCCCACTCACCTCGTAGACCGCGTCGCCCCGCAGCGGCACGTTGGTGTAGACCGCGTCGGCGTTCGGCAGGCCCCAGGTGTCGGCCACCCAGAAGACCTGCGGGTCCTCGGGATCTCCGCGCCTGATCCAGAGGTCGAGATTCGCGGCGAGGGTGCGTGCCAGATAGCCGTAGCCCTCGGCGCGGTCGCCGGGCGAGTCGGGCGCGCCGGGCTGGAGGACGACGGCGTCGAGCGCGCCGATGCGCTCCGCGAAGCGACGCCAGGCCTTCTCGAGGTCCATGGACCCTCCCTTCAGCGCGAGAGCCCGTAGAACCGGAGCGCGTTCTCGCCGAGGATCTTGCGCTGGGCGGCCTTCGGCAGCGGCGCGATCTTCTCGCGGAGCTCGCCCACGACGTTGAACGTCGCGTCGAGGTGCGGGTAGTCCGAGGCCCAGATCACGTAGTCGGGGCCGAGGTGCTCTGCCACCGCCGCGGTGATCGACTCGTCGGGCTCGGCGGAGATCACGCACTGGCGCTTGAAGTACTCCGAGGGCAGCAGCTTCATCGGCGTGAATGCGTGCATCACCTCGGTCTTGTGATCCATGCGGTCGAGCCAGGCGGTGATCCAGTTCGAGCCCGCCTCGAGCACCGCGCACTTGAGCCGCGGATACTTCTCGAACATGCCGCGCGTCATCATCGAGGTGAAGGCCGCCATCACGTCGAGCGCCAGGAAGGTGAAGGAGAACACGGCCTCTCCGCCTGCCGCGGCCAGGTCTCGCCCGCCGACGTAGTCCTGGAGGGTGCTGGTGCTGCGCGCCACCACGTGGAAGGCGATCGGCATGTCGAGTTCCTGCACCGTCTGCCAGAACTGCACGAGCGCGGGATCGTCGAACTGGCGGCGGTCGCGGGCCGGCGGATCGGGCGAGAGGTAGACGCCGGCGCAGCCGTCCTTCCGCGCCCGCTTCACCTCCTCGACGGCGCCTTCCGGATCCTTCAGGCAGATGTGCGCGATGGGCACGAGGCGCTTGCGGTCGTGACTGCAGAAGTCGACGATCCAGCGGTTGTAGGCGCGGGCGTACGCCGTCGCGAGGCGCGGGCTCTCGACCATCCCCTCCCACGCAATCCCGATCGTCGGATAGAGGAGCGCCATGTCGATCTGCTCGTCGTCCATGACCGAGAGGCGCGCCGCCGGGTCGTAGCCGCCTTTGGGGCAGCCGTCCTCGTAGCTGCGCTGCCCCATCGTCATCAGGTCCGTCGAGTCCATCTCGATGCCGCCGAGGGCGCCGAGGCGGCCGCGGAGCGCGAGGTGGACCTTGTTCTCGACGAGCAGAACTTCGACGCCAGAGTCGTCCTTCTCGATGCGGATCGCGTCGGCACGCAGGTTCGGCTCCAGATACTTCTGCCAGGTGTCGCGCGGCTCGAGCACGTGGCCGTCGGCATCGACGGTCAGGATGTCGTCGGATGTGGGCATGGGTCCTCCGGCTGAAGGCCCATGCTACAGGTTCTCGACGCGGCCAGGAGCTTCCGGATGCGCTTCGTCGAAGTCGTGGCGCCGGGTGACGTGCGGGTCTCGGAGACGGAGACGCCGCGCCCGGGGGAGCGGGACATCCTGCTCCGGATGCGCGCGTGCGGCCTCTGCGGCTCGGACGTGACCTACATCCAGACCGGCCCGGCGCTGTTCGGGCGCAAGAGCTTGCCGCTCGGTCACGAGCCGGCCGGCGAGATCGTCGCGGTCGGAAGCGCCGTCACGGAGCTGGCAGTCGGCGACCGCGTGGTCGTGAACCCGATGGCGCAGCCGACGGGCGTCATCGGCAACGGCGGGAACGAGGGAGCGCTCGCCGAGTACCTGCTGATCCGGAACGCCGTGCGCGGCCGGAGCGTCGAAGTGTTCCCAGACTCGGTTCCCTTCGAGGTCGCTGCGCTGAACGAGCCGCTCGCCGTCGCGCGCCACCTGGTGAGCCGCGGGAATCCGACGCCCGACAGCCAGGTGATCGTGTTCGGGGCCGGCCCGATCGGGCTCGGCGCGCTGCTCTGGCTCAAGCTCCTCGGCGTGAAGCACGTGGCGGTCGCAGAGGTCCTTCCGGGCCGACGCGAGCGGGCGCTCGCGTTCGGCGCGGACGCCGTGATCGATGCGGCGAACGAGAACGTGCCGAAGCGACTGCTGGAGCTTCACGGCCGGGCGAAGAACAGCCTGGGACTCACCCGCCCCGCCACGGACGTCTACTACGACGCGGCTGGCGCCCAGGCCGTCCTGGACGCGGTGATCGCCTCGGCGAAGAGCGACGCCCGGCTCGTGATCGCGGCCGTGTACAAGAAGCCGGTGACGATCGACACGAATGCGATGCTGCTCTCCGAGCTCACGCTCACGACGTCGCTGGGCTACCCGACGGAGATCTTCGAGACCACGCAGGATCTCGTCGCCAACTGGCAGCGCTTCGCGCCGCTGATCAGCCACCGGATCCCCTTCGCCGAGGTGGAGCACGCGATCCGGCTCGCCTCGACGCCGGGCGCGGCCGAGAAGGTCGTCGTCGTCATCTGAGGCTCACCGGCGGCCTGCTGTACCCTGCGCGCCCGGAGATCCCACCGTGCCGGCCGCTCCCACGCGCGACCTCGCGCGTCACTGGACGCTCGACCCCGCGATCACCTACCTGAACCACGGCTCCTTCGGTGCGTGCCCGCGGCCCGTGCTCGAGGCGCAGCAGGCGCTGCGCGAGCAGCTCGAGCGCGAGCCCGCGCGATTCTTCAACCGCGAGGCGCCCGTGCTGCTCGCTGCTGCGAAGCAGGAGCTGGCGCAGTTCCTGAACGCGCCGGCCGACGGGCTCGCCTTCGTGCGCAACGTGACCGCGGCGATCAACGCCGTGCTCCGCTCGGTGCCGCTCGCGGCGGGCTCCGAGCTCCTCGTGACCGACCACGAGTACAACGCGACGAAGAACGTGCTCGAATACGTCGCCGCCGAGCGGGGCTGCCGCGTGGTGGTGGCGCAGGTGCCCTTCCCGACCGCGGGTCCCGAGGCGGTGGTCGAGGCGGTCCTTGCGCGCGTCACCGAGCGCACGCGCCTCGCCGTGCTGGACCACGTCACGAGCCAGACCGCGCTGGTCTTCCCGATCGCCGAACTCGTGCGCGAGCTCCAGGCCCGCGGCGTCGACGTGCTCGTCGACGGTGCACACGCGCCGGGAATGGTCGAGGTCGACGTCGGTGCGCTCGCGCCCGCCTACTACGCCGCGAACTGCCACAAGTGGCTCTGTGCGCCGAAGGGCGTGGGCTTCCTCTGGGCGCGCGAGGACCGCCGCCGCCACGTGCGACCCGCCTCGATCAGCCACGGCGCGAATGCGCCGGTTCCCCTCGAGCGACGCTACGGGGTGGAGTTCATGTGGACCGGCACCGACGACCCCACCCCTGCGCTTGCGCTGCCCGCGGCCCTGCGCTTCCTCGAGGGGCTCTTGCCAGGCGGCTTCAGCGCGCTCCGCGCGCGCAACCGCGCGCTCGCGCTCGCGGGCCGGAAGCTCGTCGCCGACGCGCTCGGCGTGCCGCTGCCCAGCCCCGACGCGACGATCGGCTCGATGGCGTCGCTCCCGGTGCCCGCGCTGCCGGGCCTGCCCGCTCCGAAGGCCGCCTCCGCGCTGGAGCTCGACCCCCTCCACGACGCGCTCTTCCGCGAGCACCGCATCGAGGTGCCCGTGCTCACCTGCCCCGCGCATCCGGGACGCCTCGTCCGCATCTCCGCGCAGGCCTACAACGAGCTCGACGACTACGAGCGGCTCGCTGCGGCGCTCCGCACGCTCGCCCGCGGCTGACTCCCGAGGTCGGGTGGACGTTGCCTCCTCCGGGCCGATGGGCTAGCCGATCGGCTAGCGGAGGTGGCTTCGCATGAGACGAGCCGATGGCGAAGTGATCCTGCTCTGGACGTTGCCCGCGGTGGGAGTCATCTGGCTCTCCGCCTTCCTGCTGTTCCCGGGGTTCGTCCAGCCGATGTCGCCCACGCTGTCGGCGGAGGAGGTCGCCGCCTTCTATCGCGATCCCGAGAACCTTCCGCGCATCCGCTACAGCATGATCGTGTTCAACTGGTTCGCGGTCGGGCTCATTCCGGTCCTCGCGCTCATCGTCATGCAGATCCGCCGGATGGCCCATCGCACGCCGATCTTCTCCTACGCCATCATCGCGTGCGCGGCAGGCGGCCCCACGATCTTCCTGATGGCCGATCTGTTCTGGCTCCTCGCCGCGTTCCGCCCGATGCGGGACCCGCAGCAGACCCTGATGTTCAACGACCTCGCCTGGGTGACCTTCTCGAGCCAGGTCGGATTCCTGATCGCGCAGAGCGTGATCCTCGCCCTGGCGATCTACCTCGACCGCCAGGAGCGACCGGTCTTCCGGCCGTGGGTGGCGCACTCCAACCTCGTCGTCGCCGCTCTGCTGGCCCCGGCGGCGTTCGTCGGGCTCGCGCTGGAAGGCCCCCTCGCCTGGGACGGCCTGCTCTCCTTCTGGGTGCGAAACCTCGCGGTCGGCCTCTGGATCGTCGTGATGGGGTTCGTTCTCGGCCGGGCGATCTACCGGCAGCGGAGTGCGGAGGAGCTGGCCGCGTGAGCGCGTTGCTTCGCCGGATCGCCTGGCACTGGCGCTACGACGAGAAGCGCGAGCTTTGGATCGGGTGGTGGACGCTGGTCGTGTTCTACAACCTGTACGGCCTGCTGTTCTTCGTAGTCGCGCGCACCCAGCCGCCGCCGAAGCCCTCGTTGGAGCCCTCCGAGATCGTGCAGTGGTTCGACGATCGGCACTACGGGCTGCTCTTCGGCTACGCGATCGTCTTCATCGTTGGCGGCGCGACGGCGATCATGAACGCGACGCTCGCCTACACGATGCGGCGGATGTCGGTGAGCCGCGCGTTCGCGTACTCCTATCTCGTGATCTATGCGCTCGCGACGCTTCCGGGCATGCTGATCATGGGCGTCGCGTGCACGGTCGGTGCGATGCGACCCGACCGCGATCCCGAGCTCATGAGCTGGTTGTACGACTTCGCGTTCCTGTCGTTCGAAGGCACCATGGGCGTGTTCCTGATCGGCTCCCTGGTCTGGATGGTCGCGGTCTTGCTCGACAGGAACCGCGTCTTCCCGAAGTGGTTCGGCTACTTGAACCTCTGCAACGCGCTCACGGAGGTCGTCGTCGCGCCCGCGTGGATCTTCAAGCGCGGCGCCTTCGCGTGGGACGGCGCGATCGCGTGGTGGATCAACATGGCCGTGTTCGTGACCTACACGGCCGTCTTCCTCACCCTGCTCCGACGGATGATCCTGCGCGAAGACTTCGGCAGCGGGCCGTTGCCAGACCTCCCGCGATGACGAACGCCGCGAACACGCAGCCCCGCCCTCGGTTCGTGCCCGGTCAGCCGGACATGTGGGCCTTCGTCCTCTTCGAGGCGCTCGTCTTCACCGCCTACTTCGTCGTCTACGTCGTCCGCCGGACCCAGAGCCCCGAGCTCTTCCTCGAGTCCCAGGCGCACCTGGACCTTCGCGTCGGGGTCTTCCATACGCTCGTCCTGCTGGCCAGCTCCTGGTCCGTGGCGCGCTGCGTCCAGGCGGCGCGCGAGCGTTCGTTCCGAACCGCGCTGACGAACGCGTTCCTGACCCTGCTCCTCGGCTTCGTGTTCCTCGTCTCGAAGGTCCTCGAATGGGCGGCGAAGATCGAGGAAGGGTTCGGATTCACCAGCGACGAGTTCTTCTCCTTCTACTACTTCCTGACGGCGATCCATTTCCTGCACCTCCTGATCGGCTTCGGCGTCCTCGCCATCTGCGTCCATCAGCTCTGGAGTCCCGCGCGCCGCTCCCAGGAGACGATCGAGACGTGCGCCACCTATTGGCACACGATCGATTTCCTCTGGGTCCTGATCTTCGCCTTGCTCTACGTCATGAGGTGAGCCGTGAATGCCGGATTCGAGAAGAGACTGAGCGTGGTCTTGCTGGCCCTGTCCGCGATCACGCTCAGCCAGCTGGGGGTCGGCTCCCTCGAGGGTCACGCCGCACTCAGGCCGAACGCGACGATCACTTCGAGTGCGATCGTGATCGCGCTCATCAAGGTGCGCATCATCCTCCGTGAGTTCATGGAGGTGAGGCACGCCCCGGTCCTGCTGTGCCGTCTCACCGATTCGTGGGTCGTGCTCGCCGGCGTGGGCCTCCTCGGCTCCTACTTCGTCGGCATGGCGATCGCGAGGGGCTGACGGCTGCGATGGGGAGCCGAAGCCGTGCCCGCGCCACGTACCGGCCGGCGCAGACCCGGGTCATCGAGGCCGCCCTCGCCCTGTTCGCCGAGCACGGGATCGGCGGGACGTCTCTCCAGATGATCGCGGACGCGATCGGCGTTACGAAGGCGGCCGTCTACCACCAGTACAACACCAAGGACGAGATCGTGCGCGCCGTCGCCGAGGTGGTGCTCGCGGGTCTGGCGGCGGCCTTGACGTCCGCCGAAGCTTCGCCCTCGCCGTCACGAGCGCGCGAGGTGCTGATCGCCGGGATGATCGACCTCGCCGTCGAGCGCCGCCACATGGCAGGCATCCTCCAGCGGGACCCGGTCATGCTGCGCTTCCTGGAGGAGCACGCGCCCTTTCGCAGGGTGATGGAGCGCGTGAACCGCGTGATCATGGGCGGCGCCTCGCCGCCTCGCAGGAGGGTCCAGGCCGCCATCGTCGCTTCGGCCATCGCGGGCACCGTGATCCACCCGCTCGCCCGCGACCTCGACGACCCGTCCCTCCGCTCCGAGCTGACCCGGCAGCTGCGGAAGCTCTTCCAGAACGCCTAGCATCGACCCCTCGATGAATCCGCCGTCCCCGGCACGCTCGACGAGGCGCTGTCGCCGGAGTGGCGGAGCAAAGCGCTCGGCACGAGGTTCCCCGGCGTCGAAGTGGCGCATGTGACCCCCGGGCCGGTCGTCAGCCGGATCACGACGGGCCAGAGGCCGCGTTCTACCGCGACCTCGCGCCTACGACCGGAATCCGGACGCTTCGCAGCGTGTATGCGGACGTCGACCCGGGGACCCAGGCCAGCGTCGTGCTGACCGAGGACGTCGTGGCGGAGGGCGGCCGCTTCCTCGATGCGCAGAGCGCGTACACCCCGGACCAGACGGCGAACGCTGCCACCTGGCTGCGACCGGAGCACGCCGATACAGGCTGGCTGGCGTCGCGGCTGCACATCGTCGCGCAGGCGCGCGGCGTCCGAGAGATCCGCGGCAACTTCGAGGACGCCATCGGCGCCCGGGTCCCGACTGCCGTGCGGGACGCCGACCGCCTTTCCGCGCCTACCAGGAGCTCGTCGCCGTCGCGCCCTGGGCGGTGATCCACGGGGATCCTCACGTCGGGAACCTGCTCCTGGACGGCCGCGGGCGGCCCTCGCTGCTCGACTGGCAGCTCGTGCAGCGCGGTCCCTGGTACCTCGACGTCGGCTACCACATCGCCTCCACGCTCACGGTCGCCGACCGCCGGCGCTCGGAGCGGGACCTCGTGCGCCACTATCTCGCGCGGCTCGCCGCGCACGGGATCGAAGCTCCGAGCGAGGCCACTGCCTGGTCCAGCCTGCGCTACGGCCTGCTCCACGGCTTCTATCTCTGGAGCATCACGCTCCACGTGGATCCTTCGATCACGACCGCGCTGCTCGAGCGGCTCGGCACCGCCGTCGAGGACCACGACCTCTCGGCTCGTGAACGCCCTCGTTACGCGGCGGCCGGCTCCCGGCCACCCGCTGCGTCCGTCGCCCGCGTCGCGGCTTCGAGGAGTCGGACCGCGAGCGCGTGGAGCTCCGCCGGGGTGATCTCGCGCTCCGGGCCCGGCAGCAGGAGCGACGCGGCGACGACTCCGGTGCGATCGAAGACGGGCGCGGAGATCTGTCCCACGCGAACCGGCGTCTGCGGGTCGAGATCGACGGGCAGATAGTCGCTGTGCATCGCCTGGCGGATGAGCTCGTCTCGCGCGCGTCGCGCGTCGTCGGACTCGGGTGGACTCGCGAAGATCTCCACCGTCTCCGGGCTCGCGTATCGCGGCGTCACGATCGAGACGCTGTAGCCGCGGCGGCGCACCGCTTCGAGCGCGCGGCGGTAGCGGTCCCTTTCATCGGCCGCGAGGTCGGCGCCCGCGCGGGCGATCCAGCGCGCGGCGTCCTCGTCGTGCCAGGCGACGAAGACGGCGCCGAACGGAGGCACCAGCGGGATCGTCTGGCCGACGCGCGCGCGCACCGCGAACAGCGGCCCGAAGTCGAAGGCCTCGGCGACGCGGGCGGTGCGCCCGTCGTGAACGCAGACCGAGATGCAGGCAGCGAGGGCTCCCGCGAGGCGCGCGCCCTCGACCCGGGCGGCGCGCAGCC
>Ga0187892_10005719_pt1 | contig 19252 bp, 18 predicted proteins | sample MA1701073metaG_FD_139345 | JGI IMG/M metagenome (GOLD analysis project Ga0187892, IMG submission 139345) | Bio-ooze microbial communities from a basaltic lava cave in the Kipuka Kanohina Cave System on the Island of Hawaii, USA - MA170107-3 metaG ...
ACGTCTGTTGCCGCTTGCGGCTGAGCGGGGCATGGCGGTCATCATCAACCGGCCGTTTCAGCGCGGCGCGCTGTTCGAGAGGGTGCAAGGCAAGCCGCTCGCGCCGTGGGCTGCGGAATTCGATTGCCACAGCTGGGCGCAATTCCTTCTCAAGTTTATTGTCTCGCATCCCGGAGTGACCTGTGCGATTCCGGCCACATCCAGGGCGGATCATATGCTGGAGAACATCGGCGCCCTGCACGGCGCGCTGCCCGACGCCGAAACACGTCAGCGCATGATCGAGTACTTCGAGAGTCTTTGAACCGGGCTGGACGGAACTCGCTGAGGAGCACAGATCGGGAGCGATTTGCACCCATATGTTCTCCCAGCCAGCGTGGAAGAGCTTGAGCGCATCTCGGTCACGACACGCGAATAGGCTTCAGGCCGTCGGCATCTATTTCCCGCACACATCTGTTATTATGAACAGCTTCCCCTGTTCGACCAAACGATACGCAAAAAAAGCTTTTTCGATAGGTTCAACTTCTCTGGCTCGGCCGGCGCACGCTGACGGGCCGCGGTGAAGGCTCGAGCGGCCTTATGTTTGATCACATCGAGGAGATCCCCTCGCGCGAATGAATGCCGCGCGCCAAAGCGCCCGATTGGGGGTTGCGTGCAATTTGTGCAAAAAAGTGACGGTTTCAAGAGTAAGCAATGGCGCGGGTTCCCAGGGATGGTAGCGCCTAACGATCTGATCATAGGGTATTCTCTGTTTGCTGTCAGAGATGCACCTTATCGGGCTGGGCTCTCCCTCAGTTCTGGTGGAGACCATAAGGCCGGCGCGTCTATAACCTTTAGGAAGAACAGGGTTCCCATAATCCCTTGGTCGTAAGTTCGAGTCCTGCCGGGCACGGGTTTTAACACATGTGCGGAACATGTGAGCAGATGGAACTGGAAAGCACGAGCGTGATCGAGTCCCCTGGGTCACGCATCTCAGGTTCGGCATAGTAAAGTAAGTCCCGGGAAGCTGCGTTGAGGAATTGCAGACGCCGCCGGGAGTCCATGCGGTCATGGAATCGACCGCATTCAATCCGCACTAATTGATGGTAATCGACTCGATAATTCGTTCCACGTCTTCTAGGTGTTTGGGATAATAGTGTTGGTGAGTCCCGACATATAGAATCAGCTGAAGTTTTTCGTTGTACAGAGCGCCTGTCGCCAAGCCTTGTCCCTCTAGGCCGTCGCGAAATAGAAACGTAAAATCGAAACGAAATCCTTGCAGTCGGCCGAAGCGTGCTGGCCTCAGGGCTTGCGTCTCTATCTGCATATAACCCTGGCGTGCAAGGCTGTCGATAATAAACTCCATTATGTCGTTGGGCGTCATATCTGGCCGCAACAGTGGCCGTTTTTCCCCGTCTCCGATGCCGATGGTTGCAATTAGCGGTTCGTCCTTCTCGATTCCCTTAAAAAAGTAAATCGCTTGTAACGATGGGCCATCCACGGTCCAGATCTCGATAGTTCCCTGGTGAAATCTGCTCCACTCGATCTGAGGATCCACGGTGTACACGTCTCCAATACGGGTTCTGTCGGATTTAACCACGCGTGAGCCAGCGCAGCCTGCGAGCGCGGCAATCAGACACCAAACCACAAGGGCGCACCGTATTAGTGGCCTCATTCCTCGTTGGCAAGATAGCTCTTGATCATGGCCCGATCTTCCGCCTCGGGCTTGAGTTCCAAATAGCGTTGCAGCAGTGCTCGCGCCTGTGCTTTATCGCTGGACTTCAAATATATGATCCCCAGCGCTCGATAGGTTTCGGCAGGCGCACCCTCATACCCTAAAGCCTTTTGGTAGGCCTGTTCGGCCTTGCGCTTGTCGTCTTTCTCACCACGCAAGCGATACAGCTCTCCCCAAAAGTAATTCAGCTCTCCTAGGCGCTTACCCCGTTTCGCTAAACGGTCCAGCACGACCTGGGTGCGCGCAAACCGGCGCTGTCGCAACTCGTCCCTCAGCAGCATCGTCCACCACGAACCGACCGCATCCAGATACGATTCCTCCCCAATCATCTCAAGTCTGTCTTGATCGGGAGCCTCGGCTGGGAGTCGCTCTAAGGTCTGGATGCGTTCCTCGGAAGGCGGGTGGGTGGAAAAGAAGACCCATGGACTCGGCTCTTCCTCAGCGTCCCGCTCCTTGAGGAGGACCTTCCACACCATCGCCCCCTCGCGAGGGTCATAGCCTGCCGCGGTGGTCAGCTCTGACCCCATCTGGTCTGCCTGACGCTCCGCATCTCGTGAAAACTTGAATAGGCTCCCAATCGCAGCCAATTGCCCGATGTCTTGCGCATAGCCAGGAACGCCGACCACGCGTGTCAATACATTAAGGTAGGCGAATAGAGACGACTTGCGGCGCACGTCATGCCATTGTTGCAAGGAGTGGCGACGCAAGTAATGGCCGATTTCATGCCCTATCACGTAGGCCAACTGAGCCTCATTCTCAGCGCGCAGCAGCAGACCGGTCCATACCTGCATCACACCGTTAGGAGCCATGGATGCGTTGAATTCTGGAATGCGCACCAAGTACACACGGATATCTTGGCAATGCGGTCCGGCAACGCGACAGACTACGCCATTGATGTATCGATTTATTGTCGGATCGCGCACGAGCAGACTGGAAGTCTTGAGACTATGTTCAAGCTTGTCCATCTGCATCCACAGCCCTGCCTCAGCGGACTCCAACGGAGGACGATAATCCGGTGGTGTGTCAGGCAATTCCCTCCGTCCCAGAGGCGTTGTACAAGCCGCACAAACAACCAATAGTGGGGGGACAAGAAATAGAAACCTTAGCATATTGCTACAAGGGGAGCTTGGCTAATAGCTCACTGACAGTCTTCTGAGCCGATCTCTGATCACGGAGATCACCTGTATAGCTGACCAAACGATTAAACCATTCGATGTCGCCGTCTCGTAAGTTAACCAGAGAGGCAAAAGCCACTTGGCTACCTCCAGGAGTAACCGGAAAAAGAAGCAGTCCGGTGAGAACAAGACTCAACAATTTTCGTTCGGTGGTCGCATAGGAATCGCGTACAAAGAGAAATAACGCATAATCCGCCGCGTAATCTTCTCGGAGCACGTTTACATCACGGCCTAGCGTCCAGTCGAATTTGCCCCTTTTTGTCGGAAGCTCGTAATTTGAGCCGTATTTGGCGCGAATGATCTCACTGCCTACGGCGTTATGAAGCTTGATCAACTGATGATGTTGATGCGCCTTTTCATGGTCTTCCGTAGGTGGCCTATACCGGACCACGAGAGCGCCCCGTACAGACAGCTGTTCTTCGACCGCCTGAGCCAAGTATGTTTTTGCCGCTTCGGTCCAGTCCGCCTTCGGCCCCCATAGTCCTCCAACCGTCACCTCGGCCAACTCAATTTCCATCGGCATGAGTAACACTCGCGCAGTGCCCGCGCGGTGAATGGCTTTCGGTTCCTTGAGCAAGGTTCGGGTTTGAGTGCAGCCCTCGAGCAAGAAAAGCACGAACAACAGTACGGACAGCTTTTTCAAGAAACTACCCAACATAGATCGCCCCTGGCATCTGCCGCGGCATTGTCACGTTATCATGAAGAGGTGGTTAGGCGACAGACGGCGACACTGCTCTCAAGAAGCGGGCGAAGGCCAAGGGGGGTTCTGTCAACTCGAGTGGCGATCGTCCATAATCACCACGTTTTCCAGAAGAATACAGCCATCGATATTGGCAGCGCACCAGAGCTTGGTGAAACCGGGCGAAGCTCGACGGTTTGAGGATAATGGCGCACTTCCCAAGCCGTCTCAAAGGAACACAGCAGGCGCACAGCCCAAAAACCAATCGATCCCACGGTGTCAATCTTGGCACCCGATAACGAGACCGATTCATGACTTGCAGCTGGTGCTTAACCGCCCATGACTCGATAAAAGGCTACCGGCCCGCAGACTTTAACCAGCCTCGAGCAAAAATGCGCAAGAGGACAAAGAGTTCTGGCACGCCACTACCTTACCAACTCAACTATGATTCACAAGACTGCAATAAGCGTGGCATTTGTGCCTAGAATTTGCAATTCGCCACACACATGTGTGACGGATAGTGACACCCCTCACTTCTTTCTCTTGACCGCTCACCTGCGGAAAAGGCCTGGCAATCCCCTGCTTCGCCCCAAGCTGCTAAAGCTTGCTATACAGCACCGCTTGGTACTGCCGGTAATACTGCAGGACTTTCTCTACATAGAGCTGAGTCTCTTGGTAGGGTGGGATCTTATAGCCATGCCGGATGACCGCGTTCTCTCCGGCATTATAGGCAGTGAGCACGAGCCGTAGATTTTGCTTGAACAAGCGCAGCAAATCGTGCAGATACCGCGAGCCGCCGCGCACATTGGCCATCGGGACTGTAAAGTTCCTAACCCCGTAGCGGCGTGCGGTATGCCCCAGGTCCCATTCTCGCTGGCCATACGTACGATCAGTGCCGAGGTTTCCGACATAATCCGAGGACGCCCCCGTCCTCGCTGCCAGGCCATGAGGATATCCGGGCTCACAATAGCGCCGCCCGGCGGTGGGGTGCCCGATCACCGATCAGAAGCGCACCCAGCGGATTCAGGGTTATGGATACCGCAACGCTGATTTGCGCCGGCATCACGGCCGCTGCATTTGCGCACTACAGGCGGATCGGGACTCCCGTGTCGAACCGGGACGTCGACGGACGCCGCCCACTAGCGTCCCAGGAGCTTAAGGAGCTCCTTCTCCTCGAGCATAGGAACGCCGAGCTTCTGCGCCTTGTCGAGCTTCGATCCGGGGTTCTCGCCGACCACTACGTAGGAGGTCTTTTTCGAGACGCTGTCGGCGATCTTGCCGCCGCCCTCCTCGATCGCAGCCTTCGCCTCCTCGCGAGTCATCGACAGCAGTCCGCCGGTGAGCACGATCGTCTTTCCCTCAAGCGGCCCGCCCGTGCGCGCGCGGCGCTCCTCCTGCGTGCGGAGGCCGGCTCGGCGCAGCTTCTCGAGGACCTTGCGGTTCCGCGGCTGCTTGAAGAATTCGTGGACGGAGCGCGCCACCGCCTCGCCGATCCCTTCGATCTCATCGATGTCGTCCACGCTTGCCCTCTCGATCGCATCGAGGGAGCCGAAGTCATCGGCGATAACCCGGGCGATCTTCGAGCCCACGTGGCGGATGCCAAGGCCGAAGAGGAGCCGAGCCAGCGAGCGGCCCTTTGACGCCTCAATCGAGGCAAGGAGATTCTCGATCTTCTTCCCCGGGACCATACGTCCTGTCTTGCGCTCGTTCTGGAAAGCGAAGCCCTCAACGCCCTCGAAGCTTGCCGAGATGAGGGCGTAGATGTCGCCGGGATCGTTCAGGAGGCCGCGCTCGATCAGCGCCTCTATCGTCTCATAGCCGAGGCCCTCAATGTCGAGCGCGCCACGCGAGGCGAAGTGAAAAATCGACTCCAGGCGACGCGATGGGCAGTCGATTCCCATGCAGTAGGCGGCGGCCTCGCCCTCCTCACGCACGATCTCGGAGCCGCATGCGGGGCACGTCGCCGGCATGTGCCAGGCGCGCGTGCCGAGGGGCCGCTGCTCCTTGACCGGCCCGACGACCTCCGGGATGACGTCCCCGGCGCGCCGCACGACCACCGTGTCCCCGACGCGCACGTCTTTCCTACGAACCTCGTCCTCGTTGTGGAGGGTCGCCGTCGTGAGGGTGACGCCGCCAACGCGCACCGGCTCGAGCACCGCGTACGGCGTGGCCTGGCCGGTGCGGCCGATGTGGACTTGGATGTCGCGGAGCTTGGAGACCTTCTCCTCCGGAGGCCACTTGTACGCGACCGCCCAGCGCGGAGCCTTCGCCGTGTAGCCGAGTTCCTCCTGAGCGTGGATCCGGTCCACCTTGACGACGACGCCGTCGATCTCGTAGTCGAGGTCGTGCCGTTTCTTCAGCGATTTCTCGGTGTACTGGTAAACGTCGTCGGTGTTCTTCGCGATCTTGCCGCCGTCGGCCACCCGCAGACCAGCCTCCCCGAGATAGGCGAGGGACTCAGAGTACCGCGCGAACCGCTTTCCCTGCAACGCCCCGACGCCGTGCACCCAGTACCGAAGGGGTCGTGAGGCCGTCACCCGCGGGTCCTTCTGGCGGAGTGTGCCGGCTGCGGCGTTGCGCGGGTTGGCGAACGGCGTCTTGCCCTGCTCTTCGAGCTCGCGGTTGAAGTCGTCGAACGGCTTGAGCGGGAGATAAACCTCACCGCGCACCTCGACCAGCTTCGGCGGTTTCGTGTCCCGCAGGCGCACCGGCACGCCGCGGATCGTGCGGATGTTGGCGGTGACATCCTCGCCCTCGACCCCGTCGCCCCGCGTCGCCCCGCGCACGTACCGGCCGTCCTCGTACACGAGCGCGACGGCGACCCCGTCGATCTTCAGCTCGCAGAAGAAGTCGACGCCACCGACCTCGCGCTCGACGCGCTTCGCCCACGCCTGGAGCTCCTCGAGTGAGGAGACGTTGTCGAGCGAGTACATGCGCGCGTAGTGCCGCACCGCCCGGAAGGCCTCGGCCGGGGGCGCACCGACCCGCTGTGTCGGCGAGTATGGCGTGGCGAGCTCTGGGTGACGCTCCTCGAGCTCAGCGAGCTCGCGGTACAGCGCGTCGTACTCGGCGTCGGAGATCTCGGGGCGGTCGAGGACGTAGTACAAATGGTTGTGCCGCTCGACCTCCTCGCGGAGCCGCTCCACGCGCTTGCGTGTCTTCTCAGGGACCGTCATGCCCCCTCGATCCTCAGGCTGCCGAACACGCCAACGACGACAGAACCTCGAACCCTCACCACGAGCGCCCACCCAACCGCGTTCACGCGGAACGAGCGGCCGCGCCCCGACGTACTCGATCCCCGGCGCGTCCAGAATAAGGAGTTAGGGGAAGTGGAGGTACTCGCAAGGCAAGGATCCAGATGGGCCCCTAAGATGGGAGGTCGCCATTCTAATCTCTCTTTGTTTTAAAGACGATCTTCAACTTCCCAGCTGAAACAGCAGGAGTTCCGTCATGAAGGAGCGTGAATAGCTTGCCAGAACTTAGCGGAAGGAATCTACGCCATGCACTATGAAGCCTGGACTCTGCGGAGAAAATAAGTGATAAAGAATGTGCTAAGCATTTGATTTGGCGGAGGAGGTGGGATTCGAACCCACGTGGGGCGGTGTGCCCCCAACCGATTTCGAGTCGCTTAGGGAGCGGTCTCTACGCTTTCCACAGGTGTTCATAGCTTATCAGATCTATATGATATTTAGATAGTAAGTGGCAATCGCGCTGTTCACATTGTTTCACGTATATTCACCGTACCGCAAACCTCCATGCACTACGGCATGCACTACGGATAAAGGATTAACGAGGTGGCCTTTACCGACCGAACCATTAAAGCGCTGACACCAAGAACCCAGCCCTACCGAGTGTTTGAGCGCGCGAGCGACAAAGGTTTTTGTGTGCAAGTCACGCGGACCGGAACGAAGACCTTCGAGCAGCAATATACCCTACACGGGCAGCGTCGGTTCATGCGGCTTGGAACCTATCCGGACACGTCGTTAGCCGAAGCCCGCCAGCGCGCTAGAAAGGCCAGGGGGCTTATAGACAAAGGGCTCGATCCGCAGGAAGCCGCAGCTCGCACTCGGCGGGAAGAACGGATCAAGGGGTCTGTCAATCAGCTGCTCGACGGCTACTTGGCCCAGATGGCATCCGACGGCAAGCGATCTGTTAAAGAGGTTGCCCGCTCGCTGCAGAATGACGCCCGCCCCTTAATCGGGCACTTACCCGCACGGGATATCACTCCAGCCCATATCCGCGACATTCTCTTCCGGCTCATCCAGCGTGGGGCATCAGTCCAAGCCAATCGGCTGCGCTCCTATCTGCGCACCGCGTTTCAATGGGGCGTATATCACGACAACAATCCCCGGAGCGTCGGGGCGGAGGTGCTATTCCAGCTCGATCGCAACCCCGTTGACGCGGTACCAAGAGATTCCGCCATCGAATCCGTGGGGGACCGAGTGCTCTCATGGGACGAAATCGACCAGATCTGGAACGACGAGCGCCTGCCACTCATCCACCGCCTTGCTGTGCGTCTCATGCTGGCAACTGGCGGCCAGCGGCCTGGCGAGGTCACAGAAGCGCGTTTCGACGAGTTCGACATACGCGCTAGAGTTTGGACCTTGCCGCCTGAGAGGACAAAGAACAAGCGCTACCACCTAGTGCCGATGACTGACCTTGCCGCAGGGACGGTGGACAGGCTTACCGAATTCAACGGATCGCTAGGACCATTCCTGTTTCCTGCGCGTGGCCAGCCGCCGCGGTCCCAGAACAAAAGCACTCTGCCTCACGCGGTCGAAATGTATTGCCGGCAATCGGAAATGCTGGAATGGACGCCGAAAGACCTACGACGTACCGTAAAAACCAGAATGGGGGAGATTGAAATCTCCAAGGCCGCGCGGGACCGGATGCAGAATCATGCCCTCACGGACGTCTCATCCAAACATTATGACCGTTACGACTACCTGCCGGAGAAGCGGGAGGCATTGGTGACTTGGTGCAATCACCTTAGCCGAATCATAAAGTGAATAGGCCGTTGAGTTTAGCCTAGGTTACTTCTGGGCGAATGGCCGTCGTATTCACTACCTCCTCTTCCTCCACCTTTGGTAGTGGTGTGTCCAGGTCGATTCGGTCCATCTGGTCAGGTGCTCGCATTCGATGAAGTTGACCGGGTCGCTGGCCGACAAGAGGAGCTTCCTTGGTATCTATGCATACTGGCCGACTTACGAGGACAGGAGATCCTCGGTGGCTACCAGATCGCCGACTTGGACCATCCCACCCTCGAGCACGCGGGCGGTAATGCCGCCATGCCCACGCATCGCGTTGTAGCCGCCTGGCCCCAGGCCTTCCTCCATGCGCGAGCAGGAATGGCACAGGCCCCTCAAGCAGCGCCGCCCCGATCCGAAAGTGCCGGTCGTGCAGAGCGAGGAGATTGATGCCTGAGACGGCGAGGTTCCGACGCAGCAGAGAGGCCGAGACAGTGTCGAGTCCGCACAGTGCGGCGACGACGGCCAGGTGTTCGAATTGAATCAGCGTGACTTCCCACCCGCCCGTACGGCGCGATGATCCCCCACAAGCCCACGGTGTACTGCAAGCTCGGCCCAAAGCACGCTCTCGATCCGCCGCGGAGCGGGCCGCAGCCCGATCCATTCCAGGCGTCCCGCCCGCGCAAAGGTCGCCCTTAAATCGGTGAGCGTCTGGTCTTGAGCATGGGATGATCATCGGGAAGGCGCTTTTCGCGCATCAGCCGAGCTTGAGGGCTTGTTCGACGGCCGGAGGGAAAATGTCTAGGACATCGCCTTCGAAGCACAGGCTCACTAGAGGATGGGTATCGTGCTCGGTGACCCTGCGATTGATGATCACATAGGGGACACCTCGCTCGGCAGCGAGCAAAGGGACCGAGGCGGCCGGATACACGGAAAGCGTGGAGCCGAGCGCGATGACGAGATCGCATTTTTTCGTTGCGGCGAACGCTTCGTCTAGATCGTGGCTGTGCAGGCTTTGTCCAAAGCTCACGGTGGCAGGCTTGAGATATCCCCCGCAGCCGCAGAGCGGTGGTTTGCGCGTCTGCTTGAACGAATCGAAATGCGGTCCCGGATCGCTGCGTTCATGGCAGCGCTGGCATTCCACGGCACGGCTGGTGCCGTGCAACTCCACAAGCCGCCCCTGGGTGGTGCCGGCACAGGCATGCAAACCGTCCACGTTCTGGGTGATGAGCTTGCACAGTTTGTTGGCACGTTCCAGTTTGACCAGGGCGTGATGGACAGGGTTGGGTTGCGCCTCGCGAAACGCCTCCCAGCCCTCCAACTTGTAGTCCCAATACTCGATGCGCGCGGCCTCCGAGCGCATGAAATCCTGGTAGTAGACCGGGGTGCGCCGAGTCCACACCCCTTGGGGTCCCCGATAGTCCGGGATCCCGCTGGCGGGTTGAAATACCGGCACCGGTGAACACAAGAATATCGCTTGCATCTCGTCAATGAGCGTGAGGAATTGTTCCTCCTGGCGCCGCATACTCACACGCCCGTGAAAGATCGGCAACGGCACGAAATTTTAAAGCAAGCGAGCTTCGCGACCTAAGTCCAATACACGCGCTCCAGCCGACAGCCCTGCCTCCACCGCCGTCTGGTTCGCGTAAAATGGACCAATGCGCGTCATTTCCAAGAAACCGCTCAGGGAGTTCTGGGAACTTCACCCGGAGTCCCGGCCTATGCTCTTGGAGTGGTTTCGCAAAGCATCTGCGATGGAGGCCACGTCGTTTGCCGCTCTTCGGCAAACCATCGGTTCTGCCGATTACGTGGGTGGCTATACGATATTCGATGTGGGCGGGAACCGGTATCGCATTGCCGCTGTCATCCATTACGATAAGCAGCGGCTTTATGTACGACGAGTGATGACGCACGCCGAGTATGACCGTAACGCGTGGAGGAAACGATGAACGCGGAGATTGATTTGCAGAAACTCGTTCCGGCATGGCAGGCCTTGCAGTCGGCGGCGCCACTGGCGCATATCGAAAGCGAGGCCGATTATGAAAAAGCCACGGCTTTACTGAACAGCCTGCTCGATGTGGTGCGCGATGACGCCGGCCATCCGCTGTACTCGCTGGTGTCTGTTGTGGGCGATCTCATCGAGGCGTATGAAATCGACCACGAGCCTGTTGCCGGCTGACGCGCAAACCACGCAGTAGCCTTGCCAATCACCGATGCGTTTCTTCGCGCCGTGTTGCTGGGCACGACATAGTGAATCCAAAGGGTCAGCTTTGGTCGGCTCCGCATTCGACTGACAAGCTATCGGCGACGGCCGCACGGTAGCGAGCGTCCGCTCCAGGGAAATCTAGCCCTCATCTGCTAACGGCTGAGCGCCCACCATCGCAATGGATCAGACCTGTGTTTCCCCACTCAGTACGGAGGAAATGGTATGGACGCCTCCCACCTTCGATTGAGGGTGGAGGGGTAGGCAGGAGTTGTCCACCGTGCCGCTCGCCTCTGGTGATAGAGGGACCGCCGGCGAGCAGCGCCGTGGACAACTGGACCTTGGGCATCCGCCAAGCGGAGGGTGAGGGAGGGACCCTCACGGGCCTACGGCATCAACGTGCCCAAAGTGGAAGAATAAGCTCTTCACAGGCAAACCGGAGGGTCCGAAATGAAGCATACCGTGGTCGGTGTTGACAGTGCAAAGCGCGTGTTCCAACTGTACTGGGTTGAGAGGGAGACCGGAGAGATCGTGAATATTCCGCTTAAGCGCGAGAAGTTTCTGGAGCATTTCGCCAATCGTGCTCCGTGCCTGATTGGGATGGAAGCGAGTGGGGGCTCACAGCACTGGGCCCGTCAGCTTCAAGCCTTGGGCCACAAGGTCAAGCTATTGCCCGGCAGGCGGGTCAAGCCCTTCGTCGGCGGCAACAAGAACGATGCGGCGGACGCGCGGGCGGTGTGGACCGCCGTGCAACAGCCGGGGATGAAAAGCGTGGCGGTCAAGAGCGAAGCACAACAAGCCGTGTTGGCGCTGCATCGCATGCGGCAACAACTGGTGAAGTTTCGCACCGCTCAGATCAATGGGCTCCGAGGCCTCCTCGCCGAGTATGGCGAAGTGATGCCGCAGGGAAGGACTGGGGTCACGAAAGTCATTTCCAAAGCGCTGCAGCGCTTGGCCGATCGACTGCCTGCGGTGCTGATCGACACGCTACGGGAGCAGTTCGAGCGCATCGGTCAGCTCGATGAACAGGTGGCCAAGATTGAGCGGCGCTTGCGCCAATGGCACAAAGAGGACAAGGCTAGCCAACGGATTGGCGCAATTCCTGGTGTGGGGTTACTCACCGCCACGGCCGCGGTCGCCACGATGGGCGATGCCAAGGCCTTCAAGTCGGGCCGTGAGTTTGCCGCCTGGCTAGGGCTGGTGCCGCGGCAAAGCGGCACCGGCGGGCGCGTCAAACTGCTTGGTATCAGCAAGCGCGGGGACACCTACCTGAGAACGCTGCTGATCCTCGGCGCCCGCTCGGTGCTGGCCCACAGTAAAGAGCCACCCCAATGGGTCACGAATCTGGCTAAGCGCCGACCGCAGAACGTCGTGGTGGTGGCGCTGGCCAATAAGATGGCGCGCACGATCTGGGCCCTACTGGCCCATGACCGGGCCTACCAGAAAGGGTTTGTGAGTCAGCCCGCCTAGGACTGGAGCACAACGGGTATTTTGAGGAGGATGGCACGCTGAAAGGTTGCGCAAGGTTCATCGAACGTGTGATGGCAAACAGGTCAGACCGTGACCCGCTAAGCCTGTATGGTGTCCAGGGCTTCGAGCCCTCGGAGGAAATGAGGCGCGGGTCAGCGGATCCCATCAGGGCCAGCAGGCTATCTCGCCTGCACAACAGGCCGGATATAAAACTGCAGCCTATCTGTTCAACATCGCACCTACAATGTCCTTGCCAAACGGGAGGCGTCCATATAAAACACACCATGTACAGCAACGCAATCCAAACAGCGCAGGCGTCGGTGCCAGTCACAATCCGTGGAACAAGGGCGGGCTAATCGGCCCGAAGCTGCTTTGCAATTAACGGAACTTAACTTAATCAAGCGCGGGATGTTCCCCTCTTAAGTACGACTGTTTCGCAAAGGCGTTGTAAGCCCAAGAGTTCCGCCCTAGGCATCATAAGTTCCAAACAGATTGAAGCACTACTCACTCTTTCGACACTAGGTATCGAACTCGCGTACGAGTTTCTTCCATTCATCCTCGGCCGGCGGCATGTGGTGTTCATTTCGGAGGGCTTCTTTCAAGTGATTAACGGCTACCCATACTTTACCCATCGAAAGGAAACGATCTGCCGCATAAACGCGGTTCGTGATCTGATGCATCACCCCTTCCGTCGCCCGGAAGTCCGCACAGGTTGCCATCAATTCCGAGTAACGCAGCACACCCTCACAGGTTCGACGTAACTGTTCAACCTCGAACGGCTTGGCAAGAAATTCGACGGCCCCAGCCATCACCAAGTCTTGATGTCTTTCAGTTGTCGCATGAGCCGTAAGAATGATCACGGGCTGAGCACGTTCAATGTCCATAATGCCGTGTAATACCTCAGTCCCTGACATTCGAGGAAGCACGAGATCCAGAATTACTAACTCATGGTGGCGCTCCCTCCAGGCAGCCAGACCGGATTCACCGTCGTACCTTATGTCAATCTCGAATCCATGGCGCAAGCTGTCGTTGATCAAGGCTGCGATCCGCTCGTCATCCTCGACTACCAGGAGAGCTCGCTTGCGCCGCCCCATTAAACAGATAACGAACGTTTCGCGCAGATCTGCGTCGTCTTCTGTGGAAACTAGAGGAATGTCGTGCTCCTTGGCCATTGCGTCCCATACGGGACGTGGCTGCTCTTCAGAGAGCACCACGATCGGAAGGTTACTCGGACCAAAACGTCCCGAGCGGATCATCCGAGTCAGCCGCCACTCATCGAGGTCAGGAAGCTCAACCGGTGTAAGCAGCAAATCTACGCGGAGAGACACCAGGCGTTCGAGTACATCGCGCGCGGTGCAGACCGTTATGACGTACCGGAATCCCATACGGCGGAGCTTCGACTTCAAGGCCTGGCCAAACGCCCGGTGGTCTCCTGCTGCCACCAGAAGCTTGGTCCCACGCAAATGAATAGCATTCGCGTTCGCCGCCATATTAAACTCACCGTTGAGCTGGATAGAAAGACGCGTGCATCGCTGATTTCCGTATCAAAAAGCCGATGGGGCCGGCCAAATGGTATCTTGGTTCTCCCCTCACTCTAGAGCGATTATCGTCCTTGAGGTCAGGATTGCAAGATAGGCCATCTGGACGATCATGGAGTAGCGTTTTTGGCCTCGGCAAAGCTGTACCGCTCCCATGTCGTGACTGCCCACGTCCCCATGCTCTCGGCGCATCTCAGTCCGTCGGGTTAGTCCTACCGCCGCGATAACACTTCTCCCACTGATTGAGCCCGGTTCCCTACCCGGTACACTGGGCGGATCCGCTGTCCCGCCTCTCGCCAGGCGAGAGACGGAAGGACCTCTAGTGCTCGTATCCGATACAATAACCAAACAATAACAACTGATTGCTCGATGGTTTTATATCTTGTACGCGGCGCGGATCCAGGATGACCCGGTGGCGGGCCCTGTTTTCCTTCTTCTTGGTCGTCCGCGTCATTTCATGGCTTGGACTAATAGCATCCAGCCAGGCACTGGCCACCGAGGCGTCGGTGGTCGTGATCTACCCCGAGGCGCAGGAGTCGGCCTACCGGGTCGTGTTCCAATCCGTCCTGCAAGGGATACGAAACCGGCTCGGTTCAAACCGCATCCAGGTCCACCCGCTGGAGGAGGGTAAGCCCAAGTCGGGGCAACTCAGGGACTGGCTGGCCAGGCAAACGACGGCCGGTGCGGTCATCACCCTCGGAAGGCAGGCCTATGAAGACTATCAGGCATCGGGAGTCACCTTGCCCGCGGTGAGCGGGTTGCTCGATTTGTCGCCTCACCTCAACCCCACCGCGAATGGGATCAGTCTCTCCGTCGACCCTGCGCTCTTATTCGAGACCCTCAAACGGGTATTACCCGATTTCAGGAGAGTCTGCGTCGTCTATAACCCTGGCAAGGACCAATGGCTTATCGAGCTGGCCAAGAAGGCCGCACCTCAATATCAGCTGGAGCTCGTTGCCTACGAGGCGTCGGATCTGGCCTCCGGGACCCAGCGGTACTTGGATCTCCTGAAACGCGTCGAGAGTGGCCGCGATGCCCTGTGGCTGCCCCTCGATAGCACGCTGCTCGAGGAAGAAACCGTCCTGCCGCTCATCATCGAGAGTAGCTGGCACCGCCGCTTCGCCGTCTTCTCGAACAGCTTCGCCCATGCGCGCCTGGGCGCTCTCTTCGCGCTCTATCCCGATAACGAGGCGCTGGGACAGCATTTGGCCGAGAAGGCGCTCGAGCGGATCGAAAATCCGCGCCGTTCCAACGTGAGTATCGAACCGCTCCGCGACGTCAAGCGTGCGATTCACCGACGCTTTGCGGAGCACCTCGGGGTCGACCTCAGTGGACCCCTTGGCGCCTACTTCGACACGGTATTTGGCCCTCATGGGGACTGACACCGGAAAGTCAACGAGCTTCAGGCGTCAGCTCGCGGTCACGGTCGCAGCGAGCACGGCCATCGTTCTCCTCTTCTCGGCGCTCGCGACGGGTTTTCTGGTGTCGACCTGGGTCAGGGGCTCGATCCTCACCCATATGGATCACATGGTGCGGGAGTTCGCAAGGCGCTCGGTGCTCGTCTACCTGTCCCATGATGAGGCCGTCGCCAAAAATACAGCAGAGACGTTGCGCTCGCTGCCCTCTGTCCACTCGGTGGTTTTCCTCGATCGCGGATATCGCGGCTTGTTCGGCGATCCTCCGGCTGCGAAGCGCGTGTTCGAACATGTCCGGCGGCAAAAGGTGCCGGATGCTCAATGGGAAGATAACGAATACTTCCATTTCCTGGTTCCGGTCGAGACGCAGGCGTCCGCTTCGCCATTCAACCCGGCATCGCCTGCCTATTCCGTAGAGAGCGCTCGGCTTGGCTACGTCCACGTGGCGCTCGACAAAACGCCTGTGGCCGGTTTGACGGGCATGATCTTCGCCATTAACATGCTCTTGGCGGGGGTGTTCGGTGTGCTCCTGGTCACCTGGTTCAACGCGCGATTTCAGCGTTTGACGGAACCGCTCAGCGCGCTCGTGCAGATCATGAAACGTGCTGGGGGCGATCAAAAAGGCGTACGGGCCGAAGTCACGGGGCCGGCTGAGACCCGGGACATCGCGAGTGTCTTCAACCAGATGATCGCCCAGATCGAGAACAATCGGGCGATCCTCGAGTCGGAGATCGCCATCCGCACCTCCGAATTGCGGGAGGCCCGGGATGCAGCCTTGACGGCGAGCCGGGTCAAATCCGAGTTCTTGTCCACCCTGAGCCATGAGATCCGCACGCCGTTGACCGCGATCGGCGGTCACACCGAGCTCACCATCGAGGAACTCCGCTTCAGCGAGCATACCGAGGAGGCCATCCAACGCCTTGGTGTCGTGGTCGATACGAGCCGCGACTTGCTCGGCATCATGGACGAGATCCTGACCTACGCCAAAGCGGAGGCGGGCAAGTCCGATGTCACCCTAAGCGCCGTCGATCTGGCGCAGTTGGTAAACCGGGTGTCCTCCTCCGTGCAGCCGATGCTGTTGAAGAACAAGAATGAATTGCGCGCTACCGTCGCTGGCCAGGCGGTTGTTGTTACGGATGAAGGCAAACTCTTCCACATCGTCCTCAATCTCCTCTCCAATGCCTGCAAGTTCACCGAGAACGGGCAGGTGCACCTCGCCGTAGCCTGCACGGCCGATGCGCTCTCGGTCACCGTATCGGACACCGGCATCGGCATACCCCAAGACCGCCAGAAGATCATTTTCGAACCCTTCAGCCAAGCCGACATGGGTGAGGCACGCGTATACGGGGGTGTGGGGCTGGGGCTTGCGATCACGCGGCGATATTGCGAAATGTTGGGTGGCAGGATCGGGGTGGAGAGCCAGGAAGGCGTCGGGTCAACCTTCCGCGTCACGATACCGCTGCCCAGCGGGGGGAGAGCAGTCGATGTAGCGGTTTCTGGTCCAAAACCGTGCTAATGCTTCAGCGCCGGATAAGTAAAGAACACGAAATGTAGGGCGTTGACCGAAAAATGCACGAGGATGCTCGATTCGATGCGACCGGTTTTCTGATACACCCAGCCGTAACCCATTCCCCCCACGGTCGCCAAAAGGACGTAGGTCAACCCCCCCGCATAATGCTCCAAGCCGAACACCAAGGAGGCTATGGCTATGGCCAGCACCCCTCCGTACTGGAGACCTGCAAACAGACGCTCGAGCTGGTTTTGGATGAATCCCCGAAACAAGGCTTCTTCCGGGAGGCAGGTGAAAAAGAGGTTCGACCAGGCCCAAGGATAGAACAGCGAGGTCCACTTCGGATCAAAGCGCACATAGTCCATGGCAAGCCCCAATGCCAAAACGACCCCGGCCACCACCATCGCCTGCGGGATCGTTGCCTTCAGCATCGTTGCCCATTCGGCTCTTGTGCTCAGCAACCCATGGCAATAAGCGAGAAGGAACAGCCCGATTAGGGCCTTGTCGAAGTTCAAATAGCGCGTGTACGGAATAGCGTCAGGGCTCAGCACGAGCCCGGAGAGCATTTTGTAGTTGGCATATCCCGGTAGCGTATGGCTCATGAAACCGGCGGCAAGGAGCAGGATGATCACTGCAGCAACCACCCTCTGGATCGATCGGTTGTTGCGTTCGCTTGAGAACGCATAACAGGCAAGAGCAAAGGCCACGACCGTGGCCAGGGCGATGGATCCAAGGAAGCCCGCCCAAAGCCCAACGAGCAGGGATAGCACAAAGGGAACCGCCCAGCGCGCCATCGCCACCCGGGCGTCACGCACGGGTACCCACAGCATCGCTATCGCGCAGCTCAGCAGTCCGTAGGTTGCGACAACAGCGAGATAGGTCGGCACCTTCCTTCTCCTAGCCTAACGGAGGATCCGCCGTCAGAACCGAAAGCGCAACTCGCCGTAGATCTCGCGGCCGGCCAGGGGAATGTCGAAAGGGATGGAGGTCGGCGAGTCGCTCGGCTCGCGCGCATCTTCATCGAGCAGATTGCGGGCCGCGATGGCCACATCGAGGTGGTTCGCGATGTTCCTGCGCTGCAAGGAGAGGGTCACAATCGAATAGTCATCGACGGGCGGCCAGGGATCGCCCCCCGCACGCTCGCGGTCGATAATGGATTTCACACTGGCATTCAGCTCCCACTCGGGCGCAAACCGCCAGTCCGCCTCGCCGTACACCTGGTGTCTGGGCGCGAAGCGCAAGTTGACGTTCTCGTCGCCATCCAGCGGTTTCTGATAACTGTAGTTCCCCCGAAGATTGAACGTTGGAGTTATGGCCCAATCAAATTCCCATTCCAGCCCATACCCTTCCTGCGCTCCATTGTTGGCGAACCCCAAGCCATTGGGTGAGGCCCGATTGGAGACCAGCTCGATGATGTCGTCGAGTCGGTACCAGAAGAAATTGAGGTTGGAGCGGAAAGGGGCGGCGCCGTAATTGAACGAGAGCTCGGTGGTGTCTATGGTCACCGGATCCAGGTCGGGATCGCCCAAACCGAGCAGGATCCCGTTCGAGTGCAGCTCCGTAACGGACGGAGGCCGAAAAGCTCGCCCGTAGAGGAGCTTGGTGGTGAGCCTGTATCCCGTGTTCCACACCAGGCCGATGCGCGGGTTCACGCTCGGTCCGAAATCCGAATAGTGATCCACCCGCACGCCCGAGGTCAAGCGCCAGTCGGGTGCGAACAACCATTCATCCTGCAAGTAGGTGTAGAAAATGCCCCAATCCGTATCCGGAAACAAGGGAACATCGCCCGTACCACCCGCCTCGGCAAATGTCCCCGTAGGAGCGAGCAAACCCCGACGAACGATATAGTTTCGCCGATCTTCGGTGTTGTCGAAGGAGTCGTAAAATCCCCCTAACCCAACCCTCACCAGATGCTGCTTCAGTCCGGAATAGAGCGTCGTGAACTCCGCTCGCACCCTGTTCTCCACGATATCCAGCTCTTGCCGGACGCCGTCCGGGAAGGCCCCGCCGAAGGCGCCGGGCGGGAACAGCGCAAGGCGTGCATCGATATCGCTATAGACATAGGAGAGCTGGGCCGTGATGTCCCAGTGATCCGAGTACCGGTCGTGGTAGGTGAGATCTGTGTTGAACAGCCCGACATCGATCTCGCCATCGGGGTCTAGGCTCGAGGAGAAGCCGACGCCGGTGCCGATGTCGAACTGCCCGAAGTAACCCGCGCGCCAGGTCCACGGCCCGTTCGAGATATCCGCGTGGACATCGACCACATCCCTCCCCGTATTGACGGCGGAGGGCGCCCTCGATGCACGCGTCCCGAATAGGGCATCGAGGCGCGTTTGAGCATCCGCCTCAACGACCTTGTCGAATCCGTTGGTCGTCCGCCCCTGGAGGCTAACGGCCACATCGGCTTCACCCCATTGTCCGCCGTGCAGGAACCAGCCCTCATAGGTATCAAAAGACCCGGCCCGTCCCCAATGGTGTTCACTTAACGATATGTGGCGTCCAGTCGTAGCGGACATTCATCGGTTCGTTTCCCTTACGTGGCAGATGTTGTTTGGTTCGTCGCTTGACCCGACGCGGGTTGGAA
>Ga0187892_10005720_pt1 | contig 19251 bp, 18 predicted proteins | sample MA1701073metaG_FD_139345 | JGI IMG/M metagenome (GOLD analysis project Ga0187892, IMG submission 139345) | Bio-ooze microbial communities from a basaltic lava cave in the Kipuka Kanohina Cave System on the Island of Hawaii, USA - MA170107-3 metaG ...
CGTCGCGCCGGGATTGCCGGAGCCGTAGCTGCGCGGATCGGGCAGCCCGAAAGCGTGGCTCACGATCACCGCGAACGGGATCGAGCCCAGCAGGTATGCCAGCAATGTAGTCGCTGCAGCGCTCATGCGAATTCACTTACAATTGCCGCTCATTTTAGCCCCCAATGGACGTAATCTTCATCACTGACCTGCGCGTCGAGATGCTGATCGGCGTCTACGACTGGGAGCGCAGGGTGCCGCAGACGGTGCAGCTCGATCTCGAGATCGGCATCCCGGACGGCGGCCGCCCGCGCAGCGACCGCATCCGCGAGACCATCGACTACGCCAAGGTCATCGAGCGCATCAAGGCCTCGCTGCGGGAGGAGCGCTTCCTCCTCGTCGAGCGTCTCGCCGAGTACCTCGCCGCTCTGGTGATGACGGAGTTCAAGGCGCCGTGGGTCAGGGTGAGCGTCAGCAAGCTCGCGGTGGAAAAGGACGTGAAGCGGGTCGGCATCACCATTGAAAGAGGCAAAAGAGAGTGACGAGGTACAGGTGACGAAGTACGGGTGACGAGATAAAGGTGACGTACATCCCGCGATTGGTTCTTGTCACCCTCATTCGTCACTATTAATCGTCACCCTTATCTCGTCACTTTCATCCCCTAGGGTGATGCCTGGCGTGCAGCTGCTTCAGGCGCTCGCGCGCCACGTGCGTGTAGATCTGGGTGGTGGAGATGTCCGAGTGGCCGAGCAGGAGCTGGACGACGCGGAGGTCGGCACCGTGGTTGAGGAGGTGCGTGGCGAACGCGTGGCGCAGCGTGTGCGGAGAGATCGGCTTCCGGAGACCGGCCGCCGAGGCGTGGCGCCGCAGCAGGTGCCAGAACATCTGGCGCGTCATGGCGGCCCCGCGCGCGGTGACGAATAGATCGTCGGCCGCGCGGGCGCCGAGGAGCTGCGGCCGCGCTTCCCCGAGGTAGCGCCGGATCCACGCGATTGCCTCTTCGCCGAGCGGCACCAGCCGCTCCTTGGACCCCTTGCCTACCACCCGCACGACCCCCATGTCCTGGCTCACCTGGCCGAGCTTCAACTTGACCAGCTCCGAGACCCGCAGGCCGCTCGCGTAGAGCGTCTCCAGCATCGCCCTGTCGCGCAGCCCGAGCGCCGTGTCCGCGTGCGGCGCGGCGAGCAGTTTCTCGACGTCCTCTTCGGTCAGGCTCTTCGGCAGCCCGCGCGGCAGCTTGGGCGAGTCGATCTTGAGCGTGGGGTCGGCCTCGATCCGTCCCTGGCGCAGGCAGTAGCGGTAGAAGCGCTTCAGGCTCGATAGGAGCCGCGCCGCGCTCGACGCGCGCGTCCGCTTCCGGAACAGATGGCCGAGATACGCCTGGACATCGGCGACGTCGGCCTCGATGAGTTTCCTGCCCTGCCCGGCGGCGAGCCATGCCGCGAACTGGACGAGATCGCGGCGGTAGGCGTCCAGCGTGTTCTTCGCCAGCCCGTCCTCGAGCCACAGGGCATCGCAGAACTCGTCGATGATCCCGGAATCCCTGCGCGCCATGCCCGATGATATCAAGCCGGACAAGTGGTAGATTATGCGCGGAAGCAAGGTCGCCGCGGCCACCAGGGAGGAAACCATGGCTCATCTCATCCGGATCGTCTTGTTGCTCGTCGCCTGCGCCTGCGCCGGGGCTACGGCGTTCGCGCAGAAGTACCCCTCCCGGGCGGTACGCATCATCGTTCCACAAGTGCCCGGCGATCCCTGCGACACGTTCGGCCGGCTGCTGGGCCAGAGGATGAGCGAGCGGCTCGGGCAGCAGTTCGTCGTCGACAACCGCCCCGGCGCGAGCGGCACGATCGGCCTGGCTCTGGCTGCGAAAGCGCCCGCGGACGGCTACACGATCGCCTGCGGTCAGGGCGGCAACATGTCGGTCATTCCCCACACGATGAAGGGCGTGCCGTACGACGCGCTGAAGGACTTCGTGCCGATCTCGCTCATCGCAACCAACTATCTCGCGCTGGTGGTGCACCCGAGCACGCCGTTCAAGAACGTCGGGGAACTGATCAAATATTTGAAGGCCCACCCGGGCAAGGTCTCGTTCGCGAGCAACGGCGAGGGTGCCTTCGTGCACATGGCGACCGAGTCGTTCCGCTCCGCCGTGGGGGGGTTCGACTACCTGCACGTCCCCTTCAAGGGCGTCGCCGAGATGGGGCGGGAGATCATGGCCGGACGGGTAGACGCCGGAATCAGCTCGTTCACGGGCATGTACCCGTTCATCCAGTCCGGCCGCGTGCGGCTGCTCGGCATCGCGAAAGCGACGCGCGCGCCCAACTATCCCAACTTTCCCACGATCGCCGAGACGGTACCGGGCTTCGAAGCGGGCGGCTGGTTCGGATTCGTTGCTCCGGCCAACGTGCCGAAGGACGTCATCGCGGTCCTCAACCGGGAAGCGAACGCGGCCATGCAGGTGCCGGAAATCCGCGCGAAGCTGGAAGCCCTGGGGCTCGAGGTCTGGAACGAGTCGCCGGAATACTTCGGCAAGCTCATGAAAAGCGAATACGACAAGTACGGCAAGGTGGCGCGCGATATCGGGCTCGTGCCGAAGTAGTTCCCTCACCCCTTCCCCCTCTCCCGAGCGGAGAGGGCAAACGATCAACGGTAAATGGCCTGTCGGCCATTTACCGAAGGCTCGATTGGCTCACGCCCTCGTGCCGGAGCAGCCAGCGCTTGATCTCGATGCCCGGGCCGCGCCGGGCGTGCATGAATCCCCCGATGCCGTGGCTCGCGACCACGCGGTGGCAGGGAATGACGAGCGGGATGCGATTCGCGCCGCACGCGCCGCCCACCGGGCGCGGGGCGGTGCGCAGCCCCCGCGCAATATCCACGTAGGTGAGCGTGCGGCCGCTGGGAATGTCGTGGACGGCGCGCCACACCCGGCACTGGAAGTCGGTGCCGCGGTAATCGAACGGGAGATCGAAGCGGAATCCGGGGTCCTGGAGATAGCGTTCGATCTGCCGGCAGACGCGCTCGGCGAACCGGCTGAGCGGAGCCAGCGTCGCGACGCCGCGCGGAAAGTATTCGATGCCGGTCAGGCGGTCGCCCGCCGTGCGGATGCCGAGCACCGCGAACGGCGTCGGAAATTTCGCCTGATACGCTTCGAGCATCTGTGGCAACCGGCTCGGGAACGATGCTATTTTACGGCTTTCCACCCCCCGCAGAAATCGAAAATGCCGAAGATCCGGACGCCGCGCCGGGGGATCTCGATACCGGAGCCGCGCCCATGACTGTTCCAACGCTGTCCGCCCGCGGCGCCGAAATTCCGGTGATCGGCTTCGGCACCTCGCAGCTCGGCAACTGCGGCGAGATCGTCGCGACCGCGCTCAAGCTCGGCTATCGCCACATCGACACCGCCTGGAAGTACGGCACCGAGGAGGGCGTCGGAGAAGGCATCAAGGCATCGGGCGTGCCGCGCCAGGAGATCTTTCTGTGCACCAAGGTCTCGCACGAGAACCTGCGCGCCGCCGATTTCTCGCGCTCGGTGGAGCAGAGCCTGAAGCGACTGCGGACCGATTACGTGGATCTCCTGCACGTGCACTGGCCGAGCACGGACGGAATCCCGCTCGCGGAAACCATGGGCGCGCTGGCGAAGGCGAAGCGGGACGGCAAGGCGCGCCACATCGGCGTCGCGAATTTCAACATCGCGATGACCGAGGAAGCGATGCGCCTCTCCCCGGAGCCCGTCGTGACACTCCAGGCCGAGTACCACCCCTACCTCGACCAGTCGAAGGTGCTCGCGTTCTGCCGCAGGGCCGGGCTCGTCTTCACCGCCTATTGCCCGCTCGGACGCGGGCGGCTGTTCAAGGAGCCGGTCATCGCCGAGATCGCGCGCGCCAGGGGAAAGACCGTCGCGCAGATCGCGTTGCGCTGGCTGGTGCAGCAGGGCAACATCGCTCCCATCCCGCGCTCCTCGAACCCCCGGCACATGGCCGAAAGCCTGGACGTCTTCGACTTCACCCTGACCGACGAGGAAATGAAGCGCATTTTCGCGCTCAAGCGCCCCGACGGCCGGATCGCGAACCCGGCCGGGCGCGCGCCCGCCTGGGACTAAACTGCAACCAGGAAGGAGGAAGACACAAGTGAAAGCCCCCACCGTCAGGTACGCGCTCGGAATCAAATCGGCCTGCCGCCTGGCGCTACTGCCTTCCGCCTTCTGCCTTCTGGCTTTGGGCGCCACGCAGCAGGCAGGTGCGCAGGCGTCCTTCCCGTCGAAGAACCTCCAGATGATCGTGCCCTATGCCGCCGGCGGCTCGATCGATCTCTTCGCCCGCGCCATCGCCCAGCGGCTCGGCCAGGAATGGGGCCGGACCATCATCGTGGACAACCGTCCCGGCGCGAGCGGCATGATCGGCACCGAGATCTTCATCAAGCTGGCGCCCGACGGCCACGCGCTGCTCGGCCACACCTCCTCGTATCCCGCGACCGCCTCGGTCCGGGCCAAGCTGCCGTTCGACCCGGGAAAATCCATCGTCCCGGTCGCGATGATCGCGAGGGCCCCGATGCTGTTCGCGGTGCACCCGTCGGTGCCGGCGAAAAACATCAAGGAGCTGATCGCGGTTGCGAAGAGGACCCCGGGAGGACTCAACTACGGCTCGTCCGGCGCGGGCGGCAACAATCACTTCTCGGGCGCCCTGTTCGCCTCGGCCGCGGGCATCAAGATGACCCACATCCCCTACAAGAGCATCGCGCCGGCGGTGACCGCCGTCGCCTCCGGGGAAATCGAGATCCTGATCGCGAGCGCGGCCGCGCTCTCCCCGCAGATGAAGGCCGGGAGGCTGCGCATCCTCGGCGTGACGAGCCTCGAGCCCTCGCCGCTGTTCCCGGACCTGCCGGCGATCGCCAGGTCCGGCGCGCCCGGCTACAGCTACGAGCTGTGGTGGGGGGTGTTTGCGCCGGCAGGCATCGCGACCGACCGGCTCGCCTTCATCAATGCCGCCATCAACAAGATCCTCGCGAGCGGGGAGATGAGGAAGTTCATCGCTGCCGAGGGCGCGGAGTCGTGGCCGCAGACGCCCCAGCAGCTCGACGGCTTCCTGGTGAGGGAAATCGAGCGCTACCGGAAGGCCGCGAAAATCGCGGGCATCGAGCCGCAGTAGGCTTCAGGCGCCTTCCGCCGCCGCGGGATTCCACTGACCCTTGCGCATGCGCGTGATCGTGATCGCCGCGAACACGCCGGCTTTCGTGAACGGATCGCCGTCGGAGAAGGCCCTGGCTTTCGCCCGGCTGTCCACGTTGACGATGAAGAGGCTGCCGATCGCCTGCGTGCCCTCGTCGTTCTGCGTCGCGCCCGCGAGCACCAGGATGCCCTTCTGGCTCTGCAGGTAATCGCGGTGGGGCTGGAGGACTTTCTCCCGGATCGGGGCGGTGTTCGGCTTGTCGGTGCAGGAAATGGCCCAGAGCATGGTGGTTCTCCTTTCGCCGTGATGATATTGCATATCCGGGTCGCGGTTTAGAATCCGGGGCATCCACAACGCGCGGGAGTCCAGAAGGTGGTCAAGCGAATTGCGGTGCTCGGCTGCGGCGCGATCGGCAGCAGCGTCTCCGCCGACCTGACGCAGGCGGGCTACGACATCACCGTCATCGACCAGTGGCCGGCGCAGGTGGAAGCGTTGAAGGCGACCGGGCTCCACATCCAGGTGGCCGACCGCGACATCAAGGTGCCGATCCGCCGCGCCCTCCACCTGTGCGATCTCGCCTCGTCCAACCTGGAGTTCGACATCGTGTTTCTGGCGGTGAAGTCCTACGACCACCGCTGGATGGCCGAATTGATCAAGCCTTACCTCAAGAGCGACGGCGTGCTGGTCGGCGTCATGAACGGCATGAACGACGACTCGATCGCCTCCATCGTCGGCCGCAACCGGACTGTCGGCTGCTGCATCGAGCTCTCCGCGGAGATCTTCACGCCGGGGCTGGTCCAGCGCAACACCACGCACCAGGGCACGTGGTTCGCGGTGGGAGAGCTCGACGGGCTGCTCACTCCGCGCGTGAAGGAAATCCAGGCGATCCTCTCCCACGTCGCCCGCTGCGAAGTGACCGGAAATATCTACGGCACGAGATGGACGAAGCTCATCGCCAACACCATGACCATGGGCCCGCACGGGCTGCTCGGGCTGCGCAACGGCGAGGCGGCCGCCATTCCGGGCATGGCCGACATCGCCATGGGGATCGGCCGCGAGTCGCTCGCGGTCGGCACCGCGCTCGGCTACCGCATCGAGCCGATCTTCGGCCTGCGCGCGGATGAATTCGCGGGCTCGAGCGACGAGAACCTGGCAACGACGCGCGACGCCCTGATGCGGCACGTGGGCGGACGTTCGCGCACCGCGCCGATCCACGATCACATCAAGGGCCGCAGGAGCGAGATGGAGTTCATCACCGGCATCGTGTCGCGCAAGGGGCGCGAGCTCGGCATCCCGACGCCGTTCAACGACGCCGTGCTCGAGATCGACCGGGGAATCAACCGCGGCGAGATCAGGATGGATCCCTCGAACTTCGCCTTGCTCGAGGAGAAAATCGGCGCCGCGCGGTGAATCCCGGTTGCCGACCGGGGGCGCGGGGGAATAGTACGGGTTGCCGTACCGTTTACCGCATTGAGCTCAACCTGGAGGAGACAAGCAATGAAAGTCCCTGGAATCATCGCGCCGGCCGCGCTGCTGGCGCTCGCACTGGTGGCCGGCGTCCACGCGCAGCAACCCGGTATGACGTTCTTCATCACCAGCGCCGGGCCCGGCAAGGGCGCGGACCTGGGCGGCCTGGCGGGCGCGGACCGGCATTGCCAGTCGCTGGCGGCCGCGGCGGGCGCGGGCAAGCTCACGTGGCGCGCCTATCTCAGCACGAGCGCGGCGGACGGCAAGCCTGCGGTCAACGCGCGCGACCGCATCGGCAACGGCCCGTGGCACAACGCGGAGGGCAGGCTCATCGCGCGCAATGTCGCGGAGCTGCACGGCAACAACAACGTCAGCTGGATGACTGCTCTCACCGAGAAGGGCCAGCGGGTCAATAACAGCGCGACCCCGCCCAACATGCACGACATCCTCACCGGCTCGCAGCCGGACGGCGCGGCGCTGGCGGGCGACCCGGCCAAGACGACCTGCGGCAACTGGACCCGCAGCGGCGAGGGCGCCGCGATCGTCGGCCACCACGACCGCATCGGTCTGCGCGACGACGAGGCTTCCAGGTCGTGGAACGCCTCGCATCCCTCGCGCGGCTGCAGCCCGGACCACCTGCGGGCGTCGGGCGGCGCCGGATTGTTCTACTGCTTCGCCGCGAACTGAATCACCGCACCACCGCCGGTCCGTCACTGCGGCAACGCGGCGCCTGCGGCGCCGCGCAGAAACGAGGGCAGCGCGGCGCTGTCAGCCGGGGAGACGCCCTGCTGTCTCAACACGGCGAGCGCCGACGCCTGCAACCGCCAGCATGGTGAGCGCAGGGCCGCCTGCGCGGCAGCGAGCGCTGTCTCGCGCGTGCCCCCGGCGCTGCCGCGCAGCCGTAGCGCCGCCGCGCGCACCCCGCACGCCCGATGCGAATCGAGCGCCGCCAGCATGCGCTCCATCTGCTGCGGCGGCGCCGGGCGTTCGCGCAGCGTTATGGTGATGGCACCCGCGAACGGTGTGCCCGGCCCCGCGGCGAGCATTCGTTCCATCGCATCCCACATCGCCTGCGCATCGTCAGCGGATGCGGCTGCCGCGGAACAACGAAGCGCCTCGCTCAACGACCAGGCGACTTCGAAATCGCCGCGCGGGAGTTCAGCGAGGCTCTCCTCGAGCTGCGCCGTCAGCCGTCGCTGCACCTCCGCGTAGACCCCCGGCTCGAAGGCTCCGCCCGCAAATGCCGGCGCGAGCCCGCGCAAAGCATCGGCCAGAGACATCGAGAACGGGGTGGCCGTCGCCGCTGCCTCCGGACACCGGCGCGCGCTTTCCGGCTCGTGCCTGACCGGCGCGTCGCCGAGCGGGCCTCCAAACCGGGCGGCCTCGCGCGGCGGCGACAAAGCGCCTGCCTTGCCCGAGAAGGCGGCGCGCGCCGGGTCGTAGACGAGAAGCCCCAGCGTCGGCAGCCCGCGGAACCATTCGGCATCGCCCCACGCCCGGCGGGGGTCGTCGACGTGCCACTCGTCGGCGCCGCCGCCGTCGAAGGCGATGCCGACCCCGTTGGCGGTCGCCGCGCCCTGTGCGAGGGCGCCCGCGCGGTAGCTGTCGTCGCCCGCGGCATCGGCCAGCACGCCCACCGCGAGGTCGAGCCCCATGCCCTGCCCGACGCCGACGGAAAGCTGGTAGCGGTCGGCGCCGGAATCGTCACGGAGTACGCCAACGGCCTCGTGCACGCCGGCGCCCTGCGCGTAGCGTACGGCTTCGTAGCGGTCGGCTCCGCCGCGGTCCCAGAGCAATCCCAGCGCGTAGTAGTAGCCCGCGCCCTGGGCATACATCTCCGCCTCGTAGCGGTCGTCGCCCGCGTCGTCGCGCAGGATGCCGATGCCGCCCCCTAGAGAGGCGCGGTAGCCGAACGCTGCGCCCTGCGCGAAGCTCAACCCCCCGCCCCGCCCGTAGGCATCGGGGAGTCCCGCCGCGATGTAGGTGTCGTTTCCGGCCCGGTCCCACAGCAGGCCCGCGCCTCCTGCCAGGCCGAATCCCTGGCCGCCGGCGCGCAGGCGGTAGGTATCGTTGCCGGCGAGGTCCACGATCGCGCCGATGCCGAGCGCGGCCGCTCCCTCGCCGAACAGCTCGGCAGCGTAGCGGTCGTCCCCGGAAAAATCCGCCACGATCGAGGCGCCGGCGATCGCCGCGCCGAGCCCCGGCCCCGCCATCGCGTAGATGTCGTTGCCGGAGAAATCGACGATCGCCGAGAGGCCGTGCACGACGAGGTCGGAGCCGCGGTAGCGATCGTCGCCGCCGAGGTCCACGATCACGGAGGTCGCGCCGTCCGCCGCCGGCGCGCGGAGGTAGGTGTCGTTGCCGCCGGGATCTACGATCACCGCGGCGCCGGGCCAGTGCACGTCCTCGCCGCGGGTGCCGATCACCACCAAGCCCACCGCCGAGTCGAATTGCGCGCCTCGCTCCGGGAACTCAATGCGCGCGCGGTTCTCGCCCAAGGCGCGCACGAAACGTGCCGTCGCATCGAGAAAGAGAGTCGCCGCGCGGCGCAGCTCGGGCTCGTCGTAGCCGGCCGCGATCTCGCGCATCCGGCTCGCCGAAGGGAGGTTGTCGCGGAGCTCCGCAATGAGCGCCTGCGTGTCGACCGGAGCGCCGCGCGCCGCCGACCGCAGGACGCGCTGCGCTTCCGCGAGCTCGCCGAGATACGGCTCGAGCAGCTCGAAAATGGGGACGGAGCCCGGTTTTCCCGCGGTCGCGACGGAAAACCGGGCTCCGTCCCCATACTGCTGCAGGGCGGCGGGCACGGAGCGGTCGAACAGAGAGGCGGCGTCCGCGGCCGCTGCCGGCGCCGCCAGCAGCTCGCGCACCATGGGCGGCGCGGCGGGCGGCGGCTTCCCGTCGTGGCGTATGACGTTATCGATCACGGAGAGCGCATCGGGGCCGAGGCCGCGGCGCTCGAGGATCGCATGCACGCGCGCCTCGAGCGGGGCATCGTCGCGCGGAGCGCCGGACGGCGGCGGCATCGCGCACGCCGCGGCGAGCAGCAAGCCAGCAGCGACCAGATATTGGGGACGGCAGAAAAATGGGGACGGAGCCCGGTTTTCCGTCGCGGCCGCGGGAAAACCGGGCTCCGTCCCCATTAAGTGCTCAGTACCCGCCGCCCGCCTGTTGCGCGCGGTTCTGCATCTGCTCCTGCATCTGGTCGATTTTCTGCTGCGCGCGCTCCTGGCTGCGCTTTCCTTCCTCCATCTCCTGCTTCTTGATGGAGGCCCCGGTCGCCGCGGTAGTGGCCGTGTCAACGCCGCAGCCCGCGAGCACGGTCAGGGCACATGCTAGGACAAGATGTCGCATAAGCGTTCTCCCGGAAATGCGCGGATCGCGAGCCGCGATCCGATCCCGTTAGCCTACCCCCAACCCCCTTTGAACGGCGAGGGAGTTTGGCTCAATCCGCGTTGGCGCCCACCGCGGCCCGCGCTCCTTTGTCGAGGCGCCTCAGGACCTTCACCCGCTGCACGGTATCGCCGGCCAGGTGCGTCCACACCATCGCATCGCGCACGAGCTTGTCCACGCGCGCGTTCATCATGCAGCCCTCGGCGCCGTGGATCTCCATGTTCAGGCGCGTGACGCGCTGGATGACGTCGGTCGACCAGTTCATGACCAGGCCGGCGTTGGCGGAGTGCTCCCTGCGGTCGTGCTGCCACGCAACGCGCATCACGTACGAGCGCAGCGCCTCGGTCAGCGCGTGCATCTCGTTCACTCTCAGCTGCACCAGCTGGTGCTCGATCAGGCGCTTGCCGGCGCGCTTGTGCGTCTTCGCGAAGGCCGTCGCCATCTGGCACGCGTCGTCGCACACGCCGAGCGCGTTCGCCGCGAGCTCGAGATCGCCGAAGATGTCCCCGCCGGTGGTGTCGCCCTTGCCGGCCTTGACCGAGCCGGTGCCGACGTCACCGACGACGTTGGCGTGCGGCACGCGCGCGTTCTCGAAGATCAGCTCCGCGTTCTGGTAGAAGCGCCAGCCGCGCTTGTTGAACACCTTGCCGATGCGGAAGCCGGGAGTCGACTTCGGCACCATGAAGAGCGTGCCGCCCTGCCGGATGTTGACGTCCGGGTTGGAGCGCGCGTCCACGAAGAAGAGCGAGCCGACGCTGCCGTTCGCGATGAAGCACTTCTCGCCGTTCAGGATCCAGTCGTCGCCGTCGCGCACCGCCCGCAGCCGGTAGCCGGCCTTGGGATCGTCCTCCGGCGGCATGCGGTTGTCGGAGCCGGCGTTGGGCTCGGTGATGCCGCGGCCCATCACGTAGCGGTGATCCGCCAGGAACGGCTTGAGGAAGCGCTCCTTCTGGTCGTGGGTGCAGGCGGAAGCGATCAGGTGGCTCCACTTCCAGTTCTGGCTGAATGCCTTGGACATCGCGGAATCGCCGCGGGCGAGCTCCGCCATCACGATCGCCTGCGACACGAAGTCCGCCCCGGGCCCGCCCCACTCCTTGGGCACGGCAAGCGTGCGGAAGCCGAGCTTCGAGCCCTTCTCGATGATGTCCCAGTCCCACGGCTCGAAGCCGCCCTCGATCTGATCGCGCTCGAGCGAGCGCGGGCGCAGCGCCTCGTCTGAAAATTTTCGCGCCTCCATCTGCCAGTGGCGCTGCTCTTCGTTCAGCGAGAAATCCATGCCGTTACCCCAAAATGGAAAAAGCTCGAGTGTGGCGCTTCATCATGTTACGCAGCCGCCGCGGGCCGTTGGTACCCGGCGACGGCCTCGGCGACGGCGAGCTTCGCCCCGCCGTCGCTGTCCTCGGCGTGCCGGAACACCATCGAGTCGTGCACGTACTTCTGCAGCGGCATGTCGCGCATGACGCCCATGGCGCCGAAGCATTCCGCCGCGAGCAGGGCGACTTCGTTGACCGCCTCCGCGGTGTAGACGCGCGCCATGACCTCGAGCGGGAGCCCGGACACGCTGCGATCGGCGACCGCCTCGGGATGATCCTGCGTCCAGGCCGCCTTCCAGATCATGTTACGGGCGAGCTCCAGCCGGATCGCGCAGTCGGCGAGCTTGGTTCCGATCGCCTGGTGCTCGATGATGTTGCGCCCGCCCTGCCGGCGCAGCCTGGCGTAGTCCACCGCGGCTTCGTACGCCGCGCGGCCGAGCCCGAGATTGATCGCCGCGAGCTGCGGCAAGCTGCGCGCGAGCTCCGCGGCGAGCGCCGCTGCGCCCTTGGTCCCTTCCCCGATCACGTGATCCGCGGGCACGCGGCAATCCTTGAATGCCACGCCGGCGCCCGAACCGTGGTGCCAGCGGATGGCCTCGCCGACCGCCCTCAAGGGCTCGCGCACCGTGAGTCCCGGCGCATCGCGCGGAATGAGCAGCAGGGCGAGCCCGTCCGCGCCGGTCGCCTTCGAATCGGTTCGCACCTCGACCGCGAACAGCTTCGCGACGGGGGCGTTCGCGACGAAAGCGAGCGTGCCGTTGACGATCCAGTTATTTCCCTGCTTCACCGCCGTGGGGACGGCGCCGCCTTCGGCCAGGGGGCGGTGGTAGCTCCAGCCGAGGCCGGCGCGGGGATCGCGCCCCGCGTATGCGAGGTGGCAGCGGTCATCCTTGACGAAATCCGGCAGGAAACGCTTGCGCTGCCCGGACGTCATCAGGCGGTCGAACAGGATGCGCCCGAGGGCCGAGGTGTGCGCAAGCACGGCCGCGACGTCGACGTCGCCCGCGCCCAGCTCTTCCAGGACGATGCAGGAGGTGAGGCCGTCGGCACCGGCGCCGCCCGCGTCCTCGGACAGCGCGAAGGTGCGCAAGCCCATCTGCGCGGCCTTGTCCAGAACATCGGCGAGCAGCGGCTTCTCGAACGGCTCCAGCCGCTTCGGATTGAGCGCGGCGGGCTTGACCTCGGTTTCGACGAAGTCGCGCACCGTGTCGCGGAACTCGAGCTGTTCAGGGGTGAGGTGAAGGTCGTACATGTCGGCGTTCGATTGAATGGACGGAAGGGACTCGCCAGTTTATCAGCAGCCGGGATGGCGGTGTCACGATGTGGAACCGGGGACGCGGTGGGACGCGCTCATCGGTAAATGGCGACGGCGTATCGCCCGTTGCGCGCGACGCCGCGGTACATCCCTTCGCTCACGAACGGCATCGCGACCTTCCCGGCGCGGTCCACGGCGACGAGACCGCCGTCGCCCCCGAGCGCGACGACCCCCGAGAGCGCGCGCCGCGCAGCTTGCGCGAGCGTCTCGCCGCGGTAGCGCATGCGGGCGGCGACATCGTGGGCGAGCAGCGCCCGCATGAAGTGCTCGCCGTGGCCGGTGGCGGAGACCGCGCACCCGTCGTCGGCATACGTGCCCGCGCCAATGATCGGGGAGTCGCCGATGCGGCCCGCCATCTTGTTGGTGTAGCCACCGGTCGAGGTCGCCGCGGCAAGCCGCCCGAAGCGGTCGAGCGCGACCGCTCCGACCGTGCCGTGGCGGTCGGCCGCGCTTGCCGCGGCGCGGGCACGGGCGAGCGCGCGGGCGCGTTCGCGAGTGGAGAAGTAGCCGGGCCGGACCCTGCGCAAGCCTGTTTCCTGCGCAAAACGCTCGGCCGCGGGGCCCGCGAGCAGAACGTGAGGGGTGCGCTCCAGCACCGCGCGCGCCGCGAGTACGGGATTGGCGATGCGCCGCGCGCAGGCGACCGCGCCTGCCTTGCGGGTCGCGCCGTCCATCACCGCGGCATCGAGCTCGTGCTGGCCGGCCGCGTTGAACACGGATCCGCGCCCGGCATTGAAAAGCGGGCAGTCCTCCAGCACCACGACGGCCGCGACCACGGCATCGAGGCTCCCCCCGCCGCTCTCGAGCACCGCATAGCCCGCCCGCAAGGCGGCGTCGAGCGCCGCGCGGTATTCCCGTTCGCGCCGCCGCGTCAGCTCCCGGCGGCTGGCGGCGCCCGCACCGCCGTGGATGGCGAGGACCGGCGTCACGCCTTCCCGCCGAGCTGGCGCAGCTCGGCCAGCAGCGCATCCGGGATCTCGACGCCATCCGCGCGCGCCTGCGCAGCCGCGCGCTGGCGGCGGGCGCCGGGAAGACGAACGCCCTCTTCGGCGAGCATTCTCGCGATCAGCACTTCCAGCCGCGCGAAATACGAGTCCGCTCCGGCCAGCGCATCCGGATCCACGGCGATGATGGCGTGGCCGATGCGGGGCTTCCCGCCAGGCTCGAAATAGGAGTCGTTCTCGAAGCTGAACGCGGCGCCGGTCAGCGCGACGGAGAGAACCTCCACCATCAGCGCAAGCGCCGTTCCCTTGACGCCGCCGATCGCGGAGAGGCTCCCGGTCAGCGCGGCTTTGGCGTCCGTGGTGGGATTGCCGTCCTGGTCCACCGCCCAGCCGGGGGGAATCGGCTTTCCCTCCTTCGCGTAGAGCATGATCTTCCCGCGCACGACTTCCGTGAGCGACAGGTCCACCACGACGGGATCGGCGCCCTTGCGTGGGAGGACGGCGGCGATGGGATTGGTGCCGTAGAACGCCTTCTTCCCGCCCCAGGCATTGATCGCGGACGGCGAATTGGTGAAGGCGAGGCCGACGAGCCCGGCCTGCGCGACGGGCGCGAGGTGATAGGCAGCCGCGCCGAAGTGATGGCTGTTGGTGACTCCGGCGAACGCGACGCCGTAGCGCCGCGCGCGCTTCACCGCTTCCTTCACCGCCAGGGCACAGGCCGGAAATGCCAGGCCGCCCGCCGCATCCACGAGGCAGGCGGCACCCTTCTTCCTGACGATCCGCGGTCTTGCCTTTCCGTCGACGCGGCCCTGCTTCAGGTGCTGCGCGTAGAGCGCGACGCGCGACAGGCCGTGCCCGGAGAGACCCTCCATTTCCGCCGCGACCAGCGCCTGCGCCGTCGCCTGCGCCGCCGCTTTCGACGCCCCGGCGCGCTTCAGCGCCCGCGCGGCGAAAGCGGTCAGATCCTCAATCGAATGCTTCATCGAACAGCGTGAATCGCGATCCGTGCGTCGTGTCCCTTCTCAGCACCCGTTCACCCGTTCGCGCGCGCACGCTGTCGTCATTCTTCGAGTGCGGGCGCAGGTTCCTTCAGCAGCGTCTCGCCGGGCTTCACGCGCGTGAACTCGACCGGGCGCGTTGAGATCTCGAAGCGGCCGTCGCGCCAGCCGACGCAGGTGTAGCGCGAGCGCTCGAGGTCGCGCACGTCGGGAAAATCCGAACGGAAGTGCGCGCCGCGCGAATCCTCCCGCGCCGCCGCGGAGGCGCGGATCGACTTTGAAACCAGCAGCAGGTTCTTGAGGTTCAGCCAGTCGTGCCAGGTGAGGTTGAAGGCGAGATCCGTCACGCCTGCGCCGGTGGCATCGAGCCGCGCCTCGAGCTCGGCCAGGGCGCCTTCCGCGCGCGCGAGCGACGCGGCGTCGCGGATGATGCCTACATCGTCCCACATCACGTCGTAGAGCTTCTCGCGGAGGGTGTTGAGATCGCCCGCGGGCTTGCCGAGCGGCGCCCGGGCGCGCGCGACCGCGGCATCGATTGCCGCCTCGTCCGGTTCGTGCAGGGTGGCATGGCGCCTGACCCACGGCGCCATCGCCTCTCCCGCGATGCCGCCGAACACGGTGGAATTGGCGACGCCGTTGCCGCCGAGGCGGTTCGCGCCGTGCACTCCTCCCGAGTCCTCGCCCGCGACGAAGAGGCCCGGCAGACCGGTCGTGCAATCGCCGTTGAAAACGACGCCACCCATCATGTAGTGCGCCGTCGGCACCACCTCCACCAGCCCGCCGGCGAGATCGAAGCCGCAATCGGCGCAGCGCTCGACCATGCCCTTGAATTCCCGGCGCACCCGCTCGGCTCCGAGATGCGCCATGCTGATATAGACACCGCCGTGGGGCGTCGTGCGGCCCGCGCGCATTTCGCTGAAGATCGCGCGCGAGACGATGTCGCGCGTGGCGCGCTCACCCTTGGGGTCGTAATCTCGCAGGAAGCGCTGCTTCGATCCGTTCAGGAGATGGCCGCCGGAGCCGCGCAGGCCTTCCTCGAGCACGGTGCCCGTCATGCGGGTGCCGGGCCCCGCCAGCAGCCCAGTCGGGTGGAACTGCACCATCTCCATATCGCGCAGAGTCAGCCCGGCTCGCAGCGCCATCGCCAGTCCATCGCACGTCTTGTCGCCGGAGGGTGTGTGGTACTTGTACATGGTCGGGCCGCCGCCGGTGGCGAGCAGCACCGCTTTCGCCCGCACCATTGCGAATTCGCCGCTCCTCATGTCCACCATCAGCACGCCCGCGAGCGCGTCGCCGCGCCGGTTCCTGATGAGCTCCACCGCGCGGTGCTCTTCCAGCCGCGCCATGCCGCTTGCCCACACCTGCTCGGCGAGGCGGTTCATGATCTCGATGCCGGTCAGATCGCCCTTGTGCACGGTGCGGTCGAAGGTCTGCCCCGCGAACGCCTTCTGGTGAATGGTGCCGTCGGGATTGCGGTCAAAGTAGCAGCCGAGCTCGTTCTCGAGCTCGCGGATGCGTTCGATCGCCACCGTGACGAGCGTCCAGGCGAGCTCCTGGTCCGGCAGCCATTTGCCGCCCTCGATGGTGTCCATGAAGTGGCGCTCGATGGAATCCTCGGGCGCAAGCGCGACGTTGTAGCCGCCCTGCACCATGCGCGTGCAGCCGCACTTGCCGAGCAGGCCCTTCACCGCGATGGCGATGGAAAGCGACGGGTCGGCCTGATGCGCATGCAGCGCAGCGAAGAGCCCCGCGCCGCCCGAGCCGAGGATCAGGATGTCGGTCTTGACTCGTTTCATACGAAGCGGCCGATGGACGCCGATGCGCCCCGATCATGGCGAAACAAAACTTACCAACTGAATGTTAACTTCTGAATCCATTCTTAGCGATAATGAACGCAGAGGTCTTTGCTCACTATCAAGTCGGCTACTCCGGCTAGACCCAGCGGATCGAGTTCTGCAAACTCGTCGACACCTTCGCGATTCAGAACCACTCTTCTCTTGCTTTTCGATATTGGGCGCCGGTCCCCGAGGGCAATTCGATTAAGACACCCCACTTGTAGCGCAGCTGCTTTTTCATGGCTAAGATCTTCGCCCTGTCACAAGTCCGCGGCTCTGGGTTGGTCTCCTTCTTGATCTCGGCCACCAGTAGATTCGCTGTATCTACGCCACGGCGATGCACGATGATGTCCGGAATGATGAGCTTCTCGCCACCCCCTCCACACTCGCGAGGCAGTTCGACAGTCTTGGACTCGAGACCATGTCGGTTGTACTCAACATCGACATCGTGATTGGGAAAGAGTGGCGCCATGTAGCACGCCAGCTTAGCAACAACAGCTCGTTCTCCTGTATCGCTTTCTAAGAGCACGGGATCGCGAGCGAACAACACTTTCAGCGCCTCCTCGATGCGAGTCTGAACTTCCGCTCGTATCATCGCAGAGCCCAATACGTAGAGAGAGGGAACGCGATTCCCCAGATTTCTTTGACCACCTTAGTGCTCGTCGCGTGACCGACCCAAATCTTTGGCAAGCTCGTCGGCCATGCGGCGCCACTTCTCCTCCTCGATCTTATTCTGAGGCACCGCTCGGCCTTCAGCGTACATCTTTGCCAGATTACGCTGGGCCTTGATGTTCCCTTGCTCAGCTGCCTTGCGAAACCACTTCACTGCCTCGACGTCGTCTTGCTCCGCGCCCCAGCCCTCGACGTACATCACTGCCAAGTTTAACTGTGCACCGTCGTACCCTTGGTCCGCTGCCTTGCGGTACCACGTTGCTGCCTCAGCATGGTCTCGCTGCACCCCTCGGCCCTGGTCGTACATCAACCCCACACTAAATTGGGCACTGGCAATCCCATGCTCGGCTGCCTTGCGAAACCACTTCACGGCCTCAGCATCGTCTTGCTGCACCCCTCGGCCCTCCGCATACATTGGCCCTAAATTGGACTGAGCAATTGCATGGCCCTGCGCGGCTGCCTTACGGTACCACTTAACCGCCTCAGCATCGTCTTGCTGCACCCCTCGGCCTTCGGCGTACATCCATCCCAAGTTGTTCTGGGCAGCCGCATCTCCCTGCTCGGCAGCCATGCGATACCACTTCACCGCCTCGGAGTCGTCTTGCTGAACCCCTCGGCCCTTGGCATACATCCATCCTAAGCTGATCTGTCCACCCGCGTGTCCACGATCGGCAGCCTTGCGGTACCATTTCACCGCCTCGGTATCGTCTTGCTGAACCCCTTGGCCATCAGCGTACATCCTTCCTAAGCGGGCTTGCGCAAGCGCGTCTCCCCGATCAGCAGCCTTTCGGGACCACGCCGCTGCCTCGGCATCGTCTCTTTGTACCCCTCGCCCGTCAGCGTACATCCATCCTAAACTGGTCTGGGCACGCGAATCCCCGTGCTCAGCTAGTTTTCTTTGAAGCTCCGGTAGGACAAGTTCCGTTACGTGAATGACGAGACGACAGCTCGCTTCTTTTACTAACATCAACAACTGCGGGCTCGGCGTATCGCGAGTTCGGAAGATAAGTATTCCAAGCTCCGCAAGCAGTTGGTCGATTGTAGTAGCCAATCGATCCCGCACGTTAGTTGCGGTCCCAAATCGCAAGCTCAAAACGTGCGCGTCCCAAAGGCGAATATGCCTTGACACGATTTCTTGTATCTGTCGGCATTCATCCGAAATCCTGCGAACCATACGGCGTCTAAATATTACATCCAGCAGCCCGTGCGCCGGATATTCTGATGCCATATTCAGGAACCAACCGAAGACAAATCGTACTTCGTCCCTTAGTAACTGATTTCGTAACCGAGCGGAAATTTGATTCGAGTGATATAGCCTCTCCGCGACAGTAGTGCTAGCGAGCACATACAGATAGGCGACGAGAATGTTACTGACCTCCCCCTTTATCGCTTTAAAGGCAAACGACCAATAATCAAATATCGCATTGTGAATAATCCTGCTTGCTCGAGAACTTGCTCGATAGCCCTCGTCGTCAACATCCCAAAGTCTTCTAAGCATATGCACTGTCAAGCATTGGTCTTGCTTTCCGGCCTTCTGTAAAGCAAGAGCTGGCTAAAGTTGCGCCATATGGCTGTGGCGAAAACTGTGGAACGCGAAGCTAATCCGCGTTGGCTTCAAAAAAGCTGGTAACCAATCTTCTCAGTGCTTCCCCTGCCGCTGTCGGCTGGGACGCGGGACATGTGTAGCGAATCTTGAAGAAATGCTGTCGCGTGCCTGTCACAAATAGCCAGGAAACGCGAAGTTCCCCGCCTGCCACATACTCGAAAATGCTCATCAGGAACCGAGGCGATTTTGCGTCAAAGTGCGTCATTAGACCAGACGGACTAAGGCGTCTGAGATGACTGAGTTCACCGCGCCTCGCGTACTCGAAAATATTATCTTCCGACTCCAAGAAGGTTTCGCGGACTATGTCGGACTCTGTTCCTTCGGGAATGAATGAATGTCCCAGATCATAGACATAGAAGTTTGCATTGCACCGCAGGTCATTATTCTTGTAAGCGGCACTTGTACCCAATCCTTTGTCGGGAAAGTGGTGGATTTCTCCGCGAGGCGATGTCCCAAGGAATGTTGAACGAATGAGGTGAGAGTGGCGGCTCCTTTCCCCTGCATGTGGTATGCAGGGGGTCGCCAAACCAAAGAAAGGAGCCACCAAGTGAAGTCTCTCACGAA
>Ga0187892_10005722_pt1 | contig 19243 bp, 17 predicted proteins | sample MA1701073metaG_FD_139345 | JGI IMG/M metagenome (GOLD analysis project Ga0187892, IMG submission 139345) | Bio-ooze microbial communities from a basaltic lava cave in the Kipuka Kanohina Cave System on the Island of Hawaii, USA - MA170107-3 metaG ...
GCTGCCAGAAGTCATCAGTCACCACCCATGAATCGACACGCTTCTTCGCCACCACAGGCACGCTCCGTCGCCGCGCATTATGCGGCTCAGAGCGATAGTTTACTATTTACGGATAACTTCTTAATCGCACAGCCGTTGGACAACGGCACGGAAAGCGAGGCCGAATGGATGCGGCAGGCAGCGAGTTCGGCACCACCATCCTCGTGCTGCCGCAGAAGCACCGCATCATGAGCCGAGAGATGCTCTACACCGCGCTCACCCGGCAGCAGAAGCGGGTTGTCATCCTCCACCAGGGAGAGCTCGCCCAACTGCGCCGGCTTGCAACCGATGAAAACGCGGTCATCCCCCAGCGATTCACAAACCTGTTCGAAAAGCAGCGCCCGACGGCACTGACAGCGGATTGACGCGCTCATTGATGACGTGTTTGGCTGAAAGACGCGCAGCCGAAGGAAAATCAGGGCGGCACGAGGCCGCCCTGAATCAGTCGTCCCACGTTCGTGGCGCAAGGCCCAGGGTGCGCAGGTGCTTTGTGATGGTCCCGTAACCACCGCGGCGCAGTTCGAGTGTTCGAGTTGCACATTCATTGGACCGATGTGACGCCCTTGCCGCCGCAGTGACTCCACTGCTGCCTTGACGTCTTCCAGGGTGATGCCGGGCCGGCCGCGCTTTTTCTCCTTCTTCACAGTTCCTCCTGAGAGCCCAACACAGGCTCTCCGGGTGTAGGAACGTCGTTCCCAACGTCCCGAATTTCGTAATCGATTCCAATTGCAGTCGACGGGGCCTTCGGGAAGCATTTGGGCTTTGACTTCAGAGTCCGAATGAACCAAGCACGGCAAGACGCGATGGGACGCCGCTACGACGACCTCGTTCCCGGTGAGATGCGGCGTACCACCGGCAAAGAGGGGACGGCGACTGGTTGGGTGCTAGTCACCACCGTCGATGCGGACGAGCTTCGACGCCTTCGGCTAACCGCGGACGCCATCCACGGAGACGTCGGCTTGCTGCGCCATGCTGGAGGCGTCACGTTTGCGGTCTCGCGGATTGCAGCGGGCGCAAAGCGCTACACCTTCGTCCTGCCGCTTGTGGGGCCGGAAGTGCTCGCGTTGCTGCAGCTGATGCCTGTCACCGGGTTTCGCATACGCTCGTCCACCATCGGAGCAATTCATTGGGGGTATTTTTGGGGGTATTGTCTGCTATTCGAATCGTAAAACATAGCATCCATGCTGGTTTCAAGGCTTTATGTGAACGACTCCGTTTGCCAAAAGCCAAACGCCCCTGCACGGGGCGTTTTTCTTTGGGCGAACGGACGAGGCGTGAAATGACGCGTGCGCGGAAATGACGAAACGCCGTCTTCACTTCCGAAAAGCTCAATGATGTTTGGCCGGGGGATAGATCGATGCGCTCCAGCGGTCGCCCCAGCCCTGTTTGAGGTCGTCGAGCTCGCGCCGCTCGCGCTTGGTCGGGCGGCCGTGCTCGATGCTCAGGGCCGGCTCGCGCGCCAGGCGGCGCTGCTCGGTCGCCTGTTGGCGTGCGCTCAGGCTCTCGGCGGTTTCCTCGTAGAGCTGCTGGGCCACGGGTGCCGGGCCGCGCATGTCGCTCAAGGCCTTGACCACCACGGTGCGCGTCACGGCGGCCTGGCGCAGGGCCACGGTGTCGCCGACCCTGACCTCGCGCGCGGGCTTGGCCTCCTGGCCGTTCACCTGCACGCGGCCCTTGCTGATTTCATCGCTGGCCAGCGAGCGGGTCTTGTAGAAGCGGGCGGCCCACAGCCATTTGTCGATACGCAGTCTGTCCATCAACTCAAATTCTGCGCCAATGGCAGGCGTACCGTAGCATCCAGCCCGGCAACATGGCCATGTTCCTCGCGGTTCTCCAGCGCGATGCTGCCGCCCAGCGCGAGCGCGATTTCATGGCAGATCGCCAGGCCGAGCCCGGAGCCGCTGCGCATATCGCCGGCCGAGAACGGCTGGAACAGCCGCGAGCGAAGTTCGGCGCTGATGCCGGGGCCGCTGTCGCTCACGGTCAATGCGGCGTGGCGCTCTTCGGTCACCAGCCGAACCGACAGGGGGGCGCCAGGGGGCGAGTGCCGCACCGCGTTGTGCAGCAGGTTGCGCGAGAGCTCGCGCAGCATCCAGTCGTGCGCCTGGACCCATGCGGGCGTGGTGGTGATTTCGAAATCGATGTCCTTGTCGGCAATCAGCGGCGAGACGTCCAGAGCAACAGAGCGCACGACCTCGGCCAGATCGATCAGCTCGGCATCGGCCTGCTGGCGCAGCTGCTCGACCTTGGCCAGGGCCAGCATCTGGTTGGCCAGCGTCGTGGCGCGCTCCACCGTGTCCCTGATCTCCAGCAGGGCCTGGCGCGGCTCCACGTCGTTGCGCAGCGCGGACTGCACCTGGGTCTTGAGCACGGCCAGCGGGGTGCGCAGCTGGTGCGAGGCGTCGCGCACAAAGCGTTTCTGGTGGTCCAGCAGGTGTTGCAGGCGGCCCATGACCTGGTTCGTGGCCTCCACCAGCGGCAGCAGCTCGCGCGGCGCGTCGGTTGCGGCAATCGGGGTGAGGTCGCCCTCGGGACGGGCCTGCAGCTCGGCGCTGAACCGGCGCACCGGACGCGTGGCCCGCTGGACCACCATCACGACCAGCAGCGCGATCAGGGCCACCAGCACGGCCTGGCGCAGCAAGGTGTCGAACAGGATCTTGCGCGCCAGCGTGCGCCGCAGCTCCAGGGTCTCGGCAACCTGGATCACGGCCATGCCGCGCCCGCTCCCGCTGGCCACCGGCTGCAGCAGCACGGCCACGCGCACCTCGTCGTCGCGGAAGCGGTCGTCGTAGAAGTCCACCAGCGCGGCATAGGTGCTGCGGGCAGGAAGTTGGCCGCGCCAGAAAGGCAGCTCGGCAAAGCCCGACACCATCTCGCCGTTGAGGCTGGACACCCGGTAGAACAGCCGGCTCTGGTTGTCGGTCTCGAAGGCTTCCAGCGCCGAGTAGGGCACGGTGGCGCGCAGCTGCGACTGCTCATCGTAGCCGCTCACATCGAGCTGCTCGCCTATCGACTTGGCCGAGGCCAGCAGCGTGCGGTCGTAGGCGGTATTGACGGCGCCAAGTGCCTGGCGGTACAGGCTGACGGTGTTGAGCACCACGAACAGGCCCACCGGAAGCAGGATGCCCAGCAGGAGGTAGCGGCGCAAGGACAGCGTTCTCGGCGCGTGCGGCTGGCTCATTCCACGGCTTTCAGCAGGTAGCCCAGCCCGCGCAGGGTCATCAGGCTCACGCCGGTGTGGACCAGTTTCTTGCGCAGCCGGTACACGACGACCTCGATCGCTTCGTACTGGACATCGGCCTCGCCGGGAAACACCTCCGCGAAGAGCCGCTCCTTCGAGACCGCATGGCCGGGCCTGGCCATCAGGGTCTGCAGCAGGGCCAGCTCGCGCGGCGTGAGCTCCATCACCTGGTCGCGGTGGTAGATTGCGCCGCTGTCTTTTTCATAGCGCAAGCCACCCACGGATTGCGGGCCCGAGGCCGATTCGTTGCCTGGATGTGGGCGGCGGCGGTGCAGGGCGCGCAGCCGGGCCTCGAGTTCGTCGAGGTCGAAGGGCTTGGGCAGGTAGTCGTCGGCGCCGGTGTTCAGGCCGATGATCCGGTCGCCCACCGTGCCGCGCGCGGTCAGGATCAGCACCGGTGTGTCCAGGCCGCCGCGGCGCGCCTGCTCCAGCACCTGCAGTCCATCGAGCCCCGGCAGGCTCAGGTCCAGCATCACCACATCGGGCGCCGAGGCCCGCCATTGGTCGAGCGCCAGCCTGCCATCGCCGCAGGCCTGCACCGCCATGCCGCGGCGGCTCAGCGCGCGCTGCAAGGTGGCCTGCATCGAGGGGTCGTCTTCCACCAGAAGCAATTTCATGGAGGCACATTAGCACTTTCCCCAATGCCGCGGACAGCCGATTGACAGCCAGCCGGCGCATCATCGCGGAGTTGCATCACCAACGTAAGGAGACATTCATGCGTCGCGATACCTTTCTGAAGTCCCTGGCGGCCCTCGCTGCCGCGGGCACGCTGCCGATGACGGCCCGCGCAGCGGCCAACATCAAGATGATGATCCCGGCCAACCCCGGCGGCGGCTGGGACACCACGGGCCGGGCCCTGGGCAAGGCCATGCAGGAGGCCGGCGTGGCGTCCTCGGTGAGTTATGACAACAAGGGCGGTGCGGCCGGTGCCATAGGCCTGGCGCAGTTCGTCAACGGCAGCAAGGGCGACCCGAACGCCCTGATGGTCATGGGCGCCGTGATGCTGGGCGGCATCATCACCGGCAAGCCGCCGGTCAGCCTGTCGCAGGCCACGCCGATCGCGCGCCTGACCAGCGAATACAACGTGTTCGTGCTGCCGGCCAACTCGCCGTTCAAGACCATGAAGGAGGTGATCGAGCAGCTCAAGAAGGACCCGGGCAGCGTGAAGTGGGGTGGCGGCTCGCGCGGCTCGACCGAGCACATTGCCGCGGCCATGATTGCCCGTGACGTCGGTGTCGATCCGTCCAAGATCAACTACGTGGCTTTCCGCGGGGGCGGCGAGGCCACGGCCGCCATCCTGGGTGGCAACGTCACGATCGGCGGCAGCGGCTACAGCGAGTTTGCCGAATACATCAACACCGGCAAGATGAAGGCCATCGCAGTGACGTCGGGCGCGCGCCTGAAGGGCGCGAACATCCCCACGCTCAAGGAGCAGGGCATCCATGTGGAAATCGGCAACTGGCGCGGGGTCTACGGTGCGCCCGGCATCACGGCCGAGCAGCGCAAGACCTTGACCGACATGGTCCTGAAGGCGGTCAAGGCCAAGGCCTGGACTGACGCGCTGGAGAAAAACGGCTGGACCCCCGCTGTCATGGCCGGGCCTGAGTTCGAGAAATTCGTCGACGACGAGTTCGCCAGCTTGCGCGCCACCATGGTGAAGTCAGGCATGGTCTGACACCAACTGCGAGAACCCTTCCCGACATGCGGGGAGGGTTCTTTTTTTTTGAATCGCTGAACTTCACCGGGACATCACCATGTCACAACACCCCGAATCGAGAACACCGCAGACCCTGATCGGCGCCGGCGCCCTGGCCGCCAGCGGACTGCTGGCTGCCGGTGCGCTCGTGATCTCATCAGAGGCCGGCTACTCGGGCGTGGGCCCGAACTTCCTGCCCTGGGTGGTCGCGGCCGCGCTGCTGGTGTGCGGCGGCTGGATCCTCTGGGAAGCCCGTAGCGGCGGCTTTCGCAACATGGAAGAGCCCTCGGGCGCGGCCCGGGGCGACTGGCGGGGCTTCGCCTGGGTCTCGGTGGCCCTGCTGGCCAATGCGGCCCTGATCACCACCATCGGTTTCATCCTGAGCTGCACCCTGTGCTTCGTGCTCGCGGTGCAGGGCTTTCGCAGCGCGGCGGGCGTCTCGAACCGGGGGACCACAACCTGGGCTCTGGATGTATTCACGGGTGCCGCCATTTCGGCGCCGGTGTACTGGATGTTCACGCAGTTGCTGGCGATCAATCTGCCCGGCCTGACCGGCAGCGGCTGGCTGTAAGAGGAAACGGATCATGGACATCTGGAATCAACTGCTGCAAGGCTTTGTCACGGCCGCAACACCCATCAACCTGATGTGGGCCTTTCTGGGCTGCGTCATCGGCACGGCCGTCGGGGTCCTGCCCGGCATCGGCCCGGCCGTGGCCGTCGCCATGCTGTTGCCCATCACCGTCAAGGTCGAGCCCACGGCCTCGATGATCTTCTTCGCCGGCATTTACTACGGCGCGATGTACGGCGGATCGACCACCTCCATCCTGCTCAACACGCCCGGCGAGTCGGGATCGATGGTCACCGCGATGGAGGGCAACAAGATGGCCAAGAGCGGCCGCGCCGGCGCCGCGCTGGCCACGGCGGCGATAGGCTCCTTCGTGGCCGGCACCATCGCCACCGTGCTGGTGACGTTTTGCGCCCCGTTGATCGCGGAGTATGCGGTGCGCCTGGGCCCGCCCGAGTACTTCCTGCTGATGCTGCTGGCCTTCACCACGGTCAGTGCGGTGCTGGGCAAGAGCACGCTGCGCGGCCTCACGGCCCTGTTCATCGGCCTGGCCATCGGCCTGATCGGCATCGACCAGATTTCGGGCCAGGCGCGCTACACCGCCGGCGTGCCCGAACTGACGGACGGGATCGAAGTGGTGCTGATCGCGGTCGGCCTGTTTGCGGTCGGCGAGGCCCTGTACACCGTGCTCTACGAAGGCAGGACGGTCGAGTCGGAAAACCGCATGAGCAAGGTCCACATGACGCGCCAGGAGTGGCGGCGCTCCTGGCCAGCCTGGCTGCGCGCGACCTTCATCGGCTTTCCGTTCGGCACCATTCCGGCCGGGGGCAGCGAGATTCCCACTTTCTTGAGCTACGCGACGGAGAAGAAGCTGTCCAAGCACCCCGAGGAGTTCGGCACCACGGGCGCCATCGAGGGCGTGGCCGGCCCCGAGGCGGCCAACAACGCCGCGATCACCGCCACCCTGATTCCGCTGCTCACGCTGGGCATTCCGACTTCCAACACCACGGCCATCCTGCTGGGGGCGTTCCAGAACTACGGCATCCAGCCCGGGCCCCAGCTGTTCCAGACCTCGTCGGCCCTGGTCTGGGCGTTGATCGCTTCGCTGTACATCGGCAACGTGATGCTGCTGGTGCTGAACCTGCCGCTGGTGGGCCTGTGGGTCAAGCTGCTGAAGATCCCCAAGCCCCAGCTCTACGCCGGCATCCTGATTTTTGCGACGGTCGGTGTCTATGGCATGCGCCAGTCTGCGTTCGACCTGGTGCTGCTGTATGCGATCGGTCTGCTGGGCGTGGTGATGCGTCGCTTCGACTTCCCGACCGCCCCTGTGGTCGTGGGCATGATTCTCGGGCCGCTGGCCGAGGCGCAGATGCGCAACGCGCTCTCGATCGGCGAGGGCAAATGGACCGTGTTCGTCGAACGGCCCATGTCCGTCGCGCTGCTGGGCGTGGTGCTGGCGGTGCTGCTGCTGCCGCGTCTGGGCAAGCTGTGGGCCGCGCGCCGCATGGCCGCCGTGCAGGGCTGATGCCGTAGCGCCCGCGGGGGGCACAGGCAGCGCCGGCACATTCCCGCATGCCTGCACAAGCATTCCACCCGCCTATCCTGCGAAGCTGCCAAAATGGTTTTGTGCCACCCGACGCCGCCCAGGTCCCGCCCGCCGCCGCCGCGCCCGCCGGCGAGCCGTTCCATCCTGCCGTTTCCGGCTGGCTGAAGGCGCGCTTCGGCCAGCCCACCGAGGTCCAGGCCCAGGCCTGGAGCCACACCGCGTTGCGCCGCCATGCGCTGATCGCTGCGCCCACGGGCTCGGGCAAGACGCTCGCGGCCTTTCTCTCGGCGATCAACGAGCTCGTGCTGCAGGGGCTCTCGCAGGGCCTCGCCGACGAAGTGCACGTGCTGTACGTGTCGCCGCTCAAGGCCTTGTCGAACGACATTCGCAGGAACCTGCAGGAGCCGCTGGCCGGCATCCGCGCCGGCCTCGTCGCGATGGGCCTGCCCGATGTGGGCATCCGCGACGCCGTGCGCACGGGCGACACGCCGGCTGCCGAGCGCGAGCGCATGCGCCGTGCCCCGCCGCACCTACTCGTGACCACGCCGGAGTCGCTGTTCATCCTGCTGACCTCGGACTCCGGCCGCGCGATGCTCAAGTCGGTCAAGAGCGTGATCGTCGACGAGCTGCACGCGGTGGCCGGCAGCAAGCGCGGCGCGCACCTGATGCTCTCGCTGGAACGCCTGGCCGCGCTGTGCGAGCACGCGCCGGTGCGCATCGGGCTGTCGGCCACGGTGAAGCCGCTGGACGAGATGGCGCGCTTTCTCGTCGGGCAGCGCGGAGCGCCGCCGGGCCGCCCCCAAGGCGCTCGCTCCCCCTCGGGGGGACCGGCACGCAGTGCCGCAGGGGGCGACATGGAGCCCGTGGCCGTCGTCGATGCCGGACATGTGCGCGACCGCGATCTCGCGCTCGAGGTGCCCCGCTCGCCGCTCACCGCGGTGATGGCCACCGAAGTCTGGGCCGAGATGTACGACCGGCTCGCCGAGCTGATCCACCAGCACCGCACGACGCTGATCTTCGTCAACCAGCGCCGCATCGCCGAGCGCGTGGCGCGCCATCTGGCCGAGCGACTCGGCGAGGAGCACGTGACCGCGCACCACGGCAGTCTCGCGCGCGAGCACCGGCTCAAGGCCGAGCAGCGGCTCAAGGCCGGCGAGCTCAGGGCGCTGGTGGCCACCAGCTCGCTCGAGCTGGGCATCGACATCGGCGAGATCGACCTCGTGTGCCAGCTCGGCTCGCCGCGCGCGGTGAACGCCTTCCTGCAGCGCGTGGGCCGCGCGGGGCATGCGATCGGCGCCATTCCCAAGGGCAGGCTGTTCCCGCTGGCGCTGGACGACCTGCTCGAATGCGCGGCGCTGCTCGATGCGGTGCAGCGTGGTGAGCTCGACCGCATCCGCGCACCGAGCAAGCCGCTGGACGCGCTGGCGCAGCAGATCGTCGCCGAAGTCGCCTGCCGCGAGTGGGAACTGGATGCGCTGTATGAACGCTGCCGCCTCGCGCAGCCCTACCGCGAGCTCACGCTGCGCGAGTTCGAGCAGGTCGTGCAGATGCTGGCCGAGGGCTACAGCACGCGACGCGGCCGTCGCGGCGCCTACCTGCACTATGACGCCGTCAACCGCGTGCTGCGCGCGCGCCGCGGCGCGAAGCTCGCCGCCGTCACCAACGCCGGCGTGATCCCCGACCAGTTCGATTACGACGTGGTGCTGCTGCCCGAGGAGCATCGCGTCGGCACGCTCAACGAGGACTTCGCCTTCGAGAGCATCCCCGGCGACATCTTCCAGCTCGGTAATACCTCGTACCGCATCGTCAAGGTCGAGACCGGCAAGGTGCTGGTCGAGGATGCCAAGGGCCTGCCGCCGACGATGCCGTTCTGGCTGGGCGAGAGCCTCGGCCGCAGCGACGAGCTGTGCCACGCGGTATCGCGCCTGTGCGAGACGGCCGATGCGCTGCTCGACGACGGCACCGAAGACTGCGAGCGCTGGCTGCGCGACGAACTGCACCTGCCGGCCGCGGCCGCGCAGCAGCTCACGCTCTATCTCGCCGCGTCCAAGGCCGCGCTGGGCGTGCTGCCCAGCCAGCGGCGCATCGTGTTCGAGCGTTTCTTCGACGAGGTGGGCGACACGCACCTGGTGATCCATTCACCCTACGGCTCGCGCGTCAACAAGGCCTGGGGCCTCGCATTGCGCAAGCGCATGTGCCGCAAGTTCAACTTCGAGCTGCAGGCCAGCGCGCTGGAAGATAGCATCGTGCTCTCGCTGGGGCCCACGCACAGCTTCGCGCTGGACGAGGTGAAGGGCTACCTCAAGTCGGCCAGCGCGCGCGAGCTGCTGATCCAGGCGCTGCTCGATGCGCCGATGTTCGGCACGCGCTGGCGCTGGAACGCCACCGCAGCGCTGGCCGTGCGGCGCATGAACGGTGGCCGCCGCGTGCCGCCGCAGTTCCAGCGCGCCGACGCGCAGGACCTGCTGACCGTCGTCTTCCCCGACCAGCTGGCCTGTGCGGAAAACCTGGTCGGCGAGCGCGAGATCCCCGACCACCCGCTGGTCGCACAGACGCTGGACGACTGCCTGCACGAGACCATGGACGTCGACGGCTTCGTGCGGCTGCTGGCGCGCATCGAAGCCGGCGAGGTCGGCATCACCTGCTGCGAGCTGGCGTCGCCGTCGCCGCTGTCGCACGCCATCCTCAACGCGCGGCCCTATGCCTTTCTCGACGACGGTGCGGCCGAGGAGCGGCGCACCAAGGCGGTCCACCTCCAGCCGCTGATGGACGTGGCCACCGCCGCCGACCTCGGCCGGCTCGACCCGCAGGCGATCGCGCAGGCCTGCGAGGAAGCGTGGCCGGAGATCGGCAGCGCCGACGAGCTGCACGATGCGCTGGTCGTGCATGGCTTCCTGACGAGCGGCGAGGCGAACTTCGCGGACTGGATCGCGGTGCTCGCGCAGCAGCGCCGCGTGACGCGGATTCGAGTGACAACGGGTGGCACGCTGGTCGTCGCCGCGGAACGCCTGCACGAGTTCCAGGCGCTGCTGCCCGATGCGGACATGTCGCCGCCCATCGAGTCCGTGTCCAGGGACCGCCCCGCACCCGAAGAGGCGCTGCGCGAGATCCTGCGCGGCCGGCTCGAGCTGCTGGGGCCGGCCACCGCCGCGACGTTGGCCACGCCGCTCGGCCTGAGCGCCGACGCGGTGCTGCCCGGCCTGCTGGCGCTGGAGGTCGAGGGCGCCGTGATGCGCGGCGCCTTCACGGCCGAGGCCAGTGAGGAATGGTGCGACCGCCGCCTGCTCGCGCGCATGCACCGCTACACGCGCGACAAGCTGCGCGCCGAGATCCAGCCCGTGCCGCCCGCGCAGTTCATGCGCTTCCTGTTCCGCTGGCATCAGCTCGGCAATGCGGACGGCGACGACGAGCGTCGCGAAGGCGAGGGCGCGCTGGCCGAGGTGCTGCGCCAGCTCGAAGGCTTCGCTGCGCCGGCTGCGGCCTGGGAGGAAGACCTGCTCGCCGTGCGCATCAAGGACTACCTGCCACCCATGCTGGACCGGCTGTGCGCCGCCGGCCGCGTGGTGTGGTGGCGGCCGAGTGAGGCCGGTGAAGCGCTCAGCCGCAAGACCGGGCCGATCCGCGGCACGCCCATCCTGCTGTGCGAGCGCGAGTCGCTGGCGCATTGGCAGCGCGCCGGCGATGACGGGGCCAAAGAGCCGCCGCTGACGGCCAAGGCGCGTGAGGTGCTGGAGGCGCTGCGCACGCACGGTGCCAGCTTTTTCGCCGACCTGCGGCACGATGCGCACCTGCTCGGCACCGAGGTCGAGCAGGCGCTGGCCGAGCTGGTGGCGCAGGGTCTGGTCACCTGCGACTCGTTCGCCGGACTGCGGGCGCTCGTGATGCCGGAGGAGCACCGGCAGCGCCTGCGTCGCAGGCGGCCCGGCCACGACGCGATCGACGACGCCGGCCGCTGGTCGCTCACGCGCCGCCAGCGGGCCGTGGCCGAAGCGCCCGGCGCGCTGGCCGATCCGCATGTGGAGCACATCGCGCGCGTGCTGCTGCGCCGCTACGGCGTGCTGTTTCGCAAGCTGCTGGAGCGCGAGGAGGGCCTGCCGCCCTGGCGCGAGCTGCACTATGTGCTGCGGCGCCTCGAAGCGCGCGGCGAAGTGCGTGGCGGGCGTTTCGTCAGCGGCTTCTCCGGCGAGCAGTTTGCGCTGGCCGAGGCCGCCGCCGCATTGCGCAAGACCGCGAAGACGGCGGGCAGCGAACGCGTGGCCATCTCCGCCGCCGACCCGCTGAACCTCGCCGGCATCCTCACGCCGGGCGAGAAGGTGCCGCGGCTGGCGGGCAACCGGCTGCTGTTCGAGGGCGGCGTGCCCATCGCCGTGCAAAGCGGTGGCGAAGTGCGCTACCTGACGCCGCTGGAGGCAGGCGCGCAGTGGGAGGCGCGCAACCAGCTGATCCGCAAGCAGCGGGCGGGCAGCCCGCCCGGGCCGTAGCGCACAGTCGCTACCATTGCGGCATGCCCGCATCCGACGTTTCCGAGTCCACCCTGCCGCTGGACGGCCAGCGCATCCTGGCGCTGGCGGCGCGCTCCATGTTCGACCTGTTCGCCAATGCCAGCGAGGGCATGCTGCTGGTGGACCGGCAGGCGCGCGTGGTCTGGATCAACGAGCAGTACCGGCGCTACCTGCCCGCGCTGGGCTTTGCGCGCGAAGAGGACTTCGTCGGCCACCCGGTGTCTGCCGTGGTGCAGAACACCCAGATGCACAAGGTGCTGGAGACCGGCAAGCCCATCCTGATCGACCTGCTCACCAACCGTGCCGGCACCTTCGTGGTCAGCCGCATTCCGCTGCGCGACGAGGGCGGGCAGGTGATAGGTGCCCTGGGCATCGTGCTGTTCGACCAGCCCGAGACCAATCTGCAGCCCCTGATCGCCAAGTTTTCGCGGCTGCAGCGCGACCTCGACGATGCGCGGCGTGAGCTGGCGAGCCAGCGCGCCAACCAGCGCCAGTCCAAGTACACGTTCGCCAGCTTTGTCGGCACCAGCCCGGCGGCTGTGGAGGTCAAGCGACAGGCGCGCCGCGCGGCCCAGTCTTCCAGCCCTGTGCTGCTGCTGGGTGAAACCGGCACCGGCAAGGAGTTGCTGGCCCATGCCATTCATGCCTCGTCGGCCCGCTCGCGCGGGTCCTTTGTCAGCGTCAACATCGCGGCCGTCCCCGACACGCTGCTCGAAGCCGAGTTCTTCGGTGTGGCGCCCGGGGCCTACACCGGCGCCGAGCGCAAGGGGCGCGACGGCAAGTTCAAGCTGGCCGACGGCGGCACGCTGTTTCTCGACGAAATCGGGGACATGCCCCAGAACCTGCAGGCCAAGCTGCTGCGCGCCCTGCAGGAAGGGGAGATCGAGCCGCTGGGCTCCAACAGGCTCGTGCCTTTCGATGCACGGGTGGTTGCCGCCACCTCGCGCGACCTCGGCGCGCTCGTGCGCGAGGGGCGCTTTCGCGAAGACCTGTACTACCGCCTCAACGTGCTGCCGATTCGCGTGCCGCCGCTGCGCGAGCGCCGCAGCGACATCCCGGCCCTGGTGGAGGTGCTGGGCGAGGACATGGCCCTGCGCAATGGCACAGCCCTGCCCGAACTGACAGCCGATGCGCTGGCGCTGCTGTCGGCGCAAAGCTGGCGCGGCAATATCCGCGAGCTGCGCAACGTGCTGGAGCAAGCCGCGATGCGCAGCGACTCCGACCGCATAGTCGCAGTGCAGCTCGAAGCGGTGCTGCGCGAAGCCGGCATCGAGCAGATTGCGCCGGCGCCCCGGACCGGCCATGAGGATGGCGCCTCGCCTGCGCATCCGGCCCAGGCGCTGCGCCCGCTGGCCGAGCAGGTCGCCGGACTGGAGCGCCAGGCCATCGCGGCGGCCTTGTCGGCGACGGGAGGCAACAAGCTCGCCGCGGCCCGGATCCTGGGCATTTCCCGCGCCACACTGTATGGTCGGCTCCAGGAGTCTGTCTGATTTTCAGGCGATTGTCTTTTTTTCAGACATAAAGACTGTCTGAAAACTGAACTGGCCCGCTGAGACTGTGAAAATATCTATGTGAATCAATGGGTTACGCTCTGGCATGGCTAGTGCTGGATGGGTGCGGGTTTAGTCGTCATCACTGAGGAGACTTTCATGCACCGTCGCACCTGGGTTGCCCTGGCAGCACTTGCCGCCACTACCTTCGCCACCACGTCCGCCTTCAGCCAATCCCCTGAAATCCGCATTGCCCATGTCTACAGCAAGACCGGGCCGCTGGAGGCCTATGGCAAGCAGACTGCCACCGGCTTCATGATGGGGCTGGACTACGCCACCGGCGGCACCATGATGGTCGCGGGCAAGAAACTCGTCGTGATCGAAAAGGACGACCAGGGCAAGCCCGACCTGGGCAAGTCGCTGCTGGCTTCGGCCTACTCGGACGACAAGGCCGACCTCGCGGTCGGCCCCACCTCGTCGGGTGTGGCGCTGGCCATGCTGCCGGTGGCCGAAGAGTACAAGAAGATCCTGCTGGTCGAGCCCGCCGTGGCCGATGCGATCACCGGCGACAAGTGGAACAGGTACATCTTCCGCACCGGTCGCAACAGCTCTCAGGACGCCATCTCCAACGCCGTCGCGCTCGACAAGGATGGGGTCTCGATCGCAACACTGGCGCAGGACTATGCGTTCGGCCGCGACGGTGTCAAGGCTTTCAAGGATGCAGTCAAGAAGGCGAAAGTCGTGCATGAGGAATACCTGCCGACGAACACCACGGACTTCACTGCCGGCGCGCAGCGCATCTTCGACGCGCTCAAAGACAAGCCGGGCCGCAAGGTGATCTTCATCGTCTGGGCGGGCGCGGCCAACCCGTTCAAGATCGCCGAGCTGCAGCCGCAGCGCTTCGGTATCGAGCTGGCCAGCGGCGGCAACATTCTCCCTCAGCTGGTGAACTACAAGGTCGCACCGGGCATGGAAGGGGCCGCCTACTACTACTTCGGCATCCCGAAGAACCCGGTCAACGAAGCCCTGGTGTCGCGCCACTACAGCCAGTTCAAGGCACCGCCGGACTTCTTCACGGCCGGCGGCTTCTCCTCGGCCATGGCCGTCGTGACGGCGCTGAAAAACAGCAAGGGTGACGCCAGCGCCACCACCCTGATCAAGACCATGGAAGGCATGAGTTTCGACACGCCCAAGGGCAAGATGACCTTTCGCAAGGAAGATCACCAGGCCATGCAGAGCATGTACCACTTCAAGATCAAGGTCGACCCGGCATTCGCCTGGGGCGTGCCCGAGCTGGTGCGAGAAATCAAGCCCGAAGAGATGGACGTGCCGATCCGCAACAAGCGCTGAGTCGCCCTCGGCCATGCTCCAGACCACGGGACTCACGATCCGCTTCGGCGGCCACGTCGCGGTCAACGACGTGAGCTGCTCGTTCGAGCCGGGCACGCTGACGGCCATCGTCGGCCCCAACGGCGCGGGCAAGACCACCTACTTCAACCTGATCTCGGGACAACTGAAGGCCAGCAGCGGCAAGGTCACGCTCGGCGGGCGGGACCTGTCAGGCCTCGGCGCCTCGGCCCGCACGCACGCGGGGCTGGGCCGGGCCTTCCAGCTGACCAACCTGTTTCCGAATCTGTCGGTGCTGGAAAACGTGCGCCTGGCCGTCCAGGCCACGCGCAGCGGAGCGCACCGGCGCGGGCTGAATCTGTGGAGCATCTGGAGCGACCACCAGGTCCTGACCCAGCGCGCCGAGGACATCCTGGAGGCGGTGGCGATGCACGAGCAGCAGCAAACGATCGTGGCGAGCCTGCCCCATGGTGACCAGCGCAAGCTCGAAGTGGCCCTGCTGATGGCGCTGGAATCGCAGGTGTTCATGTTCGACGAGCCGACGGCCGGCATGAGCGCCGACGAGGCGCCGGTCATCCTCAATCTGATTCGCCGGCTCAAGCAGGACAGGAGCAAGACCATCTTGCTGGTCGAGCACAAGATGGACGTGGTGCGCGAACTCGCCGACCGCATCATCGTGCTGCACAACGGCAGCCTGGTGGCCGATGGAGAGCCGGCCGAAGTGATCGCTTCGCCGGTCGTGCAGGACGCCTACCTGGGCGTCGCAAAGGAGCCCGCATGAACTCCCTCACCCTTTGGGGGAGGGCTGGGGTGGGGGCACGCACGCGGGCCGCCGCCCCCATCCCCGCCTTCCCCCAGCGGGGGAAGGAGCAAAACATATGACACAGAACCTGCTCACGCTGTCTGGCGTGCATACCCACATCGGCGCCTACCACATCCTGCACGGCGTGGACCTGGCCGTGCCGCGCGGCCAGCTCACCCTGCTGCTGGGCCGCAACGGCGCTGGCAAGACCACGACGCTGCGCACCGTCATGGGCCTGTGGCGGGCCTCGCAAGGCCGCGTTGTATTTGCGGGGCGCGACATCACGGGCTTTAGCACGCCGCAGATCGCCGGGCTGAACATCGCTTACGTGCCGGAAAACATGGGCATCTTTGCCGACCTGACGGTCAAGGAAAACATGCTGCTGGCCGCGCGCGAGGCCAAGCGTGCGAACCAGATGGACGACGGCCGGCTCAAGTGGATCTTCTCGCTGTTTCCCGCGGTCGAGAAGTTCTGGAACCACCCGGCCGGCAAGCTCTCGGGCGGGCAAAAGCAGATGCTGGCCGTGGCGCGGGCCATGGTCGAGCCGCGCGAACTGCTGATCGTCGACGAGCCCAGCAAGGGCCTGGCGCCGGCCATCATCAACAACATGATCGACGCCTTCGCCCAGCTCAAGGCCAGTGGCGTCACCATCCTGCTCGTGGAGCAGAACATCCATTTCGCCAAGCGGCTGGGCGACAGCGTGGCCGTGATGGACAACGGCCGGGTCGTCCATGCGGGTTCGATGAAGGCCTTGGCGGAAGACGAGGCTTTGCAGCAATCGCTGCTGGGGTTGGCACTATGAACGCAGACCAGCTGTCTCAGGACACGAACATACCCTCGGCGGGCAGCGCGGCGACCGCCGGCGTGAAGGCACTGACCATGAAACGACTCGAGTTTGACTGGCAACCGCTGCTGCTGGTGCCGATGCTGGCCTTGCTGGTGCTGCCCTTCATCGGCTCGGGTTCGACCTGGCTGACGCTCACCGTGGCGGGCCTGGCCATGGGCATGATCATCTTCATCATCGCCTCGGGGCTGACCCTGGTGTTCGGCCTGATGGATGTGCTGAACTTCGGTCACGGCGTTTTCATCGCGCTCGGGGCCTTTGTGGCCACCAGCGTGCTGGGCGTCATGGCCGACTGGACCGGCTCGCAGGAGCTGTGGCGCAACGTGGTGGCCGTGCTGCCCGCGATGCTGGTGGCCATGGCCGTGGCGGGCGCGGTCGGGCTGGCGTTCGAGCGCTTCATCGTGCGACCCGTGTACGGCCAGCATCTGAAGCAGATCCTGATCACCATGGGCGGCATGATCATTGGCGAGGAACTGATCAAGGTGATCTGGGGTCCGCAGCAGATCCCGCTGGCCTTGCCCGAGGGCATGCGGGGCTCGCTGCTGGTCGGCGAGGCCGCCATCGAGAAATACCGCCTGGTGGCCGTGGTCGTGGGCCTGGCGGTGTTTGCCGTCCTGGCCTGGACGCTGAACCGCACCAAGATCGGCCTGCTGATCCGTGCCGGCGTGCAGGACCGCGAGATGGTGGAGTCGCTGGGCTACCGCATCAGGCGCCTGTTTGTCGGCGTGTTCGTGGTCGGCAGCGCACTGGCCGGGCTGGGCGGCGTGATGTGGGGCCTGTACCAGCAGAACGTGATCCCGCAGATGGGCGCGCAGGTCAATGTGCTGATCTTCATCGTCATCATCATCGGTGGCCTGGGGTCGACCGGCGGTGCGCTGATCGGTGCGCTGCTGGTGGGGCTGATGGCCAACTACACGGGCTTTCTGGCGCCCAAGCTGGCGCTGTTCTCGAATATCGCGCTGATGGTGGCCGTGTTGCTATGGCGTCCGCAGGGCGTCTTTCCGGTCGCGAACCGCTGAGGAGTCCGCGATATGTTCAGCCGACTTCTCTCCAACGACTTCCCGCGCAGCCGTGTGCTGGCCGCGCTGCTGGTTGCCCTGCTGCTGGCGCTGGCCTTCACGCCGTTCATTTTCCCGGGTGTCAAGGCGCTGAGCGTCGCGGCCAAGGTGCTGGTGTTTGTGGTGCTGGTCGCCAGCTTCGACCTGCTGCTGGGCTACACCGGCATCGTGAGCTTTGCCCACACCATGTTTTTCGGCATCGGCGCCTATGGCATTGCGATCGCGACCACGCGACTGGGTCCGACCTGGCAGGCCCTGGCCCTGGGGCTGCTGGCCTCGCTGGCTCTGTCGCTGGTGCTGGCGCTGGCCGTGGGCCTGTTTTCGCTGCGGGTCCGGGCGATTTTCTTCGCGATGATCACGCTCGCCGTGGCGTCGGCTTTCCAGACCCTGGCCTCGCAGCTGTCAGACATCACGGGCGGCGAGGACGGCCTGAGCTTCAAGGTGCCGGCCTGGCTGTCGCCGAGCTTTGAGTTGATGGACGAGCCGTTTCTCGGCGTCGCGCTGGACGGGCGCCTGCTGTGCTACTACCTGCTGTTCGTGAGCGCCCTGGTGCTGCTGCTGGCTCTGCTGCGCATCGTCAACTCACCGTTTGGCCGCGTGCTGCAGGCCATCCGTGAGAACGAGTTCCGGGCCGAGGCCATCGGCTACCGCGTCGTGGTCTACCGCACGATCTCCAGCATTCTGTCGGCGCTGTTCGCCTGCGCTGCCGGCGCGATGCTGGCGCTCTGGCTGCGCTACAACGGCCCGGACACCTCGCTGTCCTTCGAGATCATGCTCGATGTGCTGCTGATCGTCGTGATCGGGGGCATGGGCACGATCTACGGTGCAGCCCTGGGCTCGGCCCTGTTCCTGGTGGCGCAGAGCTATTTGCAGGATCTGCTCAGGCTCGGCAGCGAGGCGGCCACCGGTCTGCCCTGGCTGGCGGCCCTGCTGTCGCCCGACCGCTGGCTGCTATGGCTGGGCCTGCTGTTCGTGCTGTCGGTGTATTACTTTCCGACCGGCGTGGTCGGGCGCCTGCGTGCGCGGACCGCAGGAGGCCGGCCATGAGTTGCAGCTCACACTATGTGACCTGCGCCGGGCGCGAGATTCACTACACCCTGTGGGGAGCGCAGCACGACAGGACCGTGATCGCCTGGCATGGACTGGCCCGCACCGGGCGCGACATGGACGAGCTGGGCGAGCACCTGAGCGAGCGGGGCTGGCGCGTGATTTGCCCCGACACGATTGGCCGGGGCCTAAGTCAGTGGAGCCCCGAGCCGCTGAACGAGTACCGGCTTGAGTTCTACGCCCGCATCGCGGCCGAGCTGTTCGAGCAGTTGCAGATCGAGCAGGCCCACTGGGTCGGCACGTCGATGGGCGGGGCGATCGGCACGGTCTGCGCCTCGGGCCTGTTTCAGCCGCAGCTCCAAAGCCGCATCAAGAGCCTGCTGCTCAACGACAACGCGCCCCAGCTCGCGGCGAGCGCGATCGAGCGCATCAAGTCCTATGCCGGCCATCCTCCGGCGTTCGACACCGTGCTCGAGCTGGAGGCCTTCTTCCGGCAGGTCTACAGGCCCTATGGCTGGCTCAGCGATGCGCAGTGGCGCCGGCTGACGGAAACCTCCACCCGCCGCCTGCCCGATGGACGTGTGACCTCGCATTACGACCCGGCGATCGTCGGGCAGTTTGTCCACCATCCCGACGACTATGTGATTTGGGACCACTACGACGCCCTGGCGATCCCTGTGCTGTGCCTGCGCGGCGCTGACTCGGACCTGGTGCTGCGCGAGACCACGGCCGAGATGCTGCGCCGCGGCCCCGGTCTGCGCGGCCTGACGCGCATCGTCGAGGTGCCGGACTGCGGCCATGCCCCGGCCCTGAATGTGCCCGGGCAGCTGGCGCTGGTGGCCTCTTTCCTCGCCGAAAACGACTGACGCCGGGTTGCAGTGACCTTGCTCCCGACGCGCGGCCATGTTGATTCGACTCGGCTGAGGCACCGAGGTCCATTGCACTTAGAGCCTATCCGTAAATTATGTTGACCTTCAACGGCACCTTGCGGAAAGCGATGATCGCGGCGGCAATGTGGTTGAGTGCGACGAAGCTGCGCTCGAGCTTCTCGTAGCGCACGAGCAGC